>Ga0079037_100000698_pt1 | contig 15931 bp, 15 predicted proteins | sample Mud3Dept4metaG_FD_71479 | JGI IMG/M metagenome (GOLD analysis project Ga0079037, IMG submission 71479) | Freshwater wetland microbial communities from Ohio, USA, analyzing the effect of biotic and abiotic controls - Mud 3 Core 4 Depth 4 metaG | ecosystem: Environmental > Aquatic > Freshwater >... | reverse complement strand
ACAACGGTATACGTCTCATCTACCCAGCTCACCGCGTCCATCACTGCGGCTGACATCGCTGCCGCGGGCACCGCAGCGGTGACGGTCTTCACCCCCACCCCGGGCGGCGGCACATCGAACGGACTTTCATTCCAGATCACGCAGTCACTGCCGAGTATCACATTAATCAGCCCTTCGTCCTGTAAAGCGGGCTCGGCTGGCTTCTACCTGACAGTGTACGGGGCGAATTACACACCGACTTCGGTTGTTCGCTGGAAGTCGACTCAAAAGAGTACGACCTACGTCTCGGCCACCGAGCTGCAGGTCTGGATCGCTCCGACCGATGTCGCGAAGGCCGGCAACTACCAAGTGACAGTGAGGGACAAAGGTCAGAACTCGAACGGGAAGACGTTCACGGTCACCCGATGAGCGCTGAAGGCCTGCTCCCCCTATAGTCGGGCCGAGGCCGGAAGTTGAAAGATATGTGAATCTTAACAATTCTTTGTGGAGGCAGGTCCTCGCTGCACGTCCAGGGATCACTGATCCCGTTACACTTTCTCTTCGCAATGAGGAGGAGCTGCTTGGGCGAGTGGAAGGGGACCTCGAGGAGTTCTATCTTGAGACCCTCCAGCCGCTCAAGCTCAAAGGGTATATAGACTACCTGCGCCAAAGAGATGCTTGGACCGATGTGACGGTTATTGTGCGAACGGTTCTTGTCATTATATTTCCCAACAAAGCACCGGTACCTGCCTCAAATACACTGACCGCGCTTGGTGGCGGTTCAAAAAAGATTTGACAAGAAAGTGTAGGCACACGGAGGCCGATGCGGTGCATCACGTATCCGGTTGGCTCCAGCCGTGGATCATGCCGAGCGACCTGTAACGGCCGCGTGTCTGGACCATCACTGTGAGAGACTTGGGCCTGGGGGGTGTAATCTCCAACGGAGTAACCTTCACCGTAACGCAGTAACAGTAAAACACACCCTGTGTATCCCGGCTCAGGGCTTAGCGGCCCGGGCCGGGTTTTTTTTAATTCTGACTGAGTATGAGAAGGGTGCGAGCTTGCATTGTGGCAGCCATCAACGTAGAATATGGCCACTGTTTGAATCCAAGGAGCGTGCACATGAAAAAAGCATTATTGTATTCAGCCTGTCTCTTACTACTCCTGTCGCAGGCAGCAGTAGCACAGACAACCACGTTGAAAACGCCGAAAGAGAAGCTCAGCTACGTCATAGGGGTGCAAATCGGTTCGGATTTCAAAACGCAGAAGATGGATATGGATCCTGACCTCGTAGCCAAGGGCATGAAAGATGCCATTGCCGGAAACAAACTGCTTCTGAGTGACCAGGAGGCGAAAGAAGTCATCACGGCATTCCAGAAGGAGAGAGCGGCAGCGGATGCGGAAACGAAGAAAGGCCTGGCAGAGAAAAACAAGAAGGAGGGAGCAGCCTTCCTGGCGGCCAATGCGAAAAAAGAAGGCGTCAAGACCATGCCCAGCGGCCTCCAGTACAAGGTGATCAAAGAAGGTACAGGCAAGACTCCCAAGGCAACGGACACTGTTGAGACTCATTACCGGGGTACGCTTATCGATGGGCGCGAGTTTGACAGCTCTTACAAGCGCGGCCAGCCTGCTTCCTTCGCGGTGAGCGGTGTGATCAAGGGCTGGACCGAAGCGTTGCAGCTCATGAAAGCAGGCTCCAAGTGGCAGCTCTTTGTGCCTCCGGAACTGGCATACGGGGACCGCGGGGCAGGCCCCCTGATCGGACCGAACGCAACGTTGATCTTCGAAGTAGAACTGATTTCGGTAAAATAGAAACCGTTCGTGGTTCTTCGTTCTTGGTTCCTCGTTAAGAACTTTACTAACGGAGCACTAAGCACGAGGAACGATGCACGATGCACGAAGTGCATATGCCCGACGAAGACCTTTCGCGACTGCGCATAGATAAATCGAGAATTACGCCGACTCCGGCGAGAAGGCGCAGGAAGGGGTGGTACGTCGCCGCGGCTTGCGTCGTTGTGCTGGTGTTGGCCGCACTCTTTGTCGTAGGTCCTTTGCGGCCAGCGACCGAGGTGCAGGTAGCGAACGTGACGCAGGTCTATCCCGCCCAGGCCATCACGCTGCTCAATGCAAGCGGTTACGTGGTGGCGCAGCGCAAGTCAGCCCTTGCCTCGAAAGTGACCGGGCGCCTCATCTGGCTGGGCGTGGAAGAGGGGAGCGGGGTGAAAAAAGACCAGGTGATCGCACGCCTGGAGAGCGAGGACGTCGAGGCATCTAAAGCGCAGGCGGAGGCCAATGTGCGAAACGCACGCTCGAACATCGAGTTCGCCAAGGCTGAACTGAACGATGCGACGCTTACCATGAACCGCTCGAAAGACCTCGCTGCCAAAGGCTTCATAGCCCAGGCCGAGTACGACGCAGCCCTTGCGCGTTACCAGAAGGCTGCGGCTTCAGTCTCCGCGGCAGAGGCTGCGCTGAAAGCGAGCACTGCGGCCTTGGAGGCGGCAAAGGTTGCCCTCGAATACACCCAGATACGCGCGCCGTTTGACGCGGTCGTGCTCACGAAGAATGCGGACATAGGCGACATCGTCAGCCCCATTAGCGGTGCGGCAAATGCAAAGGCGGCGGTCGTGACCATTGCGGATATGGGCTCTCTCCAGGTGGAGGTGGATGTCTCCGAGTCGAGCCTGGAAAAGGTAAAAAGAGGCCAACCCGTCGAGATCCAGCTCGATGCGTTCCCTGACTCGCGTTTCCGCGGGCAGGTTCACATGATTGTGCCCACTGCCGATCGCAGCAAGGCGAGCGTGATGGTGAAAATTCGCTTCGTCGATGCTGACCCTCGCATCCTTCCTGAGATGAGCGCTAAGGCCGGTTTTCTTTCAAGACCCATCACCGCCGAAGAGGAGAAGCCCCGCACCGCCGTCAACCGGGCGGCCGTGGTCAAGAAGAATGGCCGCGACATTCTCTACATGGTACAAAGCAACAAGGCCGCGGAAACGCCAGTGCGACTCGGACCAGCAATCGGTGACATGCGCGAGGTACTGGAGGGAGTACAGGCTGGAGACCGCATCGTACTCAATCCTCCCGCCACACTGCGCAGCGGATCACGCATCAAGGTTGCGGAACGGTAATTGGAAGCAAACTCTCCCATCGTTGAAATCAGTCACGTAAGCAAGTCTTACGTGAGAGGGAACCGAAGCGTTCCCGTGCTGCTTGATATTACGTTCGACATAGAAGATGGAGAATTCCTGGCGCTCATGGGTCCGTCGGGATCGGGCAAGAGCACGCTTCTCAACCTGATCGCCGGCATCGACAAGGCAGACAGCGGCTCCATTCACGTGGGCGGCATCGATATCACTGCACTGACCGAGACAGAGCTGGCTGCATGGAGGGCAACGAACGTCGGATTCATCTTTCAGTTCTACAATCTGATCCCTGTGCTCACCGCGTTTGAAAACGTGGAGCTGCCCCTACTGCTTACGGACCTTCCCCGGAAAGAACGGCGGGAGCACGTGGAGCTTGCGCTCCGGGTGGTCAATCTTGCGGAGAGAATGGACCACTATCCGGCGCAGCTTTCCGGAGGAGAACAGCAGCGCGTCGCCATAGCCCGGGCCATCGTGACGGACCCTGAGATACTCGTTGCGGACGAGCCCACAGGCGATCTCGACCGCGTCTCTGCGGAAGAGGTGCTCACGCTCATGGACAGGCTCAACCACGAGTCAGGAAAGACCATCATCATGGTCACCCATGACCCAAAGGCCGCTGAAAAGGCCCACACGATCAGGCGGCTGGAAAAAGGTTTCTTGAGCGATGTTCATTCTCAAGCTGCTCTTTAGAAACGCGTTTCGTCACAAGCTGCGCACAGGTCTCACGATCCTCGGCATCACCATCGCCATTCTTGCCTTCGGCCTTTTGCGAACCGTCATCACCACGTGGTACATGGGTGTCGAAGCCTCGTCTGCAAACAGGCTGTGGACGAGGAATGCCATTTCCCTGATCTTTCCTCTCCCCATCGCGTACAAGGATAAGATTCGCCAGGTGGAAGGGGTGCAGTTTCTCTCCCACTCAAGCTGGTTCGGTGGGGTATACCAGGATGAAAAGAACTTTTTCGCCAACTTCGCAGTTGAGGCGGCGAGCTACATGGATGCCTATTCCGAATATTACATTCCGCCTGAGCAGCGTGCCGCACTCCTGCGCGACAGAAAGGGTGCTATAGCCGGACGAAAGCTGGCCGAGCGGTTCGGGTGGAAGGTCGGTGACACCATCGCACTCAAGGGCACCATCTACCCGGGCAACTGGGAGTTCACGTTGCGCGGCATCTATCGCGGGACGCGTAAGGACGCTGACGAGACGGTATTATTCTTCCACTGGGACTATCTCAACGAGACACTGAAGAAGGCAGCGCCGGCAAGGGCTGATAAGGTGGGAGCATTCATAGAAGTTATAAAGGATGCGAATGAGGCCGCAGTAGTGGCAGCGCGTATCGACGCCACCTTCAAGAACTCTCTCGCCGAGACGCTCACCGAGACGGAGAAGGCCTTTGTGCTCGGATTCATCTCAATGAGCGAGACAATAATTACGGCGATCCAGCTTGTCTCCATCGTGGTGATCGTCATCATCCTTGCGGTGGTGGGAAACACGATGGCAATGACTGCACGGGAACGTATCGGAGAGCACGCCGTCTTAAAGACGCTCGGCTTCGGAGCCTGGAGTATAGCCGGGCTCATATTCGGTGAGTCACTCGTGATAACACTGACAGGGTGCCTCGTCGGCATTCTCCTCAGCTTCCCCACGGCGAAGGCCTTTGGCTCGGCCCTGGAGCAATACTTTCCTGCTTTCAACGTGACCGCCCTGACCATCTACCTGGACATTGCGGCGTCTCTGATCGTCGGCCTTCTTGCCGCAATAATCCCGACATGGCGCGCAATCAAAACGCCCATCGCCGATGGCCTGAGGAGGATAGGCTAAAATGGCTGTGCCGCTCTCATACAGCTTTCGCAATCTCTGGACGAGGCGACTCACGACGGTGCTGACAGCCTCGGGCATGGCGCTCGTGGTCTTTGTCTTCACATCTATCCTGATGCTTGCACAGGGCCTTCAGACGACGCTCGTCGAGACAGGGTCGTATGAGAACGTCATCGCAATCCGCAAGGGCTCGAGCACCGAGGTCCAGAGCGGCGTCGACCGCCTCCAGGCATCCATACTGGAAACAATGCCCGAGGCGGCCACAGTTGCCGATGGCGAGAGGCTCGTTGCCAAAGAGGTGGTCGTCCTGATAACCCTCCCGAAACGGGGAAGCAGCAAGCCCTCCAACGTGATGATACGCGGCGTGAGCAGGGCGTCACTCGCGTTGCGGCCGCAAGTACGGCTGATTGACGGGCGTCTGCCGCGACCGGGATCGTCTGAGATTATAGCAGGCCAAGGTGTGGCAAAAAGGTTCCAGGGGGCAGGCGTTGGGGAGACACTCCGCTTTGGCACGCGGGACTGGATGGTAGTCGGGATCTTCGACGCAGGCAATACGGGGTTCAACTCCGAGATCTGGGGAGACGCGGACCAGCTGATGCAGGCCTTCCGCCGGCCGGTCTATTCATCAGTGCTTCTGAAGCTGCATGACGCCGCACTCTTCGATCAGGTCAGGACACGCATTGAGAGTGATCCGCGGCTCACCGTTGAGGTGAAGCGCGAGAACAGGTATTATCTGGACCAGTCTGAGATGATGGCGAAGTTTCTGCGCATTCTGGGAATCTCACTTACCGTCATATTCTCGCTGGGGGCGATCATAGGCGCGATGGTCACGATGTACGCGGCTGTGGCAACCCGTACCACCGAGATCGGCACCATGCGCGCGCTGGGTTTCCAGAGGAGAAGTATTCTGGCTGCCTTCCTTTTTGAGGCACTACTGCTCGGCCTGATCGGCGGGGGCGCGGGACTTCTCTTTGCTTCGTTGATGCAGTTTCTCACGGTTTCAACCGTGAACTTCCAGACCTTTTCAGAGCTGGCCTTCCGCTTCACGCTGACGCCTTCGATTGCTGCGTGGGCAATGGGATTTTCGGTGGTGATGGGATTCATTGGCGGATTCTTACCGGCGGTGAGGGCGTCGCGGATGAACATTATCGAGGCTCTTCGGTCGGCGTAGGGGGCGGCGAGTTAAAGGATCTTCTGCTTTGTCGCCCATCGCCGCGTGGCTCTTCGACGTACTTATAGTACGCCTGTGATCCCCGCGACTCGGAGCGAAGCTAGGCGCATCTGAAACCTTTTCCTCACCGCCCACGCAAGCCGGGTCTTCGTCTGGAACGCCCACTGCGGGAGTTCTACCTTTCCTCTAACATCTCTTGAGGGTACCGTCATTGACGGACTGCATGTGCGGGTGTACAATTTTTTCAGTAATCTTGGGAACACATGACATCACCACTGGCCAGAGGCTCATTGACGATGGCTCGTGGAGATGATTTATGTCGATGTCTTCAACAGGCCCGGGGCTCAGCGCGAGAGACTCCCTGGACGGATAGACGAACCATAGTGCGCGACGTATATCCCGGCCATGTCGGAGGATATACGGCTCCACGAGAAAAATATTGGGGTATACGGCATTGGAGGTGTATACTTAATTGTTACACCGCTGGAATATACTGTGCAGATAGTCGTTGATAAACTAATTGACATATCTGAACCCATGCTAGAGATGTGGCTCGATTTCCGTGATGAGTGGGCCGCAGATAAGAAAGGGATACCTTACTTCATTCTTATGACCTCGTTTGCAGGATACATTGTAAATCTATATCTCGATAAAGAACTGGACACGCTACAAAGGATACTGGCTGTCATTGAAGACCTTTATTGCAATGAAGGGACTGAAGTCAACATGCTTCTCACGAGTGGCTTGTTAGAAGATATCCAGTTGTTCCTCAAAGAAGAGAATATTCCCCTTAGCACTTTTATGGCTCTGTTAGGAGATAAATCTAAAGAACGTTGGGAAACTGTAAGGGTTTATCTTGAAGAAGGGAAGCCCATAAAATACGAATAGGTATAACCATTTCATGCACCGGACGCGGAAAGAAGGTGGGTTAGTCTTTCTGGCAAGGCCCCGGTCGCGTCGGTGATGACGACGTCAGGCACGCCAATCCAATCGAGGTGAACCATGACGAAAGTAGAAGAACGTCTCACTGCCCTCGGGCTGGCGCTACCACCACCCCTGAAACCACCTCCGGGCGTTGTGCTTCCGTTCCAGTTTGTCAGGGTCGTGGGCAATCGGGCATTTGTCTCCGGTCACAGCGCCCAAAATGCGGATGGCTCTATCGCCGGGCCGCTTGGCAAGGTCGGCCGTGATCTTACCATTGAACAAGGCTATACTGCAGCGCGCCTCACAGCCGTTTCCATCCTTGCCAGCCTGAAGCGTCAACTTGGTGATCTTGATCGCATTGCCGCGTGGGGCCGGGTCTTTGGTATGGTAAACTCCGCGCCGGGCTTCAACAGGCAGCCGAGCGTCCTCAACGGCTTCTCTGATCTCATCCTCGAACTGTTTGGGCCACAGGTCGGAGCTCATGCGCGAAGTGCCGTTGGAATGGCAGAGCTTCCCTTCGACATCCCGGTCGAAGTGGAGGCCGAAGTTGAAGTCCGGACGTAAGGTGAACAATGTGCTTTCATCGAGCGGACCGTAGTAAGGGACGCAGTTGACTAGGTTGACGTGCGTTTCATAGGGCGCTTGGAGATGTCCGTTAGTAAGCGACTAACTCCTGGCCTCCCCACGTGGTCGAGGGAGTGGCTTCACCGAGGTTGTAACCCACCGGCAATGTCACAGGGCAGGGTCAGAAATGGCCCTGCCTTTTTTTGTGGCCCGTGGTATGCTCGCACGTTGTTCCCCACGTCGGGCTACTTCTGGTTGACAGGGTGAGGAGCGGAATGGTTTCTATGCTTGAAGCAGACAAGTAGAAGGAGAATTCGATGAGCGAGAAACATGTGTTGTACGAGAGGGAAGGGCACGTAGCCTTGATCACGCTCAATCGACCGCAGGCAAAAAACGCCTTCAGTCCTGAAATGATCGCTTTGTGGAACGGGTACCTGGCCGAAGCAAAGGCGGACGATGAGGTCAGGGTGATCATCGTTACGGGCAGGGGTGACACGTTCTGCTCCGGCGGTGACGTACGGGAGATGGCGGAGGGAAAGCTCAAGTCATGGGACATGAAAAACTTTCTGTGGGAGGGTGTGCACCGTTTAGTGCTGATCATGGAGGACCTGGACAAGCCTGTCATCGCTGCCATCAACGGCGCTGCAATGGGCGCAGGGCTCGACATGGCGTTGATGTGTGACCTGAGGGTCTGCTCGGATAACGCGAAACTCGCTGAGTCGTACGTTATGATGGGTCTTGTGCCAGGTGACGGTGGGGCCTACTTCCTGCCACGCGTCGTCGGCATGCCGAAAGCTCTGGAGCTTCTGCTTACGGGTAGTGTGATAGGTCCTGATGAAGCGCTGAAGATCGGCCTCGTGAATCGGGTCGTACCTCACGAGCGCTTGATGGAAGAGACCGGGATTCTGGCCACGGCAATCGCCAGCAGGCCGCCTCTGGCCATCAGGATGATGAAAAGGGCTGTATATCAGGGACAGACCAGCACCCTGCGGGCGCACCTAGACTACATATCATCGCAGCTCTCTCTTTTATCCGAGACGCAGGACCATCAGGAAGCAGCGCGGGCATTCCTGGAAAAGCGCAAGCCGGTCTTTATAGGCAAATAGGACCTTTGTCTCACGCCCAGTCGGTACGCTCCTTCGAGTCCACAGAGCCCGCAGAGGTAGAGCTCACAGAGAAGTGCATCAATGTTTTGCCAGAACGGCGGAGCTAGCGATCCCGCCTCGGCGGCGGAGCGGGCGTGAGATAATGCTTTGTTCAGTCTCTCTTGACATCAGAAGGGCAAACGACTAACTTTAGGAGACAATATAAACCACGTGATGCAACGACAAGAAAGGGATTGACCATATGATTCGAGCAAAGTTGTGGTTCCGTTGCGCTGCCATGCATGACCCGGTGACGCCAATGGTTGTGCAGCCTGCGCTCGTCGGCTGGGAAGCCAAGAAGCGTCGTGTCGACCTGACGATCGAGCGCGCATTCAACGGAGAAGAGCTGGTCAAGCGCATGAAGGGCTGGGTAACAACCGACCCCAAGGAGGTCATCGAAGTGGTCAAGCAGTATGGAAGACTGAAGGTGCTCGATGACCGGGAGCTGGTGGTGGAGATCGACGAGGCTGAAAATCTCGACAAACTTCAGGACGTGTTGAAAGAGGCCTTCCATGGGGAAGTAGACGTGGAGCTCGTAAAAAAGCGGGGGTAGATATGGATGTGGTCCAGGCGATACAGGAGAGAAGAAGTGTGCGGGCGTTCAAGCCTGATCCGGTACCAAGGGAGAAGATCGAAGAACTCTTGAAGCTCGCTGTACAGGCACCTTCGGCGATAAACTTACAACCATGGGAATTCACAGTGGTGGTAGGTGAGGAGCGCGAGCGCCTGAGCAGGCGACTCATCAAGGCTTACAAGGAGAAACGGATCTCGTGTGGCCCAGGAAATGTGAAGCCGTTGCCTTCGTATGTCACGGCACGGGGCGCCAGGTCAATAGACGAGATGAAGCCGCTTATCGCAGAGATGGGATCTGATTTCGACCGGTACATCAATGAAGGAAGTTGTAACTTCTACGGTGCTCCCGTCGCTATCTTCCTTTGTATCGACGACGCGTTCTCGAAGGCGAACTTCGTAGACATTGGTATTACTCTCGGCTACCTCCTGCTCGCGGCCCACAGCATGGGCCTCTGGACATGCCCTATTGGGCTTATCACCTCGTACGAGGACGAGATAAAAGAAGTGCTCAGCATACCTGAGGAAAAGCGCGTCATCATCAGCGTGGCAGTTGGGTACCCAAACCAAGATGCACCTATCAACCGGTTCAAAGCAGGCCGGGAGTCGCTTGAGAAGCTGGTCAGGTGGATAGATTAGGAGGGCGATGAGTGCGAGCGCTTGCAGCGAATGTGAGCATTCTGGGGGATGAGAAATATGCAATCGGTGGTAGCTGAGACCATAGAGATCCTCAGGGAGAAATCTCCGGTCCCTCTCCATGACACACGCATCGCGGACATTGTCATCGGCATATTCTTTACAGGTGTGAAGCTCACGTGCGGTCATGCCGGGGTCGCATTCACGCCGGCCGCTGATATACCAGAGGCAGTCTGCTGCCCCACATCCGCAGCCCGCATGCCTCAGGCGGGAAAGCTCGAGGGCAAAGCCGTGAGCGAGATCATTAATTACGCGCTCGATGCAAACGTCTTGAAGAGCGCCATCGGGGTGGCGACCCTGAATGCTGTTTCGCACGCTATCCTCGATTCGCCCCGCGGGCAAGAGGTGCCCGTCGTAAAGGATGCTGACGGATTCGATCTTCTCGACATCCGGCCGAACGATACGGTTTCGCTTGTCGGCGCCTTTGCTCCGTATATCCGGCGTCTCAAACAGATGGGCAACCCGTTCTTCATTATCGAGAGAAATCCCAGGACACTGAGACCGGATGAAATGGAGCATTATCGGAGCGAGACGCAGCTCAGCGCAACGGTTTCGGAATCAGATGTGTTGATCATGACGGGCACAGCCATTGTCAATCACACGATCGACGGGATTCTCTCGGCCCTTCGTCCGGGACAGCGCAGCGCCATCATCGGGCCGACGGCGAGCATGCTGCCTGATGCTTTTTTCAAGCGCGGTGTTGACGTGCTTGCGGGTATCCGCCTGACCGATGCGGACCTGATGATCAAAGTCCTCAAGCAGGGAGGCTCAGCCTACCATCTCCTGCACCAATGCTCGGAGAAGATTGCCTTTCGGCGCAGCGGCGCCATGTCTTGACAGACGTCACCTGAGAGCCCACCCTTTACAACCGCAGGATGATATGGTATCAGAAGTCACTGGAGAACATCGCTTGAAGTTCGAGTTGTGCAGGAAGATAGTCGAAAATATCTCGCGAGTAATCGTAGGCAAAGAACAGTCGATAGAGTTGCTGCTGGTGGCTCTGCTTGCCGATGGACACGTATTGCTCGAGGACATCCCTGGGGTTGGAAAGACGCTGATTGCCAAGTGCCTCGCCAAGAGCATGGGCGCCTCCTTCAAGAGGGTACAGTTCACACCCGACCTCCTTCCCGCCGACATCACGGGATTTAACGTGTATAACCAACAGACAGGGGACTTCATATTCCAGTCCGGTCCGGTGATGACGCATGTACTCCTTGCCGACGAGATCAACCGCACGATACCGCGCACGCAGTCGAGCCTGCTCGAAAGCATGGAAGAGCGGCAGGTGACGGTTGACGGCAAGACCTATTTTCTACCACACCCTTTTTTTGTGATGGCAACCCAGAACCCCATCGAACTGGAGGGTACGTTCCCTCTGCCCGAGGCGCAGCTCGACAGGTTCCTGCTCCGCGTGCGCCTGGGCTATCCTGGTGAGGGCGAGGAGATGACGATACTAGAGCGGTTTCGCGTCAAGGATCCCCTGCGGGAACTCGATGCTGTTGCAAGCCCCGAAGAGATTTCCGAGATGCAACAGGCCAGGCGGGCAATTCTGGTTTCGCAACCAGTCCGCCAGTACATCACGAATATTGTGAGGGCCACCCGCTCCAGTCCTTCCTTGCGCCTCGGTGCGAGCCCCCGGGGCTCGCTTGGCTTGATGCGTGCCGGCCAGGCGTTGGCGGCATTGCGGCAGCGAGATTATGTGCTTCCTGACGACGTGAAGTATCTTGCGGTTCCCACGCTCGCACACCGCCTCATATTGAAGGAAGAGGAGCGCATGCGAGGCACATCACAGGAGCGCATCATAGAGGAAATCATACGTCAGGTTGCAGTGCCCGCTCCAGCTGCGTGAGTTATGACGGAAGTGGAAGTCCGCAGGGTTCCCAGTCTGTACCTCACCGGCTTCGTCCTTATTTTTGTCGGCGCATTCCTATTTGCAGCGTTGCTCAATGCCAGGCGTGATCTGGCCATCGCGTCGATCCTTGTCTTCGCCGTCGTGGTGGGGACGAAGCTCTGGACGAAATGGAGCCTCTCCAGCATACGATGCCACGCAGTAGTGGACAGGTACAGACTTTTCCCCGGAGAAAAGCTGCGACTGAGGGTTGGTGTCGAGAATGGAAAGCTTCTTCCCATATGGCTGAATGTGACGGTGCCTGTAGCAGGAGCGCTTCGCACGTCTGACGGCGCAGAGAGAGCGACGGGCGAGAGTGGGCTGCTCTGGTACCAGGGGGCACGCTTCGAATGGGAGCTGACCGCGGAAAAAAGGGGGGTCCATGCGCTCGGTCCCCCACGCCTCAGCTCTGGCGACCTTCTTGGCTTTTATCCGAGGGAAAAGAGCCTCGGTGAAGTGAACGAGGTGATCGTCTACCCAAGGCTCGTACCGCTCCGCTCTTTTCCTCTTCCGAGGCGCGATTTCTTCGGTGTTCCTGGTGCTGCCAGCCCGGTGCAGGACCCGGTGTATATCCTTGGCACACGGGACTACCAGAGCGGGAGGCCCGCGAGATATATGCACTGGAAGGCGACCGCGCGCCACCACCGGTTGCAGGAGAAAATATTTGAGCCGACTGAGCAGGAAAAGGTTCTCCTGGTCATTGAGACAGATCAGTTTGCAAAGTATACGGCTCAAGACGAGTTCGAGGAGACACTTGAGGTCGTGGCCTCAGTCGTGTTGTGGCTCGATCAGCATGGGTGTGCCGCAGGCCTGTTGACGAATGGCGCCATGACCGGGGGCTATTCCCCGATCGTTCCGATAACGAGGAACCCGGGGCAGCTTCCGTCAATACTGGAGGCGCTGGCCAGGCTGAGGATGGAGCCTGCGGATGCACTTCTTGAAATACTGCGCCGTGGACCAGGGCTTCCGTGGGGGACAAGCTGCCTCTACTTTGCCCTGGATGATGGCGGTGCAGCCCATGCCGCAAGAGAGCACTTCGCGTATCGCAATGCGCCAATCCTTTTCTTCTTCTCGCGCGCTCTCTCGACCTCGGACGAGGAGGGCCTCGGGCCCAAGGGCCTCGGGCCCAAGAGCCTTCGGCCCGGCATGACCACGAGACTCCTCGCAGAGATACGCGGAGAAAAGGCGCAATAATAATGGCACGTAGAATGGCATAGAGAATGGCAGGGAAAAAGAACATCGTTTTCGTTCTGACAAGTGGGGCCATGGAGCTGAGCTGGCTCCTTGCTCTGGCTACGTTCTCCGCAGTTTCGACCATGGGGCGACCCTTTCCTTATGGCGAAGCGATTGGAACGTTCCTGCTCGCCGCCTTCCTTACGCGGATTTCCCTCGGGCGGAAATGGCGCATAATCTACGTCCTCATAGTGCAGGCAGTTGGTCTTGCGTTTGCCGCAAGCGGCGTGTTACACGCGCTCTATTTTGGATCGCATCCTTTCCTGAGTGTGCGCTGGGTTACGGAATTCTTCGCTGTATCGCTCACGCCCGTCGACTGGATCATTCTTCTTGTGAACCTGTTCTGGATTTTTCTTCTCTGGTCGCAAGGCGTGACGATGGCGCGGCGTCGAAAGGAATATTACACCGCGTGCGCCCGATTCGACGTCGGCCTTTCTGCCTTGCTCGCATTGCTCCTTGCTAAACTCGTGATGCAGTTCAAAGGCGTGCAACCGCAGTCTGCCTCATCCGAACTCTTTCTCCTGCCGTTTTTTCTGTTCGGCCTCCTGTCGATCGGTATGGTACGGGTTCAAAGAGGTGTGGCAAAGGAATTCCTCCCTGGGTATCAGGGTCTCGGTGTCATCGTCAGCTTTTTCGCGGTGGCGGTGCTTTGTGCCGGTGGAGTCGTATTGTTCTTCCTGCCCTACCTGGCGCTCGGTGCGGAGGTGGGATTGCGGGTGCTCAAGACCGCGGGCGGGCCGTTGGCCCCTCTCTTCCTCGCCATTGTGCGTTTCATGCTGATGCCCAGGGCTGCCAGGGACGATCGGCCTGCAGCCTCTGACAAGGGTCCTGACTGGGATCTCCTTGGTTCGTACAAGGAGAGTTGGTGGGTAGAGTTTCTGGGAAAAGTATTAGGGTGGGGGCTCGCAGGACTGCTGGGACTGGTTGTGCTTATAGCGGTCGGCATCGCTATCTTTTACGCGGTGAAGTGGTTGCTTTCCAGGACCCGTGGGAGTGATGTTACAGACAGAGGGTCTCGCGCGAGATTCTGGTGGATTGAGCATCTCAGGGCTTTTCTGATTGGCCTGCGTGTCTGGATGGCGAGTTGCCTTAAGACGCCGTGCAGGGCCGCAGACTACTTTCTGGTGCTCTCAAGGTGGGCGCGACGTAGCGGTGTGCGCCGTGCGCTGACAGAAACGCCGTCGGAGTTCGGCACCCGGCTGGCGCGTCAATTTCCCAAATTGACAGGAGAGATTAGTGAGATCATCGAGGCGTGCAACGCAGAGGTCTACGGTGAACATCTGCTCGGCAGAGACCGGATTACTGCCCTACGGCTGGCGCTGCGCGCCTTAAGAAGTCCCGCCTACTGGCCGTCGAGGATCAGGACCCTCGTGATTGGTCCTGTAACATAATACCGATTCGCATTCGAGATGGAGACCGAGGCGACGAGGAGGAGTGTGACGAAGGCGTACTACGAGTACGTCGCAGGGTCACGACGACGAAGGCAACGAAGGTATACGCTTGAAGGCGAATCGGTACTTCTATTTCGCGTCTAGGTTCAGCCTGGCCTTCAGCAAGTCCCCGAGGTTACCCAGGCTACCCGAAGCCCGCTCCTGGTTCTTGACCGAAGCCTGATACTGCTTGAACTCATCATGCGCAACTTTTTCTTCCACGCCGCTGCGACTCAGGGATATCTTGCTTTTTTCCGCGTCGACTGACTTGACCAGCACCTGCATGGCCATGCCTTCGGGAAACATGCGGCTGTGGTTTGTGCCTTTGGGCGTCCCTATTTCTGAGTTTGGCAGCAGTCCGGTCAGGCCAGACTGGAGTCGGACAAATATACCGTACGGCATGACTCGTTCGACCGTTCCATCGAGAAGCTCTCCTACCTCGGGAAGAGGAATCGACTCCTTGGCGCGAATAGGCTGCAAGGAAAGGGCTATTTTTCTGCTTGCCTGGTCTACCGAGACCACGTAAGCGTCAACGACTTCGCCTGTCTGAACCACATCTTTCGGATGACGTATTCGCTTGCCCGCGCCGAGCGTGGAGATGTGGAGCAGACCATCGATGCCTGGTTCAAGATTGACAAAAGCGCCAAAGGGTGCCAGGCGCACGACAACACCGCGCACCTGTGTATCTGCAGGATACTTTTCCGCGGCGTGCTCCCACGGGTCTGCCTGCATGGCTTTGAGACTGAGCGTGAGTCGTTCCTTATTCCAGTCTACCCCGATGACCTTTACCGAGACCTCCTGACCCACTGAAAAAAACTCTTGGGGACGCTCCATCCTGCCCCAGCCGAGCTCGCTCATCGGTATGAGGCCGTCCACACCGCCGACGTCGACAAACACACCGAAGCTCTGCACTGCCCGTATGGTTCCTGTGAGCTCGGAGCCGACCTGTATCTTCTCCTTGAGGCGCTCCAGTTCCTCTTTTCTCTCCTCTTCCAGGACAGCCTTCCTGGAGAGTATGATGTTGCGCCCCTCCTCTGCAAACTCGAGCACCTTGAAGGGGAATGTCTGTCCCACATACGTACCTGTGTCACGGTCAACCCGGAGATCGATCTGCGAAAGCGGACAGAAGCAGCGAACGCCGCCCACCGTTATCTCAAACCCTCCCTTCACCTGGCTTTTCACTTTGCCGCTGACCGGGAGTCCTCCCTCGTGAGCGTCGCGGATTTCTGCCAGCGTGAGCGTTGAGTAACCGCGCACCCTTGTGGTGAACTTCCGCACCCCGTGCTGTGATGAAACAAAGAAAGCGTCGATCTGGTCGCCTTCCTGCACTGGCAGGCTGCCGTCCTCGGCCAGGAGTTCGTTCCGATCT
>Ga0079037_100000697_pt1 | contig 15933 bp, 16 predicted proteins | sample Mud3Dept4metaG_FD_71479 | JGI IMG/M metagenome (GOLD analysis project Ga0079037, IMG submission 71479) | Freshwater wetland microbial communities from Ohio, USA, analyzing the effect of biotic and abiotic controls - Mud 3 Core 4 Depth 4 metaG | ecosystem: Environmental > Aquatic > Freshwater >... | reverse complement strand
TACACCGTCCGGGATGCCTCGGGCAGCGTGTCTCTTGTCGCCACGCTCAAGGCGAGCCGCGCTCTCGCCTCCACAGAGCCCGACCGACCACGGGAGCTCCCAGCGATGCCGCCGTGGCCAAGAGCAGGACCAGGGAGATCGGCCGTGTGGCGAAGATCGCAAAACTGCCTTGCGAGATGCCGAGGGCCTGACGCAGGGACTCCTCCATCGGCTTCCCCAGGATCAATGCCAGGATCAGCGGGGCCGCCTCGAATTTGAATTTCCGCATCAGGTAGCCGAGCAGCCCGAAACAGACCATGACGACGACGTCCGCCACCTGGCCGGATGTGCTGTACGCTCCGACGAGACAGAACAACAGGATGAGCGGCGCCAGGATCGGATAGGGGATGCGGAGGATCTGAACGAAGAGACCCACGAGCGGCAGGTTCAAGATGAGGAGCACGATGTTCCCGAGATACATGCTCGTGATGACGCCCCAGAAGAGATCGGGCCGCTCCTGCATCAGCAGAGGCCCCGGCCGGACTCCGTGGAGCGTCAGGGCCGCCAGCATCATGGCCATCACGACGTTGGCGGGGATGCCCAAGGTGAGAAGCGGGATGAACGAGCCCGTGGCCGCGGCGTTGTTCGAGGCCTCGGGACCGGCGACACCCTCGATGGCGCCTTTTCCCATGCGGTCGCGGTTCCTGGCAAACCGCTTTTCCGTCACGTAGGATGCGATGGACGCGACGGTTGCGCCCCCGCCGGGCAGGATGCCCAGGAAGAACCCCACGACGGTTCCGCGCGCGATCGGCCAGCGCGCGTCGTGCCAGTCCTGGCGCGTGGGCAGGAATCCTGTCGGCGCCGCGAGGCGCTGCTGGTCGGGCGGCCGTTCCATGGTGGCCAGGACCTCGGCGATGCCGAACATCCCCATGAACACGGGAACCAGGCCGATGCCGTCGCGCAGGGCAAGCGTATCGAACGTATAGCGTTCCACCCCCGCAACGGGATCTTGGCCGACGGTGGCCAGCAAGAGGCCGAGGACGGCCATCAGCAGCGCCTTCAGGAGTGACTCGCCGCCGAGATAGGCCACCAGAGTCAGGCCCAGGACCATCAGGCTGAAGTACTCCGCGGGGCCGAACGCCAACGCAAAGCGCCCCAGAGGGGGCGCGACGAGCACCAGGCCGACGACGGCGACGGTGCCCGCGATGAAGGAGGAGATGGCGGCTATGCCGAGGGCGGGGCCCGCGCGTCCCTGCCTGGTCATCTCGTAGCCGTCGAAGCAGGTGACCATGGACGAGGACTCGCCCGGGATCCGCACCAGGATCGCCGTGGTGGAGCCGCCGTACTGACTCCCATAGTAGATCCCTGCCAGCATGATGATGGCCGAGACCGTGTCCAGGCGATAGGTGACGGGGAGAAGAAGGGCGATGGTGGCAGACGGACCCAGGCCGGGTAGGACACCCACGATGGTGCCCAGCACCACGCCCAAGAAACAGTAGAAGATGCGGGCCGGATCCAGCGACACAGCGAAGCCGTGGAGGAGGACCTGCAGCGTGTCCATGAACGTCAGGGAACCCAGGTGCCGCCGGGAAGGCTCACCAACAGCCAGCGCGCGAACAGGAGGTAGGAGCCTCCCGAGGCGAGTAGCGCAACTGTCAATGTCACGGCCCAACCCCGCCGCCCGATCCAGCGCAGCATGACAAGGAACAGGGCCGTCGTGGTCAGGAGGTATCCTGCCGTCTCGACAACGAGGACGTATCCGATCAGTGCCGCCAGCGTCCCGCCGACGCGAGCCAGGCCGGCCCGGTCCGACCAGAGCCCGGCCGCCGAACCGGCGCGCGTCCGACATCCGCTCACGAACAGAAGGGCGGCCAGCACCGCCATCACAAGGGCCAGGTGCTTGGGGAGAAATCCCGCCCCCGGCTGATGCAGGGTGCCGATCGGGAGATCGCCCGCCCAGACCCAGGCGAACAGCGCCAGGCCCATTAGCGTGAGGCCGCTCAACACATCCGGCCGTTTCAGACAACTCTGCCGCTCGTTCACGCTGCGCCCCTTTGGTTGACGACCCCAGGTACCCCCACGTAGCGTCGAATGCTACCAAAGCTCTTCTTGAGGTGTCCATCGGAATTCACGGTCTCATGCCTGTCTGTCGGACCGATCCTCGTGCGTGGCGGCCTTTACACCCGCCATCGGATGAGGGTATGCTACCGCCTGTCTGTGCTGTCGACGGCCACCGGCTTCCCTTTTCCTGCGACCTTTGAGGTGAACCGATGGTAACCGCACGCTGGCTCGTTCTCCTGGCTCTCCGGAATGCAGCGGTGCTCGGCGCGGCCGTCGTCCTGCTGGCCGGCCTGTCCACGCCCCGGGTCGTCTTGGCCCAGGAGGTGACCCCGGTCTTCGTCGTGCCGAGGGAGCCCGTGGCCGCCGGCGGCTCTTTGAGCGTCTGGCTGGCCGTCCTGAATGCGTCGGATCGCGCCGTGTCGTACTCCTTCCCGTCCACGCTCCAGGGACGCCTGTCCATCGGGGGTGTTGAGCGACAGGTGAGTCTGGCGCTGCGGACTCCGGCGGATGGTGGGGCCGCGCTCATCCCACCGGGCGGGTACCTTCGCCGCGAATACGTGCTGACCATGCCTGCCGGCATCGTCGGGAAAGTGGCCTTGGATGCCTCAGGGGTCCAGGCGAATCCCGTAATCGTTGAGGTCGTACCGATCCTTGCCGCGGCGCAGACCGACGCGAAGCCCGAGGGGCCCACTCTTGGGGGAGTATTCTCAAGGCCGGATTACGATCCGGAGGAATTTTTCAAGGCACACTTTTTCGGTTACGAACCGTTATATTTCATCGTCGGCACAGAGCAGCCCAACGCAAAATTCCAGATCAGCTTCCGGTATCAGCTCCTGAATAGTAACGGACCCCTGGTGCAGCGGCATCCGTGGCTGAAAGGGTTCAATCTGGCCTATTCACAGACGTCGCTGTGGGATTGGAGCCAGCCCTCGGCGCCGTTCTTCGACACCAGCTATCGACCCGAGGTATTCTACCTGATGCAGCGGGTCGACGAGGGGCGGTGGGCCGACTGGTTCCGGCTCGACCTCCAGGCAGGCGCTAAGCACGAATCGAACGGCAAGGGCGGCCTGGATTCCCGAAGCCTCAACATCGTCTACTTCGAACCCACCGTGCGCTTTGGCCAAGAGGACGGTCTGCAGTTGACCCTGGCGCCGCGGGTCTGGGCGTATGTCGGAAGCCTGAGCGACAATTCCGACATCGCCAATTACCGTGGCTATGTCGGCCTGCGATCGGTCGTGGGATGGGCCAAAGGCTGGCAGCTCTCCGCTATCGGCCGCCTGGGGGACGACGCCAACCGCGGCAGCGTCCAACTTGACCTGTCCTACCCATTGATGAAGGTGCTCTTCGGGAACTCCAGCCTGTACCTCTATCTCCAGTACTTCTACGGTTACGGCGAAAGTTTGCTCCAGTACAACCAACGTGGCACGTCGTTCCGCGTGGGTTTTGCGCTGTACCGGTGGTGAGTGGGCGAGGCTGAGCGGGCGTGCAGGAAGGAGGGCAGCGAACGATGTCGGCGAGGCGCGCGCTAATCATGCACCCATCCGATAACGTTGCGACCGCTGTGGAAGAAATCCACGCTGGAGAGGAAGTCGCCGTCCCGGTACGCGGCTCTGTTCTCACGCTCCACGCCGCAGAGCCCATCCCCTTCGGGTTCAAGATTGCCCTGCAGGATATCCCGCGCGGCGGGATCATCCGCAAGTACGGGGAGACGATCGGCAAGGCCAGCCTGGCCATCTCGAAGGGCGCGCTCGTTCACGTCCACAATCTGGAGGGGACTCGGGCGAGGGGCGACCTGGCCAAGGGAGGCAAGCCATGAGCTTCCTCGGCTACATACGATCCGACGGGTCGGTGGGGACGCGCAACTATGTTCTGATCATTCCGCAAGGCATCATCGCCAAGAGCATCTGCGATTTTGTTGCGGGCACGAAGTCCATTCTGACCGTTGATCACGGGTCCGGCCGCACTGCGAACGATCGCGAGCAGATCGCCCGCCTCCTCATCGGCCTCGGCAGGAATTCCAACGTCGCGTCGGTGATCGTGCACGCGGCGAGTCCCGGCGTCGGGTATCCGGAGCTCCGCGCCGAGCGGCTGGCGGACGAGATCGCCGCGGGTGGAAAACGGGTGGAGGTGCTGGACCCCGCGAAAGATGGCGGGACCTACGGCGCGATCGTCCGGGGGATCCAGGTCGCCCGCATGATGGTCCACGACGCCTCGAAGCTTCGCAGGGAAAAGGTCGGGGACGAGTACCTGTGCCTCGGCGTGAAATGCGGGTACTCGGACACGACCTCGGGAATCGCCGGGAACCCGGCGGTGGGGTACCTGTACGACAAGATCGTGGCCGCCGGGGGCACCGCGCTGTTCGGTGAGACCACCGAGATCATCGGGGCCGAGCAGGCCTTGGCGCGGCGGGCCGTGAGCCCGGACGTCGCCGAGGCGATCCTGCGCGCCGTGACGATCCAGGAAGAGCGGGCCAAGGCCACGGGACTGGACATCCGTACCGTCAACCCCGTGCCGTCGAACATCAAGGGCGGGATCAGCTCCCTGGAGGAGAAGAGCCTGGGCGCGATCCACAAGGCGGGGACCACGCCGATCCAGGGGGTCCTGAAATACGCCGAGCGACCGACCCGCAAGGGGCTGTACTTCGTCGACAACTGGATGGGGCATCTGTCCATCTTCGCCGGCTACGCCGCGGCGGGCGCCAACGTCGTGCTGTTCCAGCTCGGCGGCGGCGGCGTCGCGGGGCGCACCCTGCTGGAAGGCTCGCCCTCGGTGGTCGCGCCCTTCCTGTGGGCCACGGCGAACCCCAAGACGTATGCGGCGGCCACGGACAGCATCGACTTCTACTCGGGGACGGTGATCGAGGGGACGGAGACGCCGGAGGAGGCGGGGGAGCGGCTGTACCGGACGGTCGTCGACATCGCCTCCGGCACCTTGTCCCGTAGCGAGACGCTCCATTACGCGGAGCCCATCGATATGTATCTCCAGGAGCCGCGGTTCTGATATGCGATGCCCGCATGGGCTGGAGCCCGACACAGGCAGGGTGCAGCGGGACGCGACGTAGGTGCACGGGGCGATCCCGCGCCAAGGGAGGAAACATGCCGACGCCAGTCACGCCGATTCTCGTCGCCAAGAGCAAGAACGAGTGCGTCCTCTATCCCCAGATGGCGAATCGCCACGGCCTGATCGCCGGCGCGACCGGCACCGGCAAGACGGTCACGCTCAGGGTGCTGGCCGAGCAGTTCAGCAGCCTGGGCGTCCCCGTGTTCATGGCCGATGTGAAGGGCGATCTGTCGGGGATCGCCCGGGCCGGAGGCGACCATCCGAAAGTGGCGGAACGGGTGAAGAGCCTCGGCCTTGAAGGATTCCAGTACCAGGGGTATCCCCTCGTGTTCTGGGACGTATTCGGGGCCAAAGGCCATCCCATCCGGGCCACCGTCTCCGAGATGGGCCCGCTGCTCCTCAGCCGCATCCTCAATCTGAACGAGACGCAAGCCGGCGTCCTCAACCTTGCCTTCAAGGTGGCCGACGACGGCGGCCTGCTGCTCCTCGACCTCAAGGACCTTCGGTCCATGGTGCAGTTCGTGGGGGACAACGCGGACGCGCTCAGAGTGCAGTACGGGAACGTCTCCAAGGCCAGCATCGGCGCCATTCAGCGGAACCTCCTCGCCCTCCAGGAGCAAGGGGCGGAGTCGCTCTTCGGCGAGCCGGCCCTGGACTTCGACGATTTGATGCAGGCGGATTCGAAGGGCCAGGGAATGATCAATATCCTCGTGGCGGACAAGCTGATGCAGTCTCCCACGGTGTACGCGACGTTCCTGCTCTGGCTGCTCTCAGAGCTGTTCGAGCGGCTTCCCGAGGTGGGCGACCCGCAGAAGCCGAAGCTGGTCTTCTTTTTCGACGAGGCGCACCTCCTCTTCCAGGACGCGCCGAAGCCCCTGGAGGACAAGATCCAGCAGGTCGTGCGCCTCATCCGCTCCAAAGGAGTCGGCGTCTACTTCGTCACGCAAAACCCGCTGGACTTGCCGGACACCGTCCTGGGGCAGCTCGGGAACCGCGTCCAGCACGCGCTCCGCGCCTTCACGCCCCGGGACCAAAAGGCCGTCAAGGCGGCCGCGGAGACTTTCCGCGCCAATCCGAAACTCAACACCGTCAAGGTCATCACGGAGCTCGGCGTCGGGGAAGCGCTCGTTTCGATGCAAGACGAGAAGGGCGCACCGACGGTCGTCGAGCGTGCCTGGGTCATGCCGCCGCGCAGCAGCCTCAGCCCCCTCTCGCCCGACGAGATAAAGAGCGCCGTCCAGGGGTCCGTCCTGTACGGCACGTACGAGAAGGCCGTGGACCGGGAGTCGGCCTACGAGAAGCTCAAGGCGCGGGCGGACCAGGCCCAACCGACGGTCGAGGCCGCCCCTCGGCAGGCCGGGAGGCAGCCGGCCTCCCAGACGGAGGTGCTGATCGGCGCGCTGGCCAAGAGCGCGGCCCACGCCATCGGGAGCCAGGTCGGACGCCAAATCATCCGGGGCGTGCTGGGATCCATCTTTGGCGGCGGGCGACGATAGGCGGACGGACCGTCTCGATCCACAGATTACGCAGATTGGCCGATTTCACGGGGACCGCAAGACCTGTTCAGAAAGCCAAGATTCTGTGACGTCGCAGTACAGGATAGCGATGTCGGCCGGCCGGCCGATGTCTCCTGGAGGAGCGCCATGCGCTTGAAAGATCGGGTTGTCATCATCACCGGGGGCGGGCGCGGGATCGGCGCGGCGACCGCCCACGCCATCGCCGCCGAGGGCGGCAGGGTCGTCATCGGCGACATGCTGGCCGCGGAGGGGGAGGCGACGAGGGATGCCGTGCGGGCTGCCGGGGGGGGCGCCGTCTTCGTCAAGACCGATGTCACCCAGGAGACGGACTGCGTTCGGCTGGCCCAGACCGCCGTCGAGCATTACGGTTCGCTCGACGTGGTCATCTGCTGCGCGGGGATCCTGCAGGGGGCCATGCTCCAGGCCGAGGCCCTGGATCCGGCCACGTTCGAGCGCGTCCTCTCCGTGAACACGAAGGGGACGTTTCTCACCGTCCGGGCGGCGCTCCCGCACCTGCGAAAAGCCGAGAAGCCGGCGATCCTGGTGCTCGCCTCTGAAGCGGGGACCAAGATTCCGAGCTCCTCGCTGGCGTACGGCGCCAGCAAGGGGGGTGTGCATGGTCTCGCCATGACCCTGGAGGCGCAGCTGGCACCGGCCGGCATCCGCGTGAACGAGATCTGCCCGTCCAGCATCGCGACGCCCATGCGCATCGAGAACCTGGTGGACCGCGCCCGCGCCGCCGGCCGTGACCCCGAGCAGGCCAGGGCCGAGGCCGTCAAGGAGGCCGGCGACCCTGCGGGCGTCGCCCGCATCCTAGCGTTCTTGGCGTCCGCCGACGCGGACTACGTCCGAGGGTCAATCTATACACGGTGAGTGCATCGGCCTTCGTTTTGCCCCGCAGAGCTCGCTTCGCTGACGGTTCGCCTCTTCTCGTCAGGGGTGACCGCGGTGCCTTCAGGAGAAAAGGAGAGACACGTGAAGCGCTATGTGGTGAATGAATCAGAAGGCGTGAAGGGCAAGCTTCCCGTTCCCGGAGGAGGAGGCACCTTTAATATCCTTATCGATGAGGAAACATCGGGGGCAAAGCACTTCTCGTTGCTCGTGAATGAAATGGCGCCAGGCTACAAGGGAAAGGAACACTCGCACACCGTGGAACATTGCTGGTATATCCTCAGCGGGACAGGAATCATCCGCATGGCTGGGGAGACATGCCACATCAAACCCGGGGACGCCGTCTTTGCACCGATCGGCATGCTGCACACCGTGGAATGCACCGGGAACCAACCTCTTCGGTATGTGGTCATTTACGCTCCTCCCGGGCCCGAGAAGGAGCTAAGGAGTCAGACCGGGTTCGCAAAGCAATAACATGTTTGTTGTGAGCGGCCCACGAGGTTACACGTGAGCGTTCTCGGCGCGCTGAATACCTTTCTCCGGGAGCAGGGGCTCATAGGCGAAGGCATGGGAACGAAGCGAAACCTGGAGGGTCTCTCAGGCGTTCTCCTCAAATTCTTTGGTGCCGCCTTCAGCGTCTTCTTTCTTTATGCGCGGTAAACCAGACCTACCATCGAACCCTTCGAGCCTGGAGGCATGCCGTGGGGAAAGGAATCGGGTACGGCAAGACCATCTTGTTCGGTGAGATGTTTGCGGTATTCGGCGTGCCGGTGATTGCCACGGCACTGTCCATGACAGCCGAGGCGGAAGTAGTGAAGACCACGTCCGGGGGCTGGGACATCAGGGATGAACGGCGAGAGGCCAAAGGTTATAAGGAAGAAAAGAAGGCGATGCAGATCGAGTCCCTGGAACGGATCTTCGCACATTTGCGCCTCCATCCCCAGCACCTCCGGATCGTGCTCGGAGGCGATCTCCCGGCCATGAGCGGGATCGGAGCCACCGGGGCGAGTTCGGTCGCCATCGTGCGGGCTCTCGCGGAGGAATTCGACCTCCGTCTGACGGACGACGAGATCAACGCCGGCGGCTATCAGGGGGAGATCGCGTATCACGGTCCCACCACGAGCGGCATCGACAATATGGTTTCGACGTATGGCGGGGTCGTCTGGCTCAAGCGGGGGGAACCAAACGTCGTGCGGAAGATGAGATGGAAGGAGTCTGTCGAGGTGGTGATCGGTGACACGGGGATCATAGCCAATACCAAGAGTCTGCTCGCCGCGTTCGGGGAGCGAAGGAAAAGTTCGCCCGAACGTTACGCGCGCATGCTCGAGAGTGCGCGGGCAATCGCCGACGAAGCGATGGCCAGCATCGAGCGATTCGATCTGCGGAACATGGGCCGCCTGATGGACCGGAACCAGTCCCTGCTTCAGGAGGCGGAGGTCTCGTGCCCGGAACTGGATCGTCTGGTGGGCGTCTGTCGTCGTGCGGGGGCGCTGGGGGCCAAGCTCACCGGTTCCGGCGGCGGGGGCTGCATGCTGGCCCTGACTCCCGGAAAGCAGTTGCAGGAAGAGGTGGCGTCGGCGATCGCATCGCAAGGGTTCCAGGCCTTCCCATCTACGCTGGGCGTTTATTGAGTGGCCGAAGGGGAACGATCAGGCGGACCTCGCGGAACAATCGGCGGGCGAAGGAGAAGCATGGCGAAGACGATTCTTCTGATCGGCACGATGGACACCAAGGAGGCAGAACTCCTATTCTGCCGGGATCTCATCCGTCGCGCAGGATTCAATGTCCTCCTGATGGATGCGGGGATCTTGAGGGACCCTCGAACGCCTCCCGACGTCACCCGGCACGAGGTCGCCCACGCAGCCGGGGTACCCGAGCTGGCCGGCCTCGTGGCTGTGGGAGACAAAGGCAAGTGTATAGCGACGATGATCCAGGGGGTTGCCGCGAAGACGCAAGACTTGCTCCGCCGCGACGCGTTTGACGGAATCCTGGGAGTTGGTGGGGGACAGGGGACGGACATTTCCGCATCGGCCATGCGGTGCGCTCCGCGGGGAATGCCCAAGCTCTTGGTGTCGACTATTGCCTCGGGCAAGGCCACATTCGGCCCCTATGTCGGCACCAAGGATATTACGATGATGCATTCCATCGTCGATCTCCAGGGGCTCAATTTTTTGATCCGGCGGATCCTGACCAATGCGGTGGGCGCGATCTGCGGTATGGTCGAGGCCTCAGCAGACGCGGCAATAGAACCCCAGGGGATCCCAGTGGCCCTGTCTATGCTGGGAACGACGACCCCGGGGGCCCTACGGATGAAGGCGATTTTGGAGCGGCACGGATACGAAGTTGTCACGTTTCATCAGAACGGCACCGGTGGGATCGCCATGGAAGAGATGATCCGCGAAGGCGCTTTCAAGGGGGTGTTGGATCTGAACCTCCATGAGATCGGCGACCGGTTCGTTGGCGGGCTGCACAGCGATCCCCAGCGAGAGCGGCTGGAGGCGGCGGGGGAGATGGGGATTCCCCAAGTGATTGCTCCCGGCAGCATAAACTACGCGGTATGGGGTCCGCTTCCCAGTTTGTCCAAGGAGCTGACCTCCCAGAAGTACATCGTCCATAACCCGAATCTGACGCTGGTCCGGTTGCGCGTGGATGAGTTGCGCAGCGTGGGGAAAATCACCGCGGAGAAAATCAACCGTGCCAAAGGGCCGACGCATGTTTTCATCCCGCTGAAGGGTTTCTCGTTCCCCGATCGGAAAAATTTGCCCCACTGGGAGCCGGAGGGGAACCAGGCCTTCATCCACGCGTTGAAAGCACATTTGCATCCATCGGTTCCACTGACGGAGCTGGATGCCCACATCAACGATCCGGAGTTTGTCGATCCGGTAGCGGAAACCTTCCTCTCCATGATGGAAAAACACTTGGCCCGATGAAGGAGGGAGAGACGTGAAGCGTCTGTTGGATCGGAACGCCATGATCACGGGTGCCGCCCAGGGCATGGGTCTGGCGATTGCCAAGGGCCTCTACCATGAAGGCGCCAGGGTCCTGTTGATGGACGTCAACGAAGAGGCCGTCGTCGCCGCGGCAAAGGATATCGATCCCGATGGGGCTCGTGCGCTCGGCAGGAGAGCGGATGTCACCAAGGCCGTGGAGATCCAGGCGCTCGTCCAGGAGTTGAAGGCCCGCTGGGGAAGTGTCGACATTCTCGTCAACAACGCCGGAGGCGCGCTTCACACACCCCACATGCTCGAGGAGATCCAAGAGAAGGACTGGAATCTCGTCGTGGATGTGAACCTGAAAGGGACCTTCCTGTGCTGCCAGGCCGTGATTCCGGAGATGGCCGATCAGGGAAAGGGGGTCATCGTCAACATGTCGGCGCTGGCAGGACACTGGAGGGCGTCGCTGGCCGGCGTCCAATACGTCGCGGCCAAGGCCGGGGTGGAGGGCTTGACGCGTCAACTGGCGTACGACTGGGGCAAGTCGGGCATCCGCGTGAATGCCGTCGCGCCTACCGTGACGTTGACGGGCGATCGGGTTCAGGGACTCTGGGAGGCCAAAAGCGAGGAGGAGAAACGAAAAGTCATTTCCGCCATCCCTCTCGGCCGCTTGGGGACCATGGAGGAAGTGGCGTCCGCGGTCGTTTTTCTGGCCTCCGATGAATCCAGCTTCATCACCGGGATCACGCTCGACGTCAACGGGGGACGGTATCTCCGCTAACTCACCTTTTTCCTTCGTGCGTCTGGTTCGCGTGCCGATCGCTCTTCGCCGTCAACGCTTCAACAGTGTGCTTCCATAGAGACCGGTGGGTTTGATGAGGAGGATCAGGAGCATGATGGCGAAGGGGGCCATCTGCGCCAGCGGGGCGTAGATGAGGGATCCTATGGAGGTGACCTGCCCGACGAGGAAGGCCGACACGAGGGTGCCTTTGATGCTGCCCAGGCCGCCGATGATGACGACCATGAAGACGAGCGCCACGAGGTGGAGTCCCATGTGGGGATCCACCATGATCAGCGGTGCATGGATCCCGCCTGCGAGGCCGGACAGCATTCCGGCGACGATGAACGTCGTGGTGAACAGCTTGTACACGTTGATGCCAAGGCCTTCTACGTGCTCTACGTTCTCAATCCCGGCGCGGATAGCCTTGCCCGTGATGGTGCGGTTCAGAAAGAGCCAGATACCGACGTATACCAGCAGGGCGATTCCGATGATCAGCAACCGGTAGACCGGGATCTCCGTGCCCAGAATCCTCACCTGCACCTCGATGGGAATGGGCGCCGGTCGGGGGACCGTTCCCCAGATATATTTGATGACGCCGACACCGCCGATCAGAATCCCAAAGGACGCGATCATGGTAAAGGCGATGTCCCGCTCGTAGATGCGGTAGAACACCAACCGCTCCACGCCAAAGCTCGCGAGACCGGCCACTGCCATCCCCAGCACCACGCCAATCCACGTGTTTCCGCTGACGACAAACACCGTATAGGAGACGAACGCACCGATGGAATAGTACAGCAGTTGATCGAGGCTGATGATGCGCATCAAGCCGAAACAAAGCGACAGGCCGATCGCCAACAGGAAGAAGATGCTGCCGATGCTCAGCCCGAAAATGACGCCGGAGATCAGGAGTTGGGTATCGATCATGACCGTCCGTCCCCACGATCCTGCAGGAGTCGCTTCGGGAAGAGGGCCTTCGTGAGGAGGGGCTGGGCCGAGCCCCAAATACCCTTTTCCCCGGCGAGCATGATGAAGACCAGCAGAAAACCGACCAGGAGCTCCCAGTTGACGATGACGCCGCTGACCAAGTCTTTCATGCCGGTGTAGGCTATCGCGCCCACGATGGGTCCGTAGAGCGTGCCAACGCCCCCCAAGATCGTTACCACGACCGGGTCGGCGGCTCGGGCGGGGCTGCTGATTTCAGGGCTGACGAAACCGAAATAGACAGCGTAGAGCGAGCCGGCCAAGGCCGTCGTCGTATTCGCAATGACGAAGGCCAGCCATCGAATATTGAAGTTGCTGTACCCCAGGAACTGCAGCTTGTCTTCATTGATCTTCGTCGCAAGGCAGCAGGCGCCGTAGATCGAATCGTCCAGATACTTGTAAAAGACCCAGACGGCCATGGTCACGAGGAAGGCGAAGATGAAGAACCCGCTGGGCGTGGTGATGTTCACCACGGGGGTGGAGGACATGTTCGCCAGGAACCACAGGCCGTTATCTCCGTGCGTGATGCTTGCCAGAACTTTTTCCATGAGATAGAACACGATCACCGCCAGCGCGAGGTTGACCAGTGCAAAGTAATCGCTGCGCAACCGGACGAAGAACGGACCGACGATGGCGGACACGACCAGCCCCGCGACAAGCCCCAAGAGGAGACCGACGTACGGGTTTTGACCGAAGTAGTAAAGATAGAACGCGGTCCCATATGCCCCGACGGCCAGATAGGCCGGCTGGCCGAATGAAATGAAGCCCACACGACCCAAGAGAAAGTTGCAGCCCATCGTGTAGATGGAAAAGATCAGGATTTCGTTCGCGAAAGGCAGGGGCGCGACGATCCTCAGCACGGCTAACAGGGAGAACGCCAAAAGAATATCCCACCACCATGCGAACGCTTTTCTCATGCTTCGATCCGTGGCCCTCTGGCCAACCGACGGTGTGGGCTCGCGCAGTGTGTGAGGGTCGCCTCGCCAGTTTCCGCCTACTCCGTCATTCCGGAGCTAGAGAAACTTCTCGCAGACACCGGCTTTGATCGACGCCGGATCTGTAATCTCCGCGACGACTCTACCCTCCTTGATGGCATAGATCTTCTCGGAGATGGCGCAGACCAGAGGCAGGTTCTGCTCGACGATGACCAGCGCCGACTTCTTGCTCAGCTCCTTCAACACGTCTTTGAGGTGCGCGACGATGCTTGGAGCAAGCCCCTCGGTAGGTTCGTCGATCAGCAGCACCTTTGGGCTACCCAATATGGCGCGCCCGATCATCAGCATCTGACGTTCGCCGCCGCTCAGGTATCCGGCCTTGCGGTCCATCAGGCTCTTGAGTCTGGGAAAATAGTCGGTCACCGGGGTCCAATTGTAGTCTTTGGTCGCGTAGCTGCCCAGCTCGAGGTTCTCCCTGACGGTCAGGTCCGAGAACACCTTCTTGTCCTGGGGAATGTACTTGAGACCCATCCTGGCGATGTCGTAGGACATCAGGCCGATCAGGTTCGCGTTGTTGAAGGTGACAGATCCGGAGGTAGGCTTGAGGAAGCCGGCGATGGTCTTGAGCAGGGTGCTCTTGCCGGCACCGTTTCGACCCACGCAGGTCACGAGCTGGCCCGGCCTTACGCTGAGATGAGCGTCGAAGAGAACTTTCGACTCGCCGTACGCGACATTTAATCCTCTGGCCACCAGGATATCGCCGTCGCTCACGGTGAGGGACTCCCTGTGCTGGAAGCAGGCTCGTCTGCGACGGCAGCGGAGTCGATCCGCCAATAGCTTCTGCGCACCTCCGGGTCTCGGAGACATTCCGCATAGCCACCGTCCGCGATGATCTTGCCCTCATGCATGACGGTGAGCCTCTCCAGAAAGTCCTCTACCTGGGAAATCTTGTGTTCTACGATCAGGATCGTCTGCTTGCCCACGTGCCTCTTGAGAACTGCCAGCACCCCCCGAATTTCCGATTCGCTCAGCCCCGCCAAAGGTTCGTCCAGCAGCAACACGGTGGGCTCGGCCAGGATGACCATCGCAATTTCCAGTCGTCTCTTTTCGCCGAGGCTGAGATTCTTCACCAGTCGATGCCGCAGATCCCCGAGCTGGAAGGTTTCGAGGCATTCAGCGATCTGGGGCTCGGCGCGGTATCGCTTGCATGTCGTGACGAGCAGCGAGGCCAACGACGACTTTTTATGCGCACGGAAGAAAGACAGGACGAGGTTGTCGAGAACCGTGAGATTGTCGAACGTGGAGGTGAGTTGAAACGTCCGCATCATCCCCAGGGCAATCCGTTTGAGGGGCGACGCGTGGGTGATGTCTTCTCCTTTATAGAGGATGGTGCCGTCATCGGGTGGGTAATAGCCGGTAAGGAGGTTGAAAAACGTCGTTTTCCCGGCTCCGTTCGAGCCCACGATTCCCGCCACTTCGTTTTCGCGAAGGGCATACGTCACGCGATCGATGGCGATCAACTCGCCGAATCGCTTGGTGACGTTCTCGGCCTTGATGATTTCCGTGCCGACACCAGCACTCACGGCCGGCCTTATTGCACGTCCACCCCGGTGGCAGCATACGAGGACCACCGGGGTGGAGGCAGGTTCAACAACCGGTTCAATAACCGAGAGACTGCAGTGTCGGCATCACGGAGTCGCCGCCCTGGTAGCCAACGACCTTGAAGAGATCCCAGGCGCCTTTCTGCTCCGAGGCGCCCTTTCCCTTCACCAGGAAGGCGGCATACTTGTACACCGCCGCGTGATCCTCGCGCCATCTGGCGGGTCCCTTCACGGAGGGGAATGCTCCTCTGTTGGCCATCAGGGCTGCGGACACCGCCTTCGGCTCGAGGGATTTGCCCGCCTCGAATCCGCGGAACATCTCCATGTAGGCGGTGTATGCGATCGTGGCATACGCATCCGGCGGCGTCTTGTATTTCGCCTCGTAGAGCTCAGTGAACTCCTTGGCGCTCTTGGCCACCTCCTTGTCTTCGAACTCGCTCAGGTCGTAGTAGAAGTAGTGCATCGCGTAGACACCTTCGAGCGCCGCGGGAGGAATGCCTTTGGCGACGACGTTCGTGATAAAGGCATTGAAGATCGTCATCTCCTTGTTGAGGCCCATCTGATGGACCTGCTTGAGCAGGGCGACGGCGTCGCCAGCAAACTGCGCGGCGATGAAAATGTCCGGCTTTGCCGCCCGGACCTTCTGCAAAACCGTTGTGAAATCGCTGGTACCCAGAGACACTTCGTCATACCCGACGATCTCCGCACCCTGTTCCTTGGCAGCGGTATAGACACCGTCCCGAATGTCCCAGCCCCAGCTATCGGCGCGCGCCAGGAAAAAGACACGTTTCTTGCCCAGCGTCTTGGTGGCGGCGGACCCGGCCATGTAGCCGACCGTCCATGGGCTGTAGGCCGTGGCGAAGGTGGAATCGGCCAGCTTGCCCTTCAGAAAAGCCTCCTTGGCCATGACGCACACGGGGAAATACGGCATAGGCTCCTTCTGAACCATGGCATTGAGCGCGTATGCAAGCGGAGCCCATGTCTGGCCACCGACGCCTCTCACTCCCTCGGAGACCATGTAGCGGTAGCGCCGGACACCGACATCCTGTTTGGCCTCGTCATCGGCGACTACCCCTTCCACCGTGACTTTTCCCCAGGGCATGTTGAGGCCACCCCTCTTGTTGATGACGTCGATCGCCAGCAAGGCGCCATCCCGTTGCGTTTCCGCCACCGCCGCGAACGTGCCGGTAAGCG
>Ga0079037_100000696_pt1 | contig 15950 bp, 15 predicted proteins | sample Mud3Dept4metaG_FD_71479 | JGI IMG/M metagenome (GOLD analysis project Ga0079037, IMG submission 71479) | Freshwater wetland microbial communities from Ohio, USA, analyzing the effect of biotic and abiotic controls - Mud 3 Core 4 Depth 4 metaG | ecosystem: Environmental > Aquatic > Freshwater >... | reverse complement strand
GCGACCTGCTCGAGCATGTGGTCGAAGAAGCCGATGCCGGTGCTGATCGACACCGGCGCGGTGCGGTCCAGCCCGACCTTGACCTCGATCTGCGTTTCCTTGGTGCGCCGCTCCACCCGTGCGCTGCGATCCGGCCGGCACAGTCGCTCGACGATGGCGGCCCAGGTGGCGCCCTCCGCGCCGTCGGCCCTGACGCGCAGCCCCTCCAGGCCCAGGTTGGCGGCGAGCTGCATGTCGGTCTCGCGGTCGCCGACCACGTAGCTGTGCTGGCGATTCAGCGTGCGCGCCGCCAGGAACTCGGTGAGCAGTCCGGTGCGCGGCTTGCGGCAGGTGCAGTCGTCGGCCGGGAAGTGCGGGCAGAAGAACTCGGCGTCGAACCCGATGCCCTGCGAGGCGAGCAGGGTGCGCAGGAAATCCTGCGGCTCGCGGAAGCTCGGTTCCGGGAACGACTGCGTGCCGAGCCCGTCCTGGTTGCTGACCAGCACCAGCCGATAGCCGGCGCGCTGCAGCTCGAGCAGCGCCGGGATGACGCCGGGCAGCAGTCGCAGCTTCTGCAGGCTGTCCACCTGCTCGTCGGGCGGCTCCTCGATGATGGTGCCGTCGCGGTCGATGAACAGGATCCGCTCGCCGCTCATAGCCGCTCCAGCGCGGCCAGCAGCCGCTCGTTCTGTTCCGGGGTGCCGATCGTGAGCCGCAGGCAGTTCGCGAGCCCCGGGGCGCTGCTGAAATCGCGCACCAGCAGGCCGACGCCCTTGCCGGCCTCGAGCGCGGCGCGGGCATCCCGGAACCGGACCAGCAGGAAGTTGGCGTCGGACGGGTACACGTGCACGACGCCGGCCATCCGGGCGAGTCGCGCACGGGCCTGTTCGCGCTCGTCGAGCAGGGTGCGGATGCGCGCAGCCGCGATCGCCCGCTGCGGGGCCTCGGTCAGCGCCAGCACCTGCTCGACGGTCGAGGCCGGGATCGCGTACGGGGGAATGATGCGTTTCAGCAGCGCGACGATGTCCTCGCTGGCGATCAGCGTGCCGAGCCGTGCGCCGGCCAGTGCGTACGCCTTCGACAGCGTGCGCAACACGACGAGGTTCGGCAACTCGGCCAGTCGCGTCGTGAGGCTGGCGCGGGCCGCGAACTCGAGGTAGGCCTCGTCGACGCACACCAGCGCCCGGTCGGCCAGCGCGCGGCAGAGGCCGAGCAGTGCCGACTCGTCGAGCAGGTTGCCGGTGGGGTTGTTCGGCGAGCAGAGGAACACAATCTTGGCACGGCGGCCGGCCTCGAGCACGGCGGGCACGTCGAGCGCGAAGCTGTCGGGCAGCAGCGGCACCTCGATCACGCCGGCGCCCTGGATGCGGGCGGCGACCTTGTAGAAGCCGAAAGTGGGCGGCGTGATCAGCACGCTGTCCTCGCCCGCGCGGCAGAACGCGCGCACCAGCAGGTCGATCGCCTCGTCGCTGCCGCGGCCGACCAGCACCTTGGCGGCCGGCACGTCGTAGAGCCGCCCCATGCGCTCGACCAGCGCGCGCGGCTGCGGCTCCGGGTAGCGGTTCAGCCCGGCCTGCGTGTTGTCGCCCTGCGCGCGCCACGGCATCTCGTTGGCGTGCATGCGCTCGAGCGAGGGATCCCAGCGGGCGTGCTGGTAGGGCTGCAGCTGCAGGATGTCGGGACGGGCCAGCGCGAGCACCGGGTTCATGCCAGCGACTCCCGCTCGATCACTTCGAGGCGCACGGTGACGGCGTTGGCATGCGCGTCGAGCGATTCGAGCTGGGCCAGCGTTCGAGCCGTGCGCCCGAGGTCCGCGAGGCCGGCCGGCGTGACTTCCTGCACGGTGATGCGCTTGACGAAATCGGCGACGCCGAGGCCGCTGTAGGCCCGGGCGTGCCCGTACGTGGGCAGCACGTGGTTGGTGCCGCTGCAGTAGTCGCCCATGGTCTCGGGCGTCCACGCGCCGAGGAACACCGAGCCCGCGTTGCGCACCTGGCCCAGCCAGTCGCGCGGCGCGGCGACCTGCAGGATCAGGTGCTCGGGGGCGTAGCGATTGCTGACCTCCAGCGCGGTCGCAAGATCCGGCACCAGCAGCACGCGGCTTTCCGCGATCGAGCGCCCGGCGATGGCGCGGCGCGGCAGCTTCGCAAGCTGCTGCTCGACCTCGGCCACGCACGCTGCCGCGAACTCGCGCGAGGTGGTGACCAGCACGACCTGCGCGTCCTCGCTGTGCTCGGCCTGCGCCAGCAGGTCGGCCGCCACGAAGGCGGGCCGGGCCGTCGCGTCGGCAATGACCAGCACTTCGGACGGTCCGGCCGGCATGTCGAGCGCCGCGCCGTTGGCGTCGGCGGCCACGATCTGCTTGGCGGCGGTGACCCAGGAATTGCCGGGGCCGAAGATCTTGTCCACCTTCGGCACGCTCGCGGTGCCGTAGGCCATCGCTGCCACGGCCTGTGCGCCGCCGAGCTTGAACACCTGCTCGACGCCGCAGAGGCGGGCGGCGACCAGCACCGCCGCGTCAGCCGTGCCGTCGGGTCGCGGCGGCGTGCACAGCACGCGCACCGGGCAGCCGGCGAGGCGGGCCGGGATCGCGAGCATGATGGCCGTCGAGGGCAGCGGTGCCGTGCCGGCCGGCACGTACAGGCCCACCGCGTTGATCGGGACAATCATCCGCTCGCAGGTCACGCCCGGCGCGGTCTCGACGCTGAGCGGCGCCACCCGTTGCGGCTCGTGGAAACGCGTCACCGTGGCGATGGCTCGGCGCAGCGCCTCGAGCTGCCCGGCGCTGAGTGCCGCCTCGGCTGCGGTGAATTCCTCGGCGCTGACCGCAAACGACTCGAGCCTCACCCGGTCGAGCCGCTCGGTGTACTCGCGCAACGCCTCGTCGCCCCGGTCGCGCACGTCGCTCACGATGCGGCCGGCCCGCTCGAACAGGCTCGCGACCTCGCGCTGGGCGGGGCGCTGCAGCACTGCCGTCCGCTGCGCCTCGTCGAGCGACGTCCAGTCCTGGATGGCAAGCGAGGCGGTCATGGCAGCATCTTCTCCACGGGCAGCACCAGCAGGGCGCTGGCGCCGGCGGCCTTCAGGCTCTCGAGTGTCTCCCAGAACACGTTCTCGCGGCAGACGGCGTGCACCGCCACCTTGTCGCCGGAGCCGTCGAGCGGGATCACGGTGGGCGACTCGCTGCCGGGCAGCAGCTTTTTGATCTCGGGCAGGGCCGAGCGGGGCGCGTGCAGCATGATGTACTTGCTCTCGCGCACCTGCTGCACGCCGTCGATGCGCAGCAGCAGGCGCCGCACCCAGTCGGCCTTCTCGTCGGGCAGCGGCACCGGCGTGCGGATCAGCGCGGCCTCGCTCTGCAGCACGGTCGTCACTTCGCGCAGGTGGTTCGCCGTCAGCGTCGAGCCGGTGGAGACGAGGTCGCAGATCAGGTCGGCGCGCCCCAGCCGCGGCGCGATCTCCACCGCGCCGGACAGCGTCACGATCTCGGCGCTGATCGAGTTCTCACGCAGGAAGCGGCCGAGCACGTGCGGGTAGGTGGTGGCGATGCGCCGGTCCGCGAGGCTCGCGAGCCCGGCGTAGGGAAACTCGTCCGGCACCGCCAGCGCCAGCCGGCAGCGCCCGAAGTCGAGGCGCTGGATCAGCTCGAAGCGGGCCTGGGAGCCGCGGGCGGCCATGGCCAAGCGCTTTTCCTCGATCACGTTGAGCCCGACCAGCCCGAGGTCGCAGACGTCTTCCTGCACGAGGTCCGGGATGTCGTCGTCGCGCACGAACAGCACGTCGAGCGGCATGTTCTCGCCGTAGCACATCAGCTGGTCCTTGCCGCGGCTGTACTTGAGGCCGCAGCGCGCCAGCAGCTCGAGCGAGTGGTCGGTGAGGCGCCCCGACTTCTGGATGGCGATGCGCAGGCGTTGCTGGCGTTCCAAGTTCAGCGCTCCTGGAGACGGCGGACGGCGAGGGCGTAGCCGCCGTTGCCGGCGGCGAGGTAGCGGGCGACGCGCCCGATGGTCGTCACGCTGACGCCGGTCTGGGCGTGGATCTCGCGGTAGGGCATGTTCCGCTGCAGCAGGTTGACCACCGCCCAGCGGTCGGCCAGCGCCTGCAGCTCGGCCGGCGTGCACAGGTCACGGAAGAAATCGCGGCACTCCTCGACGGAGCGCAGCGTCATCACCGCCTGGAAGAGCGCGCGCTCGGCCGCGGCTTCCTGGCGCGGGGAAATGCCTCGGTGGCTCTTCACGGCGCGGTTCCAATGTAATAACGTGCTAGCACATTAATACAATTGGCGGTGGGTCGCAAGGCGGGTCGTCCGAGCCTTGACGCTGTGCGGCAGCGCCACCTACACTGCGCGCGCTCATCGGGGACGGCCGGGTCCGCCGACACTCGCGAGGAGTCTCGAGGCCTGTCGCAGCCGCAGTCCGGCCGCTCGTGGAGCTTGCTGATCGCCCGATGTCCCGTCCCGACCCAACCGCCGTGCCTGCTGCCTACGAGTGGCGTGAGGCCGTGCACGTGCTGCCCGGCGGCATGGACCTGCATTTCGGCGGACGTCTCGAGCGGGTCGAGGTGGCGTTCCGGGTCGCCGGCGCCCGGGATGCCCCGGTCGTGGCGGTGCTCGGCGGTATTTCAGCCGGCCGCAACGTCTTCAGCCTGCAACCCGACGCGCCCGGCTGGTGGGAAGACGCCATCGGCCCGGGCCGCGCGCTCGACACCGACCGGTTCCGGGTGCTGGGCATCGACTTCATCGGCGGCAGCCATCGCAGCACGGGACCCGCCGAGGGACAGGTGTTTCCCTCGGTCAGCGCGTTCGACCAGGCCCGGGCGCTGCTCGGGCTGATGCAGCACCTGGGCATCGAGCGGCTGCAGGCCAGCCTCGGCGCGTCCTACGGCGGCATGGTGACCCTGGCGCTGGCCCAGGCGCACCCCGAACGCCTGCGGCACGCGGTGGTGCTGAGCGCGGCCCACCGCACGCACCCGATGTCCACGGCGTGGCGCAGCGTGCAGCGGGCCATCGTCCGCTATGCGCTCGGCCACGGCGAAGGGCCGCGCGGGCTGGTGCTGGCGCGCGCGCTGGCCATGGCCACCTACCGCTCGGCGCGCGAGTTCGAGGAGCGCTTTCCCGGCCCGGCGGAAGCCACGCTGGACGGGTTCCGCTTCCCGGTCGAGACTTACCTGATGGCCCGCGGTGAGAGCTACGCGGCGGTGTACAAGCCCGAGGCATTCGTCTGCCTCTCGGAGAGCATCGACCTGCACCGGGTCGAGCCCGAGGCGATCCGCGTGCCGACCACGCTGCTCGGCGTGCAGGAAGACCAGCTGGTGCCGCTGGCCGACATGCGCGAGCTGCGCGACCGCCACGGCGGCAACTGCAGCCTGGTCGAGATCAGTTCCATTTATGGCCACGATGCGTTCCTGAAGGAGACCGAAGTGCTGCGCGACCTGCTCGCGCGAGCCCTCGACTGAGCATGAGCAACGATTCATCACCCAAGACCCGCACGGTGCGCGCCGCGCTCGACACAGACACGCAGTTCGGCGCGGTCGTGCCGCCGATCCACCTGACGTCCACCTTCTCGTTCGAGGGCTTCGGCAGGAAGCGCGCCTACGACTATTCGCGCTCGGGCAATCCGACGCGCGACGCACTGGCCGGCGCGCTCGCGGAGCTCGAGGGCGGGGTCGGCGCGGTGGTGACCGGGTCCGGCATGGCGGCGGTGGGCCTGGTCACGCAGCTGTTCCGCCCGGGGCAGGTCGCGGTCGTGCCGCACGACTGCTATGGCGGCACCTACCGCCTGTTCAACGCGCTGCACGAGCGGGGCTCGCTCGACGTGCGCTTCGTGGACTTCCAGCAACCCGAGGCGCTCGCGGCGGCGCTCGAGGCCCGGCCCGCCCTGGTCTGGATCGAGACGCCGAGCAATCCGGTGCTGCGCATCGTGGACATCGCCGCCGTCGCCCGGGCGGCCCATGAGGTTGGTGCGCTGGTCGTGGCGGACAACACGTTCCTGTCGCCCGTCTGGCAGCAGCCGCTGGCGCTGGGTGCCGACGTGGTCGTGCACTCCACGACCAAGTACCTGAATGGCCACAGCGACGTCGTGGGCGGGGTGGTGATTGCCGCGACCCGGGACCTGCACGAGTGGCTGGCGTGGTGGGCCAATTGCATCGGCGTCACCGGCGCGGCGTTCGACAGCTACCTGACGCTGCGCGGCCTGCGCACGTTGCACGCTCGCATGCGCGCCCACGGCGAGAACGCCGCGGACGTCGCGCAACTGCTGACGAGTCATCCGGCGGTCGCCAGGGTGTATTACCCCGGCCTGCCGTCGCACCCAGGCCATGCGATTGCCCGGGCCCAGCAGCGCGGTTTCGGGGCCATGGTCAGCTTCGAACTCGTGGGCGGCATCCCGCAGGTGCGCGCGTTCGTGGACGCGCTGCACCTGTTCTCGCTGGCGGAGTCGTTGGGCGGGGTCGAGAGCCTGGTGGCCCACCCGGCCAGCATGACCCACGCCGCCATGGACGCGGCGGCGCGCGAGCGGGCGGGCATCTCCGACCCGCTGATACGCCTGTCGGTCGGCATCGAGGAGTCGGATGATCTCACCCGTGACCTCGCGCAGGCGCTCGATGCCGCGCAAGTGAGCGGCGGCTAGGGCTGGATTGCGGCCGCCGCCGTGCTCAAGTCCATCCTGGCGATCTCGGTCGGCGCGAGCCTCGGCGCGCTGCTGCGCTGGTGGCTGGGCCTGGTGTTGAACGGCTTGTTTCCGAGCATCCCGCCCGGCACGCTGGTGGCGAACCTCGTCGGCGGCTACCTCGTCGGGCTCGCCATCGCGTTCTTCGCCACCTACAGCGCGATGGCCCCCGAATGGCGCCTGCTGGTGATCACCGGGTTCTGCGGCGGGCTCACCACCTTCTCGACCTTCTCCGCGGAGATCGTCACGCTGCTGCAGCAGGGGCGCGCGCTGTGGGCATTCGCGGCCGCCGCGTCGCACCTGCTTGGATCCGTGGTCATGACGTTTGCGGGCATCGGCACGATGCTCTGGTTGCGTCACGGCAACTGAGGAGGCCCGGGCATGGATGGATCTTTGCTCCGTTTCTACGTGCACGAAAACGACCGGCTGCACGGCGAGCTCGCCTGGGAGTGGCTGCTCCGGCACGCCAACGACCTCGGCATCCGCGGCGGATCGGCGTTCCGTGCGATGGCCGGTTTCGGGCGGCACCACGTGCTGCACGAGGAACGTTTCTTCGAGCTGGCCGGCACCGTCACGGTGGAGATCGAGTTCATCGTCACCGACGACGAGGCGCGGCAACTGCTCGAACTGGTCGCGCGGGAAGGACTGCGCGTCTTCTACGCGCGCACCCCCGCGCATTTCGGGGTGATCGGCGGGGACCCGGGCCGCTGAGGCCGCGCGGCGGGCGTCAGGCGAAGGCCTCGACCGCCACCGCCTTGATCAGCGCCAGCACGGGCGCGCCCGGCTCGAGGTGGAGGCTGCGTGCGGCATCCGCCGTCACCAGTGACAGCAGGCGGGTCGCGCCGACCTCGAGGTGCACGAGTCGCAGTGCCTCGTGCGCGGCCGGTTCGACCGCGACCACGCGCGCCTCGATCACGTTGTGCAGCGACAGGCCCTCGGGACGGCGGCTGGCGAGGATGACCTCGCGCGCGCCCAGTTGAATGCGCACCGGTGCGCCGACCGGCGCCGCAATGGTCGGCACCTCGAGCTGCAGGTCGCCCGCGGCGATCACGGTCAGCTGCCGTTCGGCCCAGTGGGCCATCACCCGGGCATCGAACGCGACGGCCGGCTCGCGCCAGCCGGCGATGCCGGGCACGGCATTGCGGGCCGTGAGGGCTTCGACGGTGCCGGCGGCCGTGACGGCGCCGCGCTCGAGCACCACGAGGTGCGAGGCGAGCTTGGCCACGTCCTCGAAATCGTGGGTCACCAGCACGACCGTCAACGACAGCGCGCGCTGCAGCGACACGAGTTCGCGGCGCAGCGATTCGCGCAGCGCCCAGTCCACCGCGGCGAACGGCTCGTCGAGCAGCAGCACGGCCGGGTCACGGGCGAGGGCGCGGGCGAGCGCGGCGCGCTGCTGCTGCCCGCCCGACAGGGCCGCTGGCCGCCGGTCCGCGAGCCCGTCCAGTTGCACCAGCTGCAGCAGCGAGGCGACACGCCCGGGGCGCTGCTCGGGCGGGCGGTGCCCGAGTGCCAGCTCCAGCTGCTGGCGCACGGTCAGGTGCGGGAACAGGGCGTAGTCCTGGAACACGAACCCCACGGGCCGGCGATGCGCGGGCAGCCAGGTGTGCGCGGCCGTGTCGGTCCAGACGGACTGGCCGCTGGAGACCCGCGCCTCGTCCATCGGCTGCAGGCCGGCGATGGTCCGCAGCACGGTGGTCTTGCCACTGCCCGAGGGTCCGAACAGCGCCGTGATCGCTCCGGCGGGTGCTTCGAACTCGACGTCGAGCACGAACGGCGCCGCTCGCCGCATTCGAACCCGCAGGCCGGCGTTGTCGTTCATGCGCTCAGTCCCGCCGCGCCGCGCGCCGCGCGAGCGTATTGGTGATGCCGAGCGCGGCGACGGCCAGTACCAGCAGCACCAGGGCCATGGTCGCGGCGGCGGGCTCGTCGAACGCCTGCACCCGGTCGTAGATCGCGATCGCGACCGTGCGCGTCTCGCCGGGAATGGAGCCGCCCACCATCAGCACCACGCCGAACTCGCCGAGCGTGTGCGCGAACGTCAGCACCGCGGCGGTGGCAATGCCGGGCAGCGCGAGTGGCAGTTCGATGCGGCGGACGGCCGCCATCGGCGACAGCCCGCAGCAGCGCGCCGCATCGCGCACGCTGGGCGGGATCGCGGCGAGCGCGTTCTGCATCGGCTGCACGGCGAACGGCAGGTTCACGAGCAGCGAGGCGAGCACCAGCCCCTCGAAGCTGAATACCAGCGGATGGCCGACGAGCGATTCGAACGCCGCGCCGACCGGCGAGCCGCGCCCGAACGCCACCAGCAGGTAGAAGCCCACGACGGTCGGCGGCAGGATCAGCGGCAGCGCAACCAGCGCCTCGACGAAGCCGCGGCCGCGGAAGCGGCTGAACGCGAGCCAGCGCGCCAGCACGAAGGCGACCGGCAGCAGCAGCACGACGGTGACCACACCGAGCCGCAGCGACAAGCCGAGGGCCGTCCAGTCCATCGCCGCCTCAAGCCTCCGGCAGCACGAAGCCGTGACGCTCGAGTATCGCCCGGCCCGCAGGCGAACGCAGGAATTCGTACAGGCGTGCAGCGCCCGGCGAGGCGCGCTCGAGCAGCACCATGCGCTGGCGCAGCGGGGCGTGCAGCGATTCGGGCAGCAGCGCGAACGTGCCACGGCTGCGCAGCGTCGGCGCGAGGGCCAGCGAATGCGCGATGATGCCGCCGTCCGCGTTGCCGCTGCTGGCGAACTGTGCGGCCTGGGCGACGTTCTCGCCGAACAGCAGGTGCGGTCGCACCGCCTCCCAGAGGCCGAGCGCCCGCAGCGCCTGCTCCGCCGCGCGACCGTACGGCGCGTGCTCGGGATTGGCGATCGCGAGGCGTCCGGCGCGGCCGCTGGCGATGCGCGCGGCGAAGCCCTCGAGTCGCGCATCGGGCTGCAGCGGGGAACCGTGCGGCGCGAAGATCACGATGCGGCCGATCGCATACAACTCGCCGCGGTCGCGGGTCAGTCCGCGGTCGACCAGGGTCGCCACGTAGGCCTCGTCGGCCGACAGGAACAACTCGAACGGCGCGCCTTGTGCGATCTGGCGCGCGAAGTTGCCCGAGGAGCCGTAGGTGACGCGCACCGCGATGCCGGTATCGCGCTCGAACGCGGCGACGATCTCGTCGAGAGCGAACTGCAGGTCGGAGGCGGCGGCCACCAGCGGAGCGGGCGACGACGCGGCCTCAGGTTTCGTGGCGGTCGCCGCCAATGGTGCCAGCACGATGGCAGAGACGAGCAGCGCGCCGACGACGCGTACGCGATCAAGCAAGCCTCGTCGGCGATTCACGCGTGCACCCGGCTGAGCATTCGCCAATCCACAAAAAAGAAAGGCCGGCGATTAAGCCGGCCTTCCGGGAGGGGACCCGAGTTGCCTCAGTCCGTGAGGCAATGACTAACCCGACTCGTGTCCACATCACTCGGCGCGTAAGCGGCCCTGGAACCAGGGCGGCGGGGACCGGGGGTCGCCCGCGGACGCGCAGTATAGCGCCGGTTTTCCGGGGGTTGGAAGGCTAAATTATCCACAGGCCCTGCCGTGACAGGGGCTTACGATGCCTGTTTGTGTGGTTTGACTTAATAAACTCGTAAGTTATTGTTTTTATTGAGTCCAACCATCGTCAAAGCCGGCCGATGACAGCGTCGCCGGCGGCTCGGCTGCCGACGCTGGGGACGCCCGGGCCGGCAATGTCCGCCGTGCGGAGGCCGCTGGCCAGCGCGCCGGTGACCGCGGCTTCGACCGCGAGTGCCTCCGCCTCGAGTCCGAGCGAGTGCCTGAGCAGCATGGCCGCGCTGAGAATCGTGCCGAACGGATTGGCAATGCCGCGGCCGGCGATGTCCGGCGCCGAGCCGTGGATCGGCTCGTACAGTCCGACGCTGGTCGCGCCGAGCGACGCCGACGGCAGCAGGCCCAGCGAGCCCACCAGCATCGACGCCTCGTCGGTCAGGATGTCGCCGAACATGTTCTCGGTGAGCAGCACGTCGAAGCTGGTGGGGCGGCGCAGCAGGTGCATCGCCGCGGCATCGACCAGCATGTGCTCGAAGCGCACCTCGGGGAACTCGTCGGCCAGCACGCGTTCGACCACCGTCCGCCACAGTCGCGAGGTCTCCAGGACGTTGGCCTTGTCCACCGACACGATGTGCTTGCGTCGGGCCATCGCGAGGCGGCCGGCGACCCGCGTCACGCGCTCGATCTCGGCCGTCGTGTAGGTGCAGACGTCCTCGGCCTCGTGTGCGGTGCGCGTCTTGCGGCCGAAGTAGATGCCGCCGGTCAGCTCGCGCACGACCATGATGTCCGCGCCGGCGATCACGTCCGGCTTGAGTGGCGACGCGTCGAGCATCTCGGGCTGGGTGCGCACCGGCCGCAGGTTCGCGAACAGGCCCAGCGTGCGGCGCAGTTCGAGCAGCCCCTGCTCGGGCCGCACGCGCGCCGCGGGATCGGACCACCTGGGGCCGCCGACCGCGCCGAGCAGCACGGCGTCGCTAGAGCGGCAGGCGTCGATGGTGCGCGGCGGCAGCGGCGAGCCCGAGGCGTCGATCGCGGCGCCGCCGACCAGCGCCTCGACGAACTCGAATTCGTGGCCGAAGCGGGCCGCCACGGCGGCGAGCACACGCACTGCTTCGGCGGTCACTTCGGGGCCGATGCCGTCGCCCCCGAGCACGGCGATGCGCGCCTTCATCCGGCGCGCCGCTCGTATGCCGCGATGGCGTCCGCCTGGCCGAGCAGGTAGCCGAGCTCGTCCACGCCGTTCATCAGGCAGTACCGGGCGAACGCCTCGACCGGGAACTGCGCGCTGCGACCGTCCGGCAGGCGCAAGGCCGTGGCCGGCAGGTCGACCTCGACCTCCGCGCCGGGATTGGCCACCAGCCAGCCGTGGGTCGCCGCGTCGACGACCACCGGCAGCAACCCGTTCTTCAGGCTGTTGCTGCGGAAGATGTCCGCGATCTCGGTGCTGATCACCGCCCGGAAGCCGTAGTCGAGCAGCGCCCAGGGCGCGTGCTCGCGCGACGAGCCACAGCCGATGTTGCGACCCGCCACGAGGATCTGGCAGCCGCGCGCCTCTGGACGGTTCAGCACGAAGTCGGCCTTCGGCTGGCCCGCGGCGTCGTAGCGCCAGTCGGCGAACAATGCGGCACCGAGGCCCTCGCGGGTCGTGGTGGTGAGGAAGCGGGCGGGAATGATCTGGTCGGTGTCGATGTTGCTCGACGGCATCACGACCGTGCGCGAGCGGATGACGTTGATCGGGTCCATGTCGTCCTCAGTTCAGGAACTCGCGGGGGTCGGTGATACGGCCACGCACGGCCGTGGCGGCGGCGGTGGCCGGGCTGGCCAGCAGCGTGCGCGCACCGATGCCCTGGCGGCCCTCGAAGTTGCGGTTGCTGGTGCTCACGCAGTACTGGCCCTGCGGCACCGTGTCGCCGTTCATGCCGAGGCACATCGAGCAACCAGACTCGCGCCACTCCGCGCCCGCGTCGGTGAAGACCTTGGCCAGCCCGCGGGCCTCGGCCTCGTGCTTGATCTGCTGCGATCCCGGCACCACGAGCATGCGCACGCCCGGCGCCACCTTGCGCCCGGCCAGCACGCGTGCCGCACTCTCGAGGTCGGACAGGCGGGCATTGGTGCAGCTGCCGACGAACACGACCTGCACGGGCTGGTCGCGCAGGCTCGCACCGGGCGTGAGGCCCATGTACTCGAGCGCGCGGGCAAAGACCGCGTCGCCCGGCCGCTCGGGCACACAGCCGGAGATCGGCGCGACCATGCCGGGATTGGTGCCGTAGGTGACCATCGGCTCGATCGCGGCGGCGTCGAACTGCACGACCTGGTCGAAGGCCGCACCGTCGTCCGTGCGCAATGCGTGCCAGTCGGCGACGGCGCGCTCCCAGGCCTCGCCCTGCGGTGCGCGCGGTCGGCCGCGCAGGTAGGCGAACGTCGTCTCGTCGGGCGCCACCATGCCGGCCCGTGCGCCGGCCTCGATGGACATGTTGCAGACGGTCATGCGCTCGTCCATTGACAGCGCCTCGATGGCCGAGCCGCGATACTCGATCACGTGGCCGGTACCGCCGTTGACGCCGATGCGGCCGATGATCGCCAGCACGAGGTCCTTGGCGGAGACGCCCGGCGCCAGCCGGTTTGACACTTCGATGGCGAAGGTGCGGGGCTTGCGCTGCAGCAGGCACTGGGTCGCGAGCACGTAGCCGACTTCCGTCGTGCCGATGCCGAAGGCGAGGGCGCCAAAGGCGCCGTGGGTGCTGGTGTGGCTGTCGCCGCAGACGATGGTCTTGCCCGGCTGCGTCGCGCCGAGCTCGGGCCCGATGATGTGCACGATGCCGCGCCGGTCGTCCTGCAGGCCGATCAGGTCGAGGCCGAACTCGGCGCAGTTCTGCTCGAGCTGCCGGATCTGCTTCGCCGCCGACTCGAGCGCGATCGGCTTGCCGCCGAAGATCTGCGCGGTGTCGGTCGGCGTGGAGTGGTCCATGGTCACCAGCGTTCGGTCCGGGCGCCGCACCTTGAGGCCACGGCTGCGCAGCACCGAGAAGGCCTGCGGCGAGGTCACCTCGTGGGTCAGGTGCAGGTCTATGTACAGCACGGCGGGCGTGTCCGGGGTTTCCGGCACCACCACGTGGCGCTCCCAGACTTTCTCGAACAGGGTCTTCGCGGTCATGCAGTGTCTCGAGTGGGCAATCAGATGGCGGACGCGGCGGCTTCCGTTTCAGGAGAGCGGCGCTCCATGCGCGCCGTCGTGGCCCGCATGGACTCGATGCGGTTCACCACCTCGAGGAAGGCGCGCACGCCGGATTCGACGATGTCGGTCGTGACGCTCGAACCGCGGTAGGTGCGGCCGTTGTGCTCGACGGTGACGACCGCCTCGCCCTGCGCGTCCTCGCCCATCGTCACGCTACGCACTTCGAACTTGCGCAACGTCACCGTGTTGCCGGTGGCGGTCTCGATGGCCTTGAACGAGGCATCCACCGGGCCGTCGCCGGTCGCTTCCTGCGACACCGTGCGTCCGTCCGAGTGACGCAACCCCACGCGCGCCATCGCGCCGCCGGCCGTGTCGCTCTCCGCGTGCAGGCTCTCGAGGTGCCAGGGGCCGGTGGCGCCGAACTCGGCGCGCAGCACCAGCGCCTCGATGTCGCCGTCGAACATTTCCTTCTTCTTGTCGGCCAGCGACTTGAAGTCCTCGAACACGCGCGCGAGCTCGACGTCGCTCAGCTCGAAGCCGAGCTCCTTGATGCGCTCGCGCAGCGCGGCGCGCCCGCTGTGCTTGCCGAGCACGAGGTTGGTGCGCGACAGGCCGACGTCCTCGGGCCGCATGATCTCGTAGGTCGAGTGGTGCTTGAGCATGCCGTGCTGGTGGATGCCCGACTCGTGCGCGAACGCGTTCTCGCCGACCACCGCCTTGTTGCGCGGGATGGTCATGCCGGTGATGCTCGACAGCAGGCGGCTGGTGGGGAACAGGCGCCGGGTGTCGATGCCGGTGTGGAAGCCGAACAGCGCCTCGCGCGTCTTCATCGCCATCACGATTTCCTCGAGCGAGCAGTTGCCCGCCCGCTCGCCGATGCCGTTGATGGTGCACTCGACCTGGCGCGCGCCGGCGCGCACGGCGGCAAGGCTGTTGGCGACCGCCATGCCGAGGTCGTTGTGGCAATGGACGCTGAACACGACCCGGTCCGCGCCCCGGACGTTCTTCTTCAGGTAGTCGAAGACCTCGTGGAACTCCTCGGGGACCGTGTAGCCGACGGTGTCCGGCACGTTGATCGTGGTCGCACCGGCCTCGATCACCGCCTCGACCACCTCGCGCAGGAAGTCGAGCTCGGTGCGCGAGGCATCCTCGGGCGAGAATTCGATGTCGGTGCAGAGGCTGCGCGCGTAGCGGACGCCTTCCACGGCCGTGTGGATGATCTGCTCCTTGGCCATGCCGAGCTTGTGCTCGCGGTGAATCGCGCTGGTGGCCAGGAACACGTGGATGCGCGGCCGGGCGGCGACCTTCACCGCGCTCCACACCTTGTCGATGTCCTCGCGGTTGCAGCGCGCCAGGCCCGCGATGATCGGGCCCCGTACCTCGCGGGCGATCTCGTGCACCGCCTCCCAGTCACCGCGCGACGCGGCGGGGAAGCCGGCCTCGATGACGTCCACGCCCAGCTCCGCCAGCGCACGGGCGACCCGCAGCTTCTCGGGCTGCGTCATGCTGCACCCGGGCGATTGCTCGCCGTCGCGCAGCGTGGTGTCGAAGATCAGTACGCGGTTCGGATCGGGCGTGGACATCTCAGGGCACCTCGACGGGCTCAGCGGCCTTCGTTCAACCAGGGCATGCGGGCGCGCAACTGCACGCCGACCTTCTCGATCGGGTGCGCCAGGTCCTTCTTCATCAGCGCGTCGTACTTCCGGCGGCCGGTCTTGTTCTCGCGGATCCACTGGCGCGCGAACGTGCCGTCCTGGATCTCGGCGAGGATCTTCTTCATTTCCTTCTTGGTGGCCTTGTTCACCACGCGCGGGCCGCGCGTGAGGTCACCCCACTTGGCGGTATGGGAAATGTACTTGTGCATCTTGGCGAGGCCGCCCTCGTGCAGCAGGTCGACGATCAGCTTCAGTTCGTGCAGGCACTCGTAGTAGGCGACCTCCGGCTGGTAGCCGGCCTCGGTCAGCGTCTCGAAGCCCTTCAGCACCAGTTCGGTGGCGCCGCCGCACAGCACCGCCTGCTCGCCGAACAGGTCGGTCTCGGTCTCTTCCTTGAACGTGGTCTCGATGACGCCGGCGCGCGTGCCGCCGATGCCGTCGGCGTAGGCGAGGGCCTTGGCCTTGGCCTTGCCGGACGCGTCCTGGAAGACCGCGATCAGGCACGGCACGCCGCGGTTCTGCTGGTACTGGCGGCGGACCAGGTCGCCCGGGCCCTTGGGCGCGATCAGCACGACGTCGAGGTCCTTGCGCGGCTTGATCTGCTTGAAGTGGATGTTGAAGCCGTGCGCGAACAGCAGGGTGACGCCGTGCGCGAGGTTCGGCAGGATCTCCTTGTAGTTCTCGGCCTGGGTCGTGTCGGGCGTGAGCAGTGCGACCAGCGTCGCGCCCTTGACGGCATCGGCCGGCGTGGCGACGGCGAGGCCGTCCTTCTTCGCTTTCTTCCAGCTGTCGCCCTTGCGGACGCCGATCACCACGTCGTAGCCGGAGTCCTTCAGGTTCAGCGCATGCGCGCGACCCTGGCTGCCGTAGCCGACCACGGCGATCCGGGCACCCTTCAGGGCCTTCTTGTCCACGTCTTTTTTCGAGTACGCACGCATG
>Ga0079037_100000695_pt1 | contig 15950 bp, 15 predicted proteins | sample Mud3Dept4metaG_FD_71479 | JGI IMG/M metagenome (GOLD analysis project Ga0079037, IMG submission 71479) | Freshwater wetland microbial communities from Ohio, USA, analyzing the effect of biotic and abiotic controls - Mud 3 Core 4 Depth 4 metaG | ecosystem: Environmental > Aquatic > Freshwater >... | reverse complement strand
GTGAATGCTGTTGTCTATTTCAGGGTTATCGATCCGATGAAGGCGGTCATCGACGTGGAGAATTATTTGTACGCCACTAGCCAGCTCTCGCAGACGACGTTGCGCAGCGTCTTAGGCCAGGCGGAACTGGACGAGCTTCTCTCCCAAAGAGACAAGCAGAACGCGAGGCTGCAAGAGATAATCGATACTGGTACCGAGCCGTGGGGCATCAAGGTGTCAAATGTTGAGGTGAAGAACGTCGACCTTCCGCAGGAGATGCAGCGCGCCATCGCACGGCAGGCAGAGGCAGAACGGGAACGGAGGGCTAAGATCATCAGTGCCGAGGGTGAATTTCAGGCGTCCACCCGTCTCGCTGATGCATCCGACATTCTATCCAGGAATCCCATGGCCCTCCAGCTGCGGTATCTGCAGACCTTGATAGCGATTTCTGTGGACAAAAACTCGACGATCATCTTCCCCTTACCGATCGAGCTGATGAACGCTATAACAGATAAGAAGGATGGTCCGCCATAAGACCCATGGCACAGCTTCTGTCGGCCTTCTGCTTTGGCGACAAGGTGTTTGTGGGACGAGATATGCTATGCGACATGACAACGAGGCCATAGTGTTTACCGGAGTCTCTTCTGTGAGGTGTTTCGTTCGGTTGAGTGACCTTGCGAGCCCCCTAAGCCGGCCCAGCCGGAGAGGAAGCGAAAGGAGTGATCGCCATGTTTGAGACCGTACAGGAATCAGAACTCTTCAAAGGTGTAAGCCCCCGTGTGCGGACGGAAATAGCTATTGGGAGCGAGGAGATGACATTTCCAAAAGACACGATATTATTTAAGGCAGGGGACAATGCCCAGGACATTTATGAACTTGTAGAAGGGAGCGTTGATCTGATGGCCATGGAGAAGGACATTGTGCACCTCAAGGTGAGCAGGGGTGGCCAGATATTCGGCTGGGCTGCCCTGGTCGAACCGTATGAACGAACGGCAACGGCGAAATGTACCGCTGACACTAAGGTAGTCAGGATGTCGCGGGATTTGATAGAAAGAACCATCGAAAGAAACCCCCACGAAGGGCTGGCCATTTTGAAGAACCTGATGGCCATCATCGCCCATAGATTGCGTGAGGCCTATGCGTTTATCCAATATAACTCGTGACCGGTTGAGGGCTGGCACAGGCTTTTTCGGAGGTGACCCAGCGCTTTGTTTGAGTGTGCCGAGCCCCTCGGTACGTTTTCTCTCACTTTTTCTCCGGATCACACGAATGTGGCGTATAGTCGCTTCCAACTTTCGATATTTACCGGAAGCGAGTGGCCACCCAAAGCTGCATCCGTTGCCAAACTGGCCTAACCAGACCGTGGTGCCCGGAAGGACTACCGATGGATACGAGCGATACCGGGGAAGGCGCAAAGAAACAATTCTTGCGGGAACGGGTGTATAGCAGCATAAAGAGCTCCATCATCACCGGGGAGCTTGAGCCGCGCACAAGGCTCATAGAGGAAGACCTGGCAGAAGCTATGCAGGCAAGCCGGACGCCCGTGCGGGAGGCCTTCCAGAAGCTTGAAGAAGAAGGGCTGATCTGCAGGCGCCCGCGGGGAGGCTATGCAGTCAAGGGGGTGACCGAGGAGGAAGTGGAGGAAATCTTCGGCGTTGTGAGCGTTCTTGAAGGGTACGCTGGTTTCTTGGCAGCCGCAAGGATAACCCGGGAGGAGCTGGAGGGTCTCGAGGAGATTGTCGGGCAGCAACAGGCATGCCTGGAGAACATGCGTGCGGAAAAGTTCATGGAGCTTGACGCTACGTTCCACGACGTGCTGCATAGGGCCGCCAGGAACGCGCGTCTTTATGCACTCCTCCATGACCTCAGGAACTACATGTACCGCTGCCGCGCACTCATCCTCCATTATCATCCGAACCTGGGCGGGGCCGTCGAAGACCACAAGGCAATGCTGGAATGCATAAACGCGCGAAATGGGCGACGAGCCGAAACGCTGATGCGGAGGCATATTAATCGCGGCAAGAATCTGATAAAGAGAAAGCTGCAGCAACTTATCTGATAACTCCTCCTCGTTCCGCGAAGGTTTATCGACTCGGTGTTCCTTGCTCTACGTCCTCCGCGCGCGACGTTGTCCTTTGGAGATCGTCGAGCGGGTAACGGCGTAAGGAGTGGTTCCTGGAAGAAAGAATTGACGAGTAAGGTTCGGGTTTATAGAATTGTTCAAGTACTCCTGAATCGGGCTAAATGTTGGTGGGTCTTTTTGAAAGGCACCTCAAGGGAAAGCAGAGGTGAAGGCTACCTAATACGGACTCCACGACACGCCGTTCACCCGCCGATCTAGCTTCCCTATTGTTTCTTTCTTGTCGCACGTGCTTTCTTCTCATCTCTCCACGTTGAATATGTGCAGGCACTGAACATTACGCCGCAGTACTTCCTGCGTTGGCGTCCTTTGCGTACCTCCGCTATGCCGCAATAGATGAGGAAAGCGATAACTCTCAATCCTTCCAATCATGAAACTCGATCTTACTATCTGATGGCATCTGAGACCTTGCCCATCTCTATTTAACAGATGGTGATGCTCTACTTGACAATTGTATTAAATAATATACAATTGTAAAAGAGGCTGACCCGAGAAAGCCAAACCCTCCGTGAGAAGGGGGCGGAAAGCGGCGGGTCTTGTGAGAAGACGGCCGAGCTGCCGAAGGATGAACCTTTGGTGAGCTCGGCTTTTTTTCAGGAGCTTATGATTATCCAGGCCATTCTTTGGGAGGATTCCGCAATGGGATGTGCAGAAGGCGCCGGGCAGGACGAAATGGCATTCAGAATTCTTGGCTCTGACTCTGGGAAGCGGAGCGCGGGGATCAAAGGGCGCGCAAGAAAAGGGCGGATGGTCGCAGGCAAATGGATTGGCACGTGCAGTGTTATCGCAGATGGTCGAGTTTTCATAGTGGGTGAGGTGGAGACCGTAAGGCCTTGAATGGTTCTCAGACTGAGGAGCAGAAAGGAGGGTCGGGATATGCATAACGTTGGCGGCTCTGACAAGTTTGCTTTTCCGTACCAAGGTTATCTTGACACAGAAGTGAGAGGAGATTCCAAGGTTTCTCCGGGGCCGACAATAACGATTTGCCGGGCGTCGGGAGTCGGTGGGTACACGGTGGCATCGAGCCTCGCAGAATACTTGCAAACGCACGCTCCCTGCCCGGGCGGTTGGACCGTTTGGGGCAAGAATCTGGTCCAGAAGGTTCTGGAAGATCACCACCTCCGAGGACGCATCGCGGACTTTATCAGGGAGGAGCACAAGGGAACGGTTCGGGATTCAGTGGAGGAGTGGCTCGGCTTGCATCCTTCCGCGTGGACGCTCGTAGAGCAAACAAACGCGACCATGCTGCACCTTGCAAAGGTGGGGAACGTTATTCTAATGGGATGGGGGGCCCACTTAGTCACTAGTGAGCTGCCCACGGCCTTTCATGTGCGCCTGGAGGCTTCCTTTGAAAAGAGGTTGGAGCGCGTTCTACCGGGCCACGGTTTCGATCAAAAAGCAGCCACACGGTACATCAAGAAGGAAGATGAAGGACGCAGGCGCTACATCAAAGACAATTTCGACAAACACGTCGATGATGCGTTGACATACCACATGGTTCTCAATGTGGACAGACTTGCGCGCGACGAATGTGCCCGGGTGATTGGCGACGCGGTGATCGGCCATTTCGAACTGGCCCGGCACGCGAAGGCGACGGGAAGCGAGAACCGCGTGGCTCGTCTGTAATGGCCGGTTCCTTGAGGAGGCGCAGCCATGCGCGACGTAATCCAAAAGATCATCGCAACGGAAAGTGACGCGAAGGCAATAGTGGACGCGGCCAGGGTCGAAGCAGATCGCATCCTGTCGGAAGCCCGGAAGAAGGCACAGGACATGATTGAGCGCGCCCGTCAGGAGGCTCGGGTCGAGGCCGAGAGAATTGTAGAAACAGCGGTAGAGGAGGCCGAGCGGGAAAAAGAGAAACGACTGAGTCTCGCTGCCGGCGAAATCGAAAGTCAGATCCAGCTTGACCAGGCCAGAAGAGAATGGGCTGTTGAAAGAGTTGTTCGAAGGGTGTGCGGCCAGTGATAGCCGATGGTAACACTGTTTCAGCGAGACAAGTAATCGACGACTTGGACTATCTCGCGGCTCGTCTTCATGGCCGCCGGAGCCGTATGGCGGAGGCGGAACGGCTTACCGCTTTGTGCCGAATACGTACTCTCCCAGAGCTTGCTCACACAATCTTCCCCGGGTCCGACTTCCAGAATGTTCTTGATCTCCAGCGTCTGTCGGTTTACCAATTGGCCCGCGAGTTGTCCGGCTTCCTCGCCCACGTGTCCGGACCGGGAGCCCGCCTGCTCAAGTGGACCCTAGTTCGGTTCCGGATGGAGAATTTGAAGGTGCTGATCCGGGTCTGTCTGACAAAGTCGCCTGCGGCGGAAGCGGAGAACTATCTCGCCCCTCTGCCCAAGGAACTGGCCCTGCCCTACCAGAGGTTGGCAGCGGCGGAATCTCTCGACGATTTCGTCCAGCTGATCCCAAAAGGACTGCTTCGGGAGAGTCTGGCAGATGCCCTCGAAATCTACCGCGACCATCCGCGGCCGTTCTTCTTCGAAGCGGCCATTGACCAAAGATACTTCCAGGAGTTGCTCGCTAGGGTCGAAGGGCTCTCGGGGGAGGACCGGGAAATCATCAAACCGATGGTCTGTCAGGAAGTGGACATCTTTCATCTGATGCTTGTCACCCGGGGAAAATTCCACTATGGGTTGACATCAGGGGTGTTGCTGCCCTTGCACGTCGCGGGTACCAGGATCCCTCGGGCGCTTTTTGTGGAAATGCTCAATGATCAGGATTTCACTGCGTTGGTGGGCCACATGACAGAGCGCGTCTTCGATGCGGCCCCTTTCGAGCACGGATCAGCGGACGGCTCCGGGAGTGCGATGGTTGAGGCCGCCCTCTTCGAGCGCCTCGCCTGGAAGCGCTACCTCCGTCTGGCGAACCTGGCCTTTCGTCAGAGCCATATGGGCCTTGGGGCAGTTATGGGCTACGTAGGCGTCCGCCGGGTAGAAGTGGCCAATCTCATCACCATCTCTGAGGGGATTCGAAAAGGCATGGCCGCCGAGACCATCCGTGCGCGGCTGATCACACATTCTGACCAGGAGGCTGCCCGTGTTTAGTGCTGTTCCCATGATGCAATTGCACGCCGTGGTCCTCGAACAGCACGAACGCGCCGTGCTCACGGCTCTCGGGCAATTAGGAGCGGTGCAGCTGACGCGCACAGCGTCAGGACCGGACACCGCACCGCTTGCCCCACGCGACCGGACGGCAGAATTGGCCCGTTGTGACCGCATCCGCACGCGGGTTGAGGAACTGCGGAGACTGTTGGAAATTTGTCCCCCACCCAAGGGACTACATGCGACGGAAATGACCTTACATCGGACAGAAGAGAAGCTGCGTTCCATGGAAGAAAAGGTTGCCGGCCCGTTGAGCCATCGCCAGTCGCTCATGCAGCGCCAGAGGGAATTGACTGCGACGTGCGAGCGGATGTCGCCGTATCGCGGCTTAGACATCCCGCTCGACCAGCCCGACCAGTTCTCATTCCTGCATCTTGTTACCGGGAGTCTGCCGGTAGAGGGGTTCGAAGATCTCGAAAAGGACATTGGCGAGAACGTGGCCTTGTTCCCCACAGCCCGACAAAGAGGTTTGCAGTCACTCGTGGCGATCACCACTCTCCAGGGCAGATCAGCCCTGGAGAGTGCACTGCAGCAGGCGGGCTTTCAACGTGAGGTCCTCCCTGCCGCGAATGGCGCGACCGTAGACACCTTGTCCGAGAAAGGGCAGCAGGAGAGGGAACAGGTGGCAGCTGAGTTGGAGCGATTGAACAGCGAACTGCAGACGCTCGCAGGGGACTTCACACAGCCGCTGGGTCAGATTGAGGCACTGACCAACGTCGAGTGCCGACTGCTGGAAGCGGAGCAGAAGTTTTCCCGCACGGAGAGTACGATTCTACTCTCGGGATGGATTCCGGCCGGCGGCATAGGAGCTCTTGAGCGGCGCGTAAGAGAAGTGACCGGCGGCCGGTATGCCCTCAAGACTGCCTGTCCGGACAATTCAACCGATCAGATCCCCGTGCTCTTACACCACTCGCGGCTCCTCCGCCCCTTCGAGATGCTCGTTTCCACTTACGGCCTCCCCGGTTATCGGGAATTGGAGCCGACATTGTTTGTGGCTCTCAGTTACGTGCTGATGTTCGGCATGATGTTCGGCGATGCAGGACACGGCATGGTCCTTGCGCTGTGCGGTTTTTTGGCTCTGGTCTTGGGCCGCTCCGAGAAGGTCAGGGATTTCGGCCTCCTTCTGGTCTTCGGCGGTGCGTCAAGCATCATGTTCGGCGTGATCTACGGAAGTTACTTCGGTATCGCGTTCTTCAAGAAATATGCGCTCTGGCACGATCCGCTGGAAGGCGATCCCATTCGACTCATGTTCGGCGCCATAGGGTTTGGTGTGGTCATGATGAGCCTCGGCCTGATACTTAATGTCGTCAACCGATTTCGAAGGGGCGATGTGATCGGCGGTTTCCTGGACAAGTTCGGTCTCGCGGGCCTGCTCTTCTATTGGGGTGCGTTGGTCCTGCTCACAAACAGGGCAGCGATCGAGTCTTGGGGGCTCACGGGCTTGTCAATCGCCCTGTTTCTGGTGTTGCCCATCGTAGGTTGGGCCTCCAAGGAACCGATAGAGCATTTCCTGCACCGCGCTGCTGTTGAGCGCAGTGAGGCATCCGGGGGACTGGTAAGCGCTCTTATCGAATCTTTTGTAGGAGCTTTTGAGGCGGTTCTCAGCTACCTTGCCAATACCATAAGTTTCGTCCGTCTCGCGGCCTACGCCATGAGTCACGCAGCGCTCCTCGTTGCCGCCTTTATGCTGGCTGCGCAAGTGAGGGAATTCTCCGTGGGAGGCGGCCTGTGGAGCCTGCTGGTCATCATTCTCGGTAATCTGATTGCCATCATTCTGGAAGGGATTATCGCCTCGGTGCAGGCGTTGCGTCTCGAATACTATGAGTTCTTCGGGAAGTTTTTTTCCGGCAACGGCCAGCCCTTTGAGCCTTTTCGTTTGGCCTTGGATGGTCAGGCTTCAGTATCGTGATCGGAGGTGTCCCATGTTGAAGTCGTCACGTCGGATAGTTGGCTTAGTCCTGGCGGTGTTGGTAGGGGTGGCTCTGCTCGGCGCGGCAGCCATGGGCCAAGAAACCTCACACGGAATTGTGCCGACTGACCAGGCATCGGCCTACAAAACGATCGGCTTAGGCATCGCTGCCGCTTTCGCCATTGCCGTAAGCGTTCTCGGCGCGGGCTACGCGGTGGGGCGGATCGGATCTGCCGCGCTTGGATTGGCTGCGGAGAAACCGGAACTTCTCACACGCAGTATCCTGTTTGTGGCATTGGCGGAAGGGCTGGCCGTGCTCGGTTTTGCCATCGCCATGATGCTGGTGCAGAAGATATAGGAGGCAACCCGTGAAATTCTTTTGCCTCGGTGACGCGGATACAGTGGCCGGCTTCCGAATGGCGGGCATCGCGGGCCAAGTGGCGACCACCGCCGAGCAAACTCGGGCTGCGGTCGAGGAGATCACAGGCAGACCCGACTGCGGTATCATCATCATTACCGAAAAGCTGGCAGACGGGATCAGGCAGCAGCTAGACGCAATGCGACTTGAGCGCGAACAGCCGCTCATTGTCGAGATACCCGGGCCGGAAGGGCCTTTGCCCGGCCGCAAGAGCCTGCGCCAATTCGTCCAGGAGGCCGTGGGCATGCGCATCTGATGAGGCGGCGTACAGATGGCAACGAATGAGGAGTCTGCGGGGGTACTGCGTGAGGAGATTATCGCGGAAGGTCGGAAACAGTCCGAGGGAATCCTCGAACGGGCCCGGCAACAGGCTGATGATATCCTGGCCACTGCTACTGCCGAAGCGGACAAGGTGCGCGAGGAGCAGCTTGAACGGGGGCGCACAGAGGCAGCTCGCCGGAGGGAATTGATTCTGGCCACAGTCCCCGTGGAAGCGGGCCGGTTACGGGTTGCGCGCGTCGAATCGTTGCTTGAATCCGTGAATGAAGAAGCGCGTGGGTGGCTCCTTGCCCACGACGGTTTCAAGTATCGAGAGGCGGTAGTGACCCTTGCCGCCCTTGCGGCAAGCCATATGGAGGGCGTTGCCTTTGTGGTGAGGGTTTCAGAGGCGGACCAGGCCCTCCTTGGCGACGGACTGGCTGAGGAAGTCAGACGCCGTGTCGGGCGATCGTCGTTGGACCTTACCGTTACATACGAACCGGAGATCACGGCGCGAAGCGGCGTCATCGTTGAAGATGCTGAAGGTCGTCAGATGTGGGATAACCGTCTTCTGAAGAGGTTGGAGAGAATGTGGCCTGAAATGCGGCGCCAGATTGCTGTAGAGACTTCTTTTGTTCCAAGGAGCGAATCAGGAGGACGCCGCCCATGACCGCTGCGAACAAACCGAGTAAACCGGTGGCCGTCCGCATCAGCGGTCCTATTGTCACTGCCGTCGGAATGCAACGCGCACAGATGTACGAGGTGGTGCACGTAGGGAACATGGGCCTCGTGGGCGAGGTAGTACGGCTCGTTGGCGATTATGCCACCATTCAGGTTTATGAGGATACCACCATGTTGAAGCCCGGTGCGCCGGTCGAGTGCACCGGCGCACCTTTGTCAGTCTGGCTCGGCCCCGGATTGGTCGGTAACATCTACGACGGCATTCAGCGTCCTTTGCCCGGAATTCAAGCTCGCAGTGGTGCATGGATCCGTCGCGGTGAGAAGGTGGACCCCCTGGACGCAACGAAGCGTTGGACCTTTGAGCCTCAGCTAAAGCCTGGCGACGCTGTCACCGCGGGTCAGGCCATAGGCCAGGTGGCAGAGACGCCGCTGGTCATCCATCGGGTCATGATACCCCCAGATCTCAACGGCACCGTGCAATCTATCACGGATAAAGGCGAGTACACGCTTCGCGACACACTGGCGGTCATCGATACCGAGACCGGCAAGCGCGAGGTCACGATGCTTCAGCAGTGGCCCGTGCGGGTGCCCCGTCCCATTTCTGAACGGTTGCGCATCACCGAACCGCTCATCACGGGCCAGCGCATCATCGATACCTTCTTTCCCATCGGTAAGGGCGGCGCCGCGGCGATACCCGGCGGATTCGGCACGGGGAAGACTATCACCCAGCACCAACTCGCGAAATGGTCAGACGCCGATATCATCGTCTTCATCGGGTGCGGCGAGCGAGGCAATGAGATGACCGAGGTGCTCCGCGAGTTTCCGGAGCTGAAGGACCCCCGTTCGGGGAGACCCCTCATGGAGCGGACGATCCTCATTGCCAACACCTCTAACATGCCCGTAGCAGCCCGCGAGGTCTCCATCTACACCGGCATTACCCTTGCCGAGTATTATCGGGATATGGGCCTGAGTGTTGCGGTCTTCGCCGACTCCACGAGTCGCTGGGCAGAGGCCCTGCGAGAACTGGCTGCGCGACTGGAGGAAATGCCTGCGGAAGAAGGTTTCCCAGCGTCACTGCCGACTCGGCTTGCGCAATTCTACGAGCGCGGCGGAGCGGTGAAGACCCTCGCGGGCGAGCAGGCTTCCGTGAGCATCGTGGGCGCGGTCAGTCCGCCGGGAGGCGACTTCTCCGAACCTGTTACCCAGCATACGCGCCGCTTCATCCGCTGCTTTTGGGCCCTCGATACGGAACTGGCCAACGCGCGCCACTATCCTTCCATTCACTGGTTGCACTCCTATTCTGAGTATGCGGAGGATGTGAGCCAGTGGTGGAAGAAACTGGCCCCCGAGTGGATCGAGCTGCGTACCGAGGCGCTGACTCTCCTCCAGCGGGAGGATCGTCTCCAGCAAATCGTCAGGCTCGTGGGGCCGGATGTCCTGCCCGATGCACAACGCCTGATCCTGTTCATCGCCGAGATCATGAAGGACGGCTTTATCACGCAGAGCGCCTTTGACGAAACCGACATGTACTGCACACCTGAGCGACAGATTGCGCTTCTGCGCATCATCCTTATGCTCTATCGGAAGAGCCGGGACCTGATTCAAGAAGGTGCGCCCCTCGCGCGAATCCGCAGCCTCGGCTGTGTGCCTCAGGTGTTGCGGGCAAAGGCTGCGTTCGGCAACGCAGATATGGAGAAACTTGCGGAACTGGAACAAAGGGTCGCGGACGAAATTGAAGGCCTCTCAAAAGAGTATATGAAGCGGGCTTCCTAAAGATGAATGACACGTTCGACATCGAAGACCGGGGATTGCAGTACGTGGGTGCAGCGCGCATCGAGGGACCGCTCGTCGTGGTGGAGCGGGTTCGCGATGTGGGTTACGACGAGGTTGTTGAGATTCTCGATTCAGCTGGTCGTCCCCGCATTGGCCGCGTGCTCGACATCTCCGAAACGCAAGCTGTGGTGCAAGTCCTCGAGGGAACGACCGGCCTCTCAACACGGACGTTGCGGGCGCGTTTCCTGGGAGAGAGTTTCCGTCTCCCTGTCTCAAAGCAGATGCTGGGGCGCGTCTTCGACGGTCTCGGCCGGCCGGCCGACGGCGGTCCTGCTGCACTCTCCGCGGAGTTGTGTGATGTGAATGGCATGCCGATCAACCCGTACGCCCGGCGTTACCCCCGTGAATTCATACAGACGGGTTTGTCGGCGATAGACGGCATGAACGCAATGGTGCGTGGCCAGAAACTGCCGATCTTCTCAGGAAACGGTCTGCCTCACGACCGTGTGTCCGCCCAGGTCGTGCGGCAGGCGCGTCTGCTGGAAGAGCAGGTCGAGTTCTCCATTGTCTTCGCCGCCATGGGCGTGAAGCATGATGTGGCTGAGTTCTTTATTCGCAATTTCCGGGATTCCGGTGCCCTTGCCCGCACTGTCATGTTCTTTTCCCTGGCGGATGCGCCCAGCGTGGAACGGCTTCTCACACCGCGGGTCGCTCTGACCCTGGCAGAACATCTGGCCTTTGACTGCGATCAGCACGTGCTTATTCTGCTGACCGACATGACCAACTATTGCGAGAGCCTCCGTGAAGTGGGCACAGCGCGCGGCGAGATACCTGGCCGCAAAGGCTATCCCGGCTACCTCTATTCCGATCTTGCGAGCATCTACGAGCGGGCCGGTCGCATCGAAGGCTCGCCTGGTTCGATTACACAGATGGCCATTCTGACCATGCCGGCGGATGACATCAGCCATCCCGTTCCTGATCTCACCGGCTACATCACGGAAGGTCAGATCGTGATGGATCGTGATCTCTTCCAGCGTGGTGTCTACCCGCCGATCGCCGGCCTGCCGAGCCTGTCTCGCCTCATGAAAGATGGGGTTGGCAAAGGCTATACGCGCGAAGACCATCCGTCCCTGGCAAGCCAGTTGTTTGCATGTTACGCCTATGTGAAGCGGGTCCGGGGGCTCGCAGACGTCATCGGTGAAGAGGAGCTGAGTCCACTCGACAAACAATACCTCAAGTTTGGCGAGGCATTCGAAATGCGTTTTATCAACCAGGGCGAATACGAGAACCGGTCCATGGAGACCACTCTCGAAATCGGGTGGGACGTGCTTTCCATGCTGCCGCAGGAAGAGTTGCACCGTGTGAGCGACGCCTTGATAAAGGAGCATTATCGGGAGAAAGCGGGACCTCCTGCCTCGGCGCCACCACCCTGAGTTGCCGAACTGGGTAAGAGAGTCACATGGCAAAGTTGAATGTTGCGCCGACGAAGTCGAACTTAATCTCCCTGAAACGACAGCTTGCCGTAGCCGAAGAGGGTTACGACCTGCTCGAACAGAAGCGGCAAATCCTGGTCTCTGAACTCATGAGGCGCCTCGCCCGTGTCCGTGACGACCAATCGGCGGCTGCCGACGTCCTTCGTCGCGCCTTTGACGCCCTCAATGAGGCCCAGCTGGACACAGGTTCTGAAGCGCTCGAACGGGCGTCTCTCGGCGTGACCATGGAGCACGAGGTCGAGCTCGCCGGCCAGCATTTGATGGGGATAAAGATCCCCCGTGTGATGGTGCGAACGGAGCCAGTCAGCGTCCAGTTTGGCGTGGGCGGAACCTCGGCGAACGCCGACATCGCTATGCGCCGTTTTGTAGAGGTCCTTCCTTTGCTCGCAGAGTTGGCGGAGCTCGAAAACGCCGTGATGCGGCTGGCTCTGGAACTTCGCAAGACCCAACGGCGCTGCAACGCACTCTCCAAGATCTTCATGCCGAACTACCGGGAGACCATCGGCTATATCACGGGAGCACTGGAGGAGCGGGAACGGGAGTCATTCGTCATCTTGAAAATGATTCGAGATCGTCTGAGTCAGCCGCCTCCTGAACAGAGACTTCAAATGGCAGGAGCCATGGAATCCCGAGGATGAAGAGGCAGTGAGGAAGCCTAGAGCGAAGCGGGAATGGCCCTAAGGGATCGAGAAGATTTATGAGTTCATCGAAATGTAAGGTTCTCGTACGATCAATGGGGTTAATACCGATGCAAAGGGCTTGGTTGCGAGCGGCGCAAGATGGCTGGACATCGTGGCGTTCGACACGTTTGCTGTGCATCCCGTGGTGCAAAGAAGCAGAAAGGAGGGTGCCATGATCAACTTCGAGATGAACAAAGACGAGGCAAACATCGTGCAGAGTGTGATGGAGCGCTACCTTTATCATCTTCAGGTGGAAATAATGCACACGGATAAAAAGGAATTTCGCGATGCCCTCCTTCAGCGAGAGAAGTTCCTGAAAGAAATCATTCACCGGCTGAAGACGCGGATCATCGCGGGGTGTTAGGAACCATTGCCGATCAATGACGTTGGCCGAGACGTTGGTCGATTTAAGTCCCTTGGGTTATTTCCACCACGCAACTGGGGAGCCCGCCAGGTGCTCTACCTGCCTGTGCAATGTCTTGAACCTAGCCCTCTGACGGAAACACCATGAATGAAGGTCGTGTGGGGGTCACATGAAATGAAAAGGGGCTGCGATCGCTCGCAACCCCTCGATCTATAATGGCTGGGGGACAAGGATTTGAACCTTGATTCACGGAGGGCAATCATTGGGGCTCGCGTCGCCCCCTCCATCCCGCTTTGGCGGGCCGGAGCCACCCCCTCTCGGCCGCGGTGCGGCCTGATTCTGACTCCGTAAAAGAAAGGGACCTCCGTGTGGAGGCCCTTGCTATATAATGGCTGGGGGACAAGGATTTGAACCTTGATTCACGGAGTCAGAGTCCGTTGTCCTGCCGTTGAACGATCCCCCAACAAGGTTCGGAACCTGCGGTGCAGCCATCTGCCGTACGCAGGCATAAAATGTCACTTCTTCGCTATACGATTTACCAAACTCCGGGCCACAAGTCAATCACTTTGCGGCTCCCGTCACTTTGCGGCTCCCGCAAGGCATCTCCCCATAGCCCATGGCCAAGAGGAGGTGCGGGAGCCATGGGCTATGCCCTTCGCTCCACCCTGTTTCTCAGGATGCCGATACCCTCTACCTCCAGTTCTACTACATCTCCGGGTTTGATCCACTTATCGAGCTCCATGCCACAGCCAAAACCTACGGTACCGGAGCCAATGAACTCGCCGGGATAGAGCGGATCGTCCTTCGAAAGATAGGATACCAATTGAGAAAAGCTAAAGTGCATATCTTTGGTGTTGCCCTCTGACCAGACTTCGCCGTTTATGCGTGCTGTCATTCTCAGATTGCCGGGATCGAGCTCGTCAGGGGTGACGATGCACGGTCCAAGGATATTCGAATTCTGAAAACTCTTGGCCTTTGCCGGTCCGAGCTTCAGTTGCATCTCTTTCCCCTGAAAGTCACGCGCACTGATGTCGTTGAAGATGGTATAACCAAAAATATATTCAGCTGCCCTCTCTACGGGTATGTTCACCCCTTGCTTCCCGATGCAGAGAGCGATCTCCAGCTCGTAATCGAGCTTTTCCGTGTAGCTCGGCCAGACAATCGGCTCATCTGGTCCAATGACGCTTGTAGAGCTGGTCCGGTAATGAGCAGGGATTTCGTAGTAGACCTGTGGCAGCTCAGTAAAGGCTCCGCTGCGAGAACCCGCGTTCTTGACGTGCTGCAGGAATGCTGAGCAGTCCCTGATTGAAACAGGGCGCGTCACGGGCGCGAGAAGCTTGACCCCTCCCTGTCGGTAGAGGAGCGTTTCTCCGTGTTGGCCAGTTTCCTCACCGCCTTTCTTCTCACAATAGCCAAGGGCAAGGTGGGCTGCCTCCGTGGCCATTTCGCCGCTCTCGATAAACTTCAGCATGTCCGTAGGCAGCAATGCTTCAGCAATCTCTCGCCAGCGATAGATCCCTCGAGCTTCCCGGAGATACGCCGTGTAGGCTGCATGAAGGTCGATTATATGCCCGTCGCGCAAGACACCGATGCGCTGCACGGCGCCAATCGCAGTCTTTACTTCAAAGGTAACGAGCTTCATATCGAACCTCCGTCACTGCACAATGGCCACCGCCCGACACCATCCGGCGCTCGCCGCCCTGAGCTTGACAGGAAAACACGCCACTTTGAATCCCGTAGGGGCGAGCAGTTTATCCAGGTTCGCAAGTTTCTCGATCTGGCAGTACTCTTTTTCGATGCCTGCAAAATGAGCCTCCCAGAGCACCCTGGTATTTTGTGTGCGCTGGAATTCCTCTCTTATTGCCCAGAAGGGCCGATCCAAACCCCACGCGTCGGTGCCTATTACCTTCACGCCTTGCTCCAGCAACCAGAGTGTTGATTCCCGGACCAGGCCGCATCCGCTGTCGAAATATTCTGCCTTTCCCCAGTACTTGTCAGCATCGGTCTGCAGCAGGATGATGTCGAAGGGCTTTAGTACGTACCCTATTTTCTCTAAATGCTCCCGGATGTCTTCGACCGTGACGGCTGACCCGTTCGGCTTATGCCTCATATCGAGCAGAACGCCATCGCTGAAGAACCATTCAAGGGGGATCTCGTCGATAGTTCTGGATGTACGGCCCTCGGCCGTGGGTGCATAGTGCCATGGCGCGTCAACATGGGTTCCAGCGTGGGAACTGAGCGTCACTGATTCTGCAGCAGCACCCAACTCTCCGGGCAGGTCTTTCTTAGTGCAGCCAAAAAACCTACAGAGGAATTCTGTGCCCTGCTCATGAGTGAGATAAGTAATCTGGGGGCCCATTGGTTCGCTGGAACTCTCTTCCGTCGGAAGACTCAAATCTATGATCTTCATGGCGCATCCCTCAAGATCTAGCAAGAATATCTTGCCTTTGACTGTCCTAAATCCCCACGCCTAGATACCGGACTTGTATCTCTTCATTGGAAAGCAAGGATGTCTTGTCTCCTGAGAATACGATAGAACCGTTATCCACGATGTAAAAATACTCTCCAACGTTAAGTGCAAACTGTAAGTTCTGTTCGGCAAGCAAAATCGTTATGTTTCTTGTCTTCAACTCCTGCACCGTATTCCCGATCTGCGTAAGAATCACAGGTGCGAGCCCTTCGCTCGGCTCATCCATGAGGAGGAGGCGCGTCGGCCCCATGATTGCCCTAGCAATCGCCAGCATCTGCAGCTCGCCGCCACTCAGCGTCTTTGCCTTTTGCCTTTTTCTCTCACCCAATATAGGGAACATGCCGTATGCCTTATCTGTTTCTGCCTTGAAATCGGGAGACGGCTGGCTGATCAGCGCGAGACGAAGGTTCTCCTCAACGGTCAGCATGGGAAAGACGTGCCACCCTTGGGGAACAATCCTTACGCCTTTCGCATAAATGGCATTTGACCTGAACCCTGCCACCTCTTCTCCGAATATCTTGATCGAGCCCCTTGCCGGGCGGGTCATCCCCATGATCGAGCGGATCGTGGTGGTCTTCCCCGCACCGTTTCTGCCCATGAGACAGACGAGCTGCCCCTGCGGTACCTCCAGTGACAGCCCGTGTAGCACATGGCTTGGTCCGTAATACGTATCAA
>Ga0079037_100000693_pt1 | contig 15968 bp, 9 predicted proteins | sample Mud3Dept4metaG_FD_71479 | JGI IMG/M metagenome (GOLD analysis project Ga0079037, IMG submission 71479) | Freshwater wetland microbial communities from Ohio, USA, analyzing the effect of biotic and abiotic controls - Mud 3 Core 4 Depth 4 metaG | ecosystem: Environmental > Aquatic > Freshwater >... | reverse complement strand
CAAACCCTCATCCTCTATAACGATTCCGTAGCGCCGGTGCCGGCTTCCGACCCGAGGTATGACATCTTTACGGGCGGCCCGGATATGACGGATATCGGCGGCCCCTCAACAACGCAGATCGGCTGGGGCCCGAACACTAGGACCATCATGCAGATCCGCGTAACTGCCGGCACGGGCACACCATTCGACCTTACGGCCCTCCAGAATGAATTCAAAACCACGGCCACGACAGATGGGGTTTTCAAGAAATCCCAGCCCACCATCATCGTTCCTCAACACTTCTACAATTCCGCCTACAACCTCACCTTCCCCGCCCCGCCCAATGCCTATATCAAGATTAATGCGACTAACGTCACATTTACGCCGATCGGACAGACGCTCCCGGTGACCCTCTTCCTCGAGCAGAAGGCCATCCATGACGAGATGGGAGGGGCCTTCGACAAGGAGTACGGACGGCTCGGCGGAAAGCTCGGCGTCGAGATCGCTCAAACCCAGCCCCCCCGGCAGACGACCCTCCTCTACGATTACATCCACCCGCCGACAGAGCTCATCACCCCCTCGTTCTTTGGAACCCCCATCGGAGTTTTGGGAGACGGGACCCAGATCTGGAGGATCACCCAGAACGGCGTCGACACCCACCCCATGCACTTCCATATTTTCGAGGTGCAGCTCATCAACCGGGTGGCTTGGGATAACAGCATCCGGCCGCCCGACCGGAACGAACTCGGCTGGAAGGATACCGTCAAGATCCACCCGCTCCAGGACACTTTCGTCGCCCTGCGGCCGATCGCTCCCAACAACCATACCTTCCAGCTCCCCAACAGCGTCCGACCCCTGGCCCCGCAGCTCCCGATCGGCGCCCCCCTCGGCAACGTCACCGACCCGCAGGGTAACCCGGTCGCAGTGGTCAACCATGCGGTGAACTTCGGCTGGGAGTACGTCTGGCACTGCCACATCCTCGCCCATGAAGAAAACGACCTGATGCACGCCATCGGCATCGGCGTCCCGCCAGAGGCACCGAGCACCCTTACTGCCGTCACAACCGGGAACGGCAGCAAGAAAAGCGTGGTTCTTACCTGGGTGGATAACTCCATAAACGAGACGGACTTCAGCATCGAGAGGGCCACCGACCTGGCCTTCACCGGAGGGCTCACCACCTTTGTCGTTGGACCGAACATCACCACCTATACCGACCCCATCGGCAACACGAACCAGACTTACTATTACAGGGTGTTCGCCAACAACACGATCGGTGACCTCGACACGCCCGGCTTCCCCATCAAGACCGTTTCTTCCACCTACTCCAATATCGTCGGAGTCAACCTGCCGCCGCTCGCCCCGACCAACGTTCTGGCGACGGCGTCCAGGTTCAACACCAACTCGGACAGGGTAACCGTGACCTGGATCGACGGCTCCACGAACGAAACCGGATTCGAGATCCAATGGGCTTCAGACATCAACTTCACCGTCGGCGTGACCACGCACTCGGTCAACGCCAACGTCACCACTCACACGACAGGTAACCTGCCTCGGGGTGCGACTTATTACTTCCGGGTTCGCGCGGTCAACGGTTCAGGTGTGTCGGCCTGGGTGAACGCTATTCCGTTCCCCATCGTCACACCGTAGCTCACCATGAGGCAAATCAGAGAGGGAGCCTTCGCTCCCTCTCTGATTTCTTTTTTACGGCTTCTCCCCAAGGGAACGGGGCTCTTGATATAAGGGGGAGGGGTCGAATTTTTCATTTTAGGAGGGGGCAGAAATGAACCGGACAAAGTTGATGACGCTGGTATTTGGCATCGTTTTTCTCGCCGTCGGGGCGGCCCAAGCCCAATGGACGCCGGCCATGAGGCTGACCTGGACGGCGGGCAATTCCTGGTATCCCGCCATCGCCGTGGATTCCTCCGGCCGCATCCATGTGGCCTGGCGTGACTATACGCCGGGGAACAGCGAGATCTATTACAAGAAGAGTTCGAATGGCGGAACGACTTGGACAACGGACAAAAGGCTCTCCTGGACCTCGGGCGACTCTTACGCCCCGGCCATCGTCGCCGATCTCGGCGGCAATCTCCATGTGGTCTGGGACGATACGACTCCATGGAAACGGGGGATTTTCTACAGAAAAAGCACGAATGCGGGAGCGACCTGGTCGGCCAGCACGATGATCACGCCTTCCTCGGGAGAATCCTTCCTGCTGGCCCTGACCGTCGATTCGTTCAGCCGGCTCCACGTGTTCTGGTGTGACAGCGCTCCCTACAACGTGGAAATCTATTACAAGAGGAGCACGGACGGAGGAGCGACCTGGTCGGCAAACAAACGGATCACTTGGACGGCCATCCATTCCTATTGGCCGGACGTCGCGGCGGATTCCTCCGGCGGGCTCCATCTCGTCTGGCAGGATGACTCTCTCGGCAACTATGATATCTATTATCGGAAGAGCACGGATGGGGGGATCACCTGGGGAACACGCAAACACCTGACCTTCACGCCGGGGGCTTCCCAAATCCCGGCCATCGCCGTTGATCTATCCGGCGCCCTCCATGTCGTTTGGTATGACCAGACTCCCGGAAACTATGAGATCTTCCACAAGAGAAGCACGGATGGCGGAGGAACCTGGGAGGCGAGTCAAAGGCTGACCATGAATGCGGGTGACTCCCAGGCTCCCGCCATAGCCGTTGATTCGTCCAATCAGATCCATTTGGTATGGCAGGACAAGACCCCGGGATTCGGCGAGATCTATTATAAAAAGAGCACGGACGGGGGGTTGACTTGGTCGGCAAACCAGCGGCTCACTCAGACTGCCGGCAATTCGTACGTCCCCGCCATTGTGGTCGACCTGGCCGGCCTTCTGAATATCGTCTGGCAAGATGACACCCCCGGGAACGCCGAGATTTACCATCAAAAGGGCAAATGATCCCTCGGGTCACCGTGACCCGGACAGCCCCGGTTGTATGCCCGGTATGCATAAGCCCACTTTTATGACACCTGAAGTCTGCTAACGACAACACTCCTGGACTCGCCCGGCAATCCTGTTGACACAGCCTCGGGCCGGGCATAAGCTGAAGGAGCGGGAGACAACACGAGAAGAGAAGCACAGGACAGCCATGCGGGAAAAAGACAGCCCGGCCCCCAAGCCTCGAATCCTGGTCCTCGGCGTCGGGAACCTTCTCCTAGGCGATGAAGGCGTGGGCATCCACGTTGTCCGCCGTCTCCAATCCGAGCCGCTGGGCGAAAATATCACCGTCATCGACGGCGGGACCGGCGGTTACAGCCTGCTCGGATACTTTCAGGACGCGGACCTGGCCGTCGTGGTCGACGCTGCGCTCGACGGGAATCCGCCGGGGACGATCACCCGAATTTCCCCCCGGTATGCCCGCAACTATCCACCCACCCTGGTCTCGCATGATGTCGGTCTCAAGGATACCCTGGCCGCCCTGGAAATGCTGGGGCAGAAACCCGAGGTCATCCTGTTTGCGATTTCGATAGAGAGCCCGGGGTGCCCCACCCTCGAACTCTCTCCTGCGGTTGAGCGGGCCGTCCCCCGCGCGGTCCGGGCTCTTGCCGGGTTTCTTGAGAACGCCGCAGCTTAGGGCACCGGATTTTCCTTATCTCGTGGTCTTCTCAATAAACTTCCAACCCCCGATCATTGAAGAGATGGTTCCCCGCCCCTCCAGGTAATCGTGGTACCAGGAGAGATAGATGTGCATCATGGTAAAGACCACGAATACCCAGGTGAAAAGATGGTGCCACTGCCGGACGGCTTGAATCCCGCCCAACAGCGGTATCACCCAGGCGAACAGGCGCGGAAACCAGCCCGGACTCAGGACAGAGTACAGGGCGAAACCGGTGAAGATCTGGAAGACGATAGCCAGGTAGATGAGCGAATAGATGATCCCGGCCAAGGCATTGATGCCCGTCGACTGGATGGGGAGCCTGCAGATGAGGAAGATGTCGATGCAGAGGACCTGGAGAATCTCCCGGCATTTCGCCGGCGTCCTGGGAAGATAACTTTTCCACCGGGCGAAGCTGTTCCCCGCAAAGCCCCAGTAGAGCCGGCCCAGGAAATTGAAGAAAAAGACATAGGCAAAGACGAAATGCGCAAACCTCAGCCAGCCGAAAAGGTATTGGGAGGAGGCGTCCGCGGAGCTCGCGATGCTCACCGGCCGGCTGATGAAAAAGCCGCTCAACCCGAGCATAAAAACGCACAGGGCGTTCAACCAGTGATGGAAACGCATCGGCAGGTCCCAGACATAAATCTGGTAATATTCCGCATGGGGAGTTTTGCTCATCTCCCCCTCCTATGGCAAATTAACCCGATGGAGCCGCCGGCCCTGAGGGTCGTAAAGGTGGACGGCGCAGGCGATGCAGGGGTCGAAAGAATGGATGGTCCTCAGGATTTCGAGCGGCCTCTCGGTGTCGGCCACCGGTGTATCGATCAGAGCGGCTTCATAAGCGGACATCTGTCCGGCCGCGTCCCTCGGCGACCCGTTCCACGTCGTGGGGACGACGAGCTGGTAATTGGCGATCTTTTTATCCCGGATGACGATCCAGTGAGCGAGCGCTCCCCGCGGAGCCTCTGTCAACCCCACTCCCCGGGCCTCCCGGGGCCAGGTGTCGGGGTCCCATTTCTCGGGATTGAACATCCGGGTATCCCCTTCCCTGATATTGCGGACGAGCTGGTCATAAAACTCCTTCATCCAGTGGGCGATGAGGGTTGTCTCAATGCCCCGGGCGGCGGTGCGTCCGAGCGTGGAAAAGAGGGCGCCGAGAGGAACACCGAGCTTGGCCAGGGCGCCGTCCACCGCCTCCCGGACCTCCCGTCGGCCCGCGGCGTAGGCCACCGCGAGACGGGCCAGGGGTCCGACTTCCATGGCCCGTCCTTTCCAGCGGGGCGTCTTCAGCCAGCTGTACTTTCCCTCGAGGGAAAGTTGATCATAGGGAGGGCGGGGCCCGGTATAATTGAGTTCCGTCTCTCCGTCCCACGGATGCAAGGCCTGAGAGTCGCCTCCGGCATATGAATACCAGGAATGGGCGATAGACTCCTTGATCTCTTCCGGGTCGGACCCGCTGACCTCGTGGACTTCGTCAAGGTTCCGGTCCAGGACGACGCCCCGCGGAAACTTGAAGCTCCCAAGGTCCCCGAGGCCGCGTTCGGGGAGGTCTCCGTAGGCCAGGTAGTTCTTCAGCCCGCCGCCGATCGAGCCCCAATCTTTATAAAAGGAGGCCACGGCGAGAAGGTCGGGAATATACACTTTATCGACGAACTCGATGCCGTCGTCGATAAGTTTTCCCACAAGAGCCAGCCGCTCCGCGTTCAGGGCCATGGCGTTTTCCGGGTCGACGGCGCAAAACGCTCCGCCCACAAGATAGTGAGGATGCGGGTTCTTGCCGCCGAATACAGCGTGGACCTTGACGATCTCTTTCTGCCACTCCAGGGTCTCCAGATAATGCGCCAAGCCGATCAGGTTAACCTCGGGCGGAAGCTTATAGGCCGGGTGTCCCCAGTATCCGTTGGCGAAAATCCCCAGCTGGCCGCTCTCAACGAACGTCTTGATCCGGCTCTGAACGGACCGGAAATAACTGGCGGAGCTCTTGGGCCAGTCCGACAGGCTCTGGGCGATCCGGGAAGTCTCGGCCGGGTCCGCCTTCAGGGCGGACACGACGTCCACCCAGTCCAAGGCGTGGAGGATGTAGAAATGGACCACGTGGTCCTGCAGGTAATGAGCGCAGAACATCAGGTTGCGGACGAGTTCCGCGTTGGGCGGAACCTCGATGCCGAGGGCATTCTCCACGGTCCGGACCGAGGCCAGCGCATGGACAGTCGTGCACACTCCGCAGGCTCTTTCAGTGTAGGCCCAGGCATCCCTGGGGTCCCTTCCCCGAAGGATGACCTCCAGCCCCCGGACCATGGTCCCCGAAGAGAGGGCATCGACGATCCGGCCGTCCTGGACCTGGGCCTCGATCCTCAAGTGTCCTTCTATCCGCGTGATGGGGTCGACGACGATTCTCTTGGCCATCATTCCCCTCCCCTTTTTTTCTGGATTTCCCTAATCTCCTCGTCCTTGAGGCTTTTCTCGAGCTCCAGCTTGATCAGCCGCCTTTTCCTGATGTTGGTCACGACGGCGTGGAGGGCGATGCCTCCGGCCGCACCGGCGGCCAGATAGGCGCCGATCGTGTCGGCCGTCGTCTCAACCCCGAAACCCGGGAAGGACGGAAGCTGCCGGTAAAACGGGCCGTTGTCAAAATACCCCGACTCGCTGCAACCGATGCAGGGAGTTCCCGACTGGATCGGATAGCTGACCCCGCCGTTCCAGCGGATGATCCCGCAGGAGTTGTAGGTTGTCGGGCCGCGACAGCCCATCTGGTAGAGGCAATACCCCTTTTTGGCGTTGGCGTCGTCGAAAGACTGGACGAACAGGCCGGCGTCATAATAGGGGCGGCGGTAACAGGAGTCGTGGACCCGGGTGGAATAGAACGCCTTGGGCCTTCCCTGAGAGTCGAGTTGGGGAAGCCGGCCGAAAGCAAGGAGATGGACGACCACCCCGGTCATGACATCGGCAATCGGCGGACAACCCGGGATGTTGACGACATGTTTGAGAAGCTTGTGGATGGGTGTCGCTCCCGTGGGGTTCGGCGAGCCGGACTGAACGCACCCGTTCGAAGCGCAGCTCCCCCAGGCCACGACGGCCCTGGCTCCCTGGGCGGCCTCTTTGAGGATGTCCAGGGTCGTCCGCCCGGCGATCGTGCAATAGACTCCCCCGTCCCGGACCGGGACCGACCCCTCCACGGTCAGGATGTACTCGCCCCGGTGCTTTTCCATGGCTTGATGGAGCGCTTCCTCGGCCTGGAATCCGGCCGCGGCCTGGAGCACCTCGGAAAACTCGAGCGAAATCCTGTCCAAAACGATGTCGGCCAAGAGGGGGTGGGAGGACTTGATAAACGATTCGCTGCAACACGTGCATTCCTGGAAATGCAGCCAGACAACCGGGGGCCGCGGTTTCTTTTCCAGCGCCCGGGCCAATCGGGTCGTTCCGGCGGCGCCAAGACCGAGCGACGCGGAGACGTAACCGCAAAAACGCAGGAATTCCCTCCTCGAATAGCCCCGGGAAGACATTTCTTCCCAGAATGACGGACGTTTTTCCATTTTTCCCTCCCTTTAAGGGAACCCCCTGACCAGCGGCGGTTCCCGGCCAGAACCGAAACTCTCCCTCTCTCGGTTCAGCGGCGCGCTCCTTTTTTCGTGTCCTCTCCCCAGAGGAGCAAAAAATATGCCAAAGGATGATCGAGGTTCCCCTCCCGTTTCCCCCCTATAATCCCAAACCGGTCGAACCGGGGGCGGTCCTTTTGTCCCTTCGGCCAGGACTTCCGGCCTGTCCGCCGGGACAGGAAAAGGGCGCTTGATCTCGGCCCGCGGCTTGCTCCATAGCGCGGCGATTGGAAAACCCGCGCCGGACGCCCCCTGCGCTACGGGCTTTTTCCGGCTCAGTGACTAAACCACCTTCCTTAAGATTTTGCCCGGAAGCCGGCCGGTGTGTACATTATGCTCGACGACCACCTGACCGTTGACGATCACATATTCCACGCCGACGGGATATTGATGAGGATCGACCCAGGTCGCCCGGTCGGCGATATTGTCGGGGTCGAAGACGACCAGGTCGGCATAGAATCCTGGCTCGAGCCGGCCTCTTTTTTCGAACCCGAACCGGGAGGCAGGGGTCGCCGTCATCTTCTTGATCATCTCTTCGAGCGGGACGACCTTTTCCTCCCGGACGTACTTGCCCAGCGCCCGGGGGAAAGTCCCGTAATTGCGGGGATGCGGCTTGCCTCTGCTGAGAACTCCGTAAGGCGCTAGGGCCGAGCCGTCGCAGCCCACTCCGACGAGCGGGTGGGCCAGGAATTTTTTCAGGACATCCTCGCTGCCGAAGAAGGCGATCCGCCCGACCATGGCTTTTTCCTCGATCAAGAGGTCCCGGATGAAATCATACGGCTGTTTCCCCGCAGCCCGAGCCGCTTCCAGGATATTCTTCCCCTGGAGGGGCCTATTCTTTTCCAGGTAAACCTCCGATATGAGCACTTTGTCCCAGGAGCCCAGGCGCTCCTCGACCGTGGCCAGATGGGCGCGCAGCTTCGCGTCGAGGGCGGGGTCCTGAAGGCGGCGGAGAAAATCCTCTGTTTTTCCCTCCAACGCCCAAAAAGGAAAGTAGCTGCTTAAGCCCGTGGAGCTGGCGATATAGGAATAGCGGTCGCAGAAAATGTCCACGCCCTGTTGTTTGGCCAGGTCGATCCTGGCCAGCGCCGCGTCAACCTTGGACCAGTTGCGGTAACCGCCGATCTTGAGATGAGCGATCTGCAGGCGCGCGCCGCTATCCCTGGCCGCGCCGATGGATTCATCGAGGGATTCGAGAATCCCCTCGTCCTCATTCCGCATATGGGTGGCGTACACCCCGCCATACCTGGCGACGACGCGGCAGAGCTCGGTGAGCTCATCGGGGCGGGCAAAGCACCCGGGAGTGTAAGGCAGGCCGGAGGAAAGCCCGAAGGCGCCGCCCCGGATGTGCTCCTCGACCAGGCTTTTCATCTCCTCGAGCTCTTCGGGGGAAGGCGGCCGATCGCTGAATCCGACGACCGCGCCGCGGATCGATCCGTGTCCGACAAGGGTTGAATAGTTAGGGGCGATCCCCTTCTCCTCGAGCCGGCTGAAAAACCCGGGCATATCCCTCCAAGTGAGGTCGATGCCGTAAACGGCCTTGGCCCTTTCCTTGTCTTCTTCAAAAGTGGAATCGGGTATGGGAAAAACGGAACCGCCGCAGTTTCCGCTCACCAGGGTCGTGATTCCCTGATGGATGACGCTCTCCGCCTTGGGGTTGACGATCAGGCTGACGTCGGTGTGGTCATGGACGTCGATAAACCCGGGAGATACGACCATGCCCTTGGCATCTATGACCAGCTTCCCCCGGCCGGCTTTCACTTTCCCGATCGTTTGAATCGTAGCGGCGGCGATGCCGATGTCCGCTTCGAAGGGGCGGCCCCCCTGCCCATCATGGACCAGGGCATTTGAAATCACCAAATCATAGGTTTTTCCGGCGGCGCAACCCTGGAGCAGTGGTCCGTATCCGCCGAGGCCGGCCAGGGCGGCTGTCTTGGCCGTCTGCTTCAGAAACTCTCTTCGGTTCATCGCTTTCCTCATGCACGGTCCTTTCAGCCCGTATATTAACGCCCACTATTCTTTAGAAAGTCATTTCCGGAGTCAAGCGCCCTGGGGCGCGGTTCCCTCCGAGACCCGGCCCGGATTGCCCTCGGTCAAAAAATGAGCTAACATCTCAGCGCCTCAATGATGACAATCTCATCCGACAAGGATTGATGGGAGGATGGAATGAAAAAGGCGATCCGGGTTCTCATCTTCATCCTGATATGCGAAGGCGCGGGGATCATCGGGTCTGTTTTTACGATGCCGTCAATCCCCGGCTGGTATGCCGGGCTGTCTAAACCGCCTTTCAATCCCCCCAGCTGGATATTCGGGCCGGTTTGGACAATCCTTTACGCCATGATGGGCCTATCCGCGTACCTTATATACCAGAGCGGCATAGGGAAGAAGCAAGTCAAGAGGGCTCTGGCCGTCTTCGCCGTCCAGCTTCTCCTCAACACTCTCTGGTCGATCGTCTTCTTCGGCGTTCATATGATCTTCGCCGCCGTCATCGTTATCCTGCTTTTGTGGGGGATGATCCTCGTGACGATCATCGTCTTCCACCGGATATCCAAGGCGGCGGCCTATCTCCTCATCCCGTACATCCTTTGGGTCAGTTTCGCGACAGTGCTGAACATTTCCTTATACATCCTCAACCGTTGAGCCGAAGGCGGACGCCACGTTTGACAACAGATCGAGAAGGAGAAACGATGAGACATCATAAAATCGCCGCGGCAGCGGCGATCACTCTTTTATTGGCCTGTTTTCCAGCTGCCGTCCGGCTTTCGGCCCAGTCCCGGGGCCTCAAGGCCATCCGGGGAGCGGACATGAAGATCCACCTGGACTTCCTCGGCGCCCCCGCCTTCGCCGGCCGGCCGGCGCCTTCGGACGCTGTGGAGATCGCGTCTCTTTACCTGGCCCGGGAGGCGGAGAGGCGCGGCCTAAAACCCATCCTGCCGGATGGGTCTTTTCTCCAACCCGTCCCGATCGAAGTGGCGACAATCTCTCCGGCCAAATCGCGGCTTCGCCTTCTCGCGGCCGGCGGGGAACACGTGCTGTATTTTCCCCGGTCCTTCGGCCTGGGCAACATGCGCAACGCCTCTGAAGGAGTATTTGCGGGAGGAGTCGTTTTCATCGGAACGACAAAAGACGCGGACGAAAAAACTCTTGCCGCTGTTGATCTCAAAGGGAAAATGGCCGTTGCCCTCGGGGTGACCGTCCCCGCCGGGCCGAGGCCGGCCGCCGGATCCCCGGTCCCCTTTTCTCTTCAGCGCCACCTTCAAGAGAAGGGCGCCGCCGGGCTCATGACGGTCATCCCGGCCGAATGGGAAAAAAGCCTCGCCGATGAAGGACGTAATTTCGATGTCAACGAGAGGCTCCGGTTTCCCAGCGTGGATATGTCGGGCTGGTTCAGCCGGCGGCCGGCAGCCGCCGCGGGGCTGTTTGTCCAGCTTGAAGTCCGCCATGATGCCGGGGCGGCGATCCTCGGCATCTCCCGGACCGAATTGGAAGCTCGGTTCGAGAAGGCCTCTCGGGGCGAAGCCCTTCCTCCGGAAGCCGTCGACGGCCGAACCTTGGAAGCAGAGATCTCTTTCGACACGCGGACGACGTCCGCCTCCAACGTCATCGGCTGGATCGAGGGGACCGACCGAAAGCTCAGAGACGAATATGTCACCATCACCGGCCACCAGGACCATCTGCCGAGGCGTGACGGCCGCGTCCTCCCCGGGGCCGACGACAACGGCTCGGGAGCCGTGGCCATGCTCGAGCTCATCGAGGCGCTCGTCCTCGAACGCCCGAAGCGTTCGGTCGTCTTCGTCTGGAGCACGGCCGAGGAGCGCGGCCTGGTCGGGGCGTTTCATTTCGTCCAGCACTGTCCCGTCCCGGTGGAAAAGATCAGCGCCAACCTCAACCTGGACATGATCTCCCGGAACGACCCGGGCATGATCTATTTCGTCGGGTCGACGGCGCTATCGACAGACCTCGATCGAACCCTGCGGGCGGCCAACGAGCGGTCGTCCCGGCTGAGAATCGACGACACCTATCAATCGCCCGGGCACCCCGACGAGTTCTTCTTCCGGAGCGACCAGTACCCCCATATCCAGTACGGCATTCCGGGCGTCTGGATCTTCTGCGGGACGACACCGGATTATCATACGCCTCAGGACGCGCTCGACCGGGTTGATTACACGAAGATGGAGAAGGTGACGAGGTTCGCCTACGTGGCCTGCCTGGACATCGGGAACGCGCCGGCGATGATGAAGCTTGACGTCCGTCCCGAGATCACCAGCCGCGGCGCCCACAACATGACAATCAACTGGAACGCTCGCTGATGCGAGTTGGCGTGTCGCTTCATTTTTTGAGCGCCGAGCGGATATGCCTGGAAATCTCCTGGATCGTGAAGGGCTTCATCACAAAAGCCCGGATCCCGTGCTGCCCGAACGTCTCCCCGTTGACCCTCTCGCTGAACCCCGTGCAGAGAATGACCGGGATATCGGAACGGACCTTGGCCAGGGCCCCGGCGAGTTCGACGCCGGACATGCGGGGCATGGTCTGATCCGTGATCACGAGGTCGAAGGCCTCCGGTTTTTTCTTGAACGCCGTGAGGGCGGCCCGACCGCTCGGCTTGGCCGTCACCCTGTACCCCAGCCGCTCCAGCAGGCGGGCCATGCCCTGGAGTTGAGACGGGTCGTCCTCGACGATGAGGATATGTTCCCGGCCCTTTTCCGGCCGGGTCTTCTTTCCTTTTTCTCCTTCCGCGGCCTCGCTCGTCAATCGCGGGAGAAAGACATTGAAGACGCTCCCCTTGCCCGGTTCGCTATAGACGGTGATCGCCCCGTCGTAGCTTTTGACGATGCCGTGGACGACCGGGAGGCCCAGGCCGCTCCCTTCGCCCTGTTTCCGCGTCGTGAAAAAGGGTTCAAAAATCCTTTCCATAAGCTCCCGGGTCATCCCGCAGCCCGTATCCGCGACAGTCAGGCGAACATATGGACCCGGCTTAAGGTCGGGATGGCGGGCCGCCAGGTCGGCGTCGACCTGGGCCGGCTCCAGCTTGACTTCGATCTGGCCCGCCCTGTCCGCCATGGCCAAGGAGGCGTTCTGGCAGAGGTTGACCAGGATCTGATGGACCTGGGAAGGGTCGGCCAGGACCGAGCCGCAATCGACGGCCACCGACTCGACGATGGCGATGTCCTTGGGCAGGGTCGAGCGAAGGAATTTCAGGCCTTCCTTGACGATCGGCGAAACCTCGAGCGGCTTCCGCTCCCATTCCTTCTGGCGGCTGAAGCTGATGATCTGCTTGACGAGCTCTTTGCCCCGATTGGCCGCCTGGAGGACGATCGGCAGCGACCGGCGCGCCGGGTGGGCGGGCGCAAGGTCGAGCAAGGCCAGCTCCGTGTTGACGAAGATCGTTGAAAGGATGTTGTTGAAATCGTGGGTGATCCCGCCCGCCAGAGTTCCCAGGGCTTCCATTTTCTGAGCCTGCCGGAACTGTCTCTGAAGGGCGTTTTCCTGAGTAACGTCCTTTTCCGTCACCAGCCACCCGATGACGCTCCCGGACGGGTCGTGAGCGGGAGAAATCGTGACCTCGAGCTCAACCGGCCGTCGGCCGGTCAGCGGACGAGTCATCTCTCCGTGCCACATCCTGCCGGCGCCGACGGATTCACGGACGGCGGCCGCGGTTGATTCGCCGGGGATGAAATCGAAGTAGGACCGGCCCACAGCCTCGTCCCGGGTCAGCCGGTTGATCGAAGAGAAGGCGGCGTTGACATACTGGATGGCGCCGTCGAGATCCAGCATGGCGACGGAATCCGAGGCCTGCTCGACGGCCGCCCCCAGCCGGAGCCTCTCCTGCTCCGTCAGCGCCTGACGAAGGGCCTCCGCCTTTTTGGTCTCGGTGATGTCGTGGACCATCCCGATAGAGCTCACGATCCGGCCCGAGGCGTCCCGCCGGTGATGGCATTTTTCATGGACGATCCGGACCTCGCCGGTGTCCCGGCGTACGATCCGGTGCTCGATCTCGTAGCTGTCCCGCCCTTCGGCCAGCGACTTGGAGTATGCGGCATCGACGGCAGCCCTGTCGTCCGGATGGACGGCGTCCAGGAAAGCCTGGTAGGTCGCGCCGAATTCCCCGGGCGTCATCCCAAAGATATGGAAGACTTCGTCCGACCAGGTTAACCGATTGTCGGCCAGGTCGAGTTCCCAACTGCCCAGATGGGCGATCTCCTGCGCCCGTTTGAGCCTCTCTTCGCTCTCCCGCAGGGCCTCTTCCGCGCGCCTGCGGTCAGTCACGTCCTTGAATATGACGGCGAACTGACGCTCGGCGGGACGGTAGGCGTAGACTTCATACCACTTGTCCAGGGGGGCCGGGTAATACCTCTCGAATGTCGCCGCCTCGCCTGTCAACCCCACACGGCCGTAGGTCTCTATCCAGAACGATTCGATGCCGGGCAGGATTTCCGTGACCCGGCGGCCGAGCACGTCGCCCTTCACCATCCCGGTCAGGCGCTCGAAGGCCGGGTTGATGTCGAGCAAACGGTAATCGACGGCCTCCCCCGACTCGTTCGTGATAACCTCATGGAGGGCAAAGCCTTCGGTCATGTTGCTGAACAGGCTCCGGAATCGCTCCTCGCTCCGGCGGATTTCCGCCTCGGCCGATTTGCGCCCGGTGATGTCCTCGATGGTGCCGGCGAAGCGGCGGCCGCCGGCCGGGAAAGTGAACACGCGCTGATGGCGGCCGACCGCCCGGGCGAAGGTCTCGAACGAATTCGGAGTCTGAGTCGCCACCACCTGTTCAAAGATCGGCAGGTATTCCGGGATCGCCGCCGGGAACAACTCGGAGGCCGTCCGCCCGACGATCCGTTCCCTCGGAATGCCCGTGTGGCGAGTGTAGGCGTCGTTGACCTCGAGCACGCGCCAATCAACCGGCCGGCCCTTCTCATCGTCGATGAGTTCATAGAGGGCAAAGCCCTCAGCCATGTTTTGGAAAAGAAGGCGATACTTTTTCTCGCTTTCTCGAAGGGTCCTCTCCGCCTTTATGAGCTCGACGCTCTCCACTCTTTCCCATTGCCCCTCTCGCCTGACGAGGGCGAAGCGGTGGTTGGAAATGACGTCCAGGATATCGTCGGCGCCGCAGCGGTCGAGCGAATACGTGCAGGCGGCCAGCATCCGATGACGGCTGATAACGCCATTCACCGCCGCCTCATAATCGGTGAACGCGGCCCAGTCCTTTTTCTCAAGCCAGAACGTGTTTCCGCTCAAGCGCAGGCCCTCATAGCCCGCGGCCAGGGCCGAATCCAGCTTTTTCACCCAGCCGTCGAAGACCCGCTCCAAGTTGATGGTCGTGCCTTGGAGATACCGCTCGGTGTGGGGGATGATCTCGATCTGGCCTTTGCGGATCAAATCGTCGAGATCGGGCCGGGCCGCGGCCAGAGCCGCCCGGGCGGCCCCGGCTTCCAAAGGCTCCGCTGTGATCCACAAGCAAAATTCGTTATTCTCCAGACCGGCGACAAAAAAGGGGACGAGGATGTCGAGCAGATCCTGAGGCGTCCGGTAGAACTGACAGAAGTGCGTCCCCCAGGGGACTTCGCCGACAATCGAGACGCCGGTTTTCCTGAGTGGCTCGTTCATGATTTATGCTCTTTGACGTTTCTCGAGTGCGTCGCCAAAGGAAAGGCTGACCGCTTCCTTCCTCCTTAATAATAGGGGTCGGGAGGCCGGATGTCAAAGCCGGGAAAGCCCCGCTCCCTGCCGCGTTGACTTGATTTCTTCTATGATGCTATATTCTTGCCGGGACCGGGGCAATGAGGCAGAGAGTTCCGCCCTTCATCGCTTTTTCTCTTTTGGGCGGTGTCGTTCTGGCCGGGCTCAGCCTTTATGGGTTCTTCCTGCTTCGTTCGCGGCCCGGCCTGCCCGAAGGGATCGAATCCAGGGCCCTTATCAGGATCGATGACCTCGAGATAGAAAGCAAAAAAGATATAGAGTTTTTCCTGACCCAAAAGAAAGTCGGCGATTGGGCCGTGTTCACGGTCCGCCGCGACGGGAACGTTGAATCCCGACGCGCCCAAATCATCGCTTTCTACAGCAAAGTGCCTTTCCCCCTGATCTACCTGTTCATCGGACTGGCCTGCTATCTCGTCGGGTTCACCGTCTTCCTGTTGAGATGGGAAGACCCCAAGGCGCGCCTTCTCTATTGGCTGGCCCTGGTCTTCGCCTACCCCCTGATCGTGAGCGGCGGAACCTACATCCTGGGCCACGGCTGGTTTTCCTTCATCCCCGTTGTCATCTTCTCCTTTTGTTATCCCCTGGCCCCGGCCCTGCTCCTCCATTTTGCCGTCTCCTTTTCTTCGCCCAAGCGGCGCCGGGGACACCTCCTCGTCTACATCCCGTCGCTTCTTTTCGGCCTCTTCTTCGCGGCGGCCGTGGTGACCGCCGCCCTCAAGTCGTCGCCTCATGTCTTCCGGCTTTATGGCGCGGCCTTCCAGGCCTTCCGCGCCTATATGATCATCATGCTCCTTCTGTCCGTTTATCATTTCGTCCTGGCCTACCGGCGCGCCGGCCTGGAGGAGCACAAGGCTCAGATCAAATGGGTTTTCCTGGGCCTTGTCTTCGGGCTCGTCCCGTTTATCTTCCTCTACCAGCTCCCCAGCGTGCTCAACCTCAGGCCCCTTCTCGCCGAGGAACCGTCCTCCGTATTCTTCCTGTTTATCCCTCTCGCCTTCGCCCTCTCGATACTCCGGTTCCGGTTCCTTGACGTCGAGGTCGTCATCAACCGCAGCCTGGTCTATTC
>Ga0079037_100000692_pt1 | contig 15975 bp, 12 predicted proteins | sample Mud3Dept4metaG_FD_71479 | JGI IMG/M metagenome (GOLD analysis project Ga0079037, IMG submission 71479) | Freshwater wetland microbial communities from Ohio, USA, analyzing the effect of biotic and abiotic controls - Mud 3 Core 4 Depth 4 metaG | ecosystem: Environmental > Aquatic > Freshwater >... | reverse complement strand
CTTCCACGCTGCCGCCCCAAGCGCCCTGGCCCTTCCTGCCCTGTCACTCGAAGGAGGAATTGCCCTCGCCCCGTCGCCGACTTGGGTCGAATCCTGCGTCTGCCCCGACTCCGGATCGTCTCCAAGCGTCTCTCGATCCCTTCACCGACCTGAACGAAGCAGGAATCGGCTGGCACCTTCGGGCAGCACCTTCGGGCACCTTCGGGATCGGCACCTCATTCGCAATGCCGCCGAGCCGCTCGAACACTGCGGTCGCCAGGTCCTACTCGGCTGCGCCGGGGAGCGTGAACCGCGGCTCCGGCAGATAGCCCTGCTCCTTCGCCTCGGCGCCCTCGAAGCGGGCCCAGGACGGGAGACCGGGGACGTACGCCTTCGTCATCTCGTGCAGCTCGAGCGCGGAGTTGGCGGCGAACAGGTAGACGAGCCGGCCCGCTCCGAACGGGCTCGGCAGCGCCAGGAACAGGCCCTCGTCCGCGTCGCCGTGGAGCTTGCCGTCGAAGCGGAAGTACCCGTCGCCCAGCTCGGCCGGGCCGCCCTCGCCGAGCGCGGCGGCGAGGCGCGCCACCAGCGCGTTGTCGCGCGGGCCGCCGAGCAGGATCAGGTCGCGCGTCGCCAGCTGCTCCTCGGTGACCTCGGCGTCCTTGGCGACCGGCACCAGCTGCTCGGTGAAGTTGTCGGCGAGCGTCGTCTGGAAGCGCAGCGCGAGCGTGCGCTGCGCCTCGTCGGCGCGCGCGGTGCCGTGGACGATCAGCGTCTCCGGCCAGCGCTCCGTGACGTGCGGCCAGGCCGCCCAGCGCTCGCGCGCCACGGGCACGTCGTGGCCGGGATCGAAGCGCACGGCGAGCGGCCGCTCCTCCGACTCGAAGGTCGCGACGCTCCTCGTGCCCTCGATCGTCATCGGATGGCGCACGCGCGCCTTCGCCGTCTCGATCTCGACGCTGGTCGCGAGCGGGTAGGCGTTGTCCGCGGGCTGCGTCACCTCGACCGTCACCCGCCAGCCCTTCCCCCGCTTCGCATAGCTCACTCGCGGCGCGGGAGCCGGGAACCCGGTGCGCTCGAGCCACGCAGCGAGCAACGGCGTCACGTCCCTGCCCGTCACCTCGCGCGCCACGGCGACGAAATCGGCGGTCGCGACCGGCCGCTCCCGGAAGCGCTCGTGGAGCGTGCCCATCAGCTTCAGGAAGGCGTCGTTGCCGAGCTGGAGCCGGAGCTGGTGGAGCGCGAACGTCCCCTTGACCCGCGCCACGCGGTACGGGGCGTAGCGGGTGTAGGAGCGCTCCGCCTCGCGCGCCGGCAGGTCCGCCTCGCGCTCGAGCGTCGCCTGGAGCAGGACGTTCTGGCGCGCGAGCGCGTCGCCGAGAGCCTTCGCCCGCTTCGCCTTCTCCTCGGGCAGGTCGTGGAGGATCTGCCAGTAGCCGGCCGTGCCGCTCGCCAGCCAGTGGTCCGCGGCGCTCGCCGGGAAGAGCGTCCCTTGCCAGAGCTGCTTCGCCTCGAAGTCGGCACGCGCCGCCACCGCCTCGAGATCGAGCTCTTGCGCTTCGACCTTCTTCTCGAACGGAGCGAAGCGCCCGGCCGCCCGCGCCTCGTCGAGTCTCGCCTCCAGCCAGAGCGGCGTGACCGCGGTGTAGCCGAGGGTGAGGTGGGGCTGCGCGCCGGGCAGGTCGGGCATGCGGCGCGCGCCCTTGGCCGGGAACTTCTCACGCAGCGTCACCTTGCCGTGGTGGGCCCAGAAGACCAGCTTCTCGACCATCTCCGAGGTCGTGATCTTGCCGTCGCAGGCGTGGGCGAGGTTGATCGGCGAGGTCGCGAACAGGCGCGCCACCGAGGGCACGTCGATGCGCCCCTTCTCCCGCTCGTAGTAGGCGTTGAAGGCGAGGTCGCGGTTCCAGGGCGCGAAAACCGGGTCGTAGGGCGCGCCGTTGGGCTGCACCGCGTACTCGGCGCGCACTTCCGGGTCGCGCGCATTGTTGTTGGCCCACAGGAAGCCGGGGGTGCCGAACGGATTCTCGCCCGAGCGCCAGACCTTCTTCTTCGCGGTGCCGAGCAGGCAGATCGCGGTCTCGTCGGTCTTGGCGTCGGCCATCGGCCAGTCGTTCGTGTAGAGGCCGTTGTTCTTCTCGGCGAGGATCGCGACCACTTCGTCGATCGTGGTGCCGTACTGCACGGCTCGGCGGATGCGGTCGCTCATCGGCGCTCCGTCCGGGTTCCAGGGCGTCTGCGCCACGGTCGTCTCGCCGACCATCAGGCCGGCGGCGTTCAGGTAGAAGTCGGTGCCCGAGTGAATGCCGCCGGGGAAGGTCTGGAAGACGACGCGCTGGCCGCTCGCCGGCACCAGGTCGAGTAGGACGTTGAAGTGGACGCCGGTGTAGCCGCTCCACATGAAGATCTGGCCGAAGACGACGCGCCCGTCGGCGGTCGCCGGCCCGGTTGCGGCGAGCGCCGAGCACTTGTGGGTGCCGTCGGGAATCTCGAGCTCCTCCTCGGCGGTCAGGAAGCTGCGGCCGGTGAGCGCGTGCGGCAGCGTCGCGAGGCCGCTCTTCAGATAGTCGACGTCGATCGAGGAGTTGAGCGTGACGACATCGAGGAAGTCGATCGCCTTGTCCTCGAACTCCGCGCCGCCCGCCGCGGCGCCGTCGGCGATGCCGCGCATCTCGGTCAGCAGCTCCTCGGAGAAGCCGCGCAGCATGGTGGCATCGGCCAGCGTGCGCATCGCGCTCCAGCCCGCCGCCGGGTCCTTGCCGTTCGCCACCTGCGCGAGCTTGGCGAGGTAGGCGGCGATCTCGTCGGCCATCAGGTAGCCGTGCTGGTAACCGCGCGCGTAGGGCTCGCCTTCGACGTGGAGCAGGATCCAGCCACCCTGCTCGGCGCGGAATCCCTTGTCCGCCCAGCGCACGGTCTCGAGCGGCACGAATTCGGCGACGTCCTCGACCTTCTCGAGCTGGATGTCGTCGAACCAGGCGCGTCCGCGCGCGCTGCCGTTCCAGCCGAGGGCGAGGCGGACGCGGTCCTCGCCGCGCGTGGCGACGAACAGCGACGAGACCTCGGTCCAGTCGCGCGTCGCGCCGAGGGCCGGCGAGTGGTTCGTGAACGGGAACGAGAGCATCGAGAGGCAGGCCGGCACGGCGGTGGGATAGCGGGCGAGCGGGTCGGAGACCACGCCCTCGGTCCGGATCCGGGCGCGGAGGCGATAGACGTGCCCGACTTCGAGCGCGACCGGCGGCGAGAGGACGGCGACCGACGCCCCGCCCGGGCTCGCCAGCCGGAGGCTCGCGCCGCCGCCGCGGCCGACCGCACCGTCGTGCGTCGCGCTGCCCGCGCCCGAGGGCTCGATGCGCTCGACCTCCCAGCCCGCGGGCAGTGCGCCCGCCGGCGCCGTCTCGAAGTCGCCGCCCGGCACCTCGAGCGCCGCTGCCGCCACCGCGCCCAGCACGAGCGCCGTCCCGACCGTCGAGAGCACCTTCGCCATCCTGCCGCGTATCGCTGCCAAGCCCATCCCGGGCCTCCTTGTCGTCGTTCCTGCGTACGGAGCCGGGCGCCGCACCCCGACCGGGCGCCTCGACGGTCCTACTCCTCGTCGCCGCCCCCCGGATCGCCGCCGCCGCGCGCGGGACGGCGGGTGGCGAGCAGGTCCCGGCAGCGCTTCGGCTCGAGCGTGGTGACGAGCGCGAAGGGCGCCTCGACTGGCCGGCCGGCTGCCAGCGCGGGCTCGAAGGTCCAGGTGCGCAGCGCCTCGAGCGCCGCGCGCGAGAGCAGCGGGTCCGCCGCATCGAGGCGCGGCGCGCGCGGCCGGCCGTCGAGGCCGACCGTGACGCGCGCCTCCGCCGACGCCTGCGCGGCCGGGCTCTCGGCGCAGGCCACCAGCCGCGCCAGCGGGATCTCCACCGCGCGGCCCTTCTTGCGCACCACCGGCGCCGGCCCCCCGGAGCTCTCGGCCGGCGCCGGCGCGGCCGCCGCCGCGGCGGCGAGCCGCGTGCCGGCCTCGCCGTAGGGCGCGAGATCGAGGGTCGCGAGCGAAGGCAGCAGCGCGCCGGCGACCTGCCAGTCCCACAGCGCCGCCTCGACGTCGCCCAAGCCCGCCTCGGCGAGCGCGAGCGCCGCGCCCGCGCGCCCGACGAGCTGCTCGGCGGCCGGTCCGGTGCCGACCACCTCGGTCATCACCGCGAGCAGGTCGCGCGCGGCCCGGCGCGCCTTCTTGTGCTCGCCCGCGCGCAGCTGCTCCTCGGCGCGCGCCAGTTTCTGATCCCACTCGTCGACGACCTCCTGCTGGGCGAGGGCGCTCCCCGGCGCGAGGAGCGACAGGACGAGAGCGACCGCGAGTCGACCCGCCGACCGCGCGCTGGACCTGCCTGCGACCACGAGGACCTCCGGTTTCAGGGGTTGCCCGGCCGGCCGCTCGATCCCGCCGCTCGGCCCGGCTCCGGGGCGGCTCCGGGAGCCGCGCCGGGAGCGTATCGCTCCGCGCACACCCGGTCCATCCGGAAGCCCAGGTTCTCGCGCAGCCCGATCTCCGCGTAGCGCCGGCGCAGCTCCTGCTCACCGGCAGGCACGAAGGTCGCCGGCGCCCGGCGAAAGTCCTCGCACAGCCCGGGCAGATGCTCGGTCAGATAGCGCGCCAGCGCCGGGCTCATGAAGGAGGGGTTGAGCGCCTCGTCCCAGAAATCGTTGACGTGGTCGCTCCACGTGAACGGGCGCTCGATGCGGGCGCGGCCGGCCTCGAAGCGCACGATCGGCCCCTTGCCCGGCACGATGCCGTCCTCGAACAGGCTCCGGTAGAAGCGATAGCCCTCCCAGTTGGCGACCAGGTCGGCGTTGGAGTAGATCGAGGTCGTGGCCTGGCCGAAGATCCACCGCTCGTTGAACCGCCCGCGCCCGGCGACGCGTTCCTCGCTCCAGCCCGCCTGGTGGCTCCGGTAGTACTTGAGGCCCTGGGAGAAGAAGTGGCCGAGCTTGTCGCTGCCGACCAGCGTGCCCGCGAGGCGGATCGTGCGCCCGACGCCGAAGAAGAAGTTGACCCGCGTCGCCCAGACCGGGGCTCCCTTGTAGACGCTCTGCCACCGCTTCTGCGGGAGCTTCTCGACCTCGCCCGAGCGCATCGCGAAGCGCTCGATCCGGTCCACCCAGTGCAGCCCCCCCAGCTCGCCCCAGACCCCGTAAGCGAAGGCCAGCCGGTCCTCGCCGCCGCGCTGGCGCTCGGCCACGCGCGCGAGCGCCTCGTTGACGGCGCGATCGAGCACCGGCTGCGCGTCGCCGATCGGCTCCAGGCGGTGGGTGTACTGGTCGCTCTCGTAGCCGCGGCCCGGAGCGCCCGCGACGAGCAGGAGCGCCAGGGCCGCGCCCGCCGCCCGTCCGCTCCGCCCGCCGCGAGCCACGGTCCCGCCCCTCCCGGCCCTCAGAACCGGTAGACGACGGTCGCCGACGCGCTCGTGCGGTCCCCGAACCCGCCTTCCAGCTCGAGGTTCCAGTGGCCGTCGAGGTCCGCGTGAACGCCCACCAGCCCGTTCCACTCGTTCTCCTGCGAGAGCTCGAGCTCGAACGGCACCGGGCCGATGAAGGGCAGAGCGATGGTGCCGACGTGGTGCTCGTCGGCGCGCTGGTACATGGCGCCGACCCAGAGCGAGCCCCGGTCGTCGTGGAGTCCGACCCGCGGCGCGGCGACGAAGGCGTCGGCCGAGGAGTCGAAATCGCCGGACAGGCTGGTGCGCGTCCACACCGTGTTGACCGAGGCGAACAGGCGCTCCGTGCCGGCCACCAGCGTCAGGCCGCCGCCGTAGACCTCGCCGTCGTAGTTGATCGAGACACGGTCGAGGGGGAAGGGCAGGGCGACGTCCGAGAAGTCGACCACCGTGCGCCCGTCGATCTGGCCGCCGAGCACCATGACGTTGAGGAACGGGAACAGCCAGGCGTCGAGCTGGACGTTGAGCTCGCGGATCCGGTTGTCGATGCCGAGCCGCTCGGTCGGCAGGGTGTCGAACCCGGGCACGCCGACCGCGAGGCGGTCGATCTTGTAGCCCTGGCGCTGCTCGTAGACGGTCAGGCCGGCGCCCCAGGGGAGCGGCACCGTCCGTCCCTGCGCCCACTGCGAGCCGAACAGCGCGCCTTCCCCGGCGCGCGCGGCGCCCGCTCCGGCGGCCAGCCCGATCCCCATGCCCAGCGCCAACGCGATGCCCGTGACTCGACGCACGCAGACCCCCCTCTCTGTGACGTAAGACGCGCCGAGTTTACGTCAGCGCGGGTCCTGGGGGCTGTCGGCGGCCCGGCCGGGCGCGAGCACCAGCCTCGACTCCGCCACGATCGGGCGCTCCGGGTCCGGCCACGGCAGGGGCAGCGTGCCGCCCGCCAGGAAGACCGGCAGCTGGTCGGCGTAGTGGGGATCCGCCGGATGCCCGGACTGGCCGCCGGGCAGCACACCCGTGGTCGCCGCCGGGTCGCCGGCGTCGGTCACGAAACGCATCGAGGGGCCGTAGGCGACGTCGATCGCCGCGCCGCGCCAGGGACCGCCCAGGGCGAAGAGGGTGGTCGCCGAGCCCGGCAGCGGGAACGGCCCCCGGTTCCACCAGCGGCCCAGCCCGGGCAGCGAGCCGAGCGGGTGGTCGAGGGTGAGGGTGTGGATCGAGCCATAGGGCCAGCTCGCGACGTCGTCGCCCCATCGTGCGGCGCCCTCCCGCCAGGCGGCCTCGAGCGCACGCGCGAGGATCGCGCCGCGGTCCTCGCGCGCGGGGGTGGCGACGTCGTCGAACCAGTCCGGCGACATCCGTCCCTCGAGCAGACGCAACAGCCGCCAGCGCGTGCCGAAGCGCGGCAGTCCGGCGCGCGCCGCTTCGTCCTCGAAGGCCGCGCGCAGCAGCTCGCGCTCGGCGAGCGCGAAGAGCGCCGCCGGGCCGCGCACGGCCATGGTGCCGTCCCAGGCGGCCAGCGCTCCGGCGGCGCGCCCCGCGTCGCCGGTGAATCCGGTGCCCACCAGCGCCACCAGCCGCCGCGCCCAGTGCGACACGATGTCGTGCTGGAGCGCGCCAAGCTCGGCCACGGTCCAGCCGGCGCGCGCGGCGAGCGCCTCGTGGATGCGCTCCATCCGGAAGGGCGTGTCGAAGTCGCCCTCGAACCACTCCGGCTGCGTCACCGGCAGGAAGCTGTTGGCGGTCGCCAGCAGCCCCGCCTCCGGGTCCCGGAGCACCGGGTTCTCGGCCGCGGGCACCAGGCCGGACCAGCCGACGTCCTCGCGCCAGCCGGGAGCGGGCAGCCGGCCGTCCCAGCCGAAGCGCCGGGGTGCGCGGCCGAGCGGCGTCCAGATCAGGTGGCCGTCGGCGTCGGCGGCGACCAGATTCTGGGCCGGGAACGAGAAGCCCGCGATCGCCGCCGGCACCTCCTCGACCGTCCGCGCGCGGGCGAGCGCCACGAACGTCCCCAGCTGGTCGCCCGCCTCCCAGCCCACCCAGGCGACGCTGCGCGCCGGCAGGCCGTGCTCCGGCTCGGCGTCGAGCAGCGGACCGCGCTCGGTCGCGCGCACCTCGACCGCGACCTCGCTGCCGTCCTCGACCCGGATCGTGTCGTGGCGCACCGAGATCGGCAGCCAGCGCTCGCCGCGCCGGACCTTCGTGCCGCTCTCGTCGAGCCGCTCGGCGAAGACGTCGACGTCGTCGAGATAGAGGTTGGTGCACCCCCATGCCAGGCGCGGACCCCGCCCGAGCACGACGCCGGGCGCGCCGGGCAGGGTCATGCCCACGGCCCGGTAGTCGGGCGCGTCGAGCGCCGCGCTGTACCAGACGTTGGGCAGCCCCAGCCCCAGGTGCGGGTCGTTGGCGACCAGCGCCCGCCCGCTGGCGCTCAACGCCGGGGCCACTGCCCAGTTGTTGCTGCCCAGCCCCGCGCCCTCGGCGCGGCGGTCGAGCTCCTCCGGACGCGCCGGCAGCTCGCGCGCGAGCGCCACGATCTCGTCGAAGACGACCGCCTCCGGCGCGCCCAGCAGCTCGCGCGTGCGCTCGGCCCCGAAGGCGCGCAGGAAGCGGAAGGCGTCGTCCTCGGACGGCTCGGCGACCGGCGAGAGCATGCGCGCCATGACGAAGATCACCGCCACGCTGTCGGCGGCACGCCACGGCTCCGGCCGCTTGCCGAGCAGCCGGAACTCGGGCGGCAGGCCGGCGCCGCGCGCCGCCACCCAGGCATCGACCCCGCGCGCGTAGGCGTCCAGCAGCTCGCGCGTCTCCGGCGAGGCGGTCCCGAGCAGGCGCTCGATGGCGGCGGGGAAGCCCAGGCGCCGCACGCGCCGGTCGAAGCCGAGCGCGCGCTCGCCGAACAGCTCCGCCAGCCGGCCGCGGGCGGCGCGCCGGGTCAGCTCCATCTGGAACAGGCGGTCGTTGGCGTGCAGCCAGCCGAGCGCGGCCGCGGCGTCGATCGCCGAGCGGGCGCGGATCGTGGGCACGGCGAAGCGGTCGAAGTCGACCTCGACCTCGGCCGCGAGGCCGGGCAGCGCGAACCGCCCCTCCCGGCGCGGACGGCCGCTCGAGGAGAGCCAGGCGAAGGCCGCCGCGGCGAGCAACACGGCGGCGAGCGCGACGAGCGCCAGGGCGCGCAGCGACCTGCGAAAGCGCATGGCGGCGCAGTCTACTGCGGCCGAATCGGATAGCGTCGCGCCCGCATGCCCGAACCGATCCGCTACCGCTTGCGCTTCCCCGACCGCGCCCACCACTACCTCGAGGTCGAGGGCCGCTTCCCGGCCGCGGGGCGCACCGAGCTCGAGCTGGTGATGGCGGTCTGGACGCCCGGCTCCTACCTGGTCCGCGAGTTCGCCAAGCACGTCGAGGCGCTTTGCGCCGCAGCGCCCGACGGCGCGCCGCTCGCGGTGGTCAAGAGCGCCAAGAACCGCTGGCGCGTGACCACGTCGGGCGCCGCCGAGGCGGTCGTGCGCTACCGCCTCTACGCCCGCGACCTCTCCGTGCGCGGCAACTTCGTGGACGCCGAGTTCGCGCTCGTCAACGGCGCCGCCACCTTCCTGGCGCCCGCCGACGGGCCGGCGCGCCCGTTCGAGGTGTGCGTCGAGCGCCCGGACGACTGGGAGCGCCTGGTGGTCGCGCGCCCGGCGTGCGGCTCCGACCCCGACTCCTACCTCGCGACGGACTTCGACGAGCTCGCCGATTCGCCGCTCTGGGTCGGCAGCGCGCCCGTGCACCGCTTCGAGGTGGACGGCCGCGAGCACCTGCTGGTCAACCAGGGCGAGGACGGTGAGATCTGGGACGGCGCGCGGGCGGCCGCCGACGTCGAGCGCATCGTGCGCGCCGAGGCCGAGCTGTGGGGCGAGCTGCCCTACCGGCGCTATGTCTTCTTCAACCTGATCACCGAGGCCGGCGGCGGGCTCGAGCACCGCGACTCGACGGTGCTGATGACCAGCCGCTGGAAGGCGCGCACGCGCGCGGGTTGGCTCGACTGGCTCTCGCTCGTCGCCCACGAGCTGTTCCACGTCTGGAACGTCAAGCGGTTGCGGCCGGTCGAGCTCGGACCGTTCGACTACGAGCGCGAGGTGCACACGCGCAGCCTGTGGATCGCCGAGGGGATCACCTCCTACTACGACGACCTCGTCCCGCGCCGTGCCGGCGTGGCCACCGACGAGGAATACCTCGAGCTGCTCTCCAAGCAGATCGAGGCGGTCGAGAGCGCGCCCGGCCGGCTCGTCCAGCCGCTCGCAGAGGCCTCCTTCGACGCCTGGATCAAGTTCTACCGGCGCGACGAGAACTGGCGCAACACCACGGTCAGCTACTACGCAAAGGGCGCCGCGGTCGCCTTCCTGCTCGACGCCGAGCTGCGCCGTGCGACCGGCGGGAGCGCCAGCCTCGATCACCTCCTGCGCGAGGCGTACCGGCGCTTCTCCGGCGCGCGCGGCTTCCGCGAGGAGGAGTTCCGCGCGCTCGCCTCCGATCTCGCCGGGCGCGACCTGGCCGGGTTCTTCCGGCGCGCGGTCGACGGCACCGAGGAGCTCGACTACGAGCCGGCGCTCGACTGGTTCGGCTTGCGCTTCCGCGCCGCCGGGGCCCCCGAGCCCGGCGCCGAGCCGCCTCGCCGCGGCTGGCTCGGCGCCACGATCGAGGAGACCCGCGGACGTCTCCTGGTCACCGAGGTGTTGCGCGAGACGCCCGCCTTCCGGGCCGGCCTCGCGGTCGACGACGAGCTGCTCGCCATCGGCGGTTTCCGGGTCGCCCCCGCGCAGTGGCCCGGGCGGCTCGAGTCCTTCCCACCCGGCAGCCGGGCGATCCTGACCGTGGCGCGCCGCGAGCGCCTGATCGAGCTGCCGGTCGAGTTCGCCGAGGAGCCGGACCCCCGGCGCTGGCGCCTCGAGCTCGACCCCGGCGCCGGCCTGGAGGCCGCCGAGCGCCGTCGCGCCTGGCTCGGGCCCGCGGAGGCAACCGCGGTGGAGAGGGCTCCGTAAGAGTGGCGATGCCGTCCCGCCCGCGCCTCGCGCTCGCCCTCGCCGCCACCCTCGCCTCCAGCGCCGCCGGAGAAGCCACGGTGGGTGGCTGGGTGGACCAGGGCGAGGCGCGCGTGCGGCTGGTGTCGAGCCTCGCCGAAGCGGCGCCCGGCGCCGAGGCCGGCCTCGGTGTCGAGTTCGTGCTCGCGCCCGGCTGGCACGTCTACTGGAAGAACGCCGGGGACGCCGGCTACGCGCCGCGGCTCCGGGTCGAGAGCGGTCTCGCGCCCGGAGCGACGCTGCTCTTCCCGGCGCCGGAGCGCTTCGAGCTGCCCGGTTACCTGGTCGCCTTCGGCTACGAGCACGAGGTCGTCTACCCGGTCGCCGCCCGCCTCGATCCCGGAGTCACCTCCGGCGCGGCCGTGATCGCGGCGCGCCTCGACTACCTGGTCTGCGCCGAGACCTGCATCCCGCACGAGGCCGGTCTGGAGCTCTCGCTGCCGCTCGGCGTCGAACGCCGGGATGCCGGGACGGCGCCCGCGCTCGAGCGCTGGCGCGCGCGCCTGCCGGTGGCGTCCGGGGCGCCGGGCGCGCCGACCGCGCACGCGCGGCTCGTGCGCGGCGAGGGCTCGGCGCTGGCGCTCGAGCTGGCGCTCGTCGACCCCGGGCGCGCCGCCGCGCCCGACCTGTTCTTCGAGGTCGACGAGACCTTCGCGCTCGGCCGTCCGGTGTTCCGCGCCGGCGCCGAGGGACCGCGCTTCCGCGTGCCGCTCGCGCCGCTCGACGCCACGAAGCCGCTGCCGGAGCGGCTGCGTTTCGCCTGGACGGCCACCGGCTTCGAGCGCGCCGGCGAGCGCGCCGCCTACGAAGGAGTGGTCGAGCTCGCCCCGCCGCCCGCGCCGCGCACCGGCCGCATGCTCGGCCTCGTCGCGCTCGCCGCCCTGCTGGTGACCCTGACCGCCGCCGGCCTCGCCCGGCGTGCCCGCCGCACCCCGATCGCCAACCCCTGAGGAGATCCCGTCATGCGCTCGCGACCCCTGCTCCGCTCCGCCGCCGCGCTCGCCCTCGTGCTCGCCGCCTGCGGCGGCCCGACCCTGGCCGAGATCGCGGTCGGCCAGGCCGCGCCCGACTTCCGGTTGAAGGACCTCGACGGCCGCGAGGTCGCCCTCGCCGACCTGCGCGGCAAGGTGGTGGTGCTCGAGTGGGCCAACCCCAACTGTCCGTTCTGGCGCGGCCACGCCGAGCGCAAGACCATGGTGACCGTCGCCGCCAAGCACCCGCAGGCGGTCTGGCTCGCCATCGACAGCACGAACGCGAAGCACGGCGACTACCTCGACGCCGCGGCGTGGAGGAGCTTCCTCGGCAAGAACGGCATCGGCTACGCCGTGCTGCGCGACAACGACGGCGCCACCGGCCGCGCCTACGGCGCGCGCACGACGCCCCACCTGTTCGTGATCGACGCCGAGGGCAAGGTCGCCTACATGGGCGCCATCGACGACGACCCGCGCGGCTCGCCCAAGGTCAACTACGCCGACGCCGCCCTGGCCGCGCTCGAGCAGGGCGCCCGGCCGGAGCCGTCCTCGACCCGCCCCTACGGCTGCTCGGTCAAGTACTGACCGAGGCGGCGGCCTTCGATCAGTACGGCCCGCCCAACTCGCGCATCGTGACGCGGCGCTTGACCGCGAGGCCGACGCCGTCGCCCAGCGGCAGCAGCACCGTGGCGAGCTGGGGGTGGATCATCAGGTAGGGGTTGAACGCCTCGATCGCGGCCGCGTCGCGGTCGCCCTCGGGGCGGAGCTGGGGGTCCGCGATGCGCCCGTGCCAAAGCAGGTTGTCGACCACCACCCGGCCGCCCACCGGGAGCTTGGGCACCACCAGGTCGAGCTGGCGGCGGTACTCGGTCTTCTCGGCGTCGAGGAAGACCAGGTCGAACATCGGCTCGAGGCGGGCGAGCACCTCGAGCGCGCGGCCGTGGACGAGCTCCACCCGGCCGGCGACCCCGGCGCGCTCGAGGTAGCCGCGCGCGCGCTCGAGGCGCTCCGCGTCCGAGTCGATCGAGACCACCGTCCCGGCATGGGCGCCGCGCGCCAGATGGAGCGTGCCGTAGCCGATCGCGGTGCCGACCTCGAGCACGCGCCCGTCGGGCCGGATCGCGGCCAGTGCCTCGAGCAGGCGCGCCAGGTCCGGACTCGCGATCGGGATCCCCTCCGCCGCAGCCGCCGCCTCCATCTCGCGGCGCAGCGGATCGCGCGGCGGGCGCAGGCGCTCGAGGTAGCGCGCCTGGCGCGGCCTGAGGATCGGGTCAGCCGCCGCCCGTGCCATCCGCGGCGGGGCCCCAGGAGAGCGCTTCGAGCACCACCGAGGTGGCCTCCGCCCGCTCGCTCGAGGTGACCTGGAAGTTGGGCACGATGGTGATCTCGCACTCGCGCGTGCCCACCGCCGGCGGCACCTCGAGGTCGACGTCGATCCGGCCCAGGCCCGAGACCTCGGGCTGGCCGCCGCCGCAGCTCGACTGGATGCGCACCTTGGGCAGCGTGCCGCCGTCGAGCACGTCGAGGCGCGCCGACGGCCCCGGATCGCCGGGGATGAGCAGCCCCACGAAGAGCCGGCCCGCACCCGGCACGGGCCCGAACCGGATCGTCCCCGGTCCACCGCCCCGCAGCGCGCGCCGGGCCACCACCTGGCGGTCCGCGCCGGGCTCGGTCGGCAGCCAGTTGTCGGAGAAGCGCGCGTGCGGCGTCGTCTCGTCGGGCGACGCCACCGAGACGGTCGCGATGCGGTACTCGAACCGGCTCACCGGCTCGCCCTCGGCGGCGAGCGGGAAGCGCTCGAGCCCGGGCCGGTAGAGACCGGCCGAGAGCAGGTAGACGCCGGCCTCGAGCGGCTCGCCCAGCGCCGACTGGTACAGCCGGACCCGGTAGACGATGGGGCGCCCGACGCGCCAGGGCTCCGGCAGCACGTGGTCGAAGGTGCGCACCACCGAGCCGGGCTCGTCGAGCAGGTGCAGGAAGACGATCGGCGCGCCGGCGCCTGCGGGCAGTTCGGCGCTCGGCTCGATCGCAATCTCGATCTCGGTGAATTCCGGCCAGCCCAGGTCGATCTGGGCCGGGCTCGCGGCGAGCTCGGCGACCGGCGGCTTCTCCGCGGCGCAACCGGCGAGCGCCGCCGCGAGCAGGACTGGAATCGTGCGCCTCATGCCTCGCCTCCCTCCGCGACGTAGGTCGCGCTCGCGTCCGGGCCCTCGAACACGGTCACCGCCGCGAGCGGCGCGCCCGGGCCCAGCTCGCGCCGGAGCTCGGCATGGAACCATTCCGCGAGCCGCTCCGTGGTCGGGCTGATGTCGTCGAACGGCGCCACCGAGTTGATGTCGCGATGGTCGAGGCGCGCGGCGAGCCGGCGCAGCGCGTCGCGGACGGCGACGAAGTCGAAGGCGATCCCCTCCGCGTCGAGCCTCTCCGTCGCGAGCCGGGCCACGACCTTCCAGCTGTGGCCGTGGACCGGCTCGGGGGCGCCCCGGTACGAGCGCAGGTGGTGGGCGGCCTCGAAGCGGGCCGCGACCTCGAGCACGTAGCGGGCCATGCCCGGAATCGTAACGTAGACTGCGGCCCCGATGTCGGCGGCGCTCCTGGTCGGTCTGCTCGTCTTCATGCTCGTGGCTTCGGCGCTCGAGTGGCTCGCCGTCGAGGTGGTCGCCCTGGTCGTCCTGGTCGGGCTCCTGATCTCGGGCTTGGTCACCCTCGAGGAGGCGATCTCGGGCTTCTCCGACCCGGCGGTGGTCACCGTCCTGCTCATGATGATCCTCTCCGAGGCGATCGCCGAGAGCGGGGTCGTGGCCCAGGTCGGGCACCGCATCGGGCGCTTCGCGCGCGGCTCGCTGCGCGTCCAGGTCGCCCTGCTCTTCGTGATCGCCGGCGGGCTGTCGATGTTCATCAACAACACCGCCGCGATCGCGATGTTCATCCCGATCGCGATCCAGATCGCCAAGCAGACGCGTCGCAGCCCGTCGCGCCTGCTGCTGCCGCTCAACTACGCGGTCATCGTCGGCGGCACCTGCACGCTGGTCGGCACCTCGACCAACATCCTGGTCTCCTCGCTCGCCGCCGAGCGCGGCCTGCCGGCGTTCTCGATGTTCGAGTTCGCGCGCATGGGGCTCGTCTACTTCGCGCTCGGGCTGGCCTACAACTTCCTGCTCGTGCGCTTCCTGCCCGACCGCGGCGACCCCTCGAACCTGACCGGCAAGTACGAGCTCGCCACCTACCTGACCGAGGTGCGCGTGCCGGCCTCCTCGCCGCTCGTCGGCCGCACGGTGGTCGAGGAGACGATCAGCGACCGCTATCACCTCAACGTGCTCGAGATCCTGCGCGGCACGCGCAAGATCGCCTTCGACCTCCGCTCGACTCCGATCGAAGCCGACGACATCCTGATCGTGCGCGGCACCATGCAGGACATCGTCATGTTCAAGGAGCAGCAGGGCCTGCTCCTGCTCTCCGACATCAAGCTCACCGACGCCGAGCTCGCTGACCAGCAGAACATCCTGGCCGAGATGCAGCTCTCGCCGGCCTCGACGCTCGAGGGCATGTCGCTCAAGGAGATCGACTTCCGGCGCCGGTTCGGCGCGTTCGTGCTGGCGCTGTCGCGCGCCGGCGAGGCGATGCGCGAGAAGCTCGGCCTGATCCCGCTCAAGCGCTTCGACACGCTGCTCGTGTTCGGGCCGCGGCGGGCGGTCGAGCAGCTCTACAAGCTCGACGACTTCTTGCCGCTGCAGGAGATCGAGCTGCGGCTCCGGCTCCACCCGCGCTGGTGGCTGCACGCGGCGACCCTGGTCGGCGTGGTGGCGGCGGTGACGCTCGCCGACGTGCCTATCCTGGGCGCCGCGCTGGTCGGCGTGGTCGTGCTGCTCGCCAGCCGCACGGTCAAGGTGCAGCGCGTCTACCGTGCGGTGCAGTGGTCGGTCTTCTTCCTGCTCGCCGCGACGATCCCGCTCGGGGTCGCGGTCGAGAAAAGCGGGCTCGCGGCGCGTCTCGGCCACTGGATCGCGGACACGGCGGGAGACAGCGGGCCGTGGCTGGTGCTCTCGCTCGTCTACTTCGTCACCATGGTGCTGACCGAGATCCTGTCCAACACCTCGACCGCGGTGCTCATGGTGCCGATCGCGATGTCGATCTCGGCCCAGCTCGGCATCGACCCGAAGCCCTTGCTGATGGCGGTCTGCTTCGCGGCCTCCAACGGCTTCGTCACCCCAGTCGGCTACCAGACCAACGCCATGGTCTACGGCGCCGGCAACTACCGCTACCGCGACTTCCTGGCCGCCGGCATCCCGCTCAACCTCCTCTTCTGGGCCCTCTCGAGCCTGCTGATTCCGGTGTTCTGGAAGTTCTGAAGCGCGGTCAGCGCGGGGCCGGGGCCTCGGCGCGGGCCAGGAGCTGCTCGACGCGGGCGATGACCATCTCGAGGGCGACTCGGTTCTCGCCGCCTTCGGGGACGATCAGGTCGGCCCAGCGCTTGGAGGGCTCGACGAACTCCAGGTGCATCGGGCGCACGGTCGTCATGTACTGGCGCAGCACGTCGGCGATCGAGCGGCC
>Ga0079037_100000690_pt1 | contig 15991 bp, 14 predicted proteins | sample Mud3Dept4metaG_FD_71479 | JGI IMG/M metagenome (GOLD analysis project Ga0079037, IMG submission 71479) | Freshwater wetland microbial communities from Ohio, USA, analyzing the effect of biotic and abiotic controls - Mud 3 Core 4 Depth 4 metaG | ecosystem: Environmental > Aquatic > Freshwater >... | reverse complement strand
GCATCACCTTACCGATTTGTGTCAGCGGACGGCGCGACTGGATGCTATATATCGACATTGACGGCACGCGCTACGCGCTACCCTTCAGCACCCGGTAAAATCGGTTATTCATACGCTCGTCACATTACAAAACATATAATCCGAGACGGATTTCTGGAGGAATGAACATAATGTTGTCTGAACACACCTACAAGCAGTTTGACACCGAGCTGGAAGCGGTTCGCGCCAGCGTGCTCAAAATGGGCGGTTTGGTCGAAGAGCAAATCACCAATGCAGTCGAGGCGCTCCTCTCTGGCAACATGGAACTGGCCGATCAGGTTGACGCCAACGACCACAACGTCAACGCGCTGGAAGTCGCGATCGACGAGGATTGCACCCACATCATCGCGCGCCGTCAGCCCACTGCATCGGATCTGCGCATGGTGATGATGATCGTCAAAACCATCACCGATCTGGAGCGCATTGGCGACGAAGCCGCCAAAATCGCGCGCATGGCCAAATTGATTCACCAGGCCGAACGTATCAGCCTGCCGCGTTTCCGCGAAGTGAAATACATGGCCGATCTGGTGCTCGACATGTTGCGCAAGGCGCTCGACGCTTTTGCCCGGCTGGATGCAACCAAGGCCGTGGACATCGCGCGCCAGGATCAGGCCGTGGATGAGGAATTCCGGCTCAACCTGCGCCACCTCATTACCTTCATGATGGAAGATCCTCGCACGATTTCAGTGTTCATCGACATCCTGTTCATCACCAAGGCGATCGAGCGCATGGGCGACCACGCCAAGAACATGTCGGAATACGTGGTTTACATGGTCAAGGGCAAAGACGTGCGCCACACCACGCTGGAAGAGATCGAAAAAGAAGTGCTGTAACTTTCAGCCGGACGAAAAAAGGGCTCCCGAAGGAGCCCTTTTTTATTGCGCAGCAACAAGATTCACTTGCTGGGCGGCACGTAGCCATTCGCGGAATCCGCCTTGCCGTCGCCAAAGAAATGGCGCTCCATCTGCTCCATCAAATAGCTGCGCGCACTGGGATCAGCCAGGTTGAGACGGTTTTCGTTGATCAGCATGGTTTGCTGGCGCTGCCAGCCGCTCCAGGCTTCCTTCGACACATTCTCGAAAATCTTCTTGCCGAGTTCACCCGGCACCGGCTGGAAAGCCAGACCTTCAGCTTCGCGACCCAATTTCACACATTTCACCATCCGCGTCATTTGTTGCTCCTGAAAAATCAATCGGGGGATTCTAACCCAAGCTGCTTTTCTATTCGTTTGGCGAACACGCCCATTTCCTTGGCGGCCTGCTTGTCGCCACGCGCTTCGGCAACTGCAATGCCAGCCTGATAGGCCGCAAGTGACTCGGGCCAGGCGGCGGAGTCGGCCAGGGCTTTACCCAGCAGTTTCCACGCAGCGGAATACTTTGGATCGTGCTCGACCGCGCGGCGCAGGTGCGCGGCCGCATTCACTGCGTCGCCTCGCTTGAGGTATTCGTTCCCGAGCGAGAACCGCAGCAGCGCGTTGTCGCGACCGCTGGCGAGCATGGCGAGGAAATTGTCCAGTGGATCAGGCACGCCAGAAAGTCCTCGTGAACACGACCAGTACGGTCATCAGCTCGAGTCGCCCCAGCAGCATGGCGATGGTGCAGACCCAGGTCTGGAAATCGGTCAGGACGGCATAAGTCGTGGCCGGACCCACTTCATTCAGCCCGGGGCCGGTGTTGTTGATCGAGGCGACTACGGCGGAAAACGCGGTAATGGGCTCCAGTCCGCTGGCGGTCATGACCAGCGTCAGGACGATGATGGCGAACACATACATAAACGCAAACGCCAGCACCGCATAGATGATGGTGTTGGGCACCACCTGCCCGCCCAGCTTGACCGGCAGCCGTGCAGCGGGATGAATCAGGCGGGCGAGTTCGCGCCGTCCCTGCCGGAACAGGAGCTGGGCGCGCACCATTTTCATGCCACCGCCGGTGCTGCCCGAGCAGGAAGCAAAGCAGGACAGAAGCAGCATCCACAGCGGCGCAAATACCGGCCACAAGTTGAAATCGGTGCTGGCAAATCCGGTTGAGGTGGCGATCGAGACGGTATTAAACAGCGCGAACCGCAAGGCCACCCAAAAATCCGGATAAACGCGCATGGCGAACAAATAGATCCCGATCATGAGTACGCTGCTCAGCGTGACGAACAGGAACCAGCGCATCTCGGGGTCGAGTCGATAGGCGTTGACCGAGCGTTGCCGCCAGGCCATGAAATGGGTGGAGAAATTGATCCCGGCAACCAGCATGAACACCACTGCAACGGCTTCGATGAGCGGCGAATTCCAGTGGCCAAAACTGGCATCGTGCGAGGAGAAGCCGCCCAGCCCCATGGTGGAGAAGGTGTGCATGACGGCATCGAACGGCGTCATTCCTGCCAGCCAGAAGGCAAGCACACAAACGATAGTGATGCCGACATAGACCAGATACAGACCCTTGGCGGTTTCGGTAATGCGTGGGGTGAGCTTGGTGTCTTTCATCGGACCCGGCGTTTCGGCCTTGTACATCTGCATGCCGCCCACGCCCAGCAGCGGCAGGATGGCCACCGCCAGCACGATCATGCCCATGCCGCCGAACCAGACCAGCAGGCCGCGCCACAGATTAATCGACATCGGCAGCGCGTCCAGCCCGGTCAGAATGGTGGAACCTGTCGTGGTGATGCCCGATACCGTCTCAAAATAGGCATCGGTAAACGACAGTTCAGGTAGATAGATCAGCAGCGGCAGGGTGGCGAAGGCGGGCAGACTGGTCCACGTCAGCAACACCAGCAGAAAGCCATCGCGGGTCTGCAATTCGCGGCTCGCCTTGCGGGTGAACAGCCAGGTGAACAGGCCTGCGGCGAATGTGATGAGGATGGCTTCGTCGTAGGCACGTTGCGCACCATCGTCGAGTACCCAGGAAAGGGTAAGTGGCACCAGGAAGGTGGCCGAGAACAATATGACCACCTTGGACAGCACATTCAGTACGGGGGCAATGCTCGACATCAGAAAAACCCGAAGCCGACCTGAAGCAGTTTTTCCACCTTGGGAATGATGCGTTTATTGAGCGCGAACAGGATGAGGTGATCCTCGGTTTCGATCAGGGTGTCATGGTGGGCGATGATGACGTTGCCATTGCGGATGATCGCTGCGATCGTCGCGCCTTCGGGCAGGTCGATCTCCTCGATACGCCGGCCCACCACCCGCGAGGTCTTGGCGTCGCCGTGCACCGCCACTTCCAGCACCTCGGCCGCGCCGCGCCGCAGGGAGTGCACCGCCACCATGTCGCCACGGCGGATTTTTGACAGCAAGGGACCGACCGTGGCCTGCGCCGGGGATATGGCAACGTCGATTTCGCCGCCCTGCACCAGATCGACATAGGCCGAGCGGTTGATCAAGGCGATGACGCGCTTGGCACCCATGCGTTTGGCCAGCAGGGCGGACATGATGTTGTCTTCGTCGTCGTTGGTGAGCGCACAGAACACATCCATGGCCGCGATATTTTCCTGCTCCAGCAATTCCTCGTCGGTGGCGTCACCTTGCAGCACCAGAGTTTTATGCAGCTGTTCGGCCAACAGGTCGCTGGTGGCTTTGTTGTGATCGATGATCTTGACGTCGTAATTGCCCTCGATCCGCCGCGCCAGACCGCGCCCGATATTGCCGCCACCGGCAATCATGACGCGCTTGACCGGGCGCTCCAGGCGACGCAGTTCGCGCAGCACCAAGGGAATATCCGCCTTGCGCGCGAGGAAAAACACCTCGTCGCCCGGTTCGATCACGGTGATGCCCTTGGGCACAATGCCGCGGTCGCGCCGGTAAATCGCGGGAATGCGGCATTCCAGATGGGGCATGTGGCGCTTGATGTCCTGCAGTTCATGCCCCACCAGCGGACCGCCGTGGTAAGCGCGCACCGCAACCAGCCGCACCTTGCCGTCGGCAAAATCGAGCACCTGCAGCGCTTCCGGGTGTTCGATCAATCGCCGCAGGGTGTCGGTTACTTCCTGTTCGGGGCTGATGACATCGTTGACGCCAAAGTGTTCGGCCAGGTAGCTGGCATCCAGCCCGAGAAAATCCGCCGAGCGTATCCGCGCGATGCGTGTCGGCACATTGAACAGGCTGGACGCGATGCGACACGCCACCAGATTGGTTTCATCGCTTTGGGTGACCGCGACCAGCATGTCGGCATCATCGGCGCCCGCTTGCTTGAGTACCGAAGGGTGCGCCGCATGGCCGCGCACGGTACGCAGATCAAAGCGATCCTGGAGCAGTGACAGCCGTTCGCTATTGAGGTCGACAACGGTGATGTCGTTGTTTTCAGCGACCAGGCTTTCGGCCAGATTGCCGCCCACCTGACCGGCACCGAGGATGATGATTTTCATGCGGTGTTTAGGTTAAAGGTTTTCGTCCAGGCGTCGCCCATGCCGGATATTGAGTTGCTTGAGCTTGCGGTAGAGGTGGGTGCGTTCCAGCCCCGCGCGGTCGGCCACGCGCGTCATGCTGCCGCCCTCTTTTTGAATCACATACTCGAAATACATCCGCTCGAACGCATCACGTGCCTCGCGCAGCGGCGTGTCCAGCGGAATGCCGTGCGCAACGGCAGGCGCCTGCTGTTTCATCGGCGTGAGCACGCGGTTGACGTCGGTGGCATCGATTTCGTTCGACAAGGTGGTGACTGCCAGCGTCCGCACCACGTTGCTGAGCTGGGGCAGGTTGCCGGGCCAGTCAAAGTTGCGCAGCTGATTCAGCGCAGGGGTAGCCAGCCGCCGCAGCGGACATACGTTCGTCTCGATCAGTTGCGTCAGCATGAAATTGGCGATATCGGGGATGTCTTCCCGATGCTCGCGCAGCGCCGGGACTTGAATGACGATGCTGGATAAACGGTAAAACAGGCGGCTGTCGAATTCACCCGCCGCGACCATGACATCCAGACTGCGGCTGCTGGAACAGACCAGTCGTGCACCGCTGCCTTCGATGCGGTCGAGCAGCAGTGCCAGGCCTTTTTGCTCCAGACGCACCAGTTCGCTGACATCCGACAGATAGATCGTGCCGTTGCCGAGCGCGCTGGCAAAGCTCAGGGGGTCGGACAGCAGCCGGGCGCGATCCTTGATTTCAACCCACGGGCTGGCGGGCTGATGCAGAAAATGGGCGCAGATTTCAAAGCCGCTGCCGTGTTCGCCCGAGAGCAAAACCGGCGCAGTGTTGCCGCTGATCTGCGTCAGCCGTTTTTTCAGCTCGAGGATCTGCGGGCTGCGGCCGAGCGCGGAAAGATCCATGCCGGGTGCGCGCCGGGGGGGCGTCACGCCACGTTTGATGGCCTTGTTGACGGTGTCGATCAGCTTGGCCAGCGCGACCGGTTTTTCCAGAAAGTCGGTGGCACCGAGTTTGGTGGCTTCGACAGCGGTATCGATGGTGCCGTGACCCGACATCATCACCACCGGCATGGTGAGCTGGCCGTTGCTCGCCCATTCCTTCAGCAGCGTGACCCCATCGGTGTCGGGCATCCAGATATCGAGCAGCACCAGATCCGGCCGGCGTTGCGCGCGGAACGCCCGCGCGGCCTCGGCGTTTTCGGCCAGATGCACGTCATAGCCTTCATCCGTCAGGATTTCCGACAACAACTCACGAATCCCTACTTCGTCATCAACGATCAGGATATGCCCGCTCACGTGCTTTCTCCATCTGCTACAAAAACAGGCAACGCAACGCGAATCGTTGCGCCGCCCGATTTGAGGTTTTCTATCTGAATCTTTCCCTGGTGTTCTTCCACTATTTTTTTAACGATGGCCAGTCCCAGCCCCGTTCCTTTAGCCTTGGTGGTTGCGTAGGGCTCAAACAAGCGCGCCATCAGGTGTTCCGGAAAACCGGCCCCATTGTCCGTAACGGTCAAATTAACCGTGTGGGTATTGAGACGGGTACTGACCTCAACATGGGGAGACGCATGCTCACTCAACGCATCCTGCGCATTTTGCAACAGATTATGTATCACCTGTCGCAATAATGTGGAGTCGCCTGCAATGCGCGGCAAACCGGCGTCGAGATGCAGCTCCAAACCCAGCGACTTGGTGTCGTAAAGCGCCAGCACTTCGCGCACCAGCGCGTTCAGATCAAGCGCTTCGAGCTTGGCGCGCGGCATCCGCGCATAGCCGGCAAACGCGTCCACCATGTTTTTCATGGCCGCAACCTGGTTGACGATGGTTTGCGTGGCGCGCGTGAGGAATTCAGCGTCTGGCGTGTCCAGTTTTCCGCCGAGCTTGTGCGCGATCCGTTCGGCCGACAGCTGGATCGGGGTGAGCGGGTTCTTGATTTCGTGTGCCAGCCGGCGCGCCACTTCGCTCCACGCAGCGTTGCGTTCGGCGTTGATCAGCTTGGTCACATCGTCGAATACCAGCACATAGCCGCGCTCCATCCCCGGCGGCAGATGGGTGCCGCGCACCAGCAGGGTTTGTCTCCCCTCGCTGGCGTTGTATTCGATCTGTTCCTGCCACTCTTCTTCATGGCGGGCAAAACGTTCGGCCACCCGCGTACTGAAATCACGCAGCGCTTCATCCGGCTGTTCCAGCGCGGACAGGTTTTGTGACTGCAGGGCAGACGGCTCTACGCCCAGAATCAGCGCAGCTGCACTGTTGACCGCGAGCACATTCAGGCTCTCATCCAGCACCACCACGCCGGAGGACAGGTTCGCCAGCACCCGTTCCAGAAAGGCCTTGGCCTGCCCGGTTTCCTGGTGGTTCTGCGCGGCCTGCTCGCGCGCATCCGACAGCTGTCGCGTCATGCGGTTGAACGAATCGATCAGCACCCCCAGTTCATCGCGGCTGGAGATCGGCTGCATCTGCGAGAAGTCGCCCTTGGCCACCGCGCGGGTGCCGCGCGCCAGCGTGCGCAGCGGCGCACCCAGACGATCCGAAATCAAATAGGCAATGACGAAGGTCATCAACAGCGCCAGCATCAGGGTCAGGGTGAGCGCGACACCATAGATGCGTTTCAGGCCTTGTCGCGACACTGCGATTTGCTGGTATTCCTGATACGCCAGCTGCACCGCCTGCGCATCGCGCTCAAGGCCGGCAGGCACCGGTTGCACCAGTTGCAGAACGCGGGTTTCACCGGTCAGCTCGCTGGTGTACACCGGCACGATGACGCGCATGATGAGGCCACGCTCCGGGATCTCTTCAATCCGGCTGTAAGGCTGCTGCTGGCGAACCTGCCACAGCACGCTGCGCTCGGGCAGGACCGGCAGCAGGGTGCCGCGTTCGCCACTGACGTGGGCAATGACGCCGCCGCGTTCGTTGAACAGGGTCAGTTCCTGCACCGTGCTTTGTTCGCGCAGCGTCGACAGGCTGGTGATGATCGATCCCATGCCCTCGTCCGATAGCGCAATCGCCATGCGCTGCGCCTTGATATTCAGATCACTCAGCAGGTCGTCGAGCGCGACCTGGCCGAGCTTGACCCCGGACGCCAGTGCGTTATCGACCCGCACGTCGAACCAGGTTTCGATTGAACGGTTGAGAAAAAATACCGAGGCGCCATACACCACCAAACCCGGCAGCATGGCAACGGCACTGAACATGAGCAGCAATTTCAGCGTGAGCTTGGCGCCGAACACGCCCCGGCGGATGCGCTTTCGCAGCCACCACAGCCGCCAGCCCAGCAGCACCAGCAAAACCGCGCCGAGCACCCCGCCGACGATAAACAGCACCGACAGGTTTTCAGAAAACATGACATTTTCGCCACCGGCATAAAACAGCAGCGTCAACAGTACGATGCCCGCAATCAGGGCGGCGGCGATCAAACTACGCATCAGGGCGGCGGCGGGATGACCGGTATCGCGGGGGCTTCAAACGACCATTCGTGCCAGGGGGTCGCCAACTCCCATTGGTCGCTGGTCACCCCGCCAATAGCCAGCGGTTTGGGCAACTGCTCCTTGTCCAGCCGCAGGCGCAGGCGCGCTTCGTAACGCCGCCCGGTTTTCAGCCCGCCGCGCTCGATTACCTGCCAGTCATTGACCCGCCCCAGCATCGCCAGCGCTTCACTCAGGGTTTCGGCAGTGCGCGTGACGTAACCGCTTTCAACCACATACCTTCTCAGCAGCAAATGATAGTAAATCCGCAGCTTGCGCACGGGTTCGGCGATGTCTTCGTCAAACCAGTACCAGTTGCCGGGCCGGGTCACTTCCAGTTCGAGCAGAAAATGCAGATTGATGCCTTTGCTCAGCGCATTTTCCAGCGTGGGATTGAGCGCAATATCGACGTCCGCATCCAGCACATAGCCTTGTGGCGTGGCGCGAATGGCTGCTTTCTTGACGACGCTATTGTCAGCGGCGATCGCACTTGGCGCAGCGACCAGCCAGCCGGCCAGCAACAGCCCGGACAGCCAGACCCACGCCAGTCCGCGCCAGGCGGCGTCAGATCTTGTGCAGCAGTGCGTAAAAGAAACCATCATGTTCCGCATCCGGCAACAGCGACCCATCAGACAAAGGCTCGGGGAGGGGAAGGCGCTTGGCGTCCTGGGCGTGGCGCGTCAAAAACGCCTGCACTTGTTCGTCGTTTTCTTCGTTGAACACCGAGCAGGTGGCGTAAAGCAATGTACCACCCGGTGCCAGCAATCGCCACAGCGCCTCCAGCATCACCGCCTGTTGCGCCGCGAACTGGGCAATATCCTCGGGACGGCGCAGCCATTTGATGTCGGGATTGCGGCGCACCACGCCGGATGCGCTACACGGCACATCGGCCAGAATACGGTCAAACGGCTGGCCATCCCACCAGGTATCGGGGTTTGAGGCATCGCCCACCACCAGCTTGGCACTGAGATGCAGCCGGTCGAGGTTTTCCTGTACCCGGGCCAGCCGGGTGGCGTCCACGTCGAGTGCCGTCAATGCGACGTCGGCGCGCTCCAGAATATGGCCGGTCTTGCCGCCGGGCGCGGCACAGGCATCCAGTACCCGCTCGCCCGGTTGCGCATCGAGCAGGCGTGCTGCCCATTGCGCACCGGCGTCCTGCACCGACACCTGGCCTTCGTCAAAGCCGGGCAAGCCATGCACTGATATGGCCTTATCGAGGGTCACGGCATCCTCGCCGGTTTGCCGCGCCGGGTGTTCTGCTTCGCTCAAGCGCTGCAAATAGCTCGCCACATCGCTATGGCGGGCATTGACGCGCAACGTGAACGGCGGGTGTAACAAACCGGCTTCGAGAATGCCTTGCCAGTGTGCCGGATGCTCGGATTGCAGCTTGGCAATCCACCAGTCGGGATGCGACCAGCGCGCCGACGGCTGGTCTTCCGCCATTTTTTCCAGCTCGGCGCGCCGGCGCTGGAAATTACGCAATACCGCATTGGCCAGCCCGCGCCGCCAGCCTTCACCCGCAGCCGTCACGGCGTTGTGCACCACCGCGTGCGCGGGGGCGCGGGTATACGCCAGCTGGTAAATTGCCACCCGCAACAGCCAACCCAGCTGCGGATCGGTCAGCGGGCGTTCGAGTAAGGCCGCCAGCCAGCAATCCAGCCGCCCCAGCTGACGCAAACTACCGTACACAATATCTTGCAACGCGCCGCGCTCGCCCGGGGTTTGCAATTGCTGCACACGCTGCGGCAACACTTGATGCAAGGCCGCGCCAGCCAGAACTTCTTCCAGGATGCCAGCGGCTAGTTTTTGCAAATTACGCATCGTGTGTAATGGCCTGATAGGTGGGTCGATTCATGAGATGCCTGCAGCGCTGATAAGCGGCAGATGATACAGGGGCAAGCAATTTGCCCCCAGCTCAACGCCCCAAATAGGTGCCTGGCGGGACGGCGCGACCAGCCAGAAACGCTGCCGTCGTCATCCGCTTGCTGCCAGCGGGTTGCAGCTCGTGCAGCGCCAGCGCCCCCTCGCCGCACGCCACAATCAACTGATCGGCGTCGGCGCGCAGCACTTCGCCAGGGGCACCTACGCCGGGCACCGCCCGGGCTGACCAGACTTTGAGCGGAGCGCCGTCCAGTAGCGTCCACGCGCCCGGCACCGGGCAATAGGCGCGCACCGCGCGTGCAAGCGTGTCTGCGGACTGGCGCCAGTCGAGTTGCGCTTCTTCCTTGCTCAGTTTGGTGGCATAGGTGGCGAGTGCATCATCCTGTGCCACCGGCACCAGCGAGGTGTAATTCCCCAATGCCGCAACGATGGCGTCTGCCCCCGCAGCGGCCAGGGCGTCGTGCAGGCTGGCGGCCGTGTCGTCGTCACGAATCGGCAGCCGGGTGGTTAACAGCATGGCGCCGGTATCGAGCCCGGCATCCATTTGCATGATGGTGATGCCGGTTTCCGTATCGCCCGCCAGAATCGCGCGCTGGATCGGTGCAGCGCCACGCCAGCGCGGCAGCAGTGAAGCGTGAATATTGAGGCACCCAAAACGTGGCAGGTCGAGTACAGCCTGCGGCAGAATCAGGCCATACGCGGCGACCACCATGACGTCGGCGTCCGCCGCGTGCAGTTCGGCCTGGACATCCTGCGTTTTCAGGCTGGGCGGCTGATAGACCGGCAGCCCACGCGCCAGTGCTGCCTGCTTGACCGCGCTGGCGGTCAGTTTCATGCCGCGTCCAGCCGGACGGTCGGGCTGCGTCAGGACCAGGACGATAGCGTGGCCGGCATCCGCCAGCGCGTTGAGGGCAGCAGCGGCAAACGGTGGGGTACCGGCAAAAATAATGCGCACGGGCAGCCGGACTCAGAGCGAGGCGCGACGCGGTGCAGCATCGGGACGGTGCTCGCGCGCCTGCTTTTGCAGCTTGGCCTTGATGCGGTTGCGTTTGAGTCCGGACAGGTAATCAACAAACACCTTGCCAACCAAATGATCCATTTCATGCTGGATGCACACCGCCAGCAGGCCATCGGCTTTCAGCTCGAAAGACTTGCCGTTGCGGTCCAGCGCACGCACGCTGACCCGCTCGGCACGCGTGATCCTGTCATAAATACCGGGCACCGACAGGCAGCCTTCTTCGCTTTCCTCAGTGCCGGATTGGGCGATGATTTCGGGATTGATCAGCACGAGCAGGTCGTCGTGCGTTTCGGAAATGTCGATCACGACAACCCGTTCGTGCACGTTGACCTGCGTGGCAGCAAGACCGATACCAGGCGCGTCATACATGGTTTCGGCCATGTCATCGACAAGTTTCTGGATACGGGCATCGACCGTCGCCACCGGCTTGGCAACTTTGTGCAAGCGCGCATCGGGGTAATGCAGAATGTCGAGTTTGGCCATAAAAAGCTTTGCGAATGAACGGGCTGGGTGCACACTTTGATGCAAAATCTGCAACTAAATAGCGTGTTGCCCTAAATATAAGGTGAGTGATAGCCGTAAGCTAGGCGCACAGTATATTTTCAACACAGCTATTTTCAACTCGAATCTAGACAAAGTCTAAATGGAAGGGGTTCCCGTGCGTCAACTTGTTATTTCACTTGCCCTGCTACTGGCCACACCGGTGCTGGCCGATACGCTCAAACTGCAGGACAACGCCCCTGACAAATACGTCGTGGTCAAAGGCGACACGCTGTGGGACATTTCCGGAAAGTTTCTGAAAGATCCCTGGCGCTGGCCGCAGATCTGGAACATGAACCGCGAGGAGATCAAAAATCCGCACTGGATTTATCCAGGCGATCTGGTGGTGCTCGACCGCAGCGGCAAAGAGCCGCGTCTGTCGCTGGTCAAGGGCGACAAAGGCGGCATGCGCACCGTCAAACTTTCTCCGGGCGAGCGCATAACCGAACTCGACAGTGCGGCGATTCCACCCATTCCGAGCCGGGCGATTTTTGCCTTTCTGGCGCAACCGCGCGTCGCGCCCAAGGATGCATTGGACGGCGCGCCGTTCATTCTGGGCACCAACAGCGAACGCGTCGTGCTGGGCACCGGTGACGAGGTCTTTGCCACCGGCGGCAAGCCGGGGGTGACCCGCTGGAACGTGCTGCGTCCCGGCAAGGCCTTGAAAGATCCGGCAACCGGCGAGGTGCTGGGGTATGAAGTCGAATACCTGGGCGATGCACGCACCCTGGTGGAAGGCGCGCCGCAGAAAATTCGCATCACCCAGTCGGCGCAGGAAATTCTGCCCAAGGACAAACTGGTGAAAGCGGACGAGGGCACAGCCTTTGAATATATTCCGCATGCCCCCGACGGCAAAATCAACGGCCGCATCATCTCGGCCTATGGCGGCATGTCCGACAGCGGCCAGTACCAGACCGTGGTGATTGACCGCGGCAGCCGCGACGGTCTGGAACAAGGCCATGTGCTGGCGGTGTATCGTGAAGGTGCGGCGGTAGAACTCAGCGCGGCCGAAAACAGCAATATGACCTGGGTCAAGGAAGCCAGCAGCGCGCCCGATGGCGGCGCCTGGCTCTACAGCGATGTGCGCTGCCTGAAAGAAGACGGCAAGGTCACCTATGACCAGGTTGCCGAAGTGAACAGCAGCTTCCGCAAGACCTGTCTCGGCAACAGCAGCGATGGCGACGTTAAGCTGCCTGATGCCCAGAGCGGTCTGGTGATGGTGTATCGCGTGTATGAGCGGGTGTCCTATGCGCTCATCATGCAGTCCAGCGGCCCGGTATATCTGCTCGACCGGGTGCAAACGCCCTGAGCGCGACTCAATAGGCCGCGCCATGCTTGATTTTTGGCTACGCCGTGCTTGACTCCTGGCTGCGCCTGGCGCTCGCCCCCGGGGTCGGCAACACCAGCCTGATTCGTCTGTTAACGGCCTTCGGTTCTCCGGAGGCCGTTTTGGCGTCCGGGCGCACCGCGCTGTCGGCCCATCTTTCCACCGCTCAGTGCGACGCGCTGCTGGGCGAGCCCGACGCTGCGCTGCTGGATGCCACCCGGGCCTGGCTTGCCCAGCCGGGCAACAGCCTGATGACGCTGGCGGATGAGGATTATCCGAAAAGCCTGCTCGAAATAGCCGATCCGCCCGCCGTGCTGTATTGCAAAGGGCGGCGCAGCCTGCTGAGCCAGCCCGGTCTCGGCGTGGTTGGCAGTCGCAATGCCACGCCGCAAGGCGTGCGTGACGCCGAAGCTTTCTCCCGCGCCCTGTCCGATGCCGGTTTCACCATCATCAGCGGACTCGCACTCGGCATTGATGCAGCGGCGCACCGGGGCGGGCTCGCAGGCGCGGGGTCAAGCGTCGCCATCATCGGCACCGGGCTCGATCGCATTTATCCCGCGCGCAACAAGGCGCTGGCGCATCAACTGGCCGAAAACGGGCTGGTCGTATCCGAGTTCGCGCTTGGTACGCCGCCTTTGCCCGGCCATTTTCCGCGCCGCAACCGGCTGATCAGCGGCCTGAGTCGCGGCGTGCTGGTGGTGGAAGCCGCGCCCGACAGCGGATCGCTGATCACCGCGCGGGTCGCCACCGAACAAGGGCGCGAGGTGTTCGCCATTCCCGGCTCGATCCATTCGCCGTTGGCACGCGGCTGCCATGCGTTGATCAAGCAGGGGGCCAAGCTGGTCGAGTCCGCCGCCGACATTCTCGATGAACTGGCCTGGCAACAACGGCTGGCGCCGCCCGTTCTGCCGGAAAGAACAACCGACCCAGTGCTGGACGCGCTCGATGGAGCGCCGACCACCCTCGACACGCTGGCACAAACGACCGGGTTGACGCTGGATGCGCTTTCGGCCAAGCTGTTGACGCTTGAACTGGATGGGCGAATCGCTTCCTTGCCCGGCGGGCGTTACCAAAAATTACACTGAGATCATGCTCGATATCCTGGTTTACCTTTACGAAAGCTTCCGCATGGTGGCGCTGACGCCTGATCGTGACGCGCTGGAAAAGCGCCTGTTTGCCGCCGGATTTGAAGAAGCCGACATCAACGCCGCGCTCGACTGGTACGCCAATCTGGCCGGCAGCGCCACCCACGAACGGCTGGCGCTGGCCTATGACCGCCATTACGCACCCGAAGAACTCGAACGTCTGAACGACGCCTGCCGCGCCGAGCTGGTGTATCTGGTCAGCGCCGAGATCCTTGACCCCGAATCGCGCGAATGGGTGATTTCCGGGCTGATGGAACTGGGCGGAGAAGACATCGAACCCGACCACGTGCGCTGGATGACCCTGATCGTACTGTGGAGCCGTGGCCTGATCGAGCATTTCACCCATCTGGAAGACATGTTGCTAAACCACGAGCCGGAACGCCTGCATTAAGCCATGTCCAAACTCGTCATTGTCGAATCCCCGTCCAAGTCCAAAACGCTGAAGAAGTACCTTGGCGCGGATTATGAAATTCTCGCCAGCTACGGCCATGTGCGCGACCTTGAGCCGAAGACCGGCGCGGTCGATACTGAAACTTTCAGCATGAAATATCAGATCATCGAGCGCAACGCCAAACACGTCGAAGCCATCGTCAAAGCCGCCAAAAAAGCCGATGAAGTGTTGCTGGCAACCGACCCGGATAGAGAAGGTGAAGCGATTTCCTGGCATATCAGCGAAATCCTCAAGGAACGCAAGGTCAAAACGCCGATGAAGCGGGTGGCCTTTTACGAAATCACCGAATCGGCGGTGCAGGACGCGGTGCGCAACCCGCGCGAAATCGCGACCGACCTGGTCGACGCGCAGCAGGCGCGGCGCGCGCTCGATTATCTGGTTGGCTTCAACCTGTCGCCACTGCTGTGGCGCAAGATCAGCCCCGGCTTGAGTGCCGGGCGCGTGCAGTCGCCAGCCTTGCGCATGATTGTCGAGCGCGAACTCGAAATCGAAGCCTTCAACCCACGCGAATACTGGACGCTTCACCTCGACAGCCACAAAGGCGCACAGCCGTTCAGCGCCAAACTCAGCCATTTCAAGGGCGAGAAAGTCGAGCAGTTCACGGTCGAACACGAAGCCCGCAGCAAGGAATGGCTGGCGACGCTGGAGTCGAAAGACGCCCGCGTCATGCGCATCGAAAAGAAGCGGCGCGCCCGCCATCCCGGCGCGCCGTTCACCACCTCGACGCTGCAGCAGGCCGGCGTGCGCCAACTCGGCATGACCACCGACCGCGTCATGCGCACCGCGCAGCAACTGTACGAAGGCATGGATCTCGGCGAAGGCCCGGTCGGCCTCATTACCTACATGCGTACCGACTCGGTGAATCTGGCGCAGGAAGCCATCACCGACATCCGCAAGTATGTGGGCGCCAACTTCGACAAGGAATTTTTGCCGCCGACCGAGCTCACTTACAAGGCGAAAACCAAGAACGCACAGGAAGCGCACGAGGCGGTGCGCCCGACTTCAGTGACACGTACGCCCGAATCCGTGAAGCAATTCCTGACGCACGATCAGGCGCGGCTCTACGAGCTGATCTGGAAGCGCACCGTCGCCTGCCAGATGACACCGGCGCAATTCGATACCGTCGCCGCCGATATCACGGTGGGCGAAGGCACCTTCCGCGCCACCGGGCAGACGCTGGCGTTCGCCGGTTTTCTGGCGGTGTACCAGGACGACGAGGACGAGGAAGGCGAGTCCAAACTGCCTGCGCTGGTCGAGGGCGAAACCCTGCCGGTCGACAAACTCTATGGCGAACAGCACTTTACCCAGCCGCCACCGCGCTACACCGAGGCCAGCCTGGTCAAATCCCTGGAAGAACACGGCATCGGCCGCCCGTCCACCTACGCCAGCATCATTTCCACCCTGCAGGACCGCGAATACGTGGTGCTGGAGAAAAAGCGCTTCCAGCCGACCGACATTGGCCGGCTGGTCAATTGCTTTTTGACCCGGCATTTCACTCAATACATCGACTACGATTTCACTGCCAAGCTGGAAGACAAGCTCGACGATGTGTCCAACGGTACCCGCGTGTGGTCGCAGCTACTGGGTGAATTCTGGAAAGGCTTTGACGGTGAGTTGAAGGCCAAGCAGGACGTCGAGCGTGGCTGTCCGATCATGGAGCCCTGCCCCAAGTGCAGCAAACCGCTGTTCATGCAGGCGAGCAAGCGTGGCCTGTTCATCGGCTGTTCCGGCTACCCTGAATGCGATTACACCCGCCCGCTGCACGCTGAAACGGCAGAAGGCGAC
>Ga0079037_100000689_pt1 | contig 15997 bp, 15 predicted proteins | sample Mud3Dept4metaG_FD_71479 | JGI IMG/M metagenome (GOLD analysis project Ga0079037, IMG submission 71479) | Freshwater wetland microbial communities from Ohio, USA, analyzing the effect of biotic and abiotic controls - Mud 3 Core 4 Depth 4 metaG | ecosystem: Environmental > Aquatic > Freshwater >... | reverse complement strand
CCACGGTGCACAGCGCGCCGTTCGCGAAAGCCCGGCCTCGACCGCCGCGCGGAGCGACGCGCCGGACGAGGAGCTCGGCCGTCGCCCCGGGCTCGGGCGGCGGGACGCCCGCTGCCGCCAGCCGGGCGAAGACCGGGTGGCTCGCCGGCAGCTCGAAGAGGGCCTCGACCACCGCCTCGTCGGCCCCCTCCCGCAGCACGTCCGAGCTCATCCGCCCGCCCAGGGCCAGGTGCAGAGCGTTCACCAGGATCGACTTTCCGGCCCCGGTCTCGCCGGTGAGGACGTTCAGGCCCGGGCCGAAGCGGACCTCGGCGGCGTCCACCACGGCGAGGCCGGAAATGCGCAGGGTGGTGAGCATGGGCCGAGTTTGCCACCCGGGACTGACACTGCGCAAGATTTCAGTGGTGGTTCCGTTCAGGATGGCCCCGCAGGTTCCCGGACGGCAGTCTCCCGGGATCGATGGGCGCTCAGGCGGCGAGCGACGCGCTCGGCAGGGAGATCGAGGAGCGGGCGGACCGGCTGCGGCAGGCGCTGCGCGCGCAGGGCCTCGACGGGGCGCTGCTCCTCTTCCCCACCGACGTCCTCTACTTCTCCGGCACCAGGCAGAACGGCGCGCTGTGGATTCCGGCGGAGGGCCCGCCCACCTTCCTGGTGCGGCGCAGCCTGGCCCGCGCCCGCCTGGAGAGCCGGGTCGCGGACGTCCGGCCCTTCCCGCCGACCCGGGAGCTGGCGGCGCTGTTCGGGGCGGAGGTCCGCCGGGTGGGCCTGACCCTCGACGCGGTGCCGGCCGCCCAGGTGGATTTCTGGCGCCGGCACCTGGCGGGCCGGGAGATCGCGGACGTGTCGGGGATGCTCCGCCAGCAACGGTCGGTGAAGTCTCCGTTCGAGATCGAGCGCCAGCGCGCCTGCGCCGAGAGGCTCTGCGCCGTCTACGCGGAGGTGCCGACCTTCCTGCGCGCCGGCATGCGGGAGATCGACCTGGCCGCCGAGTTCGAGTGCCGGTTGCGCAAGGCAGGCAACGAGGGGGTGTCGCGGCTGCGGGCGTACAACCTGGAGCTCGGGGGAGGGGTCATCGCCTCCGGCGTGGGGGCGCTCGAGCCGAGCTACTTCGACGGGCCGGTGGCCGGGCGGGGCCTCTCGCCGGCGGCGCCGTCCGGGGCCTCGCGGCGGGTCATCGGCCGGGACGAGCCGGTCCTGCTCGACTACACCGCCACCATGGAGGGGTACATCGTCGACATGACCCGGGTCTTCGTGGTCGGCCGGCTCGCCGGCGACCTCGAGCGCGCCTTCCAGGCCGCGCTCGCCATCCAGGCCGAGGTCGCCGAGCGCCTCAGGCCCGGCGCGGTGCCGGACGAGATCTGGGAGCGGGCCCTGCGGCTGGCGGAGGAGGTCCGGCTCGGGGATTGCTTCATGGGGCCGCCGGGGGAGCAGGTGCGCTTCGTCGGCCACGGGGTGGGACTGGAGCTCGACGAGCTTCCGGTCCTGGCGCCGGGGTTCTCGGCACCGCTCGTCGCTGGCCAGACGGTGGCCGTCGAGCCAAAGTTCGTCCTCCCGGGACTGGGTGCGGTCGGCATCGAGAACACCTGGGTGGTGGCGCCCGGAGGCGGGGTTCGACTCACCTCGCTCGCAGACGACCTCGTCCGACTCTGAGTCCGCTTGGCCTCGGGGGCCTCGGTGCCGGAGAACGTCCTTTCTTTAACCCCTTCAGGTGGTTGAGGGGTCTGGCGGCCAGCGAGGCAGGCGGGACCTTAGGCGGCAGCCGTGGCGAAACCGGGCCCGTCGGCGGAAGCCGCCTTGGGAGGCCACATATCCTATGCGGAGCTACCCGGGGCCGGATTCAGCGAAGCGGACAAAGGACTTGCGGCCCGCGGGAGGTCCCCGCGCCGCCCTATCGCTCACCCCACCGCAGCTTGGTCCGGAGAATCCCGAAGAAGTCGATCTTGGGGTTCTGCACCAGCAGCACCCGGTTCGTCGACTGCTTCACCTGGACCCGGTCGCCGCGCGAGATGGGCAGGCCGGCCTGGCCGTCCAGGGTGAGGTAAACCTCCGTGTCGTTCATGAGAATGATGTTGATGTCCTGATCGTCCGGCACCACCAGGGGCCGCTGCGTGAGGGTGTGCGGGCAGATGGGCGAGATGATGACCGCCCGCATCGTCGGGAAAACGATGGGGCCGTTGGCAGCGAGCGAGTAGGCCGTGGAACCGGTCGGCGTGGCCACGATGATCCCATCCGCCTTGTAGGTGGCGACGTACCGCCCGGAGCATCGCGTGTCGAGCTCGGTCATTCGGGACAGGGCGTTCTTCGCGATGACCACGTCGTTCAGGACCTCGGCGTCGAGCGCGGGCGCCGGCCCCTCCCCCGCCCGATGGAGGTGCACCCGGAACTTCATGCGCTCGGTGAGCGTCGCTTCCCCGGCCAGCACCCGGTCGAGCATGGGATAGAGCTCGCTCTGCGGGATCTCGGTCATGAAGCCCAGGCTGCCCATGTTGATGCCGAGAATGGGAGCGCGCCGGCCGTCGAGCAGCCGCGCCGCGTGGATGAGCGTCCCGTCTCCGCCGAGAACCACCATCAGGTCTGCGTCCCGCGCGAGCTCCCTCTCGTCGCTCAAGACGTCGAGGCCCTTGGCGCGCAGGAAGCGCTCGACGTTCCGAGCCGTCTCGGCGGCCTCCGGCGAGGTTCGCTTGTGGACGACGCCGACGCGGCGGGGCACCGGGCAGGGCTGACTGTCCATCCCGGGCATTATAGTAGCCTTTCCCATGGACCTGTTCGAACGGGCCGTCGAGAAGGACGAAGCCTCGAAGCCGCTCGCCGAGCGCATGCGCCCGCGCCGGCTCGAGGACTTCGTGGGCCAGGAGCACGTACTCGGACCCCAGAGCGCGATGCGCCGCGCCATCGAGGCCGACCAGGTCCCGTCTCTCATCCTGTGGGGGCCGCCCGGAACCGGCAAGACGACGCTGGCCCGCATCATCGCCGAGCGGACCGGGGCGTTCTTCGTATCGTTCAGCGCGGTGCTCGGCGGCGTGAAGGAGATCCGCGAGATCGTCGAGGCGGCGCGCGAGCGGCGCAAGATGAACCGCCGCCGCACCATCCTCTTCGTCGACGAGATCCACCGGTTCACCCGAGCCCAGCAGGACGCCTTCCTCCCGCACGTGGAGGCCGGCGCGCTGACCCTGGTGGGCGCCACCACCGAGAATCCGTCGTTCGAGATCAACGCGGCGCTCCTCTCCCGCTGCCGGGTGGTGACGCTGCGGGCTCTGACCGAGGAGGAGGTCGCGAGCCTGGTGGACAGGGCCGCCACCGCGCCGGAGGGGCTCGGGGGGAAGGTGGGGCTGTCGCCGGAGTCGAGGGAGATCCTCGCGCGGTACGCGTACGGGGACGCGCGCCGCGCGCTCAACGCCCTCGAGGTGGCCGCCGCCGCGGTGGGGCTGGCGGGTCGACCCACGATCACCGCCGCCGACGCCGAGGAGGCCCTGCAGCAGAAGGTGCTCCTCTACGACAAGGCCGGCGAGGAGCACTACAACGTGGTTTCCGCGTTCATCAAGTCCCTGCGAGGCTCGGACCCGGACGCGGCGGTCTACTACATGGTGCGGATGCTGGAGGCGGGCGAGGACCCGCTCTTCGTGCTGCGCCGCATGGTGATCTTCGCGAGCGAGGACGTGGGCAACGCTGACCCGCAGGCGCTGGGCGTGGCGGTGCACGCGCTGCAGGCGGTGGAGCTGGTGGGGCTGCCCGAGGGGGTGCTGCCGATGAGCCAGGCGGCCATCTACCTGGCCCTAGCCCCAAAGTCGAACACCGCCATCGCCGCCTACGGGAACGCGCGGCGCCTGGTACGGGAGAACGGCGCGCTTCCGGTGCCGCTCAAGCTCCGGAACGCCCCCACCAAGCTGATGGAGGGGATGGGATACGGGGGCGGGTACCGCTACCCCCACAATTTCGAGGGTCACTACGTCTTCGAGGAGTACCTGCCCGACGCCCTGCGCGGACAGGAGATCGTCCGGCTCTCCGAGAGCGGCCTGGAGAAGGAGATCGGCGACCGCTGGCGCCGTCTCCGGGACTCCGGGAAGAAGTAGCCGGGCCGCTTCAGGCCGGGTAGCGGCCGGTGATGTAGTCCACCAGCTGCTCGATGTGGACCTCGCGGTTCCGGATGAGCCAGTGGTTGAGGTCACCTTGGGAGATGACGCCCAGGACCTTTCCCCCCTCGACCACCGGCAGGTGCCGGACACGGCGCTCGGAGATCACCGACATGGCGTCCTCGACGGTGGAGCTCGGCTTCATCACCACGAGCTCACGGGTCATCACCTGGGAAATCGTGGTCTTTTCGGGGTCCATGCGGCCGCCGACGACGCGGCGCAGCACGTCCCTTTCCGTGAAGATCCCGACCAGTCGGTCGCCGTCCATGACCAGTACCGACCCGATCTTGTTGGAGTTGAGGAGATCCACCGCGGAAGCGACCGTGGCGGTGGGCCTGACGGTGAGGAGACTGCTGGCCGACTTCTTGTGCTCGAGCACGGTCTGGAGAGGGGTCTTCATGAGGGGGCGCCTCCGGGGAGGATTGGGCCGAACGCTGGCTGATGGCGGAATCGTTCGTGCCGCCGCGCACGTTCCGACAACCCGTTGGGTATAGAAAGGGGAGCGCACGCTGTCCAGTTGCCATGATTCTCTATCTCCACGGGTTTGCGTCGGGTCCTGGATCCACCAAGGCGCGGTACCTCGCCGGACGCTTCGCGGCCGAGGGCGTCCACATCGCGGTGCCGGACATGACCCCCGGACCGCAGGGTTTCGAGCGCTCGACTCCGTCGTCGATGCTGGCGGTCGCCGAGCAGCACTTGCAAGGCGCACCCGGCCCGCATGCGGTGGTCGGTAGCTCTCTCGGCGGTTACTTGGCGGCCTTGGCTGCGGGTAGGAATCCAGGGGTGGACCGGCTGGTACTGCTCGCGCCGGCCTTCCGCCTGGCGGAGCGATGGAATGCCCGCCTCTCCCCCGACCAGCTGCGGCGCTGGCAGGAGGAGGGGCTCGAAACCCACCACTTCGCGAGCGGGCGCATTCGCCGGATAGGCTTCGAGTTTCTCGAGGACGCCATGAAATGGCCCGCCTACCCGGAGGTACGTGTTCCAACTCTCTGCATCACCGGGCGGCGAGACGAACTCATCCCGGTGCCGGACGTCGAGCGATTCGTGGAAATGACACCTGGGGCGAGACTCATCGTCGTTGACGACGGCCACGAGCTCACCGAGTCGCTGCACTTCATCTGGGGTGAGATCCGCGAATTCCTTGGGCGCGACTCCTCGCGTTGACAGTCACGGTTCGTCCGGACGCTGCGGCGCTGCGGTTCCGCGCTGCGGTGCCGGACACGCATACGCATACGCACGGCGGACACGCGTAGGGCGCGGCGGTGCCGCACGCGGGTAACGGGTAAACGTGGCCTCGGGCGTCGGAAACTGAGGTGGGCGGTCACCGACTGCACCGTGCACCTGCGACCGGTCGGCGGACGTCAGCGCGCGCAATCTCCTATGGAATTGACGGATCGGCTCCGGCGCGGCCGATGCATTGTCCATTCTCATGCCGCGATTGCGACGCTCGGTCCTCGTCTTCGAAGGGTCACTCAACCACTGCACGTGGCGCAGCCACGACCGCTCGTTCGTCCTCGACACGGCGGAGGAAAAGCGAAAGTTCCTCTCGCTCGTAGCCGAGTACAAGGTACGGTTCGGCATTCGTGTTTTGTCCTATTGCATCATGGGAACGCATCCTCACCTGATCGTTCGCTGCGCTCAGGGCCAGAAGGCGTTCAGCGCCTTCTGGAAGGTCGTCAATCAGCGCTTCGCGCGCTGGTATAACTTGCGACAAAGTCGCCGCGGCCAGGTGGTCATGGAGCGGCTCGCATCGCCGCTCATTCAAAACGCAAGGCATCTCCTCGGCACGATGCGCTACGGCGACCTGAACCCGGTCCGCGCAGGCCTGGTGCGGAGCCCAAAGGATTATCTCTGGTCGAGTTACCGGCACTATGCGTTGGGCGAGCCGGATGGCCTCATCGACGAACCTGCGCCGGAATACCTGGCACTCGGATCGACTCCAGCACAGCGACGCAAGGCGTACGTTCGGCTCTTCGCCTCGCGCATATCCGCCTTGTTTCGCTTGAAGCGGGTCGACCTGGTTGTTGGGCCTTTCGTCGGCGACGAGGACTGGATTTCGGCTAGGCGGCTGGCCTGCGGACTGTCGTCTCCGAGTTGACCGGCTTGACTCCCAGAAACTCCGCGTGGCCGAAGCGCCGCGAGGGCGCTGCCTTGCCCGGGTTTCTTGTGAGCGCCGCGAGAATGCAGCCGGACGGTCTTCTGGGCCTTTGACCGGCGATCACTGCCGCTCGACGTGGATGAGATTGGGTCTATTGCCCGGTCGCTTCCCCTCGGTACCCTCCCTCCCGAGAAAGAAAGCCCGTTCGATGGCCCTTTTGGCCATCGGCACCGCTGACGCCGCCGGCCGTCGGCACCGCCGGCCGCCGGCCGTCAGTTCAGGCGTTCGCCCGCGACTCGTCCCCGTCCGCCCCCTCGGTCTCGAGATCGGAGCGGTACTTTCGCAGCACGCGCTTGAAATTCGATCGGTCCATTCCCGCCTTGCGCGCGGCTGCGGAGATGTTGTTCTCGCATGCCCGCATGAGGGTTTCGACGTAGCTGCGCTCGAACCTCCTCAGCGATACCTCCTTGGCGGCCGCGTAGCTCTGCGTGAGCCAGGCCGTTTCCTCCCCGGCGACCGGCACCTCCCGCACCAGCGGCGCGGTGCGGCCGGTCACGGCGGGCGGGAGATCGGCCGGCGTCACCGCGTCGCCGCGGCAAAGGACCAGGGCCCGCTCCACTGCGTTTTCGAGCTCGCGCACGTTCCCCGGCCAGCGATATGCGCAGAGGAGCTCCACCGCCTCGGGCGTCACGACTCGCACGCGCTTCCCGAGCCGCTCGGCATAGCGCCGCAGGAAGTGATGGGCCAGCAGCGGCACGTCCTCGATTCGCTCCCGCAACGCGGGCAACGGGATCGCGATCACGTTGAGTCGATAGAAGAGATCCTCCCGGAACCTGCCGGCCTTCACCAGCTTGGGGAGGTCGCGGTGCGTCGCCGCGACGACGCGCACATCCACCTTGACGGGATCGGCCGAGCCGACCCGCTTGATTTCTCCCTCCTGCAGCACGCGCAGCAGCCGGACTTGCGTCGAGAGCGGAATGTCGCCGATCTCGTCCAGGAAGATGGTCCCGCCGTCCGCCGCCTCGAAGAGGCCACGCTGGTCCCGCTGGGCGCCGGTGAAGGAGCCCTTCACGTGGCCGAACAGCTCGCTCTCGAGGAGCGTCTCGGTGAGCGCCCCGCAGTTCAGTGCCACGAAGGGCTGGTTGCGGCGAGGGCTCTTCGCGTGCAGCGCGCGCGCGACGAGCTCCTTGCCGGTGCCGCTCTCCCCGGTCACGAGCACCGTGGTGGCGCTGTACGCCACCGCATCGATCATCCGGGTGACGTCGCGCATCGGTCCGGAGTTCCCCACCAGTCCCGCGAACGGCAGGCCCTCCCGCTCGCGCAGCTGGGTCTCGAGCTGCCGGTTCCGGTCGCAGAGCTGCTTTCGCTCGGCGGCCTTGGAGACCGACCTGGCGACCAACTCCACGTCGTCGAACGGCTTCGTCAGGTAGTCGTAGGCCCCAGCCTTCACCGCGGCCAGCGCCGTCTCGACCGTGGCGTGGCCGGTCATGATGACCACCTCCACCTCCGGACGGCGGTGCTTCACCGCGTTGAGGAGCTCGAGACCGGAAAGCTGCGGCATCTTGATGTCGAGGAGGGCGACGTCGAAGTCCTCCTGGGCCAGGCGCTGCGTCGCCTCGATGGGCGAGTCGAGGGCGGTCACTGCGAAGCCCTTGCGTTTCAGCAGCGCTTCCAGCGCCCGCAGCAGCGCGGGCTCGTCGTCGACGACGAGGACTCGGGTCGGTTGGCGGGTCTCTTCCATGGTTCTCTCCGTCAGGCTCCGGGCGCGGCAGGCAGGTCCACCACGAAGCAGGCGCCGCCCGCCGCGCTCCTCTCGAGCCGGATGGTCCCTCCGTGCTCCTCGGCGATCCGGTAGCAGATGGCCAGGCCGAGGCCCGTGCCCTGCCCCTCCGGCTTGGTGGTGAAGAACGGCTCGAAGATCCGCTCGGCCAGGTGCGGGGGCACGCCGGGACCGTCGTCCGACACGCTCAGCCAGGCGCGCCCGGCCGGCCCCGGACTGGCCGCGACGGAGATTCGCCCGGGGCGCCCGGCCTGGGAGATTGCCTGGATGCCATTCACCACGAGGTTCACCACGATCTGCTGGAGCTGGTTGGCGTTGCCGAGCACCTGCGCCGGCTGCAGCTGTCGGACCACCTCGACGCGCCCGTCGCGCAGTTGCGACTGGACCAGGAAGAGCGCCTCGTCCACCACGCGCGCCAGGTCCACCGGCCCACGCTCGTGCTTTTGCGGGCGGCGCGAGAAGCGCAGGAGTGATTCGACGATCTGCTTGGCGCGAACCGCCGCATCGTGGATGAGGCGGATGTTCTCCTGGTCCTCGGGCGAGCGCTGGTCCTGTGCCATGATCTGGGCGAAGGCGAGGATGCCTCCGAGCGGATTGTTGATCTCATGGGCCACCCCGCCGGCCAGTTGCCCCAACGCGGACATCTTCTCGGCCTGGAAGAGGCGCCGCGTCACCTCCCGCTCCTCCGTGACGTCCTTGTAGACCACCACCGACGCGCCGTCCCCGAACGGGAAGGCGCGCAGCAACCAGGATCGGTCCCTGAACACGACCTCCTTCTCGGGCTGCTCGCCGAGGTGGGGCTGCGGGCACGGGAGCGTCCCGAAGGCATGTTCGGCGCAGTGCAATCCGGAGAGCTCGTTCAGCGTGACGCCGGCGCCCTTGGCGAACGCGTCGTTGCCGCGGATCACCTCGCACCCTCCGCGAATGATGGCCAGCGGATCGCCGATGGAGTCGAAGCATGTGCGCCACTCCTCGGCGGCGTTCTTGAGGGCCAGGGTCCGCTGCTCGAGCTTGGCGTCGAGCTCGCGGTTGAGCCGCTCGAGCTCGGCGCTCCGGGCGGTCAGGAGCGCCTGCAACCGCTCGTTCTCCTCCGCCACCCAGTACTGGTCTACGGCGCTCTGGATGGTCATGAGCAGGTGGGAGTCGTCCCAGGGCTTCCAGATGAAGCGGAAGATCTCGGACTGGTTGACCGCCTCCTCGATGGCGCTCGAGTCGGCCTGGCCGGTGAGCAGCACTCGCTGGACGCGCGGGAAGCGGTCCTTCACCATGCGCAGAAAGGCAACGCCGTCCATGCCCGGCATCCGGTAGTCCGACACCACCACCTGGACGGGCTCCTGCTCCAGCACCTCGAGGGCGGCGAGGGCGTCCGCGGCGTCGTGAACGTGGTAGGGCGAGCGCCGCAGGACTCGACGCAGGGCGCGGCGCACGTGCTCATCGTCGTCGACGATGAGCAGGGTGGCCTCCCGCGAGACCGTCACCCGTGGGCGAGCTTCAGCAGCCTGCATTTCCATTCGTTGCCGGTCCTCGGGTGCATCGAGTAGTCCACTCACGGCCGCTTCGGGGCTTCGTCTTCATCCTGGTTTATCCAGCGTGCCGAACGGGTTTCTTGGGACCCGGGTCCTGACAACATCGCCCTTTTGTGGCCCCCCTGTCGAGGGCCCTGGGCGCCCCAATTCGCGCGAGTTCCACGATTCTCCGGCACCGCTGGGCGGACTTCCACTTTCCGCCAAATGGCCAGCGATATCGAGTGCTAGCGCTTCGGGTGCGCGTTCTCCGGCACCGCCGGGAGGAAGGCGGCATCCTGGTGTAGTGGGGCGGAACGAGCGACCTCGAGCGACGAGGCGGATTTCGACTTCACTAGCCTAAGCCATGAATTCGAATTGTGTTTCTGCCGGCCCTCTTCGACCGGTACAGCTCCTCGTCCGCGCATCGCAGAAGCAGCTCCGGGCTCGTGATGTCCTTGGCCGGGTAGGAGGCTATCCCGAAGGAAGCGGTCACCCGCTCGCCAGGCAGCTCGAGCGGAAGCGCGGCCGCCGTTCGGCCCTTCGAGTCGGGCGTCTGGGCTCGTTCGCGATTGTCCGGCACCGCGGACGCCGCGGAGGCTGACTCCTCGCGGAAGACCTTGGCGCTCAGCGCCACCCGGATGCGCTCGGCCACCGTGTGCGCGCCCGGGGCGAGGGTCTTCGGCAGGAGCAGCGCGAACTCCTCACCACCGTAGCGCGCGCAGAGGTCGGTATCCCGCAGGTTTCCCTTGATGACCAGCGCCGACTCCCGGAGGACCATGTCCCCGAACGGATGCCCGCGCCGGTCGTTGACCGCCTTGAAGTGGTCGAGGTCGATCATGACGAGGGACAGGGGGTCGCGGTAGCGCTGGGCGCGGCCGAACTCGCGCCGCAACTGCTCCTGGAAGTGGCGGTGGTTGTGGAGCTTGGTGAGCCCGTCCTCGATGGAGAGCTTCTCGAGCTGGACCTTCGCCTCCCGGACCTGGTCCTGCAGGTCCTTGATGCGGAGCATGGCGTGACAGCGCGCCACGATCTCCGGCTCCTCGAGCGGCTTGGCGATGAACTCGTCAGCGCCGATGTTGAGGCACTGCACCTTGGCCTCCACGTCCGCCCGCGCCGACATCATGATCACCGGCACGAAGTGGTCCCGCGCCGCGCCCTCCCCCGGATTCCCGGCCGGCTTCTTGATGAAACGCAGAACGTCGATGCCGCTCAGGCCCGGAAGGTTCATGTCGAGCAGCACCAGGTCGGGCTCCGCTCTCCTCGCCTGCACCAGGGCCTCCGCGCCGGTGGAGGCGGTGACCACCTGGTACCCGGCTCGGACGAGGACCTCGGCGACCGCGTCGAGCTCGGTGGGGGAGTCCTCCACCACCAGGATCTTGCGCTTGGAAACCACGGCTTCAGCCTAGCAGGAGCCCACCGGCGGTCCCAATCCGCGGCCCGCTGGCCCGCCCATGCCCCTCAGGCCAGGCGCTGGTACACGTCCTCCGGGACGACCGGGGCCAGGCCTCCCCCTCCGAGGATGTTCACGATCGGAGAAGCCGCCGCCCGCACCACGCTCCCGCGCGGCGCCACCGCGCCGAGGCCGGCGTAGGTCGAGACGTCCCGGTACAGCTCACCGCGGGTCACCCCCTCGGGCGTCACCCGGGTGGCCGGGCGCCGCGCCGCGAAGATGCGCTCCTGCGCGACGAAGCCGCCCCCGCGCCGGTCGGCAGCCGCCGCCCGCACGGCGGCCTCCCAGTCGGCCGGTTCCATCTCGGCTCCGAGGTGGACGCTCTTGCCGCCGTAGTCCCAGCTGCGCTTCAGCACGAAGCGGGTGCGGTCGGCGAGCAGCACCGGGACGAGCTCCGGTCCGTGCAGCCGCGTCCACGGAAGGCGCGCTGCCGCCCCTCGCTCCGCCGCGTCGAGGCCGGCCCGCTCCGCCAGCCGGGCGTCCTCGGCCGCCTCCGACAGCCGGGCGAAGAGCGCCTTGGCCTCGAGCAGCCCGTTCACCGGATTGGCGAGGACGAAGCGCCCCGGGGCGCGAAGGGCCCGCGCGAAGGGTGCCTCGGGCGGGGTGCGGTGCGCCCACACGTGCCGGTAGAGCACGTCGTACCGCTCCGGCTCGCACTCGGCCGGCAGAAGGTTGACGGCCTCGTGGCCCATCTGCCGGAAATGGGCCGCCAGCCGCCGCAGCTCCCCGATCTGGGCGTCGCCTGGCCGCGCCACGATGGCGATGGAGGGGCGGGCCCGGCCGCCGCCCCGCGCGACGTAGAACGCGGCCAGCGTCTCGCGCAGGGCCTCCATGTGGCTGCCGGCCGCGGCCACGAGCTCGCGGGCCGCCCGCGGCGGCATCCCCCGGGCCCGGGCGGCGGCCTCCAGCCAGCAGTGGGCGGCCAGGTCCGCATAGGCCGGCATGGCCGGGATGGTGGCGTTGAGCTCGAGGGCCCGCGCCTCCGCCCCGGGCTCCCGCGGCACGAGGAAGTCCACCCGGGCCACCACCGCCGGCTGCGGCGCCTCGGTGAACAGGAGCCCCATGGCCTCCGCCTCGAGTCCCTGGAACGGCCCGAGGAGCGCCTCGCGGTCGCGGGCGTCGCCGGCCGAGAGCAGGGCCCGGGCGAGCTTCACCGCACCCGAGAGGATGGCCCGCGACTCGTCGGCGAGCCGCTCCAGCTGCCGTCGGGCCATCACCTCCGGCTCGGCCACCAGCGGAATGGGGACCACCGTCCCGTCCGGCTTGAGGACGGTCATCCCCCCGGCCCAGGCCCGCTCGGCCGCCGAGCGGGCGACCTCGGCGAGCGCTTCGGGCGTGAAGATCGGGTCCATGGCCTTTCCTCGGACCGGCGCCGGGGGACGTTGCGGCGAGCGGCGGCGGGTGGTAGCACACCCGCAGGATGAAGATCTACACGAAGACCGGCGACGGCGGCGAGACCGGCCTCTTCGGCGGCGGCCGCGTCTCCAAGGACGAGTTGCGGGTCGAGGCCTACGGCGAGGTGGACGAGCTCAGCGCCGCCATCGGGGCGGCGCGAGCGGCCGGGCCGGACCCGGAGATCGAGGGACACCTGCTGCGCGTCCAGGACCAGCTCCTCTGCATCGGCGCCGAGCTGGCGAGCCCGCCCGGCGCGAAGACCCGCGGCTCCCTGCCGCCCGTCGACGCCGCCTGGACCTCGGCGCTGGAAGCCGCCATGGACCGCTGGGACTCCCAGCTTCCGGCGTTGCGCAACTTCCTCCTGCCGGGGGGCGGGGCGGTCGGCGCCGCGCTCCACCTCGCCCGCTGCGTTTGCCGGCGGGCGGAGCGCCGGGTGGTGTCGCTCCACCGCCAGGCCCCGGTGGACGCCAAGGTGCTCGCCTACCTCAACCGGCTTTCCGACTTCCTGTTCATGGCGGCCCGCGTCTCGAACTTGCGCGAGCAGGTCCCCGAGCACGTCTGGGAACCGGCGCGGCGCCAGCCCTGAAGCCGAGCGGCCCTCTCTCGCCAGGGGCCGGAGGACCGACCCGATGCCGAAGCCCGCCCGAGTGGCCCTGGTGACCGGCGCCGGAACCCGCCTCGGCAGGGCCATCGCTCTGGACCTCGCGGCCAACGGCTGGACGGTGGCCGCCCATTTCCACAGCCACCCCCCGCCGCGCGGCCTCCCGTCCTTCCAGGCCGACCTGTCGCAGCCGGGGGGTCCGGCCGAGCTGGCGGCGGCGGTGCGGGCCCGCCACCGCCGCCTCGACCTGCTCGTCTGCAACGCCGGCGTGTTCGAGCGGCTGCCGCTCGAGCGAGCCGACGCCTCCGACTTCGACCGGCTCATGGCCCTGAACGCCCGGGCGCCGCTCCTCCTCACCCGGGCCCTGTTGCCGCTGCTGCGCCGCGCGGGCGGGTCGGTGGTGAACGTGCTCGACGTCGGCGGGGCCCTGGTGCCGTGGGCGGGCTACTCGGTCTACGGCGCCTCCAAGGCCGCACTGCGGAGCCTCACCGAGGCGCTCGCCCTCGAGCTGGCCCCGCGGGTGCGGGTGAACGGGGTGGCCCCGGGGACCGTGCTCTGGCCGGAGAGCTACCCGGCCTCGGAGCGGCGCCGGCTGGCCCGCCGCATCCCGCTGCGAAGGGCCGGAACGCCCGCCGACGTGGCGCGCGCCGTCCGCTTCCTGGCCGACTCGCCCTTCGTGACCGGGGCGGTCCTGCCGGTGGACGGGGGGCGGCACCTCTCGGGACGGGGCTAGGAGGAGGAGAAGCAGGCTCGATTGCTGCGCCGGGACCTCCCTGTTATGTTCCCCGGGCCAATCTTCTGGAGGGCAAGAGCCCTCCTCTTGCACGGGAGAATGCAATGGATGTCGAGACCGTGACCCGCTCCGCCGCCGCCCCGAGCGCCGCCGAGCCCAACCCCGTCGTCCTCACCGCCAAGGCGGTGGAGATGGTGAAGAACGCCTTCGCCCAGGAGAAGCTCGAGGGCTACGGCATTCGCGTGGGGGTGGTGGGCGGGGGCTGCTCGGGCTTCCAGTACTCCATGGACTTCGAGAACGCCAGCCGCGACGGCGACGTCTCCTTCGAGCAGGACGGCATCCGGCTGTTCGTGGACCCGATGAGCTCGATGTACCTGCAGGGCGTCACCATCGACTACGTGGTCGGCCTGCAGGGCGCCGGGTTCAAGTTCACGAACCCCAACGCCCGCAACACCTGCGGCTGCGGGAGCTCGTTCTCCTACTAGCCCGCCGGCGGTCGAGGAGCTTCTGGGGGCCGGGGGCGATCCTCCCGGCCCCTTCCATTTGAGGAGGCGCGCATGCTCGTGGTCCGCACCGCCGTCGTTGGCCCGTTCGCCGCCAACTGCTACCTGGTGGCCTGCGACGAGACGCGCGAGGCGCTGGTCCTGGACCCTGGCGGCGAGGAGTCCCGCGTGCTGCGCATGCTGCATCCCGGCGACTTCCGGGTCGGCCGCATCGTCTGCACCCACGGCCACATCGACCACGTCGCCGGGGCGCACGGCCTCTCGGCGAGCACCGGGGCGCCGGTCCAGATCCACGCCTCCGACGCCCCCTTCCTGCAGGCGCTTCCCCGCCAGGCGGAGCAGTTCGGCTTCGACCCCATCACCCCACCGGCGGTGGGCCACTTCCACGCCGACGGCGAGACCTTCGCCCTCGGCCGCCACCAGGCCCGCATCCTCCACACCCCGGGCCACACGCCCGGCTCCTGCTCCCTGTTCTTCCCCGCGGACAAGGTGCTCTTCACCGGCGACACGCTCTTCCTCGGCTCGGTGGGGCGCACCGACCTCGTCGGCGGCGACTTCGCCGCGCTGGAGCGCTCGATCCGGGACTGCCTCTTCGGCCTCGGGGACGACGTCCGGTTCTTCCCCGGGCACGGCCCGGGAGGGCTCATCGGCGCGGAGCGCCAGGACAACCCCTTCGTGGGCGAGAAGGTCCCGCGGGGGCGCTTCCTGTAGCGAAGCGGGCGCTCAGCCCATCGACACCACGCCCATGATGTTCTGCCCGGCGTCGACGTGCAGCACCTCGCCGGTGACGTTGCGTCCCAGGTCGGAGCACAGGTAGAGGGCGGCCCGGGCCACGTCCTCCTGCTCCACGTTGCGGCGCAGCGGCGTCTTCTCGGCGTTCTCGGAGAGCATGCTGCGCATGCCCTTGATGCCCGCGGCGGCCAGGGTCTTGATGGGGCCCGCGCTGATGGCGTTCACCCGGATGTCCTCCCGGCCCAGGTCCTCCGCCAGGTAGCGCATGGCGCACTCCAGCGCCGCCTTGGCGACGCCCATGACGTTGTAGTGCCGGACCACCTTCTCCGAGCCGTAGTAGCTGAGGGTGACGATGCTCGACCCGGGCCGCATCATGGGCTTGAAGGCCCGGGCCATGCCCACCAGCGAGTAGGCCGAGATGTCCATGGCGATGCGCCACGCCTCCCGGGTGGTGACGTCGGTGAAGCGACCTTCGAGCGCCTCGCGGGGGGCGAAGCCGATGGAGTGCACCAGCACGTCGAGCTTGTCCCAGACCTTGCCGAGCTCCCGCACCGTCCGGTCGATCTGCTGGTCGCTGGAGACGTCGCAGTCGAGGCAGGCCCTGGCGCCGATGCCCTCGGCGAGAGGCCGCACCCGTCTCTCCATGGCCTCGCCCGGATAGGTGAAGGCGAGCTCGGCTCCCTCGGCCTTGAAGGCCTCGGCGATGGCCCAGGCGATGCTCCGCTCGTTGGCGACGCCGGTGACCAGGGCGCGCTTACCTTCCATGAGTGGCTTCGTGGCCATCGTGCCGTCCTCCCTGCCTCGCGGCGCCTCGCGGCGCCCGAGGGAACTAGGTTTTCGGACCTCGCAGCGCCTCCAGGGCCTGCCCGAGCTCGGAGAGCGCGTGCCCGTTGCCGGCGTTGCGGGCAGCCGCCATCCCCTGCTCGTAGGCGAGGGCCGCCTCGTCGGTCCGGCCCAGGGCCTCGAGCACCTGCCCCATCATGAGATAGGTGGGGACGTACTGCGGCGCGCGCCGGGAGAGCTCGGCGAACTCCCGGGCCGCCTCCTCGGGACGGCCCGCCGCCCGGAAT
>Ga0079037_100000687_pt1 | contig 16002 bp, 12 predicted proteins | sample Mud3Dept4metaG_FD_71479 | JGI IMG/M metagenome (GOLD analysis project Ga0079037, IMG submission 71479) | Freshwater wetland microbial communities from Ohio, USA, analyzing the effect of biotic and abiotic controls - Mud 3 Core 4 Depth 4 metaG | ecosystem: Environmental > Aquatic > Freshwater >... | reverse complement strand
GACCTGCTGACCACCGCGAAGGGCCTCGCCGGCGGCTTCCCGGCCGGCGCGCTGCTGGTCGGCGAAGGGCTCGCCGCCGGGCTCGCCCGGGGCGACCTCGGCACCACCTTCGGCGGCGGCCCGATGGCCTGCGCCCTGATCGAGGCCACCCTGGGCGCGATCGCGGACGAGGACCTGCTCGCCAACGCGCGCGCGCGCGGCGAGCAGATCCGCGCCGCCTGCGCGGTCGGCCCGGTCACCGGCGTGGGCGGGCGCGGGCTGCTGGTCGGGCTGCGCACCTCGCGGCCGGCGAAGACGGTCCAGGCCGAGCTGCTGGCGCGCGGCTTCCTGGTCGGCACCAGCGGCGATCCCCACGTCGTGCGCCTGCTGCCGCCCCTGGTCGTCTCGGCCGCGCACGTCGACGCGCTCGCGGCCGCGCTCGCGGAGCTGCCGGCGTGAAGCGCTTCCACTCGCTCGCCGAGCTCGACCCGGAGGAGGTCGCCGCCCTGCTCGCGCTCGCCACCCGTCTCGAAGCGGCGCCCGAGCCGCGCGCGCTCGCCGGCCGCATCCTCGGCCTGCTCTTCTTCAACCCCTCGCTGCGCACGCTCGCCTCGATGCAGGCGGCGATGGCGCGCCTCGGCGGCAGCTCGATCGTGCTCACGCCGGGCAGCGGCACCTGGAAGCTCGAGACGCGCGACGGCGTGGTCATGGACGGCGAGGCCGCCGAGCACGTGCGCGAGGCGATCCCGGTGCTCGCCGGCTACGTCGACGCGCTCGGCATCCGCGCCTTCGCGGGCGGCAGCGACCTCGCGGCGGACCTGGCCGACTCCGGATTCGGGGAGATGGCCGCGGCCTGCCCGGTGCCGACCGTCAACCTCGAGTCCGCCCTCGATCATCCCTGCCAGGCGCTCGGCGACTGGAAGACGCTCGACGACCTCGGGATCCCGGGCAACGGGAAGTTCGTGCTGAGCTGGGCCAACCACCCGAAGCCGCTGCCGCTGGCGGTGCCGGCCGCCGTCGTGCACATGGCCGCGGCGCGCGGCATGGAAGTCGTGGTCCTCCGGCCGGACGACTACGCGCTGCCGGAGCCCGTCCTCGAGCGAGCCCGCCGTGCGGCAGCCGTCTCCGGCGGCAGCGTCCGCGAGACCTCCGACCGCGCCGAGGCGCTCGAAGCGACCACTGCCATCTATGGGAAGTCCTGGGCGTCGCCCCTCCACTACGGCGACGCGGAATCCGAGGCCCGGTTGCGCCGCGGCCTCGCCGACTGGTGCATCGACCTCGACTGGTTCGACGCGGCGGCTCCCGGATGCCGTTTCTTCCACTGCCTGCCGGTGCGCCGGAACGTGGTGGTCACCGACGCCGTCCTCGACTCGCCGCGCTCGGCGGTGATCGGCCAGGCGCACAACCGGATGTGGGTCCAGATGGCGGTGCTCCACCGCCTGCTCGGGGGTGTCCGATGAAGCACGGTGGCGCACGAAGCGTCGAGATCGCGGCACTCCGCCACGCGGTTCCCTATCTCGCGCTCTTCCGCGGCCGCACCTTCGTGGTCAAGGTCGGAGGCGGCGCGCTCGCCGACGCCCGCGCCCTGGCGGCCGTGGTCGGTCAGGTGGCGGCGCTCCACCATCTCGGCGTGCGCGTCGTGCTCGTGCACGGCGGCGGCGCCCAGGCGAGCGCGCTGTCGCGCGCGCTCGGCCTCGAGGTCCGGCAGGTCGCGGGCCGCCGGGTCACCGACGAGGCGACGCTCGCCGCCGTCACCATGGCCCTGAACGGCGACGCCAACACGCGCGTGCTCGCCGCCTGCCGGGCCGCCGGCCTGCCGGCCGCGGGCGTGTCGGGCGTGGACGGCGGCCTGGTCGTGGCGCGCCGGCGCCCGCCGGTGGCGGTGCCGGGCGAGGCCGGGCCGGTGGACTACGGCCTGGTCGGCGACGTCGAGCGGATCGATCCCCGCCTGCTCGTCCACCTGCTCGACGGCGGCTACCTGCCGGTGGTCTCGCCGCTCGGCGCCGACGCGCGCGGCCAGCTCCTCAACCTCAACGCCGACGGCGTCGCGGGCGCGCTCGCCGTCGCGCTCGGCGCCGAGAAGCTCCTCTTCCTGGTCGACACGCCCGGCCTGCTCGAGGACGCCGCGGATGCCTCGACGCTCGTCTCCTTCCTCGACCTCGCCCGCCTCGAGCGGATGCGCGAGAGCGGCGCGCTCGCGGGCGGCATGCTGCCCAAGGCGCGTGCCATCGCGGACGCGCTCGGCGCCGGAGTGCCGCGCGCCCACCTCGTCTCCTGGCGCGCGACCGACGCGCTGCTCTGGGAGGTCTTCTCCAACGAGGGCTCCGGCACGCTCGTGGTGCCCGAGCTCGCCGCTCTCTCCGCCGACGAGCGCGCGCCGGACGCGGCGGCGACGGTCCCGGGATGAGGCGCCCCGGCGAGGACGCCGTGCTCGATCTCCACCGACGGCTGGTGGCGACGCCGTCGGTCTCGGGCTCGGAGCGCGCCGCCGCCGACCTGGTCACGGCCTGGCTCGAGGCGCGCGGGCTGCGCGCGGCGCGGCTCGGCGACACGGTGGTCGCGCTCGCCGGCAGCGGCCCCCTGCTGCTGCTCGACAGCCATCTCGACACCGTGCCGCCCGCGCCCGGCTGGCGCCGCGATCCGTTCGGCGCCGAGGCGGTCGGCGGGCGCGTCTACGGCCTGGGCGCCAACGACGCCAAGGCCTCGGTCGCGGCCATGACCGCGGCCTTCGTCGCGCTCGCCGGCGAGCCGCTCGGCCTCACCCTCGGGCTCGCCCTGGTCGCCGGCGAGGAGACCCGCTCGCACGGCACGCGCGACGCGCTCGACCATCTCGCCGCCGGGCGCCTCCCGCTCGCCGCCGCGGTCTTCGGCGAGCCCACCGGGCTCGACCTCGCGGTGGCGCAGAAGGGGCTGCTGGTGCTCGAGCTCGCCGCCGCCGGCCGTGCCGCCCACGCTGCCCACGCGCAGAAGCTCGGCGCTCCGAACGCGGCACGCCGCCTCGCGCGCGACCTGGTGGCGCTCGACGGCGTCGATCTCGGACCCGAACATCCCGTGCTCGGCCCGGTCACCGTCGAGCCGACCGTGGTCGCGGCCGGCTCGGCGCGCAACGTGGTGCCCGCCGAGGCCACCGCCGTGCTCGACGTGCGCACCACCCCGTCGCTCGCTCCGGCGGCGGTCGTCGAGCGCCTGCGCGGCGCGGTCGCGGGCGAGGTGCGGATCCTCTCCGACCGCTTCTCGCCCTGCGAGACGCCGGCGGGCTCGGCGCTCCTCGCCGCCGCGCGCGCGGCGCGCCCGGGCGCGCGCGAGTACGGCTCGGCGACGCTCTCGGACTGGGCGCTGCTGCCCGCCGGCGTGCCCGGCCTCAAGGCCGGACCGGGCGTCTCGGAGCGCTCGCACACGCCCGACGAGTACGTGCTCGAGAGCGAGGTGCTCGACGGCGCGCGCTTCTACGAGGCGCTGGCGCGCGCCTTCGCCGCCGAGCTCGGCCGCGGCGCGGAGGGCGCCGCATGAGCGCCCGCCTGTGGGACAAGGGCGGGCCGCTCGACGAGCGCGTCCTCGCCTACACCGCGGGCGAGGACCACGCGCTCGACGACCGGCTGGTCGCCCACGACGTCGCGGCGTCGCTCGCCCACGCCGGGATGCTCGCCGAGCGCGGCTGGCTCTCCGCCGGCGACCTCGCCGCCGTGCGCGCCGGGCTCGGCGCGCTCGCCGACGAGCACGCGCGCGGGGAGTGGCGGGTCGAGCTCGCCGACGAGGACGTCCACACCGCGCTCGAGCGCCGCCTGACCGAGCGCATCGGGCCGGCGGGCGGCCGCGTCCACCTCGGGCGCTCGCGCAACGACCAGGTCCTGGCCGCGCTCCGCCTCTGGATGCGCGACGCGGTGGCGGAGCTGGCCGCCGGCGCGCGCTCGGTGGCCGCCGCCCTGGACGAGCTCGCCCGCGCCCATCCCGGGCTCGCGCTGCCCGGCTACACCCACCTCCAGCGCGCGATGCCTTCGTCGGTGGCGCTCTGGGCGGGCGGCTTCGCGGCCGAGCTCGAGGACGACGCGCGCGGGCTCGAGGCCTGCCGGCGCCGGATCGACAAGAACCCGCTCGGCTCGGCGGCCGGCTACGGCACGCCCGGCCTGGCGCTCGACCGCGAGGCGACGCGCGCCGCGCTCGGCTTCGCCGAGGTGCACGAGCCGGTGACCGCGGTGCAGCTGTCGCGCGGCAAGGCGGAGGCGCAGGTGCTGTTCGAGGCGGCGCTGCTGGCCGGCGACCTGGCGCGCCTGGCCGCCGACCTGGTGCTCTACGCGAGCGCGGAGTTCGGCTTCGTCGAGCTGCCCGAGGAGATGACCACCGGCTCGTCGATCATGCCGCAGAAGCGCAACCCGGACCTGTTCGAGCTCGCGCGCGGCCGCTCCGGCGGCGCGCTCGCCGCGCTGGTCGAGGCGCTCGCGATCCCGTCCCGGCTGCCGAGCGGCTACCACCGCGACCTGCAGCTGCTGAAAGGTCCGCTCTTCCGCTCGGTCGACCTCGCGCTCGGCACCTGCGGCCTGTTCGCCGCCACGCTGCCGCGCGTCCGCTTCGTCGCCGAGCGCATCGTGCTCGGCCCCGAGCTCGACGCCGCCGAGCAGGCCCACCGCCTGGTGCTCGAGCGAGGCATCCCCTTCCGCGAGGCGTACCGGCTCGTGGCCGCGCGCCTGGGCGCGCCGCGCCGCTAGGGTTGCGGCCTGCGCGGCGCCGGGGCCGAAGCTCGGGTACACTGCGCCGCCTCCAGGAGGCTCCGATGCGCGTGAAGACCCGGTACCGTCTCCCGATCCTCGCCCTCGCTCTGTCGCTGGCGGCCGGCGCCGCGCGCGCGGAGGCTCCTCCCGCCGACGACGCCCGCGGGATCTGCCCCTTCCCGTTCGAGCGCCTCGCGGTCCTCGACGCCGGCTTCGTCCTGCAGTGGACGCTGCGCGACCCGACGCTCGCCGTGCGCCTGAGCATCGCCGGCACCGGCTGGGCCGCAATCGGCTGGCCCTCGGCCTCGAGCACCACCGGCCACACCGACTTCGACGTCTCGATCGGCGCGGTGGTGTCGGACGTGCCGCAGGTCGGCGACTTCTACCAGGACACCTTCGCCGCGCCGGTCCTCGACGTCCAGCAGGACGTCTTCCTGCTCGGCGGCTCGGAAACCGCGAGCTCGACCACGCTCGAGTTCACGCGCGCGTTCGACACCGGCGACGAGGCCGAGGACAACCTGATCGTGGAGGGGCCGGTCAGCCTGAAGTGGGCCTACCAGCCGGTCTCCGACGACCCCTCCGACATCCACCTCGGCTTCACCCGCGGGCGCAGCCTCGTCGCCATGGTGCCGCCCGGCTACCTGTTCGCCGACGGCTTCGAGAACGGCCTCGCCTGCGCCTGGTCGCTGGCCGTGCCCTGACCCGCCCGGGCGTCAGTTCGCGAGCGCGATCGGCACCCGCACCTCGGTGCGGATCCAGCGCAGGATCATGTCCGCGCCGCCGCCCGCGGTGGCCTCGAAGTCGATCGTGAACTGGTCGACCTCCTGGTCCTCGGGCAGCGTCTTGGCGCGCACCTCGACCGCGAGCACCTCGGTCTTGGGCAGGTCGGCGGGCGTGAACTTCTGGGCCACCGGGTCGAAGTGGCCGACGCCGTCGAGGCCGAGCGCGGAGTTGAAGTGCACCTTCCAGCTCTCGGCGCCCGGGGTGGTGAACAGCGAGTAGGTGCCGGCCGGCAGCTTCGAGCCCGCCACCCGCACGTCGCGGGTGACCGTGATCTCGGTCGCCTCGTTGGCGCCCGTGCGCCAGACCTCGCCGTAGGGCACCACGGCGCCGCTCTCCTTGGTGCCGAAGATGTTGTCGCGATCGCGCTTGTACGGGCGGCCGTAGACCACCCGCACGTAGGCGTCGCCGAGCGTGATGCGCGCCATGCCCAACGGGCTCTTGCGGCGCGACGGATGGAGGTCCTGGGCGAGGGCCGGGACGAGCAGGGCGGCGGAGACGGCGGCCAGCGCGACGGCGATCGTGGAGCGACGGACTCTCATGACTTCCTCCTCGGTCGTGGTTCGGAGGGCGGAATCTAGCACCATCCCGGCGCCGGTCCGCCGCGCGGCGGCGAGGCTCAGGCCGGCAGCGCCGTGGGGTCGAGCAGGGCGTTGATCAGGCCCTTGCGGCGCACGACGTGGAGCGCGTCCACGTACTGGGGCGCGAACAGCGTGCCCGTGTTGTAGGTCAGGTACTCCTCGGCCGCGGCGCCGGAGAGCGCCTCGCGGTAGGGCCGGGGCGCGGTCAGCGCCTCGAAGACGTCGGCGATCGCGACCAGCAGCGCCTGGGGGTGGATCTCGGATCCGTGCAGGCCCTTCGGGTACCCGGAGCCGTCGAGCCGCTCGTGGTGCTGGGCGATGATGGGCAGCACCTCCGCCAGACCCTCCACCGGCTCGATGATGCGCACGCCCTTCTCGACGTGGGTGCGCAGCATGGCGATCTCCGCCGGGTCGAGGCGGGTCGGCTTGTCGAGCACCTTGCCCGGCACGCCGATCTTGCCCACGTCGTGCAGCAGGCAGCCTCGCCGCACCACCCGGATCTCCTCCTCGGACCAGCCCACCTGGAGCGCCAGCGCCGCGGCGATCTCGGCCACCCGGCTCGAGTGTCCGAGCGTCCACGACGACTTCGCGTCGACCGCGCGCGCGAGCGCGTTGAGCGCGCCCCAGTTGGCGCGCTCGAGGTCTTCCATGAGGCGCACGCGGAAGAGCGCGATGGCCAGCTGGTCGCCGAGCTCGTCGACCAGGGCGGCGCTGGCCTCGGGGACCTCGGCCGCGCCCGGATCGACGATCCCGACCGAAGCCAGCCAGCGCCCGCCGTGGCGCAGCTGCCGCCAGCGCGAATGCCGGCCCGAGTGGCCGGGGCGCAGGAAGGGGACGGTCTGGTCGAGGTCCACCCACGCCCCTTCGGAGCCGCTCGCCGGCAGGCCCAGGGGCGCCGCGCGCTCCGCCTCGAAGCGCTCGACCGGGCCGCCCCGGGAGGCGCCCCGGAAGACCAGGGCCGGACCGGGCCGCTCGTGCAGGACGACGACCACCTCCGCGTCGCCCACCAGCCCCGCCGTGCGCTCGACGAAGGTGCGCGCGACCTCCTCGTCGCGGGGCGTCGGGGCGAGCGCCGCGACGGCCACGGAGCGCGCGGCGTCGAGGAGGTTGAACTGGCGCTCGATCCTGCGCGCCATGCCGTTGAATGCGTCGCCCAGGTCGGCGAGGTCGGCGGGCCGGGCGATCTCGACGCGCGCCGCGAAGTCCCCTTCGGCCAGGCGGCGGGTGCCGTCGCGCAGGGCCGTGAGCGGCGCCAGGTCGGTGCGCAGCCGCACCAGCCCGACCAGCCACGCCACCAGCAGCGCGGCGAGCGCCACCAGCAGGAGCCGGTTCCGGAGCGCCCCGACCGCCGGGGTCAGGACGTCCATCTCGCTGACCACGGTCGAAAGGCCCGGGTAGCCGTACTCGAAGCCGAGCGGCGCGGTCCAGTAGCGCGCGCGGTGGACCTCCCCGCCCGCGGTGCGCCAGAGGAACCCGCCGCTGCCGCGCAGGTCGCGCGCCGACAGGTCCGCCGCCAGCTCGGGCGGCAGCCCGAGCGAGGAGGCGATCGGCGTTCGGCTCTCGGCGTCCACCAGCAGCGCGGCATGGCCCGGCGCGGCCTCGGTGTCGGCGGCGCGGAACAGCCAGTCCGGCTGGACCTCGGCGAAGACCGCGGTCGCACGCCGTGTCGGCAACGGCACGATCAGCCAGACGGCGGCCGGCCGGCCCGCCGCGGGCGCGGTGAGCAGGACCGCCCTGCGCTCCAGGATCCTCTTCACCTGCGCGGGATCGAGGTCCGGCAGCGGTCCCTCGGCGCCGGCCGGGGCGGCGCCGGGCGCGGCGACGGCGAGCGCCCGGAACCTCGTGCGCAGCGCCTCCGGGACGGCCAGCGAGCGCGGCTCCTCCTGGCTCCCGCCCCCGCCACCGCTGACGAAGGCGAGGTCCGACTTCAGGCTCTCGAGGCGTGCGAAGACATCCAGCCCGGCCTCCTTCGCGCGCTCCGCCAGGCGGTGCTCGGTCTCGGCCGTGAGCTGTCTCTGGTACTGGCCGATCGCGGTCCAGGCCATCAGCCCCAGCGGGATCGGCGCGACCAGCAGGACGAGGACGTGGAGCCGTCGAGCGAGCGTCGATTGCAGGCCCGGGACCGGCACGACCTGGCTCCTAGAAGTCCCGGCCGAGCCCGTAGAAGGCCCCGTCGTTGGCGCGGATGAAGTCGTCCTGGCTCAGCCGGTGCTGCAGCGGCGGTCGCGTCTCGCCGTCGGGCCCGACGCTGTACAGGTCGTACTCGGAGTTGATCGGCACCAGGAACCGGTCCTTGCGCGCCTCGGCGCGCCAGCCCGGCCCCCTGAAGATCAGGTAGCGGTACGGCCTGCCCCACGGGTCCAGGCGGGGCCCCGTCCCGAGCTGCGCGAGCGAATCCGGCAACTCCTCGTAGATGCGGCGGTAGTCGGCCAGCTCGACGTCGATGGCGAGCAGGTCGACGGCGACGCGCCGGAGCCGCATCCGCTCGATCGCGCTCACGAAGAACGGCACGGTGATCGCGGAGACGACGCCGATCAGCGCCACGATGATGAGCAGCTCGATCAGGGTCAGACCCCGTTGCCGCGCGGGCGGAGACGGCGCGGGGCGGGGACTGCTCGCGCGGCTCATCGGGCCGGCACCCACATCACGGCGGGCTGGGAGACGAAGCGGAGCTCGCGATGGGCGAGGCCGATCAGCACCTCCGTCTCGGGCGCGGCCAGGTCGTCGGGCTCGCGATAGCGGATGGCGAAGGTGCGCAGGCCCCCGACCGGGGCCACCTCGAACACGCCGACGATGCGGAAGCGCGCCTCGCCCTCCGGGCCCTGCCCGAACACGATCTCGCCGGGGCGGATCTCGAGGAAGCGGCCGGCCCAGCGCTCGTCGGTGGTCACCCAGCGGCCCGCCATCTCGGCCGTGACGCCGATCTCCGCGCGGCGCTCGGCGGTAGACCAACGCAGAACGAGCGCGCCGAGCGCGACCGCAAGCAGCACGAGGATGACTCGACGCGAGCGCATCAGATCAGACTGGTCGGGGCCCTGATCGGAGCCTAGCACCGGTCCGCGCCGCCCCGGAGGCCGGGGCGGCGCGGTCGGGCGGCGCGAAGCGGACGGGTTACTTCGCGGCCGGAGACGGCAGGGCCGCGGCGAGGCCCGGCACGTCGGCGGCGCCTTCGGGCACGACGATCGTCGAGCCGGTGAAGTCGGCGCCCACCGGCTCGAAGCGCCCGCCCAGGTGCTCGGCCAGGAAGGCCTCGGCGACCGCATTGAACGCCTTGCGGTTCTCGGGGCGCGCGAAGCCGTGGCCCTCGTCCGGGAACAGGACGTAGGTGACCGGAATCGACTTCGCCTTGAGGGCCTTCACGATCTGGTCGGACTCGGCCTGGTTGACGCGCGGGTCGTTGGCGCCCTGTCCGATCAGCAACGGGCGCTGGATCTTCTCGGCCCGGAACAGGGGCGAGCGGGATTCGAGGAACTTCCTGCCCTCCGGGGTCTTCATCTCGCCCATGCGCTGCTCGAACACCGACAGGATCGGCGCCCAGTAGGGCGGAATCGACTCGAGCAGGGTGACCAGGCTGGAGGGCCCGACGATGTCGACGCCGGCGGCGAAGCGCTCCGGGGTGAAGGCGAGCCCGACCAGCGTGGCGTAGCCGCCGTAGCTGCCGCCCATGATGGCGACCCGCTTCGGGTCGGCGATCTTCTGCGCCACCGCCCAGTCGACGGCGTCGAGCAGGTCGTCGTGCATCTTGGCCGCCCACTCGCGGTTGCCGGCGTTGAGGAACGTCTTGCCGAAGCCGGTCGAAGCCCGGAAGTTGACCGAGAGCACGGCGTAGCCGCGGTTGGCGAGCCACTGGTGGTAGGGGTTGTAGCCCCACTCGTCGCGCGCCCACGGTCCGCCGTGGACGAACAGCACCATCGGGGCCGGGCCCGCCGGGCGGCCGTCGGCGTCGGGGTCGGAGCCGACCGGCAGCGTGAGGTAGGAGACCAGCTCCAGGCCGTCGCGCGCGCGCACGACCTCCGCGTGCATCGGCATCAGGGGCAGGCCTTCGAGCGCCGGGCGGTTGGTGAACAGGAAGGTCGCCTGGCGCGCCGGGCGCCGGTAGAGATAGTAGGCGACCGGGCCGTCGTCCTGGACGTAGGCGACCACCCAGGCCGTGTCGTCGAGGGTGCGGGCGTTGATCAGGAAATCGCCCGGCGCGGCCCTGGCGAGCGCCTCGAAGTCGGGCGCCAGCGCGGGGTCGAGGACCTGCCACTTCTCGCGCAGGTAGTTCGACGACACCGCCTCGAGCGTGAACTCGGTCGGATGCACGAGCACGTTGGCGACGTCGGCCTTCGGATCCACGAACACCGTCTCGCTCCTGCCCGAGGCGAGCTCGACGCGGGTGAGCGCCGAAGTGTCCCGGTCGCGGCTGTCGAGCAGGTAGAGGGTCTCGCCCGTCTTGTCGAAGCCGATCGGCTGGGTGGTGAGGGAGTCGGCCGGCGGCACGGTGGCGAAGGGCTGGAAGCCCTCGGCGGTCGCTCTCAGGATCTCGGCACCGCCGTCGGGCGTGAAGCGCGTGGCGAGGCGGACGCGATAGTCGCCGTCGATCGAGAAGCCGACGAAGCCCTCGTTCTTCTGCACCAGCGTGCGCTCCCCGCTGGCGAGGTTCACGCGATAGACGTCGTGCAGCTGGGGGTCGCGGTCGTTGAGCGAGATCAGGATCTCGCCGGGGTGGCGCGGCGAGACCTGCTCGATGCGCGCCTGGACCTTGTCGAACGGGGTCAGGTCTTTCTCGCTCCCGGCGACCAGATCGACGGCGTAGACGCGCCAGTTCTCGTCGCCGGCGCGGTCCTGGAGATAGACCACGTGACGACTGTCGAAGGCCCAGAAATAGGCGCGGATGCCGCGGCTGGCGTCGTGGGTGACGGCCCGGGCCGCGCCGAGGTCGCCGACCGGGGCGACCCAGACGTTGAGCACGCCCTTCTCGGGCGCCAGCCAGGCCAGCCTGGAGCCGTCGGGGCTGATCGTCACGGACGCCCGCTCGGGGTTGCCGAACAGCGTCTCGCGCGAGATGAGGGGGGCGTCGGCGGCCGGCGCCGGCGCCACCGCGCCGAGCGCGCCGGCGAGCAGCAGCGCGGCGAGGATCGGGATTCGCTTCATGCCATGGCTCTCCTGGTGGTTGCGGATGGAGGCCGGACGGGCTCGCCGCCGGCCTACCCCTTCTACGGCCGCGGCGCGGGAAAGATCCGGTCCCGGCGAGCGTATCCTCTGGAACCCCATGCGCGCCCCACCCGCCGCCCGCCTCCTCGCCACCCTCGCCCTGACCGGGGCGTGCGCCGCGGCCGGCGCCGAGCCGGCGCCGCTCGCGCTCGCACCCTCGCGGCTCGAGCTCGAAGGGGTCCCGGTGGTGGCGCTCGCGATCGACCTCGACCGCGACGGGCTGCGCGACCTGGCGGTGGTCACGGCGAGCACCGGCTGGGGGCAGATCGGCATCGAGGAGCAGCTCTCGATCGACGAGAGCGGCGCGCTGGCCGAGGTCCTGACCGTGGTCCCGGCGCTGCTCGACCGGCGCGAGCTCGCCGTCCACGCGGGACGGCCCGGGGGCGGCTTCGAGGCGCAGGCGCGGCGGCTCGAGCTGCCGGCGACCGTCCACGCCGTCGAGGCCGGACCTCCGGCGGCGCCGCTCGTGGCCTGGACCGACGAGGGCGTCTCCGAGGTCGTGCCCGGACCGGGCGGCGTCCTCGCCCTGGTGCCGCGCATCGTCGCCCGCACGCTGTTCGCGGGCTCGACCTCCTTCCTGCCGCGCCCGCGCCTGGCCCACGATCTCGACGGCGACGGCGACCTCGACCTGCTCGTGCCGGTCGACGGCGGTCTCCAGGTCCACCTCTCCGACGAGCGCGGCCTGGGCGGGAGGCCGGCCTCGCGCGTGACCGTGCCGCTCGAGGAGCGGCTCCCCGGCGACGCGCGGCACTACCGGCAGGGACCGGTGCGGCGCCTGCCGCTGCCCGAGGTGCGCGATCTCGACGGCGACCGCCGGCCCGAGCTCCTCTTCCGCGCCCACGAGCGCGGCTGGAACCGGACCCGTCTCCTCTTCAACCGGGGCGCCGGGAGCTTCGGCCCGCCCGTGGATCCGCTCGGGGGCGCGCCACCCTCCGACGCCGAGGAGGTGGTCTGGATCGGCGATCTCGACGGCGACGGCCGCGCGGAGCTGGTTGGCGCGGAGCGGCTCGAGGACGACGGCGACTCCCTGCGCGCCGAGCTGGCCGCCGCGCGCCGGCCGCGTTCCCGCCTGCGCATCCACCGGCTCGGCCCCGGCGCGCTGCGCGATCCGGCGCCCGCCGCCGAGCTCGAGATCGAGGGCTACCTCGTCCCGGAGGCCGACGAGTCACCGGTGCCGGGCGGGCTCGCCGACCTCGACGGCGACGGCCGCCTGGAGCTGATCGCGGTGACGCTCGACTTCTCGCTCTTCGAAGCGGCGCGCGCGCTCACCGCCCGGGCGGTCGAGATCGGCTTCGCCTTCGCGATCTGGAGCCAGCGCGAGCCGCTGCGCTTCCGGCCCGTCCCCGGGCTCGAGCTCACCGGCGAGCTGCGCGTGCGCCTCGACCGCGCCGCGCTCGGCCAGCTCTCCTCCTTCGCCGGCGACTTCGACGGCGACGGGCGCGCCGACTTCGTCCAGCTCGGACCCGGCCGCCGGGTCGCGATTCACCGCGGGCGCGAGAGCACGCGCTTCTCGAGCCGTCCCGACCTGGTCGTGACGCTCGCGCGCGAGCCCGCCGACGCGCGCCTGGTGCGCATCGAGGACTTCGACGGCGACGGCCGCAGCGACCTCGCGGTGACGCGCCTCGACGAGGGCGACGACGTCGGCCGCCGCGCGACGCTCGAGCTCTATCTGTCGCGGGGCGCGCGATGAGGCGCGCGGCGGCGCTCGCCTGCGCGGCGCTCTGCGCCGTGCCCGCCGCGGGCGCCGGCGCGGGCGTCGAGGTCACCCGCGCACCCGGCGCCCAGCGCATCGAGGCCGCGCTCGACGGCGCGCTGGTCGCGGCGCTCGCCCCGGCGCGGGGCGGCGGGCTCCTGCTGCTGATCGGCCCCGCGGGCGAGCCCGACGGCCCGCGCCGGCTGGCGCGCCTCCGCTTCGAGCCCGAGCCGCGGCTCGAGACGCTCGCCGAGGGGCTCGGCGGCTGGATCAAGAGCCTGGCGGCGATCGACCTCGGCGCCGGGCCCGAGCTCGTCGCGGGCGGCCTCGGCCGCCTCGTCTCCCTGGGGCCGCTCGCGGCGCCCGGCGCCTCCGGGCGCCCGCTCCTCGAGCACCCGGGAGTCGACCTGCGCTCGCTCGCCGCGGACCGGCTCCAGGCCGGCGTCCGCGTGCGGCTGGCGGCGGCGGAGGCCGGAGCCCTGCGCGCCTGGGCGGGCGACGGCCGCGGCGGCCTGCGGCTCGCCGTCGATGCCGCCCTGCCCACCGCGATCGAACGCGCGCCCTGGGGGCTCTCGATCGCCAGTCCGCCGGTCGCCGCCGCCCAGGGCGCGTCTGGCGCGGCACCGCTCTGGGTCGCCGGACCGCTCGCCGTCGGCCGCACCCGGCTGCGCGCGACGATCGTCGACGGCGAGCGCGGCGGCGCCGCGAGCGAGGCCTGGGCGGCCCTGCCCGGCGCCGAATCGGTCGAGCAGAGCTGGCCCGCCGCGCTCGACGGCGCGCCGGTGCTGGTGGTGCGCACCCAGGGCGCGGCGCGCGTCGACCTGCTCGAGCGCCAGCGCCTGCGCGTGCTGCCGCTGGCGGCCGACCGCACGCGCGCGGGCTCGGCGCCCAGCCTCGCGGTCGAGCTCGACTCGCGGCGCTGGCACGAGACCGAGGTGCTCCTGGCCGACGCCGACGCCGACGGCCGGCAGGACCTGATCGCCGCCTTCCCCGAGGGGCTCCGCGGCGACGACCTCGTGGTCCAGGTCTGGCGCGGCGCCGGCGGCGGCCGCTTCGAGCCGCGCGCCGCACGCAGCGACCTCGAGCTGCCGGCGGAGGGCTGGCGGCTGGTCGCACACGCCGACGAGGCGGGCGGTCCCGGCCTGCTCGCGGCCGGCGCCGGCCGCCTCGAGCTGCGCCGGATCGTCGCCGGTGGCCGGCGCGCGCTGGCCGCCGGCGCCGAGCTCGCCGCCCCGCTGCCGGCCCCGCCCACCGGCGTCGGCAGGGTCGAGGCCGGGATCGGCTCCGCTCGCACGAGAACGGCGTCGCGGCGCGAGCGACCCCAGGTCGAGCCGCTCGGCGCGGCGGAGCTCGACGAGCGCCCCGGACCGGAGGCGCTGGCGGTGGTCACCGGCGAGGCCGGCGACGACCGGCTGGTGGTGGTCCGGCGCGACTGACGCTCAGGGCGTCGCGCTCGACCAGGCGCTCGTGTCGCCGCTCTCGAAGCCGTCCACGAAGACGCAGAAGGGCGTGGCGCAGGCGGGATCGCTCACGCGCACCGTGACGACGCCCAGGTTGGAGTCGATCCAGCCGTCCCAGGCGGCGTAGGTGAAGGCGTCGAGGCCGGCGAAGCCGGTGTCGGGGAAGTAGGTGGCGTTGGCGCCGCTCCACCCGACGGTACCGTGGCGGGGCTGCGACACGACGCGGAACTCGAGCGGGTCGCCGTCCGGGTCGACGCCGGCGAGGGCGATCGCGACCGGGATCTGCGCGGGGGTCGCGGCCGCACGATCGGCGACCAGGGCGGGATGGTCCGGGGTCGGGTCCTCGCTGTCCGGTCCGGCGTGACAGGCCCAGCAGCCGATCCTGAAACCCCGCCAGAAGTGGATCGTGCCGTAGACGGTCGTCCGGGTCTGGTCGGCCGTCGAGGCCGAGAGCACGGTGGCGCGGTAGTCGGCGCCGTGGCAGGCCCGGCATCCTTCCGTGCCGCCGCCGATGTCGCCGTGGTCCTCCGCCCAGGCGGCGCCGGTCGGATGCAGCCCGTGCGGCCCGCCGGTCACCGTCGCGGGGACCGGGTCGTGGCAGGACGCGCAGTCGGAGAGCGTGCCCGGATGCCCCTGGTGGTCCTCCGCCAGCAGGTTGTCGTTGCCCTCGTGGGACGGGAACTCGGCGTGGGTCGAGCCGTGGCAGGCCTCGCAGGCGAGCCCGCCGTGGCCGTAGGAGAAGCGGTAGAGGTCGAAGCCCGGCGCGGGCACGTCGGGGTTGGTGGCGAAGGTCGCGTCGACCGCCACCCGGGGCTGGCCGTCGGTGTCGAACACCGTCGTGTAGCGGATCTGGCCGTTGTTGTGGATGGCGGTGCCGGTGTGGCAGCTCTGGCAGGCGGGCTGCTCGAGCCAGCCGACGCGGCTCGCCGCGCCGACGCGGACCATCGAGCCGTGGCAGCCCTGACACTGCATGGCGAGCTCGCCGGTCGGCGCCACCGCGCGGCCCATCGCGCCGCGCAGGCACTTCGTCTCCGAGCCGGGATGACAGCGGTAGCAGGCGGCGCGGTTGTCCTCCGCGTCGAGCGGCAGCCCGGTGACCGGATCGGTGACCGTGGCGTGGTGCGTGTGCACCGCGTGGGTCAGCGCGCCCACGCCCGGCAGCCCCGTGCCCGGCAGAGCGTTGGAGGCATGACAGCGGGCGCAGAGGATCGGCTCGCCGTCCACCACGACGTTGGCGTAGAGGCCGGCGGCGGAATATCCCGCCGCGGCGAGCGCCGCCGCGTAGTCGGGGTTGGCGGCCTCGAGGCCGTCGTGGAGCAGCAGGGCGTTGAGGCGGTAGTCGCGTTCCGGATCGGCATCGTGGACCCAGCCGCCGGGCGGCTCGGCCTCGGGCGAGGCGCCGGAGGCGTGGCAGGCGCGGCAGTCCATCTCGGTGGAGACGGGCAGCACGACGCGCGCCGCGGCGAGCAGGGCGCCGAGACCGTCGCGCGCCACGAGGCGGACGAGCGGGTAGCGGTTGACCGCGTCCGCATCGTCCACCGGCGTGATCGGAACGCCTTCCGCGCTCCACCAGCGCGCCGCGGAGTGGTAGACCATGGGCTGCGGAT
>Ga0079037_100000686_pt1 | contig 16004 bp, 13 predicted proteins | sample Mud3Dept4metaG_FD_71479 | JGI IMG/M metagenome (GOLD analysis project Ga0079037, IMG submission 71479) | Freshwater wetland microbial communities from Ohio, USA, analyzing the effect of biotic and abiotic controls - Mud 3 Core 4 Depth 4 metaG | ecosystem: Environmental > Aquatic > Freshwater >... | reverse complement strand
GCGTGTTACCAGATCTTTGCCATCTCGCCCTGCTTGATCTTTTTCTTGATGATATCCTTGCCCCTGATCATATGCTTACGTACCAGTTTGTCCACCTGTCTGGGACTCTTCCCCTTTATCGATGCGAGCATCTGCTTGTGATCCTGGACAGCGAGATGGGGTTTCCTCTGGTAGCGCAGTATGATGACCCTGTACCGGTACATATAGTCCCTGAGATCGTGGAGAAGGACGTACAGGCGTGCGTTCTTGGCTGCTTTGTACAACACGTCGTGAAACTCGCCATCGAGACGGATAAACTCATCGATATTCAGGTTCTTGAGGCACTCGTCCTCCGCGTGGATGATTTCCTCGAGCTTTTTCATTTCCTCTACGGTGATTCTGGACGTCGCAAGATACGCGGCGTATCCTTCGAGGATGCTTCTCAGTCCAAAGACTTCCTCGACTTCCTCCTCGGTCACCGCCTTTACAGCAAAGCCGCCCCTCGGAAGTCTGTAGATCAGTCCTTCTTTTTCCAACTTCTGAATAGCCTCCCTTACTGGCGTTCTGCTCGTCTCCAGATCTGCTGCAATCTTCTCTTCTATGAGTCTCTTGCCCGGCTGAAAGTCTCCGCCAATGATCGCATTTTTCACGTTAGTATATACGTGTTCTCTCAAAAGCCGTCTCTTTTTTGACTCCTGGGTTCGTTCACTGCCTGCCATGTCTCTTCCTCCTTTGTTCCATGCGCCCCAAACTATCGGGCTTCGTCTTCAAACAATCTCCGAGATGGTATCCGGCACCTCGTCACAATGTTCACAAGAACATACTGTATACAATTACTGTACGCTGTTATATATAGTATTTTTAGGAAAACAATGTCAATTTTTTTGCTGGCCCTGTCAGTTGAACTGTCACAGCGGTTTGCCAACCCAGTCCCCCAGCGCGTTGATTTTTGGAGGCCTGTGGTGTAGATTATCGAGTTCTTTCGGGGGTGTTTGGTGAGAAAGGTATTCAGCGGTATCCAGCCCACGGGCGACATTCACATCGGCAACTATGTGGGGGCCTTGAGACAGTGGGTATCCCTGGTGGATGAGTACGAGTGTGTCTACTGTGTCGTGGACTACCACGCGGTCACTGTGGAATACGAGCGGAGCGAGATGCATCAGCGTTCTTTGGATACGGCCATCATTCTGCTGGCGTGTGGGTTGAGCCCGGATAAATGTAACGTCATAATCCAGTCCCATGTGCGGGAGCACACGGAACTTGCCTGGATATTCAACTGTGTCACACCGGTGGGCGAGCTGGAACGCATGACTCAGTTCAAGGACAAGTCAAAGCAGCACCGGAGCAATATCAACATGGGCCTTATGGACTACCCGGTGCTCCAGGCCGCAGACATCCTTATCTACAAGGCTGGGTTCGTACCCGTGGGAGAGGACCAGGTGCAGCATGTCGAGCTCTCCCGGGAGGTAGCGCGGAAATTCAATGCCCGGTTTGGTGAGGTTTTCCCTGAACCGCAAGTGATCCTGTCGTGTGCGCCGAGGATTCTGGGAACAGAAGGAAAGAATAAGATGTCCAAGACACTCAACAACTACATCGGCATTCTGGAGGAGGAGAGTGTCATGTGGGAGAAGCTGAGAACCTCAGTTACCGACGTGAACAGGGTGAGACGAAGTGATACCGGAGACCCTGAGGTCTGCAACATGTACACGATGCACCGTGCGTTTTCTCCGGAAGAGGCACTCCTCGAACTTGGCAAGGGCTGCCGAGCGGCGAGCATAGGTTGTATCGACTGCAAGAAAGTGTTGTTCAAACAAATGGTCGCCGAACTCTCTCCCATCCGCGAGAGGGCGCTTGCACTGCAGAAGGACCCTGATTACGTCAGGGATGCGCTCCGGCAAGGAGCACGGAAGTGCCGGGCAGTTGCGGCGGCAACCATGGAAGAAGTGCGTTCAGCCTTGGGTCTTGCCCGCCTCGATTGACAACAAGCAAACCGCCAACTACTTCGTTGCCTCCGCGCCCCACGCACGCAGTGTGTGGTGAGATAGGGCGTCGGCGCAGATGGTTCCCACCGGCGGAGCCCATCGAAAAATTGCTCGACTATCCACGATACTTGCTGAAGCCTCACGAGTGTTTCTAATGTGTAGGCGATGCGACCCGTGGCGGATGAAACTGGCGATCGATGCTCCAGCCCTCTCTGCCTCGAACCAGCTTGGCCAAAGGAAAAGAGTGCGGTCGTCCGCATGCCAGCCTCGAAGGTCTTGAGTGCGCATGTCCGTGGCAAGGATCATGCGCCTCGAAGGCGATTTCAAAACTCTCTTCGATGCGTGAGTTGACAATGCCGTCTTTCCCTGGCGCGGGTACAGGATCGCTCTCCCGTTCGGCAAAGCGTATCGTCAGGTACGTGCCCCCTCTCATGTTTGGAAGCGGAACCTTGGCCGGTGCATCCACTATGATCTCATCGCCTGTGCAGGCAAGGCCAAGGCCTGGACTCACGTGAATCATTCCTCTCCGCATCGCTACTTCGAGGCCGCAGACCACGCCATAGCCGTGCAGACACCTATTGTGCATCTTCTGCTTCTCGCGATAATACTGCTGGTCAGTACTTAAGTCTTCGGCCGTAAGGAGCATGCCCGAAAAATAGTTGACCCGTTTCATACACGTCCCCCTTCCCCCGTATAGGGCATTATACGAAAGCCTCAAAGGGAAGTCACGCACAACAGTTTCTTCTGCCTTCCTTCTTCTGCCTTCCTTGACTTTTCAGCCCCCCTCACATAAGCTTTCGGCATGCAAAATCTGTCCATCGGCATGTTCGATTCAGGTATAGGCGGGCTCACGGTGCTCAGGGAAGTCCGCAGTCTGTTGCCTCACGAGAACATCATCTACCTTGGCGACACAGCGCGCCTCCCCTACGGTAACAAGTCGCCCTACACAGTCACACGCTACGCCCTCGAGAATGCGCTTTTCCTTTTGGCCAAAGGTATTAAGGCATTGGTTGTGGCCTGCAACACGTCCTCTGCTCTTTCCCTTGCCACTCTGAAAAAGAGGTTACCCATTCCTGTTTTTGGCGTCATTGACCCGGCGGCGCGTGTGGCTGCCCGTCATACCAGGACGAAAAAGGTGGGTGTCATAGGAACCAAGGCCACCGTGAAAAGCCTGGCGTACGAACGGGCAATCAGGCGTCTCGACCGGCAGATCAAGGTGCTGGCAAGACCGTGCCCTTTGTTTGTTCCGATCGTGGAGGAGGGCATGGAGCATGACGAGATCGCGCGGATCGTGGTCAGGAGGTACCTTGAGGATTTTCGTGGTTCGGGTATCGATGCGCTGGTGATGGGATGTACGCACTACCCTGTTCTTGAGCAGATGATCAAAAAAGAGCTGGGACGCGGTGTCTTCATAGTCAATACGGGCAAGGAGACGGCCGGAGAGATGAAAGAACTTCTCGGCACCCGGGGTCTGCTGAGGAAGTCCGGTCGCGGCGTCTGCTCCTATTTTGTGACTGATTCGCCCGATAGTTTTTCTGAAGTCGGGAGCCGATTTCTCGGTGATCCCATCAAGAGCGTTAAGCTGGTCAAGAACCTCGACCTAAAAGATTTTCTTCTCTCTACATGATTGTCCATGTAGCGCTTCCTCTGCCCCTTCACAAGACATTCTCGTACGAGGTGCCCGTCGAGTGGGAGCCCTTCGCTAAGCCGCTCGCCCGGGTGAAGGTTCCGTTCGGCACCCGTGCCCTTGCGGGATTTATCGTGGCGCTCGAGGCTGGGCAGGATGAGCGGCTCAAGAAAGTAACGGAGATACTCGACATATTCCCTCTCATCGATGAGCCTACTTTCAGCCTTTGCAGATGGGCTTCCGAGTATTACCTCACACCTATGGGTATGGTACTGAAGTATGTGCTCCCGACCACGTTTCGGGTGGAAAGGTACCTCCGCGTAAGGGCACGAGGGCGCGAGACCGAGCATCTCGAAAATCTGCGGGTGAAGGAAGCGTGCGGGGTCGTGAGCAAGGAAGAATTGATGGCCTATCACGCGCATGGTCTTCTGGACCTCTACGACAATTACACGGGCTCGCCCTTTGGGTCGCCCGAGGCGACAGGGGTGGCCTCGCAATATGAGCCCAGGCTGCTTATTGCGGGCGTCGAAAGGCGCCGGGAGGAGTATCTCAAACTGATTCTTGAGCAGATTGACCAGGGCAGGAATGTTCTCCTGCTTCTTCCTGATTATCACACGGTGGGCGATTATTATTATCGTTTCTTCGCACGGGTGCTGGGCAAGCGTGTGCTCTGGTATTCGAGCGCACAACTTAAGTCCCGGGCCGAGACGTTCTTCAGGGCAAGGGTTGAAAAAGGGTGCCTCATCCTGGGCAACAAGAGCGCTGTGTTCCTGCCTGTCGCAGAGAAGGCCCTTGTCATAGTGGAGCGCGCCGAGGAAGAAGGCTACCGGAACGAAGAAGCATTCCATTTCAATGCCGTAAAACTCGCCTTGAAAGGTGCGGAAATCGGACAGATTCCGATTCTTGTCGGCAGTGTTGCTCCACCTCTCGACCTATATAGACTCGCAGGCGAAGGGACAATGGCTGTCACACGCGAGGAACTGATCCAGCGAGAGAGCCTCAGAGAACTGCACGTGACAAGCGGGAAGAAGGATTACAAGATTCCGACTGAGCTTGCCGGCATAATAGATCAGGCGATACGCGATCGCGAAACTCTTGCGATCTACACGCCCAGGCGAGACTATGCGTCTCATCTCTACTGTCTTGAATGCAAGAAGCCATTTCTCTGCCCCGCGTGTCAGAGTCCGCTCGGGTATCAAAAGGGGGAAGAGAGTCTTGCCTGCCCGGACTGCAAGGAGAAGGTGCTTTACACGGAGACATGCAGCCATTGTGGAGGAAACCTCATACAGTTTCTTGCAACAGGAGCTGAGTACCTGGAGGAGCAGCTCCGCACTATGTTCTCAGAGGTCCCGGTGGTAAGAATAACGGGAGAAGCAACCAGGAAAAAGGACGTGCGTCAGCTCCAGCAAATGGCGGGAACCCCGGGCACTATCGTGATAGGGACACAGGTGCTCTCAAAGTTGTATGAGCTTCGCGTGCATAAACTGATCCTCATGGGGCAGGAAGAGTTTTCGTGGGTGGCCGGGTACCGGGCGCACGAAAAAGCCTTCCAGATTTTCAGAAACCTGATTGATGCGCTCCGGCCGGCTGAAGTCGTTCTGTGTATGGGGAAGAGAAGCCTGATCGACGTTTCGCATCTTGCTGACGAGCAGCAGTTTTTTGAGGATGAGCTGCACAAGAGAAGACTGGCCGAGTTCCCGCCGTACGCGAGACTCTTTCTGATTGAGGTCAGGAAGAAGACCAAAGAATCAGGCGAACGCATCGTCTCCGCCATGATGCAGAGGTTGGAGGCGCTAGGCCTGGAAGGGCAGATGATCGGTAGTCCGCTATTGCAGAAAAAGGACTCGTTCAGATGGCGCGTACTCTTGAAAGGTGATGAGCGGCAACTCGCAGGAGTTCTGCCCTACCTTCACGGTCTGCCGGGTGCGCGCGTGGAGCCTGACCCGCCGAACATCTAGTCTGGAGAAACCAGAGAAACAAAAAAAGGGGGCTGTTCAGCCCCCTTTTTTATTGCATCGCAGGAACTACTTCTTTGCTGGCTCAGCAGGCTTTGCAGGTGCAGGAGCGGGCGCAGGCGTAGCCGCTGGTGCAGGAGCTGGCTTTGCAGCCGGCTTCTCAGCCGCAGGCTTCTTCTCTGCAGGCTTCTTCTCTGCTGCCGACTTGGTCACGGAAGAGGCAACCATCTTGCCGTCTTTCTCCGTGTACTTCACGACGACCTTATCGCCCTGTTTTGGCTCGCCCTTCATCTTGGCACTGGCTGCGTCGAAGGTCTTCTCGCCCTGCTGGCCCTTGAGGACGATCATCTTTCCGTCCATTTTCTCGATCGTGCCGGTGTACTGGTGTACCTTGGGCTTCTCGGCCTTCTTCTCCGGTGCAGGCGCGGGTGCCGCGGCCTTCTTCTCCGGTGCAGGCGCGGGTGCTGCCGGCTTCTCAGCTGGTTTCGCCGGGGCCTGAGCAAAGACTGCTGACACGAATGCCACGCTGATGAGCAATGCCAGAGCAACCATCAATACTTTTTTCATACTGTTACACCTCCCTGAATTGGTTTATTTTGTACATCCTTACTAGTGCCCTAGTGCATCCAGTATGCCAGAGTGGGTAAATACTAAAATATAGCAATTTTGGCAACTTACAAGGTAGGGCAAAGGAGACCTTCAGGGTGAAGTCGGATTTTTCCGACTCCTGCACCAGGTTCAATCGGAGATTTCCGACGCATGCTTGCGAGGGGGAAGCATTGCAGGATCGCCTCTGCCCTGCCCTCCCCTGGGTTTGATGTCATAGAGCCCCAACTCCCTGAGTCTTGCTATGCCCGTGTAGAATGTATCCTTGTTGATGTTGAGCCGTTCGATGACCTTCTTTGGCTCAACTAGTTCAGGATATCGGGCATCCCCGGGGTCAAGGCTCGAAAGGTATAGATAGAGCCTGTATTCTGCTGCCGTGAGCCGGGAGTCGATCAGGTAGTCGACCTGGTGCCGGAATGCCTGATGCGCCAACCCCTCACCTTGATCGTGTTTAATCTCTTCCGGCATGTGCTCACCCTCGATGACACTCCCTTCGCCCATGATGTATGCTCTTTCCAGAACGGATTCCAGCTGTCTCACGTTTCCGGGCCATGAGTACCCCATTAATAACCGTAATGCCTCAGTTGAGACGCTCTTCTTCTTTCCGTGCACATCGTTCAATTTTCTTAGGAAATGCTCGACGAGCACGGGCACGTCGGTTATCCTTTCCCGGAGCGGCGGGATAGTGAAGGCTATGACGTTGAGCCGGTAGTAGAGGTCCTGGCGGAACCTTCCCTGAGCCATCTCCTCTTCCAATTTCTTGTTGGTGGCCGCAATGATCCGCACATCGAGCTTGAATGTTTCTTTGCCCCCGACACGACGTATTTCCTTTTCCTGGATTGCGCGAAGCACCTTGGCCTGCATGGCCTGCGTCAGATCGCCGATCTCGTCAAGGAAGAGGGTACTGCGGTTCGCCTGCTCGAAAAGGCCGATATGTCTCGTCAAGGCGCCGGTGAACGCGCCCTTCTCATACCCGAACAGCTCGCTCTCAAGCAGTGTTTCGGGTATGGCGGCGCAATTGATCGCAAAGAAGGGGTGCCCTTTTCTGGGACTGTTGTAATGAATGCTCTTGGCGAAGAGTTCCTTGCCTGTCCCGCTCTCGCCGTAAATGAGTGCGGTGGAGGTTGTCGGAGCGACCTTGCGAACGATTCTGGAAAGTTCCTGCATGCTGCCGTGGTCACCGACTATGTTCTCGAGCTGGAACTTGTCCAGGAGCTGGTCTTTAAGCATGATGTTGTCGCGCAGAAGGCGGACCTGGTTTACCGCGTTCTGCACCACGAGGAGAAGCTGGTCTTTCTCGAGTGGTTTTTCCAGGTAGTGGAATGCACCGAGCCTGGTTGCTTCCACCGCTGAAGGTATCGAGCCGAAGGCGGTCACGATGATGACATGGCACGGCTCATTCTGGGCCTTCACTTCCCTGAGTACCTCTGTGCCGTCCATGTCGGGCAGCTTCAGGTCGGTCAGGACAAGGTCGAAGGAACCGCTCTTGAAGAGCTCCACCGCTTTTCCGCCCGTCTCTGCATCCTCTACGTAGTATCCCTCCTTAACGAGAATCGTTTTGACGATCTCTCTCTGGTTCCTGTCGTCTTCAACGATCAGGACGCTTCCCGCATTACCCTTCATGATATGGCACTCTCAACGTGATGACAGTTTTCTCACCGGACGTACTCTGCATCGAGATGCTCCCTCCGTGTTCTTCCACAAGCCGCTTCGTGATTGTCAGGCCGAGCCCGATTCCATATTTTTTTGTAGAGTAGTAGGGTTCGAATATCTTATCGATCTCTGCCTCTTCAATGCCCTTGCCGTTGTCGGTTACGGATATGGACGAAAAACCATTTTCGCGACCGAATTCAATTGTGATAGTGCCGTGCTCATCAATCGCCTGCATCGAGTTGAGGAGCAGATTGATGAGGCACATCCTCATATATTCCACGTCGCAGTAAAGCTGACCACCGTCTCTTGAAACCGTTCTGATTTCCACGCCGTCCTTCAGCTTGTCCTTCAACATTGTGAGAGCGTCGCTCATCAGTGCTTCCGGAGCCACCCACGTCTTGTTGAGGACGATCGGCTTCCCCACGAACAGGAAGTTGTTGATGAGCTCGTTGACCCGGTAGATCTCTTTCTTCAGGTCATCAAGGAGTGCTGTAATGTCTTCGCTTCCTTTGATCTTCTCCTCCAGAATTCTCTCCCTGATGTGACCGATGGAGAGGGACAGGAAGTTGAGGGGGTTACGCACCTCGTGGGCTATGCCTGAGGCAAGATGGCCGATCGCTGAAAGCTGTTCGGTCTTCTTCAACCGTTCTTCCAGCTCCTTCCGTTCTGCCAGCTTGTCAACCATCTCATTGAAGCTCTTGACCAGCACCCCGATTTCATCCCGGCGCTTGCTGTCGCGGATCTTGACCAGTTCTCCTTCCGCTATTTTCTTGGCTGCGTTCGCGATCTTTTTTATGGGCTCCGTGTACTTCTCGGCGAAGATCAGGCAGATGATGATGCCGATGGCGAACGCAAAGATGGTACTGAGGATTCGTTTCAAATGATTCCGCTGCTGCAGGTACTTGAAGTCGTCGAGCACCATGCTCACGTGCACATATCCCAGGTTCTGCCCCTTCACCGAGACAGGCATGATAACACTGTAGAGGCGCTGCCCCTCCTTCTTTCCGCCTTCTTCCCCCAGGCGGGCGGTGATCATCAGGTCTTTCTTCTTGCCGGTCTTGTCAGCAGCCACCGGTTTCTTGGCTGCCTGCTCCACTGTCCCGATCTTCTTTGGATCAGAGCTGGCTATAACCTCCGATGCATCACTCAGGATCGAAACCTCCCTGATGCCCTTCTTGTTCAGTGTGTCCACGTACGATTTGAGCCGTTGCGTGCTGTCTCCCCTGTAGGTCAGCTCCTCCACGCTGATCTGAATCGCCTTGGTGATGTCCTCGATGTTGTCCGTCACCTTGTCGATGACCATCTCCTCGCTGCGCGCGTAAATGATAGTCAATGAGCTTACCGAAGCCAGGAGAAGAAAGAGAAGTATCAGGAGCAGCTGGGTCCTGAGGGAGAGGCTGCGGAAGATGTTTTTTACGTCTTTCCAGCCGTTGCGGATCTTTGTTGCAAGCATATTACTCTATCCAGTATAACCTGCTTTGGCATGATCTGAAAGACATCTCTGAGTGGAGGCCCTTTCTTTTGACCTGTTATGGTGATCCGGAGAAGCATCATGGCGTCCCGCTTCGCGAGCCCTGCGATCTTCTGCAGCCGGTCTACGAGCTCGTCGAACTGAATCTCCCCGTCCTTTAACACTTCCTGCACGACGGGGACCGCCTGCACAAGCTCCTTGCGAAGCAGCACGTGCTCGACTGCCTCCTCGCTGACGACCGGTGCATCGAACATCGCAAGCTGGTCTCGTAGTTCTATGAGGGTCCTTGCATTATCGCGGAGCAGCGCTACCCGATCGGTCAACTCAGGCGCGAGCCCGAGCTCGTCGAGTAGCCTGGAGACCGGAAGTGCCCGTAAGTGCGTCGCGTTGAGCCACACGAGTTTTTCCGTGTCGAACAGGGAATCTGACCCTGCGTACGACTCGATCGACATATCGGCTGCCAGTTCCGGGAGCGTCATGAACTCCTGTTTGAAGCTTCTGCCCATGGTCCCGAGGTAGTTGACCAACGCTTCCGGCAGAATGCCCATGGCCCGGAAGTCAGCGACGCCAGTGGCGCCATGCCTCTTGCTGAGCGGCTTCCTGTCCGTGCCTGTCAGCAGGCCATGGTGGGCATACGCAGGAGGCTGGCTGTCGAAGCAGATGAAGAGCATGATCTGCTTAGGGGTGTTCGAAAGGTGGTCCGAGCCCCTGATGACGTGGGTGATTCCCATCAGCATGTCGTCGACTGCAGCCGCAAAATTGTAGGAGGGAAGACCATCCTGCCTCATCAGGATGAAGTCGTCCACATGATCAGCCGGGAAATGGACAGGGCCGTGCATCCCGTCCACAAAGGCGATCTCGGTTGTCAGCGCCTTCAGTCGGACAACGAAAGGCTTGCCCTCTCTTTCCAGACCGAGCACCGCCTCCGGCGCAAGAGATCGGCACGTGCCCCTGTATCTCGGCGCAGCCCCTCTTCGCAAGGAGTCGGCGCGCTCCCGTTCCAACACCTCTTTGGTGCAGAAACACTTGTAGGCGCGTCCCCTGGAAAGGAGCAGCTCGGTATGTTCGCGGTAAAAAGGAATTCTTTCTGACTGGCGGTACGGACCTTCGCCCCACGAGAGCCCCAACCATTCCAGGTCCTTGAGAATCGCCTCTTCGTACTTGGCCTCCGACCGCTCCACGTCCGTATCTTCTATCCTCAGGACGAAGGTGCCGGACTCCTTGAGGGCGAGCAGATGATTGAGAACGGCTGTCCGGGCGTTGCCTACGTGGAGGTTGCCGGTCGGACTGGGAGCAAATCTCACGCGTACCATGCCTCTCCCTATTCAGCAAGGAGGCAGACCGCGTGCACGGCGATACCCGCCCCCCTACCCAGCTCACCGAGGCCTTCTGCGGTCTTTCCCTTGACGCTCACCCTGTCCACGCTGACTCCCAGGAGGCCTGCGATGCTTTCCCGTAATGCGTCCCGGTAAGGCGAGATTTTCGGAGTTTCGCAGATGATTACGGCGTCTGCATTGACGATGGTGAATCCTTTTGCGCGGATGCGCTCGACCGCATGCGAAAGAATCTTGCGGCTGTCTATGCCCTTAATACTTGCATCTGTGTCGGGGAAATAAAGACCTATGTCTCCGTCCGCCGCTGCGCCGAGCAATGCATCGCTGATTGCGTGCAGGAGCACATCGCCGTCTGAATGGCCGTGTAAACCCTGTTCGTGTGGTATGGGGATTCCGCCGAGTATCAGCGTGCGCCCCTCGGCGAAGGCGTGGACGTCAAAGCCGAGACCCACTCTCATGTACTGCCTTTTATCTGGGAGAGTATCCCCTTTGCGATGATCAGATCCTCAGGCGTAGTGATCTTGATATTGTAGGGCGATCCTTCGATCACCTTCACCCGTTTGCCCAGGTGCTCAACAAACGTGGCGTCGTCGTACCCGAGGAGTTTCTTGGCCACGCCCTCCCTGTACGCTCTGACAATCAGATCATACTTGAACGTCTGGGGCGTCTGCACGTGCCACAAGGAATCCCGTTCGAGCGTCTTGGAAACAAACCCTTCCTTTGAAATGGCCTTGATCGTGTCTTTGACGGGCAGGGCAGGGATGATCGCGTCGAACATTTCCATGAGAGAGATCGTTTTTTCCACGAATGCCGGTGATACGAAAGGACGTGCCGCGTCGTGCACAACCACCACGTCGCATGGTTCATCTATGGCCTCCAGCCCGTTCCGGACCGAGTCCTGACGTAGGCGCCCGCCTATGACGAGCTTTACGATCTTGTTGAATTTATAGGCCTCAAGCACTTCTTCCTGTATGAGCGGAAGGTCACGCTGATTGACCACCAGGTAAACACCGTCCACCGGCCGGCAGTCCTCGAAAACCTGTAAGGAATGAACGAGGATTGGTCTGTTGTCAAGCAGGAGAAACTGTTTGGCTGTTGCGGCACCCATGCGCTTACCGGCACCGCCGGCAAGGACGATGGCCAGGGTCCTCATCGTTACCTCACCTGTTCGTCGAGCTTGTACTCTTCGGGGTAGCTAAATTCTTTCTCAGTCTGTTCTTTCAGTCTGGCGAAGATCATACGGCCCGACGTGGTCTGGAGGAGGCTCGTGACAATCACGTCCACGGTTTTTCCAAGCAACTTCCGCGCATCATCGACAACGACCATGGTTCCGTCATCCAGATAGCCGATGCCCTGGCCGTGCTCCTTGCCCTCTTTGACCACACGGATGGTCATCTGTTCCGCGGGCAACACGGACGGTTTGAGCGCGGTTGCCAGCTCGTTCAGGTTCATCACTTCAATGCCCTGCAGCTCTGCCACCTTGTTCAGGTTGAAGTCGTTCGTTACGATCTTGCCGTTCATGTTTTTTGCCAGTGCGATGAGCTTCGAGTCCACGTCCTTGAGCTTCGGGAAATCATAATCGACGATCTTTACCCTAACGGATGCCTGCTTCTGCAGGCGATGCAGGATCTCAAGCCCTCTACGACCGCGCGTCTTCTTGACCGGGTCCTGCAGGTCCGCAATGTGCTGGATTTCATACAGGACGAACTGGGGGATGATGAGCGTGCCTTCCATGAATCCGGTCTCGCAGACATCCGCTATGCGGCCGTCGATGATCGTGCTTGTATCGAGAATCTTGTTGCCCTCAGATTCCTCCATGCGGTGGAAGAGGGGTATTTTCGAGAGATCGAGGGTGTGGCTCTTCTTCTCGCCGATACGAAAACCGAGATAGCCGAGCACAAAGTAGAGGAGTACATAGATCGGCAGTGTGATGGGAACGTCTTTCGCGTGTGTGAGGAGGAGCTTCGAGATCAGGAGATTGGCTACGAAGAGCCCGATCGTGATGCCCACGAGCGTTCCGATCAGGTTCTTGAGGGGTATCTCCCTCAACTTCTCTTCCACTTTGATGATCAGGTACCCGAACATGACGCCGGCAACTGCGCCGAACCACGCGTACAGGGTGCTGCCGAACATCTCGCGGACGATGAAGTAACTGGTTACAGAGGTGACAAGTACGAGGATTACCTGGACTATAATATCCAAGGAAGCTAACCCCTCGAGTGATTCGAGAAGATCTTCTCTATGTCGGTGACGATGTCGTCCTCGTTCTTGCGGAGCGCGATGGAGAGTTCTTTCTTGATGAGGTTTCTGGCTGTTTCGAACATCTTTCTTTCGCCGAACGAAAGCTCTTTCCAGGTCCTCAGGGTGTAAAGTTCCCGCAAGACCGTCGCGATTTCGAAAATGGACCCGCTTTTTATCCTCTCCATGTAGTCCTTGTAACGCCTGTTCCACGGGGAGGTGTCGTGGTTTGTGTTCTTATCCTTCAGGATTTCGTACACCTTCACGACCTCGCGGGAGCTGATCACGTAACGGAGTCCCGCGTTTGCCGTCCCGTCCGTGGGGATCATGATAGTCATGTCTGAGTCGAGTATCCTCATGATGTAGAAAGACTTCTTCGTGCCCGAAATCTCTTTCTCCTCGATACGCTCGATCTTGCCGACCCCGTGTCCCGGATAGACCGCCACTTCACCGACCTTAAGCATTCGTACCTCCGTTCTCATATCGGGGCATAGTATACCAGTTTGCTGCCTGAAATGCAATAAGTAACTGTTTTTCCCAGTAAAATAGGCCGGGCCGGGGTCTCGTAGGCAGGGTGAGCGAAGACCTTATCTCGACTGAGTTTTTCTAGTTTCCTTGGTTTGTCGGGACCCCGGCCCCGGGACCCCGGCCCCTAAATGGATATTTCCTGTGCAGGTAATAGAGGACCGGCACAACCATCCGGGAGAGCACGGTGGCTGCCACCTCCCCGGCCATGAGAGAGAGGGCAAGCCCCTGGAATATGGGATCAAAGAGTATGACGAAGGAGCCTACTACCACGGCGGCTGCCGTCAGGAGCATGGGCCTGAACCGGGTTGCGCCTGCGTCGACCACCGCCTGCTCGAGAGGCATGCCTTGCTCAAGGCGAAGTTCAATGAAATCAGCCAGTATGATGGAGTTACGCACCACGATTCCAGCCCCGGCAATGAAGCCGATCATGGACGTGGCAGTGAAGAAGGCGCCCATCAGGGCATGGGCAGGGATGATGCCGACCAGGCTCAGAGGAATAGGGGCCATAAGCACGAGGGGCGCCCTGTAGTTGGCGAACCAGCCCACTATGAGGATATATATCACGATCAGGACGATGCCGAATGCGAGCCCCAGGTCACGAAAGACCTCGTACGTGATGTGCCATTCGCCATCCCACTTGAGGGCATACTGTTCGGTTGTGAAGGGCTGGGCAGCAACATACCGCTCCAGTCTGTAGCCCTCCTTCAGGTTTAACCGGTCAATCTCCCTGTTCAGCTTCATGATGGCGTAGACCGGGCTTTCTTCAGCTCCAGATACGTCAGCCGTTACATAGACGACCCGCTTAAGGTTCTTGCGGTAGATCGACCTGTCTATCGTGCCTTGTTCTACCCTGACGACTTCGCCCAGAGGCACAAGTTGCCCCTGTGAGCCCCGCACCTTGATCGCCAGAATGTCCTGGACCGACGTCCGGTATTCCCTGGGGAGCCTGACCAATAGGGGCACGTCCTCTTTCTCGGTAGGTATATGGAGGAGCCCCGTTAATTTGCCCCCGATGGCGGTGTTGAGCGTCTCAACCACTTCAGTTGTAGTGATACCCAACCTTCCGGCCTTCTCCCGGTCAACCGAGAACGTCGCCCTTGATTGCGCGTCTTCCACGTACCAATCGACATCCACCACTCCCGGGGTCGCGGAAAAGATCTTCTTGATCTCACCCGCAATCTCGATCTGACGCTCGTAATGAGGACCGTATACTTCCGCGACCAGCGTCTGGAGGACGGGAGGTCCCGGGGGTATTTCCACGATTTTGACGGACGCCCCCGGATATTTTGCTGCGATGGCCTCTATGCCGGGACGTATCCTCTTTGCTATGTCGTGGCTCTGCGCCTTCCGTTTTGATTTAGGCTTCAGATTTACCTGTATATCGGCTTCGTGACCGCCTGACCGGAGATAGTAGTGGCGAACAAGACCATTGAAGTTGAAAGGAGCGGACGTTCCCACGTAGAGCTGGTAGTCGGTGGCTTCGGGGAGCGTCCTCACATGGCCTGCCAGGGCTTGAGCGACCTGGTGCGTCTTCTCGAGGGGAGTTCCCTCCGGCATGTCAATCACGATCTGGAATTCCGACTTGTTGTCGAAGGGGAGCATTTTGACCTTGACGACCTTTAGAAACAGAAGCGAAAGAGCTGCCAGCAGAAGGATTACCACAACTACAAGAAAGAGCGTCCTCTGCCTGAAAGAACCGATGAGGGTGCCCATGAATCGCCGGTAGAGCCGGTCGAGGAAACTTTCCTTTGTCCCGTGCACTAGCTTTTCCCGCACCGGGCCGAGAATGTGCGCCGAAGCCCAGGGCGTGATGATGAACGCCACCCCCATGGAGAGCAGCATGGCAACGGATGCGCCCACGGGGATCGGGCGCATGTATGGGCCCATCAGGCCCCGCACGAAGGCCATGGGCAGGATTGCGGCTATCACGGTGAGTGTGGCAAGAATCAGCGGGCTTCCCACCTCGGTGATCGCACCCGTGATCATATCGACGACAGACTTGTCCCTGTTTTCTGGCAGATGGAAGTGGCGCACGATATTTTCAACATCCACGATGGGGTCGTCAACGAGGATGCCGATCGAAAAGATGAGGGCGAAAAGGGTCACGCGGTTGAGCGTATATCCGAAGAAGTAGTAAACAGCCAGCGTTAAAGCAAGCACCACAGGCACCGCCGTGAAGACCACAAGCCCGGCTCTGACTCCCAGGAAGAGGGCGATCAGGATTGTCACCGACACAACGGCGATGAGCAGGTGTTCAAGGAGCTCATCTGATTTCTCCTTGGCGGTCGCTCCGTAGTTGCGTGTGACGGCGATCCTGACGTCGGACGGGATCAGTTTTCCCTTCAGAAAGTTGACCTTCTCAAGCACCCGCTCGGCAATGACCGATGCGTTCTTGCCTTTTCTCTTGGCTATACTGACGGTGGTGCCGTTCTCCAACCCTTCTGTGTCGGGTTGACCGTAAAGGACGTATTGATCGACCTCTTCCGGCCCGTCGAGAATCTCAGCCACGTCCCGCAGGAAGACAGGTCGCCCGGCTGCCGATATAACGACCCGTCCCAGGTCCTCTTTAGACGAGATGAATTTCCCGGTATCGACCACAACGACATTCTCTTTCCCCACGAGCGTGCCTGA
>Ga0079037_100000685_pt1 | contig 16007 bp, 14 predicted proteins | sample Mud3Dept4metaG_FD_71479 | JGI IMG/M metagenome (GOLD analysis project Ga0079037, IMG submission 71479) | Freshwater wetland microbial communities from Ohio, USA, analyzing the effect of biotic and abiotic controls - Mud 3 Core 4 Depth 4 metaG | ecosystem: Environmental > Aquatic > Freshwater >... | reverse complement strand
GGATCGTCTGTTTTTGACGCTTATCCCAATCTGAATAATCCGAAATTTAACCGCAGTTGCAAATCAGTATTTTCCTTCGGGAATTTCTGTTTTTTTTCGCAGAAACTCCATCACTACCTGTTTCCGTTTAAATCAACAAGCTACTTTGAATCATTTTTTGAATATATGCAACAGAGTTGCTCCATGGGGCCTCTCCGCGATGAGCACAACGACATTCAGGGGTTATTTATTTATGTTCAGGATGTAACAGAGGTAGCCATATATGAGCATAAACTTGTTGAGTTGAATTTGAAGGATGGTCTAACAGGGATATTTAACCGGAGATATATGGAAGTAAAACTCAGAGAGGAGTTTAGCAGGTGTAAGAGGTATGGCGGTGAATTAAGCATAATAATGTTTGACATAGATTTCTTTAAAAAGGTAAATGATGGTTATGGACATCTGTGCGGTGACTTTATTCTGAAATCGGTAAGTTCCAGGATCTCATCTATAATCAGAAATGTGGATTATCTGTTCCGGTATGGAGGGGAGGAGTTTTGCTGTATGCTTCCGGAAACAAAATTCGAAGGGGCCCTGCAGGCAGCAGAACGCTTTAGAAACGCGGTAATGGACATGGAAAATAATTATGATAATGCAATTATTAAAATTACTATCAGTCTGGGAGTTGCGGGACTAAATGACGAGATCAACTCAGCGGAGATGTTTATCAAAAAGGCCGACGATGCATTATACAAGGCTAAAAGAGAAGGGCGGAACAGAGTCATGCCAATGAGTTAACAAAGACACTCGATTTGAGGAAACAGCGTCTGCAATAAAACTCCGCAGAAACATAAATCACCTTTCAGATATCACACCGCCGTAACTTATGCTCACTGCTGGCTCTGAGCGTTATCAGCACAAAGCAGGAAGCAGATAAAAAATTCACTAAAACCCGTCAAAGTGTTGACGTTGTTATCATATTATGGCAATATAGTCATATGCATCGTATACTGGTTATTGATGATGAAGTATCCATCCGGGATTTATTAAAGGACTTTCTTGAAGGCAAAGGAATGGATGTTGTTTCAACCTCGGACGGCGAGTCTGGTCTGAACTATCTCAAAGAGGAAAAATTTGACCTTTTCTTGCTGGACCTCATGATGCCGGGTATGAGCGGTCTCGATGTTCTGAGAGAGACAGCGGCTGAAAAAATAGACATCCCCTCAATTGTTATAACCGCTCATGCAACCGTTCAGACAGCGGTGGAAGCGATGAAACTCGGGGCATTTGATTATATTACCAAACCTTTTAACCTCGAAGAATTTTACATATCCATTAAGCGGGCCCTTGACGTTTCAAAGCTTCAGGAAGAAAACACTCGACTGAAACAGGAACTGAAGAAAAAGTTCAGTTACAACAAGATTGTAGGGAACTCCTTACCAATACAACATGTTATTAAGTTTATAGAGAAGATTGCGGATACGGACAGTACCGTTCTCATAACTGGAGAAAGCGGTACCGGTAAAGAACTTGTCGCCAAGACAATACATTACAATAGTTCCCGGTCCAAAAAACCTTTCATCCCTTTAAATTGCGCTGCCATTCCGAAGGACATTCTCGAATCCGAACTGTTTGGCCATGAAAAAGGCGCATTCACCGGGGCCATTAATACCAGAATCGGACGTTTTGAACTTGCCAATTATGGTACCCTGTTCCTTGATGAAATAGCGGAACTGGCACCGGCGCTCCAGGTCAAACTTCTCAGAGTGCTCCAGGAAAAAGAGTTTGAAAGAGTAGGAGGCATTAAAACGATGAAGGTTGATGTCCGAATACTGGCTGCTACAAACAGGGACCTGGAGAAAGCAGTAAAAGACGGAACATTCAGGGAAGACCTCTATTACCGGTTAAATGTGATTCCCATACACCTTCCGCAGCTAAGGAAAATGAAAGAAGATATCCCGCTGCTTGTTGGTCATTTTATCGAAGACATTTCAAAAAGGAAGAAAAAAGACCAGCCCAGAATATCCCCGGAAGTAATGAATTGTCTGATCAATTACAGGTGGCCGGGCAATGTGCGCGAACTTGAAAATCTCATTGAAAGGCTGACAATTCTCAAGGAAGGTGATGAGGTGAGCCTTGAGGACCTGCCGGAAAGATTACGTGAAAAGCAGCACGATGAAAAGGTGCCTTCCCGTGAACAGGAATTATCATCTGCAGGAGTTGACCTGAATGTAATGCTTGATGAGATAGAAAATAATATGATTATACAGGCTCTGGAGATATCAAAAGGTGTCAAGAGCAAGGCGGCAAGTCTTCTGGGTCTGAATAGAACTACCCTTATTGAGAAGATGAAGAAAAAGGCGATTGAGTTCGGGACTTCCCCAAAACAAAATTAATTGCAAACATATAGATGATTTTCCCCGGCAACCTTCCCTCATACGTCATCAATATGACGATCCCACGATTCAGATTCTTTTAAAAATAGGCAGTTGATTTTGGCATAGTAATTGCTTTTATTAACGGCATGAAATACTTACGTGTCGTTACATTCATGTTGACCTCTCTATTCCCCCTCCTGAATATGACGGCTGCCGCTGTCCCTGAAGGGGGGGCAGATTTATTACGAATCAGGGCAGGCGAACATCCAGGTTACATGCGGATTGTTCTGGAAGGAGACGATTCCATTATCTCAGGGGGAAAAGTAAGCCGGAAAGGGAAAGATATCGTCGTCAGGTTTACAGACAAGAACTTAGAAATACAAAAAACGGGACTGCCTATAACTTGTAAAACAGACAAAGACGCAGTCATGTTTACGCTGAATCAGACGGGAAGGTTGAAGACGTATTCCCTCAAAGATCCAAGCCGTTTTGTAATCGATGTCTATACGGAAGAGGAAAAAGTAATAAAACAGAACAAGCCGGAACCAATGACTGAGGTTAAAAAGACTGAGAGGATAATAACCGCTTCGGTGCCTGAAGCTGCCGTTAATAATCATACTGACAGGGGAGACAGATTTGAAGCAGTAAAGCAGGAAAAGGTGTTTGATGAAAAAAGTTTAATACCCGAGAAATATAAGGCCATGTGGTCGCTCCTTGAAGCCGGAAACTTCTATGCCGTCCTGAAGGAACTTCCCGGGCATAAGCCGGATAACGCGGAATCACGTGCCGCATTAAATTATATATATGCAAAAGCCAACATAATGGCAAAGCAGTATCAGGATGCCGTTAAACACCTCAGGCTGGCGTATATTTATGCAACCGATAATGCATTAAAGGAACTGGCGCTTTTAAAGCGGGCCGGGATATACATCGAGTTAAAACTCAATTATGAAGCAAGGGCGGATTATCTCGTATTTATCAGGGACTTCCCGTCATCGAGATATATTGAAAAAGCCCATTCCGGGCTTGCGGAAAGCCTCTATAAGATCGGTCTCTTCCAGGAGGCGCTTGAGAATTATAAAAAATCCGGAAGAAGTCCTGAGGTCCTCTACGGCATGGCCAATACCCTGCAGAAACTGGAGATGGTGGCAGAGGCAAAGAAGACATACAATGAAGCCCTGCTCTATGACAATACCTATCTTAAGAGTTCTCCGGAAACGAATTATCTTTTAGGTGAGAATATGCGTATGTCAGGAGACATGGAGAATGCTAAAAAGCATATGTCACAAATAGAATCAGGGCCTTACAAGGACAATGCAATTATTAGTATGGGCCTCATATCCATGGAAGAGTCAAACATCAAGGAGGCGGTCAAGCAATTTAACACAGCGGCCCAATCAAAGGACCAAAAGATAAAGGTGCAGGCCTTATTTAATTTGGCGCTGGCATATCTCAAGGAAGGAAAGTTTAAGGAGGCGACCGCAAGCCTGGAGGAAATCAGACATAAAAATATTGATTCCAACATGTACAAAGATACCCTTCTTGTACTGTCCAAAATATACAAAAAAGGCGGCAGGGTAAAGGAAGCCGTTTCCCTGCTGAAAGAACTGGTATACGGGAAGCAGCCTCCGGCAGATGCCTTCAGCACACTCGAGGAAATTGTGCTTGAAACAGGCGCTAAATCATCAACAGACGGTTTGACGTTTGTAAAGTTATGGAATGAGGTCGGACAGTGGCTTGTTAATGATACAAGAGAAGATTTTCTGATGAAAGTGGCCAAGCGCCTGAGACATGAAGGGAAACCATTTATAGATTTGTGCACATGGCTCGTTGAAAATGGATCTGAAAATACTAGGGGCAAAGCGGCAATTGATCTTGCGGACTATTATAGTGGTATCGGCAATACCGTGATGGCACGTGAATATATAAATGTTGCAATAGATTCCAGGGAGACCGGAGACACGGTATTGAGAGTCGAAGCAAAGATACTGCGTTCAGAAGGAGAGCAGACAGCGGCATTAAAGCAGATTATGATGATAAAGGAGATACAAAAGAGCGACCTCTTGCTCCTCGGCAATATTATATCGGACATAGATGACCCGGAGATGAAAGATGTGCAGAAGGCAATTGCCTTTTATGATAGGAAATTAAATGAGGCCGATTGGGATGCGGAGACCTATATTCATTTTGCGGATGTCCTTTATGCGCATAACGATACGGATAATTCACTGAAGTATTACAGGCTGGCCGGAGAGAAGAGTCCTGAAAACGAATGGGTTATGTACAGGCTGGCGAGTGACAGCGGCATGCCGGGATCGGAAGACATTTTAAACCGTCTGCAAAATGGAGATAATCTTTTCACCCGTCTGGCAAAGTCAAAGCTGATGGAAAGGGCCCTCATGAACAGGGTCAAGGAGGTGTATTAGTGGAGAAAGCGGTAAAGCTGAATGAGGCCTTCCATAATTTCACACAGGCATCCAGAAGCTTGGAGACATATTACGAAAAACTCCGGGAAAAGGTCCAGTATCTTACCCTCGAACTGGAGCAGAAGAACGCCCAGCTCAACAGGGCCGTCCAGGAAGTAGGAGAGTCAAAAGATTATCTGCAGGCAGTGTTACAGAGTATAGGCGAAGCAATTATTGTCCTTGATCAGGAAGACAGGATAACAATGATGAACAGGGCGGCAGAGGAGCTTCTCTGTTCGGGGAAGCAGGATGCCACTGGAATGGTATTCAGTGATCTGGTGTTCACTATAGAGGAAAACAGCGCAGGAACGAGACTGACCGTGAATGAGACGACGTATGATGTCATCCTTTCCCGATCAACCGTATCAGGTCCGGAGGGCTCGGTCAGGGGCTATGTGATTTTGATCAAGGACATCACAAGGATCAAGGAGCTTGAGCGTCAGCACGAACGAAATCAGAGACTCATTTCCATGGGTGAAATGGCCGCAAAAATAGTGCACGAAATAAGAAGCCCCTTATGCAGCATTGAACTTTTCGCAACCATGCTCTCCAACGACCTCAAGGGTACGGCCCATTCCGATATGGCAAACGGTATCTCCACAGGTATTAAGAGTCTTAATAATATTCTTACCAATATGCTCTTTTTCGCCAAACCTCAAAAACCCGCTTTTACGGACATAGAACTCTCTGATGCCATTGCAGAATCAGTCAGCATCCTTGTTCCCCTTATACAGATAAGAGGTATTGAGTTTGTTCAGGACACGCCTCCTGTCGTTGTGCGCAGTGACATGGAGTTATTGAAGCAGGTATTTATTAATATAATCCTGAATGCGGTACAGGCCATGCCGGGTGGAGGATATCTGAAAATCGTCACGGACGTCAACGATGAATATGTGACTGTTTCTGTCATTGATACCGGAGAGGGAGTGAGTCCTGAGAACATTGAAAAAATATTTGATCCGTTTTTCAGCACAAAGGACAAGGGAACAGGACTGGGGCTTGCTATTGCCAACAAAATCATGCAGACCCACGGAGGCTTCATAAGAGCGTACAGAAATGCTGAAAAGGGCAGTACATTCTGCATTTCTTTTCCCAATGTAACCATAAATAAAAACAGCAGTGACGTAAAACAACCATTATATGAAAAAGCGGGTACATAACGATGAATGAAAACATGAAATCAATACTTGTAGTGGACGATGACCAGCAGATGAGGGCCGCCATGAAAGAGGCCGTTGTCAGGATGGGTTATCAGACGGTGGTTGCCGAAGACCCGGTTGATGCATTAAAAAAGCTTGAAGACATGTCCGTGTCCATGATTATCACTGATATGAAGATGCCGAAGATGGACGGACTGTCATTTATCAGGGAGGCCAGAAAAAGGATCGGGAGTCTGCCCATTCTGGTGATTACCGGTTACGCTACCGTTGAAAGCGCGGTGGATGTTATGAAAGAAGGGGTGTGTGATTATCTGATCAAGCCCTTTTCCTTTGACGACCTCACAAATACGATTGAGGCGATTATGTCCAGGGACGACAATAACAGCAAAGAGATAATAACATCAGATGAAAATATGAAGAACCTTCTGCAGCTTACCGGGAGCGTTGCCGCAAGCGATATGACCGTGCTCATCCTTGGTGAAAGCGGGACCGGCAAGGAGGTGCTTGCGCGATATATTCATAAGGCGAGCCGGAGAAGCAAAAAACCGCTTGTTGCCGTAAACTGTGCGGCAATCCCGGACAACCTTCTGGAGTCTGAGCTCTTTGGGCATGAAAAGGGGGCCTTTACGGGTGCACTGGAAAAAAAGGCCGGCAAATTTGAGCTCGCACACGGGGGTACCATTCTCCTGGATGAGATCGGCGAAATGACAGCAACCCTGCAGGCAAAACTGCTGCGGGTGCTGCAGGAAAAAGAAATAGACCGGATAGGAGGAAAGCAGCCGGTCCCTGTTGATGTAAGGGTCATTGCTACCACAAACAGGGATTTGCAGAAAGAAATTGAGGAAGGGAGATTCAGGGAAGACCTTTATTTCAGACTGAGTGTATTTCCGATCCTTCTCCCGCCGCTGCGAGAAAGACCGGAAGACATCAGGCTGCTTTCAGGGCATTTTGCGGAGAAGTTTGCGAAGGAGCTCAATAAGACCCTTTCAGGATTTAGTGATGAAGCCGTCGAATTTCTCAGGACCAGGCGCTGGAAGGGGAACATCAGGGAACTTGAAAACGCAGTCCACAGGGCGGTCCTCATTGCCCGTGGTGAATTGATAGGGGTTGAGGACTTCATGCTTGAAGGAAATGTTTCACAGGGTGCGGTGAACGAGGGTAGCATAAAAGATATGGAGATGGACCTTATTGCCAAGACCCTTGAGACAACAAACGGCAACAAAACCCAGGCTGCCAGGCTGCTGGGCGTCAGTGTGAGGACAATCAGAAACAAACTGAACGGATACGGGAAAAAATTTCCTGCTGTATGAAAAAATGCCGTCAAAAAACAGACGTGAACCTGCTGTATGAACCATCAAATAGTCCGGACGTAATTGAAATGCCAAAAGCACCGCTGGGAGATTCTGGATGTGAAATTGTTAGATTATTCAAGTGGTTTAGTCATAATAATTTTGTGTGTTATTGACTTCCCATGAATGGAAACCTGGAGTCGGGTGCCTTCATTGTTATGGCATGGTTCTTGATAGATAAGGAAAGAATACTGACTAGAGGAGAAGGACAGGATGGATAAAAGTTTCGGGATTCATCAGAAAATGATTCAGACAGCCAATACGAGGCATAAGGTGATAGCCTCCAATATTGCCAATTCAGATACCCCGGGGTACAAGGCAAAAGACGTAAAGTTCAGCGGCGTCCTCAATAATGAGGTCAAGCTGTCAACAACAGATCCCAAACACATACAAAGTAAAACCGGCGGGAAGGGCAGCGGCACGGTAATAACGGAAAATGATCTTTCATGGGGTGACCGGAATAATGTTGAGCTCGATGTAGAGGTAGCCAAGATGACGGAAAATTCCCTGCGGCATGAAGCATCTTTAAAAATATTAAACTCAAAAATAAGAATGTACAGGAACGCGATAAGAACACGTTAAGGTGGAGGGAATGAATGGACATATTCAAGGTTAATTCGTCCGCGCTTGAGTCTCAGAGGATAAGGATGAACACGATAGCCTCAAACATGGCGAACGCACAGACCACAAGAACAGAAAACGGCGGCCCCTATGTGAAAAAGGATGTTGTTTTTCAAACGATGCCGGTCAGGGTAAAAGCGGACCGGAGTCTTGAAGGAGTCAAGGTATCGGGAATCGTGGAAGATACGAAACCGCCGATTGTTATTTATGACCCGGGACATCCGGACGCTGATGAAAACGGGAATGTTTCAATGCCGAATATAAACGTTATTGAAGAAATGGTCAACATGATGATGGCGTTCAGGGCCTACGAAGCCAATGTCAGGGCCTTTAATACATCTAAGGGTATGTATCAGAAATCCCTTGAGCTCGGGAGGTAAAAATGACTGATCTTCCTATTAAGGACATCGGCAATAAAATAAGTTCAGGTGACGGACTCCAAACAAACTCTCTTAAAAATGAACCGGGGACCAGTTTTGATTCGGTCATTAATGATGCGCTGGGCAGGGTATCGCAGGTGCAGAAAGACGTGGAAACGGCAGTGAATGAACTCGCAACAGGCGGAGACATCACGGATGCTGTGCTGGCCATAGAAAAGGCGGACATGTCATTTCAGTTAATGGTTGAGATAAGGAACAAACTCATAAGCACGTATGAAGAAGTAATGAAGATGCAGGTTTAAGGCAACAAGTGAGAAGTAAGAAGCGGGAAGTAAGAAGTAAAAAAAGATAAAACTACAACTAAAACCTGAGAAGGGAATTCAATGGCTGCTATCGACAATATCATTGGACAAGTAAAGGCCATGCCGGCCGGCAAGAAGGTTGCTTTGCTGGCAGTAATAATTGCAAGCATTGCCACCATATTTCTTTTGAGCGCATGGTTTCAGAAGGCTGATTACCAGGTCCTGTTTTCCGGTCTTTCAGAGGATGATGCCGGGAGGATAGTCCAGGAGCTGAAAGACAAAAAAATCCCGTATCAACTCGGCTCAACCGGGGCCGTACTTGTACCATCAGATAAGGTTTACGACCTCAGGCTGCAGCTCGCGTCACAGGGTCTTCCACAGGGCGGCGGAGTCGGCTTTGAGATATTCGACAACACAACGTTTACTACAAGCGAGTTCGTACAGAAACTCAACTACAGAAGGGCACTCGAAGGTGAACTGGCACGGACCATCAAATCAATGTCCGGTGTACAAAAGGGCAGGGTCCATCTCGTAATTCCGGACAAGACCTTATTTGCATTTCAGGAGAGCAAACCCAAGACATCCGCTGCAGTATTTATTACCCTCCAGAATGGAAGGCAGCTTGACAGGTCCGAGGTTGAGTCGATAGTCCACCTTGTGTCAAGCAGTGTGGAAGACCTGGGTCCCGGCAGTATTACCGTTATCGATAACAAGGGCAATCTCCTTACAAAACCCTCTGATGACAGCTTGATGAGCATGTCCGGGTCGCAGATGGAATATCAGCATAATTTCGAGCAGAACCTGATATCCCAGATTGAAGGTATACTCGAACCCGTTGTCGGGAGAGGCAAGGTAAATGCCCGGGTATCGGCTTCATTCGATTTTACGAGAAGCGAAAGGACCGAAGAGAAGTACGACCCCGAAGGGGTTGTTGTAAGGAGTGAACAAAAGAGTAGTGAGAAATCCACATCCGGCGGCGGCGGCGGAGTACCGGGTGTTGCATCAAATCTCCCGGGCGGGGCGGCCCAGCCGTCTGCTTCATTAATGGGGCAGTCCCAGAAGCAGGACGAGATGATTAATTACGAAACAAGTAAAACGGTAACACGTGTAATAGAATCGCCGGTCAATCTGGAGAGACTCACCGTTGCCATTCTCATTGACGGCCTGCTTGCCTCACAAAAGGGGACGACGGAAAATGCGGACAAATATACCGTACGTTCTGACGAGGACCTGAAATATTATGAAGACATCGTGAAAAAGACCATAGGCTTCAGCGGGGAAAGGGGAGATGAAATCAGTGTGAATATCATGCCCTTTAAGGAAATGGAATCAGCGGAAATTCCGGATGAAGGGAAGAATTACATGCCGATAGTTATTAGCATACTGAAATATCTTGTCCCCGGAATAGTAGTGCTCGTGTTTTTCTTTATAGTGGTTCGTCCACTAATTACTTCTCTTTCAAGTTCAATACCTCAGGCAACTGCCAAAATCAGCGTTACAGATGAACAGGTCATGCTGGGAAGTCCTCTTCAGGCCAAGGAGATCCCTCTTGAAAAACAGGTGATTGACTGGGCCAATACCAATCCTCAGCAGGCTGCAGGATTAGTGAAGGGCTGGTTGGAGGAATAGCGGATGACAATGAGCGGATATGAAAAAGCGGCCATTTTTCTAAGTTCTGTCGGAGAGGACGTTGCAGCGCAAATTTTGAAAGATCTCGCCCCGCAGGACATCGGGAAGATATCTTCATATATGGCCAAATCCAGAAAGAAGGACAACAATAAACTGGAGAGCGTCCTGACTGAGATAATGGAAAAGGTCAAGGGCGGTGAGATAGGTGTAGGTGGAGAAGATTATGTGAAAAAGCTTCTCACTAAAGGCCTTGGCGGCGATGATGCTGAGAAGATAATGGAGATGGTTTCCAAGGAAAGCCCTCTTGAGTCGCTTAAGTGGGTCAATCCCAGGACACTGTCCAGTTTTCTGATCTCAGAGCATCCCCAGACAATTGCCCTGATTCTCTGTCTGATGGAATCCGAGCAGGCAGCGGAAGTAATGAGTGCCCTGCCGGAGCACGTGCGGGGCGATGTGGCCATGAGGGTAGCAGCAACCGAAAGGATCCCTGACAGCGCCCTGGAAGAAATAGAAGCGGTCCTCAAGGGACAACTGGATATGGGAAAGGGCAGGGCCGGTAAGTCATTTCAGGGCACGAAGGTGATCGCGGAGATCCTTAATCAATGTGAACGAAGCACAGAGCAGAGCATTCTTGAGAAAATAGAAGGACAGAACGAGACCCTGGCGGAGTCCATACGGGAGCTTATGCTTGTCTTTGACGATCTTGAAAAGATCGATGACAGGGGAATCCAGCTCATCCTGAAAGAACTCAGCTCGGAAGATTTGTCCCTTGCATTGAAAACAGCATCTGATGCCTTCAAACAGAAGATATTCAAAAATATGTCACAGAGGGCCGTTCAGATATTAAAAGAAGAGATGGAGACAAGGGGCCCGGTCAAAGTGTCGGACGTAGAAGCGGCGCAGCAGAACATCGTCAGGGTCGCAAGAAAGCTTGATGAAGAGGGCAAGATTGTGATTGCGGGAAGGGGAGGGGAGGAGCTCGTTGTTTAAAACCAGAATTGTAAATGACTGCGATGTATCTGCTTATTGTATGCCTTCACTGGAGGACAGCAGGCTTCCCAGAAAAGAAGATATCCTGAAGGACATCGAAGACATCCAGAGAAGGGCCTATGAGGAAGGTTTTGCGTCAGGTGAAAAGGCGGGTTTTGCTGACGGAGAGCAGAAGGCAGAGGTCCTGGTGGAGCGACTCGACAAAATCATAGATGAAGTCGCGGTTTTCAAGGAAAACCTGGTCAGGGAGGTTGAAAAGCAGGTAGTGGATTTTGCGTTAGCAATGGCACGTAAAATAATAATTGATGAGATTAGCGCAAAACCTGAAATCATTGTGACCGTCGTTAAAGAGGCCCTAAAGAGATTGCAGAGGATGGGCACTATCACTATAAAGATCAACCCGGCCCTTTATGATCTGTTTATGAAAAAGAAGCCGGAGTTGATGGACATACATGAGGACATAATTTTTGATGTTAATTCGAATGTCTCACTTACCGGCCCTCTCGTTATCAGCCAGACCGAGGAAGTTGTGACCGACATCGAGGCGCTGATTGCCAATATCACTGACGACGTTAATATCGTCAAAGCACGCAAGACAGAATTCAGAACACAGAATACAGATTACAGACAGGATAATTCAGTCGTTACTCCAGACATTGCATTACAGACTGGAGATGAAGGGCACGCATCATGATGAATATAGACCTTGGGCCTTATGTGGAAACCGTCTGCGATTCAGATCATTTAAGGGTATACGGACGTATCGTTGAGATCACGGGGCTTACCATCAAGGCCACCGGTCTGGATGTAAGTGTCGGAGAGGCCTGTAAGATATATTCCGGCAGCGCCTCTCCCATAGACGCTGAAGTCGTGGGTTTTAAAGAAGGGAAGGTCATCCTGATGGCAACAGGGGAAATATCAGGAATCAGACATGGAAGCAGGGTGTTGCCGCTGGGCAAGAATATCACCGTAAAGGTCGGTGATGAACTGATCGGCAGGGTCATTGATGCTGCAGGAAATCCTATTGACGGTGAGGGCACTATTACGGGTACCGATTATTCACTTTTCTCAATGTCTCCGAATCCGCTTATGAGACGGAGGATCATGGAACCTCTTGATATCGGCATAAGGGCCATAAACGGTCTGCTGACTTGCGGAAAAGGACAGAGGGTCGGTATTATGGCAGGCTCGGGTGTCGGTAAAAGTGTTTTGCTGGGCATGATTGCAAAGTACTCTGAAGCGGACGTCAATGTAATCGCACTCATAGGTGAGCGGAGCCGTGAAGTAAGGGAGTTCGTCGAAAAAAACCTCGGAGTTGAGGGCCTGCAAAAATCCATTGTCGTTGTATCGACATCCGAACAGGCCCCGCTGGCAAAGGTAAGGGGGGCCTTTACCGCCACTGCCATAGCAGAGTATTTCAGGAAGCGCGGAAAAAACGTCCTGCTCCTGATGGATTCACTTACCAGGGTAGCGATGGCGCAAAGGGAAATCGGACTGGCTGTTGGAGAGCCGCCTACGACAAGGGGTTATACCCCCTCGGTGTTTGCTCTGCTGCCAAAGCTGCTTGAGAGGGTAGGGACCTCGGAAAATGAAGGGAGCATAACAGGTCTTTACACGGTCCTTGTTGAAGGAGATGACATGCTGGAACCTGTTGCCGATATGTCGAGGTCGATACTGGACGGGCATATTGTGCTTTCAAGGGACCTCGCAATGGAAAACCATTACCCTTCCATCGATATACTGCAGTCCATCAGCAGGGTCATGCCTCACGTAATCGATAAAAGGCACAGGGAATACGCGGGAAAGTTTATAGAGGTGTTGTCAATCTATAGAAAATTTGAGGACATGATCAATCTCGGCGCATATAAACAGGGTTCAAATTTCAAGGTGGATTATGCGATTAAATTAATTGAGCGGTTAAGAAGTTATCTGAGACAGGACATGAATGATCTGGTAGATTACACGGACAGTATGCAGGGACTGTACTCAATATTTGATGAAATGGAGAAAGGCAATGCCTAAGAACAGGACCATATCGAAGCTTCTTAAATTAAAGGACAACAGGAAAAGGGAAATGGAGATTGAGGTCAAAAGGGCGGCCGACAGGGTGGATGAGGAAAAGTCCAGACTGAACTGCCTTGAAAAAGACTTCACCGATACGCTTGAGTTATTCAATGAGAAGAATTTCCAGAACGCAATTGATGTAAACAACATCAATTCTTACTATGAATTTTTTTCGCGCATTAACGGGAAGATAAGTGAACAGAAGAAAATACATGATCATCATAACAACGAGCTGAAATCATTAAAGAATAATCTTGTTGAAGCCCATAAGGACAAAAAGGTCTTTGAAATATTAAATGATAAGGCCATCAGCAAGGACATGAAAGAGAGACTGTCTTCTGAACAGAAGGAATCGGATTTCCTTGCCATCTCCAGGAGGTTAAAATGAAAAGACTGGTGTTCATTATATTCGCCCTTCTCTTTCTGGCTGTAAATGTATATGCTGAAGATGATATTGCAGGTGTTATAGAGAAACAGCGTATCGAACTTAACCAGAAAGAAGAAGCATTAAAGAGAGAAACAGAACGGCTCAAGACATTAAAAAAAGAAGTGGAAGATGATATTGTTAAATATACGGCGCTTCTTGACCAGATCGATAAATCCCTCAAGCAGGCAGAAGAAATTGCGAACAAGAGATTAAAACATGTGGCCAGGGCATATGAGGCGATGCAGCCGGAAGACGCGGCTTCAAGAATATCCGGACTTGATAATGATATGGCGGTCCAGATATTGCTGAAAATGGAAAGCAAAAAGGCCGGACTCGTTATAGGGATGATGGGGACCCAGAGGGCCACGGTACTGACCAAAGAAATTGCGAAACTGAAGATGTAAGGAATAAATACTTCTCTCCATATTGACCCTTCCTGTTACAGGAAGGGTTTTTTTATGGGATAAAGCTGAAAGGAGTTTTAGCAGGCTCCGATTATGTTGTTTTTTGAATATATAATATATGAAATAAAAATAAGCAAAAAATAGACTGTTATAAGGATATGATTTACATCATGGATTTACCTTTAAATTAATTTTAATTTAATACTAAACCTATATGTAAGAAGGAGCAGGGATATGAGACAACCAAATGTTCTAACAACAAGATCAATCCTTTTAAGTGTCGTGGTAAGTATTATTGTCATTGCGGGGCTATCATGCGCTAATGCTATGGCATTAGATCAAAATACAGAGGTAATAGCTTCTGGTGAGCGTTTGGTCCATAATATGGACTGCAACGTATGCCACACCCCAAAGATTTTTACTCCTCAAGGTCCTAAGCCAGATTCTTCTCGCCTTCTTTCTGGGCATCCTTCCGATGAGAAACTCCCCACTATTCCCGAGGGGGCGATCAGTCCGACCGGATGGGGTGGTATTTTTAACAACAGTCTTACTGCGTGGGCTGGTCCATGGGGTGTGAGCTTTGGAAGCAACCTTACCCCTGACCATAAGACAGGAATCGGAAGCTGGACCGAGGAGATATTCGTTCATGCTATGCGCACTGGCACACATGTTGGGAAGGCAAGAGCTTTCCTGCCACCGATGCCGACTTATTCGCGGCTAACGGATGTAGAGCTCCATGCAATCTATACGTATCTAAAGTCAATTAAGCCGATTATAAACGCTGTCCCTGAAGCACTACCTCCATTGCAGCCTTCTCAGCAGAAGAGTGAACAGACAACAAAGTAGATGTGTATTCTCACTGGAATATGCTGTAAGCGCCATAGATACAAAAGAGGCTTGCAGTTTAGAAAAACGTTATATACATTTTTGCTTCTAATCATTTTATCATCAGATAATCCTGTTTAATTGTATGTGACATTGCGGTTTTCTTCCTGTATCAAATTCCGTTGCTTTACAGGTAGCTTCTTCAGTTTTTCATGGGATCAGATTCGAGGATAACCAATACATATATTTAGTGGGCAGGTGGTTTATTTATTATCCTAATAAGTCATTAAGTCAGTACCGCATCATAGATGCTTAGCTCTTCGCATGTATCTTCAATCGAGAATCTAATATGTGCTATGGGATATATGAAATTTAATCAGAGCATGTCCCTATACAAAGTTCGGTCCAAAAGGACCTTTCAAAAACTCTACATGGCAGTTAGCCCCGACAACTAACTCAATATATGCCCATTAGCGCAACCCTGCAAGAAATAAGTATTAATTGCATGTAATAATTACCTTGCTTTCTTTAAATTTGAGAAATAGAATATAACAATATCCGGACGAAAAGCATTTGGGTATTCAACCACTAAAAATCATGAGCACTAAGGAAAGGTTAATAAAATTTGTTGTAGCAGTGAACTTCTTAATTCTGATAACTGCGTTCGTTATAAAAGCAGATCAGGAAGTGCTGGCTGCTATTGCATCAGGGCCAATAACTAATCCATCTAACAACCATATTTATTATGCGATCACAACCAACACCTGGACTGGTGCAGAAGCGGAATCACAATCACTCAACGGGCATCTCGTAACAATTAATGATGATGCCGAGAACAGATGGATATGGGAGACCTTTGCCCCTTTGGTTGGGGGCCCCCTGTGGATCGGATTGAGCGATGCTGCCCAGGAAGGCACGTTCGTATGGGCCAACGGCGAAATCGCAGCTTATTTTAACTGGTGGTGCCGTTCTTCCGATGATTGCGAGCCAAGTAATACCGGAGGCGCTGAGCATTATGTTGAGATGAATAATTA
>Ga0079037_100000684_pt1 | contig 16018 bp, 18 predicted proteins | sample Mud3Dept4metaG_FD_71479 | JGI IMG/M metagenome (GOLD analysis project Ga0079037, IMG submission 71479) | Freshwater wetland microbial communities from Ohio, USA, analyzing the effect of biotic and abiotic controls - Mud 3 Core 4 Depth 4 metaG | ecosystem: Environmental > Aquatic > Freshwater >... | reverse complement strand
ACGTCCTTGACCGGCACGATCGCGCGGTCGAAGTAACCCGCCTGCTGGGCAAAGGCTGCGCGCCGCTGGCTTTCGACCGCGTACGCGTCGAGGTGCTCGCGCGTGAAACCCTCGAGCGTCGCGATCAGGTCCGCGCTGATGCCCTGCGGCACGAAGTACTGGTGCCAGGCGACCTGCGGGTCGATCGCCCACGCGCCGCCGTCGGAGCCCATGGGCACGCGCGACATTGACTCGACGCCGCCGCCGATCACGATCTCGTCCTGGCCCGACATGATCTGCGCAGCGGCCGTGTTGACCGATTCCAGCGCAGAAGCGCAGAAACGGTTCAACTGCTTGCCCGGCACGCTTTCGTCGTAGCCCGCCACCAGGGTCGCGACGCGCGCGATATCGGCACCCTGCTCGCCGACCGGCGTGACGCAGCCGAGCACCACGTCGTCGACGCGGGCGGTGTCGAGCCCGTTGCGGTCACGAAGGGCAGCCAGGGTCTGCGCCGCGAGCTGCACCGGCGTAATCGTGTGCAGCGAGCCGTCCGGACGGCCACGGCCGCGCGGCGTGCGCACGGCGTCGAGGATGAATGCGTCGGTCATGTCGATGTCCCCGCAAGAGTTTGCGATTCGATACTACTGTGGTCGTCAGGCGAAATTCGGCGTGCGCTTGCCGATGAATGCAGCGACGCCTTCCCGGCCGTGCGCGTGCAGCGCCTGCGCGGCGATCGTGCGGCCCTCGAGCGCCATCTGTGATTCGAGGCCCGGATCCGCGGCGTCCATCAGCCGCTTGACCGCGGCATAGGACTCGGTCGGACCGGCCGCGAATTTCGCCGCGAGCGCAAGCGCCTGCGGCAGCACCTCCGCATCCTCGACTACCTGGTTGACGAGTCCCCAGGCGAGCGCTTCGTCGGCGTTCAACGTCCGGTTGGTCAGGAACAGTTCGAGGGCCCGGCGCCGGCCCACGATGCGCGGCAGCAGGAATGACGTGCTGCAGTCGGGGGCCAGGCCCACGCCGGTGTACGCAAGCGAGAACCGGCTGCTGCGCCCGGCGATTGCGAGATCGGTCATGCAGACGAGACCCACGCCGCCACCCGCCGCCGTGCCATTGACCGCGGCAATCACTGGCGCCTTCATGCGCGTGAAGGCGCTGATCGCCGCGTGGATGTTCGTGGTGAGCTCGTTCAGGTAACCGCCCACCTGCTCGCCCTTCTGCGCCATGCCGCGCAGGTCGCCGCCGAAGCAGAAGTGCTTGCCCGCCCCGGTGACCACGACCGCGCGTGCGGCCGGGTCCGCTTCGACGCTCAGGGCGGCGTCGAGCAGGTCGCGCCCCATCGCGAGATCGAGCGCGTTGGCGCCGTCGGCGCGGTTCAGCGTGACGGTGGCGACGCCTGCGCGCACCTCGACCAGCACAGTCTTTTCCATGCGTTTCTCCGGTTCTAGGTCTGGGCGCGGTGATTCGGCGACCGGGCGAGCTCGTCGAGGCGCGCTTCGAGGTAGCGCAGGACCCGCCGCTTCGGCGCCCGGTCACGGTGCTTCAGGAAACTGACGGCGCAGCCGTCCATGACGCTGATGAGCAGGTCGAACCCGAGGTCGAAGTTCTCGCCGAGATCGTGCCACTCGGGAAAGAGTTCCATCGACGTGCGGCGCAGCTCGCGCTCGAATGCAGCCTCGGCAGGCTCGAGGATCGCGGCCAGCTCCCGGTCGGTGCGAGCGGCGACCGACAGCTCGAGGAACACGGCGTACATCGGGTGATTGGCCTGCTCCCAATACGCCTCGAGTGCGCCGTGCAAGCGATTGCTGCCGGACGGCAGGTTCTCGACTGCCGTGCGAAACGCCCTCAGGCGCTTGGCGTGCAGGTGCTCGACCGCCGCCCTGACGACGTCGGCCCGAGTCGGAAAGTGATGCAGCATCGCGCCACGCGACAGGCCCGCATTGCTGGCGACGACGGCCGTCGTGGTCCGGAAATAGCCGAGATCGATGAAGCAGCGCAGCGCCGCCTCGATGATCTGCAGGCGCGTGGACGCGCTCTTGCGAGCCTGCCACCCCAGTGGCTGGCCGGCGGTCGGGCTGGCGGGAGTCGGACCGTGTGCGGACATCCTGGAACCAGTTTCTAGCGCGAATTTCGCAGCATGTTGTCCACGCAACAAAAAGTCAAAAGCGCCCGAAACCGGCTGGCATGGCGGTTCGTCACTCGTCGGGAGCCACCTCGAGGCGGATGCCGTCCAGCGCCTCGGTGAAGTCCACCTGACAGCTCAGGCGTGACCTGGCCGGATCGTAGTACTGGAGCTCGACCAGCAGCTCCTTTTCATCGCTCTGCGGCGGCGGCAAGCGAGGCATCCACTCGGGGTCCACGAAGATGTGGCAGGTGGCGCAGGAGCACAGGCCACCGCAGATCGCGGTGACGCCGTAATCGAACTCCCGGAGCGTCTCCATGAACTTGAGACCGAGCTGGCCCTCCACCTCGTGCACCTGCGAATCCCGATCGGTCACCAGCATCTTGGCCATTCGTCACCCGCCACCATTGCCTGAGCCAACCTGTCGATTATTGCAGCGCAAGAGCCGCGAGGCGAGCCTTGCCTCGCGTTCGGCCAAGGCGCCCGCCGGATCCGGTCGCGACGCCAGACAGGACCGGTACCAGAGCCACTGCACGTAGTCGAACGCCCACCGGGCCTCCGCCAGGACTTCACGGTCGATGGGCACTGCCCCATACGCGCGCAGCAGCAGATCGGTTTCAGCTTCGTCCAGCTCGTGGAGCGCCAGGAACCCGGCCACGTCGAACAGCGGGTCGCCCACGCCGCCGTATTCCCAGTCCACCAACCACAGGCGCGCGCCGGTGTCCACGACATTGAGGTGATGCAGATCATGATGACAGAGCGAGCGCCGGGGCTTGCGGCGCCCGATGCGTTCGAACGTCTGGTCCGCGCGGTGATGCAAAGCTGCGCCCGTCGCATCACTGGCCGGGATCGTGCTCGCGAGGCGCCGTGCCTGCTCCGTGTAGCTGACGGCAGCGATTCCCGGCGCCGGCGGCATCGTGTGCAGCCGCGCGAGCAGGCTGCCAATACGCGCGAGATTGCGAGGCTCGGCAGCATCGGACGCCTGCCAGGTGCGCCCCTCGATGTACCGGGTGACCAACAGCCCGGTCGGCGGATCGCAGGCCAGCACGTCGGGCGCGAACCCCGCCGCGGCCACCACCGACAGCAACGCGCACTCACTGTGGCGGTTCACGCCGAGATGCTCGGCGTCGGCATATCCCAGGCGAGCGTACCAGGCCTGCCCGTCGTGCTCGACGCGCCACGCCTGGTTGCTGAGCCCACCCGTGAGCCGCGCCATCGCGCCGTCGGCGAGCGCCCGCGTCGCGGCACGATCGCGCAGCAACTCCCGCAGCCGCACCTGCTCCGGATCGATGATGCCCGTCGCGCCGTTCGCGTCAGGCATCGGCATGCGCCGCCGCCCGAACCTCGAGCCGCGTCAGGTCGGCCCGCCAGGCCAGGTAACCACGTGCGGCAATGACGACGTAGACGATGAACAGCACCGCAGTGGCGTAAAAGCCCTGGCTCCAGTAAAGCACTGCGGCGACGGCGTCGATCACGATCCAGTAGAGCCAGTTCTCGAGCACCTTGCGTGCGACGAGCCAGGTGGCGAGCACGCTGGCCCAGGCGACGGCCGCGTCCACGTAGGGAACGAGACCACCCTGCGAGCGCGCGATGATCCAGCCATTCAGCAGGCCGATCGCAAGCACGAGCACGACGCCGGTCGCGTGGCGGGCAATGCTCCAGCGTGTGACGGGCAGAGCCTCCCCGCTCGCCACCAGCCCCCCGCGCCACGCGCGCCAGCCATAGACCGCCATCCCGATGTAGAAGACCTGCAGCGCGGCCTGCATCTGCAGTCCGCCACCTGCGAACAGCACCAGGTAAATGCCCGAACTGGCGATCGCGCAAACCCAGCACCATGCGCTCTGCCGCACCGCGAGCAGCAGGTAACCTAGCGCCAGCGCCACCGCCGCCCACTCGGCCGGCGGAATGCCCGCAAGCGATTGCAGCAGGCCCGTCATGTCAGCCGCGCCGTCCTCACCGCTCAGCCGGCGACGGTTCGCCGCCCAGCACCTTCATCACGAACACCGCCCGCGAATTGCTCGAGAACGTCTGCTTCGTTTCCTCACCGAGGATCGCGAACACGCGGTCGTGTTCACCCGATACCTGTGTGCTCATCGCGTTCGTCTCGACGCGCAACTCCGGATGCCGATTCAACCGCTCGATGAAGTCCTTGATCGGCGGCAGGTAATCTTCATCGAGCGGGTAAAGGCTGATATCGACTGCAATGCGCATAGGTTTCTCCGTAGTGATTTGTCAGGCGCAATCGCTGTAGCCCGGAGCGGCGCGAATTGACGGTCGGACTCCGCGGGCCGGGCGTCGCGCCGCACGGACTCGGCGCGCGAGCCCCCATGGATGGGTTGACGGCGTCCCGGCCCGCGGAGTCCGACCGTCAATTCGCGCCGCTGCGGGCGACAAGTTAGTGCAAAGACCATTGCACCGTCACCCCGAACTGGCGCGGATCTCCCTGCTGCACGTAAAGCTCATTCGCGAAATCCGGCGGCTCGAGCCCGAAGTAGAACCCTCGAACCGCGTAGCGCTCGTCGAACACGTTGCGTCCCCAGGCGTGCACCGACCAGCGCTCGCCACCATAGCCTGCCCGCAGGTTCACGAGCGCGTACGAGTCGGAGCGTTGATCATGGCTGGCGTCGAAATAGAACGCGTCGCTGCCGTTCAGGTCGGCGCGCGCCGTCCAGCCGCGGCCGCCGTCCCATTCTGCGGACAATGAATACTGATAGCCCGGGGCATGGGCCTGCTCGCGACCGTCGAGGTCGCGATCCCCGTAGCGATAACCGACGTACTCGGAGTGCAGCAGCCCGAGCGTGCCGCCCAGTGTCAGCGACGGCATGAAGCGCCACGCAATCGAACCCTCGAGGCCGGCATTGCGGCCACGGGCGGCGTTGTCGGTGTAGAAGACATAGGACAACGGATCACCCGGATCGACCTGGAACGAAGTCGCCACCTGCTGCGACTCGCGCCACATGTGGAACACGGCCACCTCCACGGACAATGCGCCGTCCCCGCTCGCGTGGCGAACGCCAGCCTCGAGGTTCCACAGGTACTCGGGCTCGAACTCGCGCCGCTCGTCGGGCACGAGCTGCCCGATGTTGAAGCCGCCCGCCTTGTAGCCACGGCTTGCCGTCGTGTACCAGCCCGACCGCGCGCCCCAATCACCCGACAAGGAGACGTGACCGCCGAGCATCGTATCGCTGGGCGAGAACTCGGCGCCGTCACTGTCGTCATAGTCGGCCGACCACCGCTCGACACGCAGCCCCGTCGCGAGCACGAGGTCGCCCGCCACCCGCCACTCCGCCTCGCCGTAGGCCGCAATGTTCAGCGCCTCGTAGGCGCTCTCGAGCAACGGTCGCAGCAAAGCTCCTGCGAACTCGTCGCGCTGCAGGTTGTCCTCGTCGAGCCGCAACGCGTAGACCCCAGCAAGCCAGCCGAAACCGTCACGGCGCGCCGTCGCGTCGCTGGTCATGCGCAGGTCCTGGCTCAGCGTTCCGCGGTCCCGCGTGTAGTGCGAGAAGTAGTCATAGGGTGCGAACTCGCCCCAGTACGCGTCATTGCCCCAGTCACCGTCGAAGCTGTAAACGCTGTCCGACGACGCGAAGGCCGTCGTGCTGAGCAGGCTCGTATCGGTGAGATCCACCGCCACCTTGGCCGAGGCCCCGCTCGCCCGTTGCGCGTCGCGGCCCGGGCGATCCGACAACGTCTCGAACGAGTTGTCGGGCGCGAACGCGTCGAAGCCATTGTCGAGGTCCGCGTACAGCGCCGCGAGGTCCACCTGCCACCCGACGAGCGGCTGCAGGCGCAGCTTGCCGCGCAGCGTCAGTTCGTCGCGAGCATTCGTGTCGTCGCGCCCGAGGTAACGATTGCGACGAAACCCGTCGCTGCGCGCCTGCTGGCCAGCGAACCGCCAGGCACCGGACTCATCGCCCGCAAGATCGAGCGCGCCCCCGGCGACGAACCCGACGCCCGTCATGCCATCCTCGCCGGCGGTCAACTCGGTTCGCAATTCGCGCTCGGGACGCGGGTCGGAGGTCCGGACGTTGATCAGGCCCGCCAGCGCGTTGGCGCCGTAGCGCGTTCCCTGCGGGCCGCGCAGCACCTCGATCTGGTCCACGTCGAACGAGGTCGCCGGCATGCCGACGCCGCTGAAGTCGATATCGTCGATCAGGAAGCCGACGGAGGGGTTGGGAGCGCCCTGGTACTGCTCGAGTTCACCGATGCCGCGCAACTGGAAGTAACGCGGCCGGGACGTGCCGCCCGACCAGTTGAGGTTCGGGACCAACCCCACCACGTCGGCGAAATGCTGCAGGCCGGCCGACCGGAGGAGCGCGGCGTCGAGCACGGTAAGGCTGGCCGGAATTTCGCTGGCGGGCGCGTGTCGCAACGACGCCGTGACGACGATCTCTTCCAGCACGGGCGGGTCGGCCGAGGCTACGGTGGCTGGTACGGCACCCCAGGCGAGCAAGACAAGAACGATAAATCGTCTTAGATTATGTTTATAATCTATTGATAAATAACAGTAAAATAGTCTCGAGAAGGCCATTGTACCTGCTCCCTACGCCGGTGCTAACCGGATCAGGTTCAACGGGTTCGCCGATGAGCGGCTCGCGCAGCGCTCGGCATCTCAGGCCCATTCAGGCCACCCCAAGGTGCCGGGCAGTATAGCCCTGTAACCCGAACCCCGAAACGGCGACGGTTGACGGCGATCACGGGCTGGGGACTAATGCGCGTCCCCAAGCCGTGGATCTGCCCTGCAATGGCCAAGCGCAAGTGCCGCCTGTTCCTCGTCGATGCGTTCACCCGCGAGCGCTTCTGCGGCAATCCGGCCGCGGTCATCCTCGATGCCGAGCAGCTCACGGAAGACGAGATGCGCCGCATCGCGCGCGAGATCCCTGGAACCGAGGTCGCGTTCGTGATGGCGTCGGAGACACCGGAGCACGACGTCGAGATCCGCTTTTTCTCGCCCCGGCGAGAAGTGGCCTTCGTCGGCCACGCGACGCTGGCGGCGCATTACGTGCGCGCATTTGCCAACGGCGTGCCGAAGGGCAAAGTGCGGCAGAAGTGGGCCGGAGGCATCGTCGAAGTCGAAGTCACGGGCCGCAAGCCGGCGCTGCGCGTTGCGGTCCACCAGAGCCCGGCGACGTTCGGCCCGGTGGTGCCGGCGGAGCGCCGGGCGCCGGTGCTCGACGCACTCGGCATCAGCTCGTCCAGCCTGCACCCGAACTGTCCGATGCAGGTCATGAGCAAGGCAAACTCGCGGCTGCTGATCGGCTTGCGCTCGCCCGACACCCTCGAGTCATTGCAGCCGGACATGGACGCGCTGATTCACCTGACGCCGCACGTCGGCGCCGACGGGTTCTTCGTCTTTGCAGTGAAGCCGGGAAGCGACCCGGTCATCACCGAATCACGGATGTTCTGCCCCGTCATCGGCGTGCCCGAGGATCCGGTCAGCGGCAATGCGCACGGGATGCTCGGTGTGTACATGCTGAGCAATGGCTTGCTGACCGCAACGGATGGCAAGGTGAGCTTCACCGGTCACCAGGGCCGCTTCGTCGATCGGCCAGGCACGGTCGAGGTCGAGGTCACGGCCTCGGGCAAGCGCGCCACGAGCGTCTGCGTCGCCGGCGACGCCACGATCGTCTACCAGGCGGAAATCGAGCTCTGAATCGCCTCTCGTTCGCGGTTTTCGCAACGGCGGTCGCGGCCGCGAGCGTCAGTGCCGCGGATGCCGCAACCGAGCCAGCGACCGAGCAGCGAGCCCTCTGTGGCGCCGGACCACTCGAGATCCTGCTCACCAACGACGACGGCGTCGACGCCGCGGGTATTCGCGCATTGCGCAGGCAACTGCTCGAAGCGGGCCACCGGGTGATGCTGGTCGCGCCCGAGCGCAACGCGAGCGGCAGCGCAATCAGCTTCACCTGGGGCGCCGTTCGCGTCACCCGTGACGCGTCCGACGCCAATGTCGTCGCGGTCGGCGGCACGCCGGCCACGGCCGTGGTCCTGGCCGCGACCGCGCTCTATCCGCCCGGACGACGCCCCGACCTCGTCATCTCCGGCATCAACCACGGCTCGAATTCGGGCACGCTTCTGGCGCTCTCCGGCACCATCGGCGCGGCACTCGCGGGCGCCGTGCTCCTCGACCCGCCGATTCCCGGCATCGCAGTGAATGCCGCACGCGCCGTTGCCGGCGAGCCGATCGACTCGGTGGCGAATCGCGCGCAACTCGACGCCGTCGCTCGAGACGCGACGAGCCTGATCGCAGCGCATCGGAACTGGTTCTGCGACGGCGGTCGCGTCGTGCGTCCGGGCGCCGTGCTGAACGTCAATTACCCGGGATTGCCTGTGTCGCAACTGAAGGGCACGCGGATGACCCGGCAGGGATCGGCTTCCGACCTGCGAATCGCGTTCGAGCAGACCGCCGCAGGCGAGTACACGGCCCGCACGCGACAGGTCGAAATAAATGACGATCGCGATTCGGACAACTACTGGTTGGCGGCGGGTTACGTGACGATCACGCCGCTCGGCGCAGAGCTGGCTTACGACGAGTCGCACGCCGCGCCGAGCCAGCGGTAGACCTCGCCTTCGCAGCCGGCGCGTCCCTCCTCCACCAGATTTATTGCGTGCGCGAGCAGCGAATACCGCGCGTAAGCGTGCAGGAATGCGGGCACGTCGTCGTAGACCTCGGCCAGCACCTCTTCGAGCGCCGCAGAGCCGCGCCGTTCGAGCGCTCGCGCGAGCTTGGCTTCGCGGACGAGCCGATGCCCGATCACCCGGTCGATCTCGGCAATCGCGCCTGGCATCACGGCGCCGTGCCCGGGTGCCAGCGCAGACAGTGGCAGCTTGCGCAACTGGCGCAGCGATTCGAGGTAGTTCCGCATCGAGCCGTCCGGCGGAATGATGATCACCGTCGAGCCGCTCATCAGGTGATCGCCCGTGAACAGCAGGCCAGCCTGCTCGAGCAGGAAGCAGACGTGGTTCGACGCGTGGCCCGGCGTGTGAATCGCCTGCAGCGTGGCCGCGCCGACAGCGATGCGGTCGCCGTGCACGAGGCCCGCATCGGGTGCGTAGGTCGGATCCTGGTGGCCGTCGTCGGGTGCGGGCTGGCCGTACACTCGAGCCCCGGTCCGTGCGCGCAACCATGCTGCGCCCGGCGAGTGGTCGGGATGCGAATGCGTGCAGAGGATCCGGTCGATCCCGGATCCCGCGACTTCGAGGATCCGGGCCAGGTGACCGGGATCCTCGCAACCCGGATCGATCACGACGGTCCGCTCAGCCCCGACGACGTAGGTGTTCGTGCCGGGCCCCGTCAGCGCCGACGGGTTCGGCGCCACGATGCGCCAGACCGCGACGCCGATCTGCTGAATGCCGCCGGTGACGGGCAGGGCCCCGGGATCGAAATTCGTCATCGGCGCCCCAGGCTCAGGACCTGCAAGGACTGGCGCGGCCGGAGGGATTCGAACCCCCGACCCTCAGGTTCGAAGCCTGATGCTCTATCCAACTGAGCTACGGCCGCGCGCGGGATGCGCAATTCTAGCGCACTACAGATCGAGGCCGTATTGATAGAAGGCTTCGTCGCGCTGCCAGCCAAGGGACTCGTAGAGCCGCTGGGCTGGCGCGTTGGTCCTCGCCGTGGCGAGTTCCAGCCCGACTGCTCCGGTCGCGCGCGCAAATCGAGCCGCGGCCTCCATCAGCGATCGACCGACACCACCGCCCCTCGCCGACTGCGCAACGAAGAGATCGCTGAGGATGAAGATCGGCGCCACGCGGATCGACGAGAAGCAAGGATAAAGCTGGACGAACCCGACGGCTTCGCCGTCCGCCGTCTCCGCCACGAGCACGGTCGACTGGCGCTGCAACAGGCGCTCGGCGAGGAAACGGCGGGCCCGCGGGAGGTCGGCTGGCTGTCGATAGAACTGCCGATAGGCATCGAACAGCGGCGCGACGAGATCGGCATCGGCTGCCACCGCCTGGCGGATCGAGACCGTCATCGGGGACTCCGCAGCCGTGCTCAAGTCGCCATCAGAGTCGGGCCGCCCTTCGCCTCCGCCCGCTGGTAAGCCGGGCGCGCCCGCATCCGCTTCAGGTACTCGTGCAGGCGGGGATGGCTGCCGCTGTCCGGCGCCCGCGACAGCAACGCCTCGACCGCGAAGCTCATCTGGAAATCCGCCATCGTGATTTCCTGACCGGCGAACCACCGGTGCGTGCCCAGGTGACCCTCGATGAATGCGAGCGCCGCCTGCAGGTTGGGATCGATCAGCGTCGCCTGAACCTTCTCGCAGAGCCCGCGGGCGATGGGCCGCACGAAGAACGGCATCGGCCGCTTCGGGATCGTCACGAACACCAGCTTCATGACCAGCCAGTTCATCAGCGAGCCCTCGGCGTAGTGCATCCAATAGCGGCACTGCCGGTACGCCGGCGTCCCGACCGGTGGTTGCAGATGCGCGACGTCGCCCCGCCCCTGCTCGCCAAATCTTTCGACGATGTACTCGATGATCGCGCCGGATTCCGCAATCACCTCGCCATCGTCGGTGACGACCGGCGACTTGCCGAGCGGATGAATCGCCTTGAGCTCCGGCGGCGCGAGGCGCGTCGTCGCATCGCGGCGATAGACCTTGAGCTCGTAGGGAACACCGAGTTCCTCGAGCAGCCAGAGGATGCGTTGCGAACGGGAAGTCTCGAGATGGTGAACGGTGAGCATGGGTGCGGCGCCTTCTCGGTCTGCTATTTCATCGTCGGCATCACGAACTGCGCGCCCTCACGCGCAGCCGTGGGCCACCGCGAAGTCACGGTCTTCAGGCGCGTGTAGAACCGGACCCCGTCGGGCCCGTGCACGTGCAGCGGCCCGAACAACGACCGCTTCCAACCGCCAAACGAATGGAACGCCATCGGCACCGGGATCGGCACGTTGACGCCGACCATGCCCGCCTGCACTCGCTGCGCGAACGTGCGCGCGGCTTCGCCGCTCGCCGTGAAGATCGCCGTGCCGTTGCCGAATTCGTGCGCATTGACGATTTCCAGCGCCGCCTCGAAGTCCGGCGCGCGCACGATGCACAGCACCGGCCCGAAGATCTCCTCGCGATAGATCCGCATCGTCGGTTGCACGTGATCGAACAGGCACGGACCGAGGAAATACCCCTGTTCGCAGCCCTTGACCTTCAATCCGCGGCCATCCACGACGAGATCCGCGCCTTCCTGCACGCCCAGGCCGACATAGCCACGCACGCGCTCGAGATGCTCGCGCGTGACGAGCGGCCCCATGTCGCTCCAATCAGCGGTACCAGGCGCCACTTTGAGCTCGGCGAGCTGCTGCTTGACGGCTTCGACCAGACGGTCACCGGCGTCGCCGACCGCCACGGCGACCGAGATCGCCATGCAGCGTTCGCCCGCGGAACCAAAAGCCGCGCCGACGAGCGCGCTCGCGGCATTGCGCGTGTCGGCGTCGGGCATCACGACCATGTGGTTCTTGGCACCGCCGAGCGCCTGCACGCGCTTGCCGTGCGCCGACGCCGTCCGGTAGATGTACTCGGCCACCGGCGTCGAGCCCACGAAACTCACTGCCGCCACGCGCGGGTCGGTCAGCAGCGTGTCCACGGCCTCGCGATCGCCGTTGACGACGTTGAACACGCCATCTGGCAACCCGGCTTGCTGCAGCAGTTCTGCGAGGCGAAGCGGCACGCTCGGATCCTTCTCGGACGGCTTCAGCACGAACGTATTGCCGCAGGCGATGGCCACCGGGAACATCCACATAGGCACCATGGCCGGGAAATTGAACGGCGTGATGCCGGCGCACACACCCACCGGCTGCCGCATCGACCAGCTGTCGACGTTGGTGCCGACGTTCTCGGTGAACTCGCTCTTCAGCAGCTGCGGTATGCCGCAGGCAAACTCGACCACCTCCATGCCCCGCGTCAGTTCGCCGCGCGCGTCGGAGAGCACTTTGCCGTGCTCCGAGGTGAGCAGCAGCGCGAGTTCGTCGGCATGCGCCTCGAGCAGCGCCTTGAAGCGGAACATGACGCGCGCCCGCTGCAGGGGCGTCGTGGCGGCCCAGCCAGGCAGCGCAGCCTCAGCCGCTGCGATCGCAGCCCGGGTTTCGTCGGTCGATGCGAACGCGACTCGCCCGCGCAGCGCTCCGGTGGCCGGATTGAAAACCGGGCCGTCGCGGCCCGAAGTGCCGGCGACGTGGCGCCCGGCGACGTGGTGTCCCAGCGCGAACAGGGACGGTTCGTGACCCGCAATCGGGGATGGTGTGCTCATGGGAGACCTCTGCAGATACGCTCCGGGCGTCCCGCCCGGGGGGCGTCATTGGACACCAGAACCCCCCGCGGCCGCCACCGTGGCGACTCGGGCCGGCCCGCGCTTCAGCCGTACACCCGGTCCTCCGGCAGCAGCGCGTCGGCGGCGAGCTGCGGCTGCGTCGCGATCTGCCGGTAGATCGGCGTGAAATCGGGGGCCGTCTCGCGGAACAGTTGCGCGAAATCGTCGATCACGAAATACGTCTGCTGAAAGCTGTCGATCTTGTAGCGCGTGCGCATCACGCGCCCCAGATCGAAACCGATGCGCCGTGGCTCGGGACTTGCGAGCGCATGGGCGATCTCGCTCGGCGACGACAGAATCCCGGCGCCGTAGACGCGTGGGCCGTCGTCCGTCCGGATCAGGCCGAATTCGACCGTGTACCAGTACAGCCGTGCCAGGTACTCAAGTGCGTGCAGACCGTCGGCCTTCTGCCCGCCCTGTCCGTACGCCTGCATGTAGTCGGCGAACACCGGGTCGAACAGCAGCGGCACGTGACCGAAGAAATCGTGGAAGACGTCGGGCTCGACGATGTATTCGAACTCGTGCTCCTCGCGCAGCCAGACCGTGACTGGAAATCGCCGCTGCGCGAGATGCGTGAAGAAGACAGGCTCGGGCAGCAGTCCGGGCACCGCGACGACCTGCCAGCCGGTCGCACGGCCGAGGCGTTCGTTCACTTCGTCGAAACGGGGGATGCCGGCGTCGTAGCCGAGCGTATCCACGACGCGCAGGAACTCGATACAGGCCCGGCCCGGCACGAGACGCATCTGCCGCGCATACAACCGGCGCCAGCGGTCCTGCTGCTCGGGGGCGTAGCCCGCGTAGTCCTGGCTGACCGTGTAATCCGGGCGCATTCCGGCGTAGTCGCCCCGGAGCCCGTGCGCGCTGGCGCCATAGGTCGCCGGCGGGTCGGATGCCGTCATCTCGCTGCACTCCAGACGAGTCGAGGACGCCAAGCATAGCCGCTACCGGGCGACCGTCTGATATAGTTTTGGCCTCTATTTCCCGCCGGCTGCAGAGGAAACCGCTATGAAGCTCTCGACCTCCATCGTCGTCCTGCCGTTGATGCTCGCGCTCGGCGCCGGCGCAAACGCGGCCTGCATCTATCCCCAGGCGCCGCAGAAGCTGCCGAACGGCGGCCAGGCGACCAAGGATGAGATGCTTGCGGCCCAGGGCGAGGTCAAGGCGTACTCGAAGACCGTGCAGGAGGTCTACCTGCCCTGCCTCGAGCAGGAGAAGACGGAGTCCCTCGCCGCGCTCGACAGCATGGACCCCGAGTACACGCAGAAAAAGGCCTCGATCGAGTCCGTGCACGCCAAGAAGCACAACGCGGCGCTCGACGAGCTGCAGGCGATCGCGGCCAGCTGGAGCGAGGAACTCAAGGCGTTCGGTGCCAAGGACAAGAAGTAACCCAGCGCCGCGGATCATGACGACCGACCTGCCCCCCGCCCGGAACCTCATCGCGCACCCCGCGGCCGACCGGGTGCGCGACCGGCTCGGCCGTCGGATGCACGACCTGCGCATCTCCGTGATGGACCGGTGCAACTTCCGTTGCCCCTACTGCATGCCGAAGGAGACGTTCCACGATCGATATCGATTTCTGCGCGCCGCGGAGCGGCTGAGCTTCGAGGAGATCGCGCGGATCGCGCGGGCCGGCATCGCGCTTGGCGTGCGCAAGCTCCGGCTCACGGGCGGCGAGCCGCTGCTGCGCGCCGACCTCTCGGATCTGGTGGCAGAACTGTCGATCCTCGATGGCATCGAGGACCTCGCGCTGACGACCAATGGCGTGCTGCTCGCGCAACACGCCGCCGAGTTGAAGGGCAACGGCCTGCATCGGGTCACGGTCAGCCTCGACACGCTCGACCCGGACGTGTTCTCGAGCATGAGCGGCGGCTTTGGTGGGGTCGAGCAGGTGCTCGAGGGTATCGCGGCCGCGCTCGACGCCGGCCTGAGTCCCGTCAAGGTCAACGTGGTCGTGCGCCGCGGCGTCAATGACCACACGGTGCTGCCGCTGCTCGAGCGCTTCCGCGGCACGCCGGTGATCGTGCGGTTGATCGAGTACATGGACGTGGGCAATCGCAACGCCTGGCAGCCGCACGAGGTCGTGCCGTCCGCGGAGTTGCTGGCCACAATCCGCGAGCGCTGGCCCGTCACGGCACGGGCGGGCGACTACCGCGGCGAGGTCGCCGAGCGTTACCGATACGACGACGGTGCCGGCGAGATCGGCTTCATATCGTCCGTGAGCGCACCGTTCTGCGGCGCCTGCAGCCGGGCGCGTCTCTCGTCCGAAGGGGTGCTCTACACGTGCCTGTTCGCAACGGCGGGCACGGACCTGCGCGCTCCACTGCGGGCCGGTGCGACGGACGACGAGTTGCTCGAGCTGCTGCGCGGCGCCTGGGCGAACCGTGAGGATCGCTACAGCGAGCGACGCGGCGAGTTGCGCGAGCGGCAGACGCTCCACAAGATCGAAATGCACTACATCGGCGGATGACGCACGAATTCACGCACGTCGACGCGCAGCGCCAGCCCGCCATGGTCGACGTCGGCGGCAAGGCCGTCACGCATCGCACCGCGGTCGCCCAGGCGCTCGTGCGCTTTCCGGGCCCGGTAGCCGAGGCCCTGCGCGAAGCCGGCTTCGAGACCAGCAAGGGGCCCGTGTTCCACACGGCCATCATTGCGGGCGTCATGGCGGCGAAGCGCACTCACGAGCTGATCCCGTTCTGCCATCCGCTCGGCATCGAGAACTGCCGCATCGAGATCGACATGAACGAGCGTGCCGAAGCCGAAGTGCGCTGCACCGTCAGCGTGCACCACAAGACGGGCGTCGAGATGGAGGCACTCACCGGCGCCGCTGTCGCTGCGCTCACGATCTACGACATGTGCAAGGCGCTGTCGCACGAGATCGTCGTGGCCGAGCTGCGCCTGCTCGAGAAGCGCGGCGGCAAGCGCGACGTGGCGGCGTGATGATCGACGTCCACGTCCAGTACTTCGCAGTGCTGCGCGAGCGGGCCGGGCTCAGCCAGGAGACGGTGGCAACGGCGGCGGCGACGGCGGCCGATCTCTACGAAGAACTGGCCACGCGCCATCCCTTCAACCTGCCACGCTCGATGCTGCGCGTCGCGGTCAACGACGAGTTTGCGGACTGGTCGCGGCGGCTCGGCGCCGGCGACCGGATCGTGTTCATTCCTCCCGTCGCGGGGGGCTGATGCGCGCCTTCACCTTCAGCAGCGCACCGCTCGATCCGGAGCGCCACCGCACGGAACTGGCCGATCCGGGATCGGGCGGCTATGCCAGCTTCGAGGGCTGGGTGCGCGACCATAATGAGGGCCGCCGCGTCGAGCGCCTCGAGTACGAGGCGTTCGAGGCGCTCGCGATCAAAGAAGGCGAACGCATCGTCGCCGACGCCGTGGCGCGCTTCGGCGTGTCGCGGGCTGCCTGCGTGCATCGCGTCGGATCGCTCGACGTCGGCGACCTCGCCGTCTGGGTCGGCGTCAGCTCCGCGCACCGCGGCGAGGCCTTCGCGGCCTGCCGCTACATCATCGACGAAGTGAAGCATCGCGTGCCGATCTGGAAGAAGGAGCATTACACGGACGGTGACTCCGGCTGGGTCAACTGCGAGCGCTGCGCGGCCGCCGCGCA
>Ga0079037_100000682_pt1 | contig 16026 bp, 11 predicted proteins | sample Mud3Dept4metaG_FD_71479 | JGI IMG/M metagenome (GOLD analysis project Ga0079037, IMG submission 71479) | Freshwater wetland microbial communities from Ohio, USA, analyzing the effect of biotic and abiotic controls - Mud 3 Core 4 Depth 4 metaG | ecosystem: Environmental > Aquatic > Freshwater >... | reverse complement strand
CATACCACGGCGCCGTTCCGGGGAAAGGATGGCCTGGTTCGCGATTTTCTGGTGGTAAGCGAAGAGGCCTTTGCCTACGGCTGCCGGGAACGCAGACGACAGCTCCATATCGTGGATGCCACCGAGGAATCCAGACCCGTTCCGATTGCCGACTTCAGGGTGCCGGACGGCAATTTCTGCGAGCGGGGCGGCCGCTTCGGCCCGCACCAGTTCGCCGAGACGCGGGATGGAGAAATCATCGGCGGAAACCTGCTCTATATCGCCTATTTCAATGCGGGTTTGAGAGTCGTTGATATTTCAAGTCCACACCGTCCCGAAGAGGTAGGCTTTTATATCCCCGATCCTTCCAAGGCGGCCCGATTTTCGGGAACGAGATATGTCCAGACGAATGATGTGGATCTCGATTCCCGAGGGTTGATTTACATCACCGACCGGGATGGCCACGGAATGCACATCCTTGAGTACCAGGGCAAATAGTTCTTCTTGGGGCGAGCCCAGACGAGCCAACAAGGCGGACAAAGAGATGGTTGAGTTTTGAGCAATCAGCGGTTAGCATAAAATTCCTTTCGGGGAAGAAAATAAAGCCGGAATTTCTTGGCTCGTCGCAAGCCGCGGCAATTTTGCCTTTCTCCGGAATGAAAATTGAGACGGCTCAGGAAAGCCCAGCAAACCAGGGAGGAGGAGGCTCATGATTGATTTTGGAGAGTTCGGGGAATTGATCAAAACGCGGCGGTCGATCCGCAAATTCCAGGAAAAACCGGTGCCGGAGGATCTTTTAGTGAAGGCCATTGAATTGGCGGCCTGGGCGCCAAACGGGGGCAATTTCCAGCCCTGGAAGTTCCTGATCGTCTCGAATAAGGACCTGATTCAAAAAATCGGCGACGCCGTAAAGGCCAAGACCGAAATGATGGCTTCCTGGCCGGAAGCCGTTGTCTGTGGGGACGCCCTGGAGCGCTGGAAAAGAACCTCGGATTTCTTCCGCGGCGCTCCGGTCTGCATTGCCGTTCTGATGGGACGCTACTCCAGCATCGCCGACCAGGTTTTGCGTGCGAGGGGGGAAATCGACCCTGCGGCCCGGGAGATCCGCTCGTACCGGCAGATGGGCAACTCGAGCCTCCAGAGCGTAGCTGCCGCAATCACCTATCTCCTGCTGATCCTGCATTATTTCGGACTGGGGACGACCTGGATGGCGGGGCCGCAGCAAGCGAAGAAGGAAATCGAGCAGCTCCTGGGGGTGACTTCCGAATGGGATTTCGTGGATTTGATTCCCGTCGGGTACCCGGCCGAGAGCCCGAAAACCACCGGCCGTAAACCGGTGGGTGATATCATTCAGAATTTCCGTTAAGAACCCTCGCTCGGCGCGGCCGAAACTCCGAACAGGCTGCATTTGAGTCTTGATGCCTATCTTAAAAATCCCCTCCCTTGTGAAAAGGGGGCGAGGGGGGATTGGCAGCATCGGTTTCCGTTTTGTTCTTAAGTTCATCGCCGAGAAATTGCGGTATCCCCTTTGAACTCAAACCTGTTCCCCACTCCGACGAAAATGGCGGCCGTGGCCCTTCTTTATTTTGCCGAGGGGCTTCCCTTCGGCCTTGTCAACAGCGCCCTGTCCGTTTATTTCCGGACGAAAAAAATTTCCCTGGAAGAGATCGGCCTCCTCAGCCTTCTGGGATTGGCCTGGTCTTTGAAACTGCTCTGGGCGCCCCTGGTCGATCGCTTCGGGAAGAGGTTTTTCTGGATTGTCCCCGCCCAGCTGGCGATGGCCGGGTCCACAGCCCTGCTGGCGGTCTTTGACCCGATCGGCGACAAAGCCTGGTTTTGGGTTCTCCTGACAGGCGTCTGCCTTGCTTCGGCAACCCAGGATATCGCGGCGGACGCCTACACCATCGACATCCTGGAAGAGAAAGAACTGGGGCCGGCCAACGGGATCCGTTCGGCCGCCTACCGGGTGGCGCTGGTCGCCGCCGGCGGTCTCATGGTGATGGTTGGCGACTGGTTTGGATGGGGCGCGGCGTTTATCGCAACCGCAGGAGTTCTGCTCGTCCTGGCCTTAATCGTTCTTTCTTCTCCCGCTTTCCATCGAAGCCGCCAGGGCCACCTCCGGCCCGCCTCGTGGAAGAAGCAGTGGTTAGGGCCGATCCGTCTTCTTTCCCGGATGCCGCATTTCGGGGTCGCCGTCTGCTTCATCCTCACTTTTAAATGCGGGGAAGCGATGCTTGTGGCGATGGCCAATCCATTCTGGATCGACCGTGGGTTCAGCCCGGCGCAGATCGGCTTTGTCGTGGGCACTCTCGGGACCCTGGCCAGCATCGTTGGCGCAGTATCGGGAGGATGGCTGACCGCCCGCTGGGGGATCGCCAAGTCCCTTTGGATGCTCGGAATGGTCCAGGCTCTGGCCGGCCTGGGTTATTTTCTCTCCTCCTTTCCTTTTGCTCCTTCCGAGGCGATCTATTTTTCCGCGCTTCTGGAGAGCCTGGCCATCGGGCTGGCTACGGCGGCCTTCCTCAGCTTTCTCATGAAACTCTGCGACAAACGATTCAGCGCCACTCACTATGCCTTTCTGAGCACCCTCTTTGGCCTGGGCCGTTCCCTGGCCGGGGTCTTGGGCGGATACGCGGCAGCCGCCTTAGGCTATCCGCTGTTTTTTTTCGCCACCATCGTCATCGGGGTCATCCCTCTTTTCTTGATTCCCTTCCTGAAATCGACGCTGGACGGAATTCCTGAAGCAGAGGGGTAAATCCCTAAACCTCAGAACAAAAAACAGGTTTGAACGGTCAAGGAATTTCGCAGATAATTCGAAAAATCCTGATAGGGAGGTTGGTCCCAAAAATAAGCGAGAAGGGGGCCGTCGGTTTGTAAAAAGCCAATGAAAATAAGGTGTTGGAAAAATCTTTGGAGATCGGAAGAAGCAGGATAATTATTAATGGTCAACTTTTTTAGGAATCGGACGTTAGGTAAAATTAAAAGGAAAATGGTAAAAACGCGACAAAATAACAAGAGGAGGCGCTATCAAATGAAACGATCCAAATGGACGGCCTTTTTATTATCGATTATCTTATTGCTTCCCGTCTCATCGTACGCCGCGCTGGATCTTATGCGCATCAGCCTTCTCGAAGGGGAAGTCCAGATATATACGGAGGAAACGGGGGAATGGGTTCCGGCTTCCATTAATATGCCGCTCAAAGAAGGGGACCGGATCTGGGCGGCGGACCGCGGGCGGGTGGAGCTGAATATGAAAGACGGAGCCTACCTCCGCCTGGACCAGAAATCGGCCCTCGAAGTCCTCACGTTGGAAAAGGACTCCTGTCAACTTCATCTTTCCACCGGACACCTGTTCGTCAACTATCGGGACAAAGATAACGCCTTTCTGCAGATTGAAACGCCGGAATCCTCGGTGCGGGCTTATGAAAAGTCAAAATTCCGGATAGACGTCTTCGACTCCGGAAGGACGGAAATAACCAATTTCCGCGGGACGATCTATGCCGAAAGCCGCGAGGGAAGGACCCAGATCGAAAAGGGACGAACCCTTTACATAACGGAGAGAGGCGATGCGGAGTTCGGCCCGCTGCCGCCGGCCGATGAATGGGAAAAGTGGAACCGCCAGAGGGACACAAAGCTGGCCGAATGGAAACCGCCTTCCAAATACCTGCCCGGGGAACTGCGTTCTTACTCGCGGGACCTGGATGAAAACGGGCGCTGGGTTTATGTGGAGGAATACGGGCAGGTCTGGACTCCCAATGTGGTTATTTCGGTCGGCTGGGCTCCGTACCGGGTCGGGCGATGGGTGTGGATCGGCGGGGATTATACCTGGGTCTCTTACGAACCCTGGGGCTGGGCCCCTTATCACTATGGACGCTGGGCTTTTGTCGGCCACATCGGGTGGTGCTGGGTGCCTCCCGTCAGAGGGGCGGTTTATTGGGGTCCCGGTTATGTCGGCTGGGTGGTCACCCCCACCTATGTATCGTGGGTTCCCCTGGCCCCGCGGGAAGTGTATTATGGCCGTGGAAATTACGGGCCCCACAGTGTGAATATCACTAAGGTCAATGTGACCAACGTCAACGTGGAAAAGGTTGTTTATAAGAATGTCAACGTTACGAACGCCGTGACGGTCATCCACCGGGAAACCTTTGTCACCGGCAAACGCCTGGACGTCAAGGTCCAGGAAAACCCGTTTCACCGCGAAAGGGTTCACGTGGGCCGACCCGACATCCAGCCGGAACGGACGACCAAGATGCCCGTGGTCAGGGAAGTTCCCCAGGACAAGAAGCCGCCCGCGCCCATCCGCGAGGTTAAGGTCAAGGAGATAAAGGAGAACCGTCCTCTCGTGCGGCAAAAGGAGGCCTCAGTCCTGCGGCCGGAAGCTCCCCCGCGGGAGATGAAAGTGAAGATCAGGGAAGGGACGCCGGAGGCTCGAGGCGCAGAAAAATCCGGTCAGCCGAGTCCGCCGAAAAGAGACCTCGAGAAGCCCGGAAGGGCGAAAGCCGCGGAGCGGGAGATCGAAAAACCGAAACCCGGGAAGACGGCGGTCCAGGCAGTTGAAAAACCGCAGGTCCGGACTCAGCCTGAGCGCCGGATCGAAAAACCCGGAGCGGTTCAGCCAACAGAAAGGGGAGTCGAAAAAGCCAGAGCGGCTCAGCCAGCAGAGAGATCCGTCGAAAAGCCCAAACCCGCAAAACCCGCGGAAAGAGGCGTGGAAAAGCCGACGCCCTCCCGAATTTCCGAAAAGGGCACCGAGAGATCGGTAGCCCCGCGGGCTCCGGAAAAGGAGAATGCCCGGCCCAAACCCGCAGAAAAAGAAAAGGAGAAGGGATCTGAGCCCCGGCCGATGGAGCGGGGAGGGCAGGGGGGCGAAGGAAAGGGAAGATAAGACCGCCTCTCGAAAGGGGAACGGCTCCTTTCTCCGGCCGGGCTGTCCAAACGATCCCGGCCGCCTTTAGAAGCGCCAATAAAAAGCCCGGGCAAAAACCGGCTTAGGTTTTTCATTTGGCGTGAACCTCTTTGACCAGGTGAAGAGCAATCCAGGCGCCGATGCTGGCGAAAAGACAAAGCAGAAACCCCAGCCGATAACTGCCCGTAATATCGAAGGTATAGCCGACAAACATCGGCCCCAGTCCGCCCCCCAGAGTACCCGAGAAAACCATGGCGGCAAATATCGAAGCGTGGGATTTCAAGCCGAACAGATCGGCGACATAGGGGGACAGAATCGCCCCCGTGGCCCAAAGGCCGAGGCCGTACAGGACGGCGAAGAAATAAAGCATGCCCAGGGTGCGAGAAAATTGAAGGACAAGGAATGCGGCCACCGACAGGGTCAGACAGACATAAAACCCCGGGCGGTTTCCGATGCGGTCGGCGAGCCCGCCCATAAAGATCCTGCCCGGGATGCTCACCCCCGCCGCCAGAGACAGAACCGTTGCCGCCTGAATCGGGGAAACCTCCAGCCCGATGGCGTGGGGAACGATGTGAACGGCGACGACGTTGATCAGCAGGAAATCGCAAAACGATATGATAACCAGGAGCCAAAAGGTTCGGGTCCGAACGGCCTTCCCAAAGGATATCTCCCTTTCCGAGACTCTCTTCCCGGGAGAGAAACTTTGCCGGGCTCCGTAAGGGGAAAGCCCGATTTCCGCCGGATCGCTTTTCATAAAAAGAGCCGCCAGGAAAATAACCAGGAAACTCAGCCCCCCCAGGAGAAGAAAAGAAAGGCGCCATCCGAGAAGCTCGAGGAAAAGGCTGAAGAGGGGGGGAAAAGCCGCAATCCCGATTGCCGGTCCCGCGGCCAAAAGCCCGGACATAAGCGAACGATTTTTGACAAACCAGCGGGGCACCACCGACATGGTCGGGGCCCAGGCGCCGCTCATGCCGATTCCTGCGAAAACCCCGTAATACAAATAAAGGTGCCAGAGGGTTTCAACCCGGGAAGAAAGGGCGTAGCCGGCTCCCAGAAACAAGCTGCAGGCAACAAGGAGCGCCCGAGGCCCGAACTGGTCCATGAGCCTGCCGGCCAGGAGGCTGACCAGACCGAGGTTGATCATGCCCAGTGTGAAGGCTCCAGAGAATCCGGCCCGCGTCCACCCGAACTCCCGCACCATCGGGTCGAGAAAAACCCCAAAAGTGCGATTGGCCCCCCAGGCTACCGTCATGATGGCGAAGGAAGCCCCGGCTACAATATACCCATAAAAGATCTTCCGCCGCACATTTTCCTTCCAGAATCCAGAGAAAAAAGAGGAAGGCGAAGTTGGATAAAGGGCGAATTCAGCCGACCTGTTTCAGGGCGGATTTATAACGGCGGGGGAGGGTTTGGTACAGCCTCGTCCCGGCAATCTTGGCCCGCTGCATTTCCGGGGAAACGTCGCCGATAATTTTCCCGGGAACGCCTACAACCAATTTCCCCGGGGGGATCGTTCGGTTGTCGGTTATAACACATCCGGACCCAATGATACAGTTCTCGCCGATTTCCACGCCCTCGTGCAAGATTGCGCCCATGCCCACCAGAACGTTCTCCTTGATTTTCGAGCCGTGAACAATGGCCCCATGGCCGATGTGGCTGTCGGCGCCGAGGCGGGCGGTCTGTTCGGGAAAGGTGTGAATCACGCAGTTTTCTTGAATATTCGATCCGTCGCCGACCTCGATATATCCGAAATCGCCGCGCAGGACCGCGCCCGGCCCGATGTAGCAGTTTTCCCCGACCGTGACCCCCCCGACCACGACGGCGGCGGGGTGAACAAAAGACGTTTCGCCGATTTGGGGGCGCTTGCCTTCAAATTCGTAGATGGGCATAAAATTAATCCTTTCCGGGAGATTCGGGAGATCAAAAAGATGCGTGGAGTCTTATCGAGAGGATCCAAGAGGGCGTATTTTTTTGCCCTATGCGCCGGGCGCTTTTTAGAGATGCGGAAGCGGGTCTGTAAGCCGAGTTCTGTCTCTCCGGGAATCCGGAGAGGGTGGCCATTCCTCTCGCCCCGCCATTGCTGGCGGGATCCAGCAACCTACCCGGGAGCCTCGGGCGGGCCGCCCTCCAGCGCTCCCCTATTCGGTCTTGCTCCGGGTGGGGTTTACCCTGCCGGCCCTGTCGCCAGGACCGCGGTGAGCTCTTACCTCGCCTTTTCACCCTTACCCCGCGGAGTCGCGGGGCGGTATGTTTTCTGTGGCACTTTCCCTGGGGTCACCCCCGGTCGCCGTTAGCGACCACCCTGCCCTGTGGAGCTCGGACTTTCCTCCTGCTTGCGCAGGCGGCCACCCGACCCCCTTCCGCAATCAAAAAAATATTCACCACCGAGCGCACTGAGATCACGGAGACTTACCTAATCTCCGGAAGAACAAGAATCTCAAGGCGACACGTGGTTCAGCTATAATAGAAAAAATCCGCCAGAAAATCGTTCCCAAATTCTCCCGCTTGAACCCTCGGCCCCCTTAGATTTCTTCTTTCTGGTCGATCGCCTCGTTGGCCAGCTGGTCGGCGCGACGGTTCTCCTCACGGGGGACGTGGCGGATCCGGTATCTCGAGAAGCGCTTCAGAAGCTCCAGGGCTTTCCGGTGCAAGGGCTTCAGATGAGCCTCCCGTACCTTGTACTCTCCCAGGAGCTGCCGGACCACCAGTTCGGAATCCATATTAATTATAACGCCTTCCGTGCCGAGAGCGGAAGCTTTTTCCAGGGCCAGCAGAACCGCGCGGTATTCGGCCACATTATTGGTGGCGTGGCCCAGGTAAGACTTGTATTCCTTGAGGGTCTTTCCCCGCTCATCGGCAAGCACCACGCCCGCGCCGGCTTCTCCCGGATTGCCGCGGGAGGCTCCATCGGCATGAATGGAAATTTCCGCGATCCCCGGCCCCGGGGAAGAGACGGAAGGCTTTGGTTCTCCCTCGGAGATCAGCCGGGCGCAGCGCTCCAGGATTTGCTGCAGATCTTTGGGTTTCAAAGAAGGGAAGCGCTTCAGAGTTTTGGATACGCTGAGGGTCTGGGCGAGATAAGACACGACGGCTTCGCTTGTCGGAGGAGATAGATCCTGTTCATCCGGAAAGAGCCCGCCCTGCGGAGATTGCTCCGAGCTCACGGCTGTTTAGCCTTCTCCGTCCCGTTTTCCCAGAAAAGAATCCGGCTGCAATTGGGGCAGAGAATCAGGGTCTGCTGTTTCTGCAGTTCGATGTAGAGCTGGGGGCGGAGATTCATATTGCAGGCATGACAGACGCCGTTAGAAACGGAGGCCACGGCGAGACCCTGCCGTTTTTCGAGAAGCATCTGGTACTTGCCCAGGATATCGGGGGGGAGTCCTTTCTGCCGTTCGTCCCGTTCCTTCACTTCGGCGGCCATCTTCTGATCGAACTGAGCGGCCCGTTCCCGGAGGTCGGAAATCAAGAGCTCGTATTCTTTCCGTTTGACCGCCAGTTCCTTTTCTCCCTCCCGCGCGGCTTTCTGCAGCTCCTCGAACCGCTCGAGGAGCCCCAAAATTTCCTCTTCCCGCTGCCGGTTCAGCTTCTTGGCCCCGTCGATTTCCTTCAGGATCGCCTGGTATTCCTTGTTGGTCTTGATTTCAAAAACTCGGGCTTCGGTTTTCTTCACCCGCTCCGTTTCTTCATCGAGTTCCTTCTCCTTGTGCCGCCGCTCCTTGAGCAGGCGATCGAGCTCGGCCTTCTGACTCAAGACCGTCTCTTCTTCCTTCTTGAACTCAGCTTCCAGGGCCGCGAGCCGCGCGGGAATCTGGTCTTTTTCCCGCTGCATCTCCCGGATTTTCAAATCCAGGGTCTGCAGAACCGCCAACCTTTCCATTTGCTCTCGCAATTCCGTTTCCTCCCATAAAAAAAGTGCACCCGAAAGGTGCACTTTTCCATTCAAATCAAACCTCAGCACTTTGTAGGCGGGACGGGTACGGCCCGCAAATTTTGATGTCTTTAACCTTCATCTCGCACATCATCCTGGTGGGCCCACCTGGGTTCGAACCAGGGACCTGCCGGTTATGAGCCGGTGGCTCTACCGCTGAGCTATGGGCCCGCTTTTCCTTAGAATATCCGTTTTCAGGCCCCTTGTCAATGCAGCGGGGGGTGTTGATGGTTCCCTCCCCCCACCTTCGGCCTTTCCGATCTGCGGTCCTTTTCCTTTCATCCTTCCACAAAGGAGCGCAGTTTCTTTGACCGGGAGGGGTGACGCAGCTTGCGCAGGGCTTTGGCTTCGATCTGCCGGATGCGCTCCCGGGTTACATCGAAGTTCTGCCCCACCTCTTCAAGGGTATGATCCGCCTTTTCATCGATTCCGAAACGCATTTTCAGGACCTTCTCCTCGCGGGGGGTCAGGGTCGCCAGGACCTTCCGCGTCTGCTCGGAGAGGTTCAGCTGGACCACTGCTTCCGAAGGGGCGGTGACTTTTTTGTCCTCGATAAAGTCGCCGAGATAGCTGTCCTCCTCTTCCCCGATGGGGGTGTCGAGCGATATCGGCTCCTTGGCGATCTTCAAAACCTTGCGCACCTTGTCGAGGGAGAAGTCCATCCGTTCGGCGATTTCCTCGGGGGTGGGCTCCCGTCCTAATTCCTGGACCAAGTAGCGCGAGGTACGGATGAGCTTGTTGATCGTTTCGATCATGTGGACCGGAATGCGGATGGTCCGGGCCTGGTCGGCGATCGCCCGGGTAATGGACTGGCGAATCCACCAGGTGGCGTAGGTGCTGAACTTATATCCCCGCTGGTATTCGAATTTGTCCACCGCCTTCATGAGGCCGATATTCCCTTCCTGGATAAGGTCCAGGAACTGCAACCCCCGGTTCGTGTATTTCTTGGCGATGGAAACCACCAGGCGGAGGTTGGCCTTGATCAGTTCGTTCTTGGCCAGTTCGGCCTTGGTTTCCCCGTTCTTGACGGCCTGGAGCGTGTGCTTGAGCTCCTCGACGGGCAGGTTCGACTCCATCTCCACCCGGCGGATCTTCCGCTGGGCGTTCTTGATGACCCGCTCGTATTCCTCCAGCTCGTTCTTTTTCAAGCCGGTTTTGCGCAGGGATTTGCGGAACTCTTCGCCGCTCCGGTGCATCAGGCGCAGGAGCCGGCTGAGCTGCTCGACAGGCATCTTGGCCTGGAGCTGCACCTCCAGGAATTCGGCATCGGCTTTTTCCACCCGGTCGGCCAGCCCCTTCAGCTTCTGAACAATTTTGTCAATATGCTTGGTCTTGAGATTGATATCCTTCATCAGGGAGACGATTTTTTCTTTGTTCTCCTGGAGGCGCTTTTCCGTCTGGGCCCGGAGGGTGCTGGGGAGCCGGCCTTTGCTCAGCTTATCCTTGGCCTGCCGGTTTTTCTCGTCCAGCTTCTTGATCTGCTCGACCAGGGCGAGAATCCGCTCGATGTTGAACTCTTCCTCGAGAAAGTATTCCTCTTCGTCCAGGTCCTGGGCGATCTCCTTGGCCTTGATCTTCTTCGAACCCAGACGCTCGCCAAACTGGATGATCTCCTTGATAGTCAGGGGGGAATCGAGAACCGCGTTGATGACCTCCTTTTCTCCGGCTTCGATTCGCTTGGCGATTTCCACCTCCCCCTCGCGGGTGAGCAGGGAGACCGAGCCCATCTCGCGCAGATACATATACACGGGGTCGATTGATTTTCCCAGGGCCTCGGCGTCCAGATCCAGCTCCTCTTCCGCCGGGAAGCGCTCGATCTCCTCCCGCTGTTTGGGAACCTTTAATTTGTGGGCGGCGTCGACGACCTCGATATCCATCTCCCCGAACATCATCATGAGATCGTCGATCTGGTCCGAGGAGACGATTTCGGGAGGCAGAAGGTCATTGACCTCGTCGTAGGTCAAGTAACCCTTCTCCTTGCCCAGGTTGATCAATTGCTTGACCTGATCCATTTCCTGTCCTTTGGCCATGCGTTTTCTACCCTTTCCCTGGCGTCACGCCTCCGCCCGAGGGTCCCCGGCGGAAGACCTGCCCAGCCATTTTTGCTGTTCCATTACGAGCCGCTGCTTGCGCTTGAGAAGCTCTTTCAGTCCCGAAGCGCCGGCAGGGTTTTGCTTCGCCAGCTGGCTGCGCTGGCGGATCTCCTCGTCCACCTGATGAATCTCCTTCTGGACGCGGGTGACCTTCATCTTGCGGAGGCAGTCCTGAAACATGCGGTCGGCGTCCACGACCCGCTCTTCCTCGAGCAGAAGTTCCGCGACCAGATTCCTGCTGTCCTCCTCCTCCAGCTGCAGGAGAAGGGCGGCGATGTCTCCCGCCGGGCGTCCTTTCCCGTAGCGCTCCAGCTCCCGGGCGACCTTACGGTACCGGGGATCGGAAAGACCCTCCGGCCCCAGGGTTTCTTCCACCACCGGCACATATTCCGGGTGCAGGAGCATGAGCTGAAGCAGAATTCGCTCATGGACCGGCCCCGGAGGAGCCGCCGGCCTGGCCGGCGGGGGGACGGGGGCCTGAGCCGAAGACTCCCGCCGTTTCAGAGAATCGCGAAGCTGCGCTTCCTTCATCCCAAGCCTCTGAGCGATCTGCTCCACATACAAATTCTGTTCCAAGGGATCCCGCAGCCGGTTCAGGGCAGGAAAAAGATCCCGCACGATCCGGACTTTCCCCTCCACGTTCTGAGTCCCGTGGCGGCGGAGGGCCTGCTGGAGCAGATAATCGAGGACCGGGACGGCCTCCTCCAGGATGCGCCGAAATCCGGCGGCCTTTTCCCGGCGCACAAAGCTGTCCGGGTCGAAACCCGCGGGCAGAGAGGCGACTTTGGCCGAAAGCCCTTCATCCAGAAAAAGCTCCAGGCTTCGCTGCGCCGCTTTCCGCCCGCTCTCGTCGGCATCAAACACCAGAACCGCTTCCCGGGCCTGCCGCCCCAGCAAAGAAACCTGGGCGGGCGTCAGGGCGGTTCCCAGGGAAGCGACGACGTTGCGGATCCCCTCCTGGTGAAGGGAGAGGAGGTCCATGTAGCCCTCAACGATTACGACCGTCCCGATTTCCCGGATCGGCCCCTTGGCAACGTTCAGCCCGTAGAGCATCTGCCCCTTGCTGTAAATCGCCGATTCCGGGGAGTTCATATACTTGGGCGGCGGCAAACCATCGCCGCCCGGCGATTCGTCCACGATGCGTCCGCCGAAACCGGCGACTCTGCCCGCCTCCTGGAGGATGGGAAAGATCACCCGCCGCCGGAAACGATCGAAATGGCTCGGTCTTCCGGCGGGGGCCGTCCCTTCTTTCCGCGGGATGATGAGCCCCAGACTCTCGGCCAGGTTCGCAGGGATTTCCTGCTTCTGCAAGAAGAGAACCAGGGAATCCCAGGCCGGAGGGGCATAACCCAGACGGTGTTCCCGGATGATTTCGGCGGAGAGCCCCCGTTTGGCGAAATATCTTCTCCCCTCCTCGCCTTCCCTCTCGGAAAGGAGGAGGTGCTGATAGTATTCCGCCGCCGCTTCGTTGATCTCGAAAAGACGAGCCTTCAGGCTGCGGCGGCGCTTTTCCTCTTCGGACAGCTCCCATTCCGGGAGGGAAACGTGATAACGTTTGGCCAGCTCCCGAACGGCTTCCGGGAAGGTCCAGTTGTGGGTCCGCATCAGGAAATTGAAGACGCTCCCTCCGGCCCCGCACCCGAAGCAGTGAAAAACCCCCTTTTCCGCATTCACCGTGAACGAGGGGGTTCTCTCCGAGTGAAACGGACACAGGCCCAGATGGTTTTTGCCCGCTTTCCGCAAGGAGACAAATTCGGAGACGATCTCGACCACATTCGCCTTCGCTTTGATCTCGGCGATCTTTTCCTCGGGGATCCCGCCCTTCATTCAGACACCGCCCGCGCCTTGGAGCGACTCCGCCGCACTCCCGATCCGATCGCCACGATCGTGACCCCGTCGCCCCCTCTCCCAGGGCCCCCCGGCTCGAAATTCTCCACAAAATCGTGTTCCCGCAGGTAATCTCGAACCGCCTTGCGCAGCCGGCCGGTCCCGGCGCCGTGAATGACCTCCAGCTCCCGCAGCCCTCCCACAAGGGCCTCATCGATGGCCTTGTCCACCAGGGGAAGAGCCTCCTCGACCCGCAACCCGATGATTTTCAACTCCCGGGCGGCTGAAGGGACCTCGTACTCGACGGAACCGGCGGGGAACCTCTTTTCCCTTCTTTCCTCCAGCCTTCTGTTCTTGCCGCGGGCTAAGGGCAAAAAGTCTGTCTCCGCCTCCAGACCCAGCCGCCAAATTCGGGGCGTCCGGCCGGCCTCCGATTCTATCGCTTCTCCGGAAAGGGTTCGCTCCAGGCCCGCTTCTTTCTGCCGGATGGCCCGGTCGAGGCCATGAACGTCATTTCGACCCTGCGCCTTGAACTCCCGGATCATCCGGCGAAGTTCCTCCCTCGCCTCCCGGATCACCTGGCGGGATTCGTCCCGGGCTTTTCGGAGACGTTCCTCCTCTTCGGTCTTGGCCCGGAGAAAGAGAACTCGGGCTTCCTCCCGGTCCTTCCGCGCTTCTTTTTCCAGGTCTTCGGCTTCCTGAATTTTGTTTTCCCATTTTTTCTGATGCCGGTCTAAGGCGGATAGAAGTTCTCCCACCTTCCGATCGCCCTCTCCCAGGTAGCTCTTTGCCCGCTCAATCAGCTCCTTGGGAATTCCGTACTTTTCCGCCATGAGCAGGGCATAGCTTTCTCCCGGGCGACCGTATATCAGGCGGTAGGTCGGACGGAGAGTCTCCGGGTTGACCTCCACGGACACGTTGACCACGTCCGGATGGAGGGCCCCGTAGGCCTTGAGCAGATGGAGATGGGTGGTGACCGCCGTCTTGGCGCCCCGCGCCCGCAGACGGTCGATCAGGGCCATGGTCAAGGCAGCCCCTTCGGCGGGGTCGGTTCCGCCCCCGACCTCATCCAGCAGGACAAGGGAGGAAGGGTCGGCCTCCCGGATGACGCCGGCCAGGGTCCGAATCCATGCGGAAAAAGTGCTCAGGTTGTCCGGCAGGCTCTGCTCATCACCGATATCGGCGAAGATCTTCCGCACCACGGCCGCCCGGCTTCCTTCCTCCGCAGGGATGGGGATGCCGCACTGGGCCATCAGGGTCAAGAGGCCGAGGGTTTTCAAGGAAACCGTCTTGCCTCCCGTGTTCGCGCCGGTCAGAATGAGGGTACTCATCCCCTTATCCAATCGAAGGTGAACCGGCACCGTGGTCCCCGGGTCCAGGAGGGGATGGCGGGCCCCGCGCAGATCCCAGATCCCTTCCTCGTTGAGCTCCGGAACGACGCCGCGGGCGGACCGGGCATAATGGGCCTTGGCGAAAATCAAATCCAGGCGGCCGAGAAGGTCCACGGCGCCGGCGATCGCTTCGCTTTCCTCCCGGACCCAGGCGGTCAGCTCGAGGAGGATCCTGCGCTCCTCTTCCTTTTCATCCTGAAGGAGGAGGTTGAGTTCGTTGTTCTCCTCCACGGTGGCCAGCGGTTCGACGAAGAAGGTAGCCCGGGATTGGGACTGGTCATGAATGATCCCGGGGAGGGCGTTTTTGCATTCCGCCTTCACGGCCAGAACATAGCGGTCTTGGCGGAGGGTGATGATTTGCTCCTGAAAAATTTTCCTCAGGCTTTCCTGCCCCCAGAGAGCCTCCAGAGAAGTTCGGATCCGGCTGCGGGTCAGCTGAATCTCGCGTCGGAGGCGGGCAAGTTCTTCGCTGGCCGAGTCCAGAATTTCGCCGCGGGGCCCAAGCGCGGCCTGAAGGCGTTCGCGCAGGTCTTCGAGTTCGGGCAACCTTTGCCCCAGCCTCTGAAGGTGCGGGTAATGGGGAGGGGCCTTGGCCAGGAAGCGTTTGACCCGGGAAGAGGCGCCGAGCGTGCTCCGGACGGCCAGAAGTTCTTCCGGAAGAAGGCAGGCCCCTTCGGCGCGGGCGCGCGGAAGGAGCGGGCGCAGCTCCAAGGTCCCTGCAAGAGGGAGAGGCCCTTCCTCTTCGATCATGCGGGAGGCTTCGACCGTTTCCCGAAGAAGCAGCTCAATTTGGGCTCTTTCCCCGAGGGGGTGAAGCGCGAGGCAGAGGGCCTGCCCGACCTCGGTGGCGGCAAAGGCCTTCAAGGCCTGCAGAAACGGGAAAAATTCTAAAACGCGGAGCGCGCGCTCCTCCATGGATTGGCCTCGTGCCCGGAAAATAGAATTTCCGGCGGCTTCCCCGCTTTGAACAAAATAGAGAACGCCGCGATCATTTTCGCCCGGTGGATGTTTGGGAATAAACCGCGCAGGATTCTCGGGAAACTGGAGATGGAGACTGGAAACGGGGAAAACGCTTTCCCTGATTTCGCGATTCTTTGGAAAGAAATGCCTGTGCGATCCCAGGATTTTTCCGCCGGATACCGAGAAAGAAAAATAAAAGTCCCTCCCCGGAACCATTCTTCCCGAGCGATTTCAGGGTCTCGGAATGAATATGGGACGAGCTGAACCCCGCCGGGGTTCAGCTCGTCATTTTGGACAATTTTTGTTTAACGATTTCGCTGACCGCTTTCCCATCGGCTCGCCCTGTGACCTTACTCATCAGGGCTTTCATGACTTTCCCCTGGTCTTTGGGCCCGGTCGCCTGCATTTCGGCGACCGTCTGATCGACCAACCCTTCGAGTTCGGACGGGGTGAGCGGTTGCGGAAGATAGGCGAGAAGAATGTTCAACTCGGCCTCTTCCTTGGCCACAAGGTCCTGCCGCCGCCCCTCCTGGAACAGGCGAATAGATTCCCTGCGCTGCTTCACAAGGGAGGATACGACCTCCAGCGCTTCAGCATCCGTCATCTCCCTTTTTTGACCGCTCACTTCACGTTTTTTCAGCTCGGTCTTAAAAAGGCGCAGGGCAGAAAGTCTTCTCTCATCTCGGGCTTTCAGCGCGTCCGTGAAATCTTTTTCGATCCGTTCTCGTAGCGACATGTTAGGCTATTCTTCGTAAATCCGCATCCGCTTCATGGCGCGCTTGCGCGCCGCCAAGGCTTTCTTTTTCCTCTTGACGCTGGGCTTTTCGTAGTGCTCCCGCTTGCGGATTTCCGACAGGATTCCGGCCTTTTCGCACTGCTTTTTAAAGCGCTTCAGGGCATTTTCGAAGGACTCACCTTCTTTAACTTTGACCCCCGGCATTC
>Ga0079037_100000680_pt1 | contig 16027 bp, 14 predicted proteins | sample Mud3Dept4metaG_FD_71479 | JGI IMG/M metagenome (GOLD analysis project Ga0079037, IMG submission 71479) | Freshwater wetland microbial communities from Ohio, USA, analyzing the effect of biotic and abiotic controls - Mud 3 Core 4 Depth 4 metaG | ecosystem: Environmental > Aquatic > Freshwater >... | reverse complement strand
AGCATTCCTGGAAGCTCAAGATCCGAGTAGTAGAAAGCCTTCCCTCTTGCTTTTTCCAACGCGCCAACCATCGGAATCCTTTTACCCACATAGGTCAAGGGCTCTTCCTTTCCCTGTATGACAAGGGAACTCAACAAGGGTTTAGGGTCTACAACGAGAGTCTTTCGAACCCCTCTCTTCTCCCTTTCTTGGTCCATTGTGTCTCCTATCTATTTTGAGGTTTCACCACAGACTGAATCGCCTCGACGATTTTTGCATATCCGGTACAACGGCACAAATTACCTGAAACGGCCTCTTTGATCTCCTGAAGAGAGGGAGAAGGATTTTCGTCTAAGTATGCCTTGGCAGCCAAGATCATTCCTGGGGTACAGAAGCCGCATTGGATCGCCCCGTGCTCAATAAATGACTTCTGCAAAGGATGAAGGCCTTCTTCTGTTTCAACCCCTTCAATCGTGGTGACCGAGCACCCCTGAACTTTAGGGATTAAGGTCAGACAGGAGAGCACGGCCTCTCCGTTTAGAAGAACAGTGCACGATCCACATTCGCCTTGGCCGCACCCCTCTTTGGTTCCCTTGAGGCCCAGGTCATGACGAAGTACATGAAGGAGCGAACGCCCCGGCTCAACCTCTATAGAGATGCCTTTGCCATTTAGCAAAAAGTCAACTCTCATGGGCTATCCTCCACGTATACATGATATCATCTTTTCTTTGAGGGAGCCAATGGGCCTTCTATTCTTCCTGAAGCCCTCTCCCCTGTTCGTGATATTCATTTCACTCGCAACCCTGTCTGATTTCGGAAGTTCTTTTGGCTACATTTTAGAATCGACAAGCGTTTCCTTTGCGAATAACTCCTCCAAAGGAATGATTCTTTCCGCCAATCCTTGTTCATACGAAAACTGAACCATGGCTTCAAGAACATGTTTGTTCGCTTGAACCCCGTAGGGCCAGAGATCCTGGCCAATGATCGCCTTCTCTCTCTCGACCTCTGCCATGAGCCATGGGAGCGAATATCCCGAGGTCCATATCCGCTTTAAACAAAGATCCTTCGATTCCCTGAAGGCCTTGAAAAGTTCCATTGCCACCCAGCGATTCTCCCGGTAGATGGATTCTTTGATCACAACAATATGCATGATCGGGAAGATTTTTGTCTTCTTGTAGTACTCTTCTTCCATCGCACGATAATCAGGGAATAACCTCTTAATTTTGGGATGACCCTTGATGAAAGAAGTCAATGGATGCGGGGAAACGAGGGCGGATATTGCTCCCCTTTCAAGCATGCCTGCCAGCGTCTCCGATTCCGGGATTGGCTTAACAACAATCTCGCGAGGAAGCTTGAGCTCCACCCTTTCCTTCCTGCCAGCCTCTTCATGGCCCCCTGTCCTCCATATCACGTCGGATGCCTTAACCCCGTACTCGTGGTGGAGAAGGCCTCTTACCCATAATGCTGCCGTCATGTGATACTCCGGAACCCCCACCTCTTTTCCCTTCAGATCCTCGGGCCTTTTGATGCCAGCATCGGTATTGATATAAGTGATGGAGTGGCGAAACGTTCTCGATGGGAAGACCGGTATGGCAATAAACCTGTTATTTCCTCTTGAACGTTCAAGAATATATCCGGACGTGGATAATTCTGCGGCATCAAACTCTTCATATTGAAACATGCGCCAGAAAATCTCTGGAGCATCGCCCACCTTAAAATTGATGTAATTGAAGTCAATACCTTCAGGCTTAATGACACCGTCAATTAATGGCCTCATGCGATCGTAATCACAACAAGCAAAATTAATTCGTAGTCTTGACATAGATTCTCTCCTTTCTCCATTCTTACCCGTATTTTGGAAATAGTCTCTGTTTCACAATCGGCAATCCTTAGTCCTCTCTATTCTTACGCACCTCGTCGGTATCCCTTGGCTCGTGAAGACACGCCTTCCTATGTCATGAAATTCGAGAACATTGGATCAATTCGGCTCAACGCCTGCCCCACCGCACGTTCCATCAACACACTGACCATCTGCTGCCGATACTCTTTCCCGCCCCGAATGCTTGTTCTCGGAGAACTCTCCTCTGATGCTACCAATGCAGCCTTTTTTACAATGTCGCGGGTTACCATGGCCCCTTTAAGGAAGTTTTCTGCATTTTTGGCCCTGAACGGAAGGGGGGAGACGGGTCCGATGACGATCCGAGCGTCTTCAAACTTCTTGAGACCCTGGTCCAGGCAGACCCAAACGGCCTCGTTCAACACCGGAAGAGAAAGAGCTTTTCTTCGAGATAACCTCTGGAAAGAAGACCCGCTCTGAGCCGTTGGAACAGGAAATTCCACTTCTGTGACCATCTCCCTCGTGCTGTCGATCAACGATTCGCCTGGTCCTTTGTAGACCTCTTCGATCGGCTGTAGCCGTTCATGGCCGTCTTCACCCACAATTCTTAATCTTCCACACAAGGCGATTAACGCACACGCCCCATCGGCAGCTGGCATAGCATTCACGATGTTTCCCACTAGGGTTCCCATATTACGGATCTGCGGGGAACCGACGGTACTGCACGCCTCAGCAAGAACTGGAGTCCGTTTAAGGATCACGTCTGATTTGGAGGCCTGCGTGTGAGTCACCATGGCCCCTAAGTGAAGCATGTTTCCATCTATCTTAATGTCACTCAATCCTTCGACTTTCGAAATATCAACCAGCGCCTCGACCTTCCTTTTTTGTGTCTTAAGCTCAATGACGAGATCCGTACCTCCCGCGATGATTCTCGCGTTTCCCCTGAAACGTGCGAGGATATCGATCGTTTCTCTAATAGAGTTCGGTTGGAAGTAGGATCGGCAGACCATTTTAACCTCCATTATCACAGTTCGAGTTTGCACCCTCAATGCTGTTTAAATTGGACTCCTTGGATCATCCCTCATCAACCCTTGATTTCACCGCCAACCTACCCAAATCTTTTCGTTTCTCCGAAACGATACGTTTGAACAATAACTGGATGAGAAGTACTTTCGTCTTCCAGTCCATGCCCTCTGCTCTCGCAACGTTTTCGGTCATCAAACCAGGTTTTTTTAGTAGCAACTACCTCTGGAAAAATCGTCCCGTGTTGGACTGTGGGTTGCATACAATACTGTATTTTGTCTGCCTACTTTTGTCAAGTATATATTTGTATATATTTGTCCGTGTTCCTGTTTATCTCTCCGTAGAGGCAATTAAAAGCCGCCCTTTCCTCCCTTGCAGCCAGTCTGCCATACGGATTTATACGCATTTCGAAAAGGGTCTCCCTGTCTATTTGCGGTAGCCACACCCTGAGAATCAGTTGGCACTTGGCCTCAAAATATGTTAAATTTTAAGCTAAAATGGATTTTTTTGGTTCATCCAAGCGATTTGCTAGGGTATTGTGAAACCAAAAAACGTGTTGAGAAGGAGATACTTTTCGAGGAGCGGAAGGAGAAAAATTAGGTATCTTACGAAAAGTTTCAATACCATCCTTCGTGACGGCGACCAGTTACTCGGCGCGACGATGAATGTGGTTGAAAAAGTCCGAATTACTTAACCGCTCGAGAATCTTAATGCCAATGTTATTTCGGCAGCGCCTGTCTCATTATTGGATTGCAGATCCAGCTTTTACTTTGGGAGGTTTTTCCCTAGGACCGAACGCTTCCTCTCGTAGAAGAGGGATTTAGATGTATATCCACTTAAAAACTCAAAGGATACATTGCCAAAGGGAGGCCAGACCCTCCGTTACGTGAGAACCTCGATGGAATTCACAATTCTTGGCACTGTCGTCGCAGCTGTCTCTGTGTCGGCGCCGTCGCAGCGCCGGCTGTCAGTGACTCATCCACGCTGGGATCTTCGAAACACCCAAAACTTTCTGCAAAGGCAATCTGGAAGGCGTCGTTGCACTGGCGGTGGCGAACGCTAGCTTCCAGCCAGGAGCCTTGATACCCACACTGGCCCTCGGCATCCTGGCAACGGTAGCATAATCGATGTATTTGTGACGATCCTCTTCGGCGTCGCTGGATACTATGTGGAAAAGGAGGGTAGCCTCTGATTTCCTCCGTACTTGCTTTTCCTATTTGTCCGAATGTCGAACGTAACCTCTTCCGGCCCCTAGCATTGTACGGTGGATCTTATAAGATTGTTTTCCAAGAGTCCGGTCAGTATCATCGTACTGATTCTTGTTAGATAGGCGATGCTTTTCACACGTCGACCCTATTGGGGAAATCAAAACCACAGGTCCGAGTCGACGAATCATCCTTTCTGGATGAACAAGGGGGTACCTTCATATTCTTGCCCGATGGCCAGGATGTGACCACAGGATAAATAGGAGTAGCCGTGAACCAAGAAACACAATCTCTCGCACTAAAATACCTTAAGCGAGACCGCCTCGTTCAGCTATGCGCGGACCTGGTCAACATTCCCAGCCCCACAGGGCAAGAGGGAGCGGTGGCAAACTACATCGCGGGCTGGCTGGGTCAGTTCGGTATCCCGGTCCAACTTCAGGAGGTTGAAGACGGCAGGCCCAATGTGATCGGAAAATTGAAAGGAAGCGGTGGGGGGTTCAGTCTTACGTTGAACGCTCATATGGATACGTCGTTCAGCGGGACAGAAGAAGACCTCTTGACACTCGGGGAAATTTCAGAGTCCGGTCGACCTCAAGCGACGGTCGAAGAGGGCACTATCTCCGGGTTGGGAGTGAACAACGACAAAGGCCCTCTGGCAGCCATTCTCGAGGCCACGGTGGCCTTGAAAGAGTCCGGAGTGTCCCTGGATGGGGACCTCGTGGTGGCTGGGGTGGTCGGAGAAGTCGGGAAAGCCCCTGTCGGCCGCCACAAAGGAAGAGTCGCTCGAGGCAAAGGTGTGGGAACCATCTTTCTGGTTAATCATGGTGTCGTGACTGATTATGCGCTGGTCGCAGAACCATCCAGCTTCGCCGTTACCTGGGCATTACCCGGTGTTGTTTACCTCCGTCTGACAACCAGGGGTCGGTCGACGTATACCTCGTTCACCCGTCGCAATGAAGAGGGTGTTTCTTATGAGAATGCCATCGTGACCATGTTACCTGTCCTGAAGGCCATCGACCAGTGGGGGGCACGCTACCAGAAGGAACGGCGCTGCCGTTTTCCCGGCGGGGAGATTATTCCAAAGGTGAATATTGGCGCCATCGAAGGGGGTCTCCCTATTAAGCCCAACCACTCCCCGGCAGTGTGCCACGCCTATCTGGATGTTCGGGTCTTACCCGGTGTCAAGCCCCTCGACGTGCTGCGTGAAGTTGAGAGCGTTGTGGCACAGGTCGGTGCCTCGGTGGAGGCGGAAATGTATTTGTCTCAGCATGGTTGCATTGGAGAGGGAGTGGAACCACTCCGCGAAGCTGTGGAGACGGCCCACGAGACTGTCTTCGGTGCTCCCCCTCCGAGAATCTCTCCTGAACAGACCAGCATGTGGAACGATGTCAATGTCTATAATTCGTATGGTATCCCCTCCTTGAAATACGGACCCTCGGGAATCGGCACCGCTTACAGGAAAAAGCGCGAGGAAAAATTAGCCATCGACGATTTATTTCGGGCGGCCCAGGTGTACCTTCTGGCCGCTTCTACGATCTGCAGAGGGAAACGAAGCACGTAACCGAGTATCTTAGGTTGGTCAGTACGGGAAGGGGATGTCTCTGGGTCGCCGGCCTGTCACGGTAATCGCATTCACAGGGCACTCCATTTCACACAGAAAACAACACATGCAGTCGTCCGGGTAAGCAATGTAGGGGTCTTCCTCCATGCTCTGAATGACATCCATCGGGCAGACCTCGTAGCAACGGCAGCAGCGGGTGCAGCGCTGTCTTTCGATTCGTTCTATTCCCAAGATGACCTCCTACCGGGGTTCGTATTTCTCGTGCGGGGGAGTGAGATATGGGGTTGGCACTTTCTCTCCCCAAACATGCATTTCTCCATCAACATTTTTCACCATGATCCATTTGAGCCAATCGATATTGTCAGTCAGAGGAAAATCTTCACGGTAATTGAAACCCCGTGATTCCTGCCGGTAGAGTGCCGAACGGAGTATCATCTCAGCCACCAGAGCCATCGCCGGAACCTCCAGAGCCTTCACCAGAGAATGACTATCATTCGCCGACACCTTGCCTATCTCTTCCTGGCGAAGCCTGACCATTCTCTCAATCGCCGTTTTCAGTCTCTCCTGGTTACGAAGATAACAGACATCATAGGGGAGAATGATTTTCTGGATTTTTCTTGTGAGGACATCGGAAGGGATGCCGTGGATGCGGTCAAGCGGCGCCATGGCTTGTTGAATGATGGATTCCGCCATTTCTATCATGGTTTTCTCATGGCAAAGGCTGATCTCTCCCATATATCGACCTGCGTGAGAGGCGGCCCGGTCACCCGAGACTAGGCAAAAGGCGAGATTGAGCCCGCCGATGGAATAGGTTCCATGCTCTGGCGTGCAGGTCGAATCGCCGACTGCATACAGACCCGGGAGATTCGTTGCACATCCTGTATCAATGTCAATCCCGCCCCCATGCATCAGGCTCCCCTCGAAAGCAGGGATCCACTCCATCACTTCCGCAAACGGATCGATCTCCAGGCTTGAAAACGCCTTGAACGTCTGCGGGAGGAGGTCCCGGAGCATCTCCTGCCCGGCAGTCTTCACTGGCCGCAGATCCAAATAAAGCGGCGATTTGCCGGCCCTGGCCTCCTTGGCCATCGCGACCGTCAGTTTGGGCAGTCGAGCACGGTTTCCCACCGCAGGCTCATGTTCCCACATGAATTCCTGTCCATCCTTGTTTAGAAATCTCCCGCCCAATCCCACCATGCGGCCAAGGCCGTGGATATCGAGAAGCCTGGCCGTGGTATTCGATGTTGCCTGGTCAAAGTTCCGAAGGATCACTCCCTTTTCGTAGGCCATGGCCTGGCCTTCCCCGGTCAAATTCTTGTGGCCGAGAAAAAAGGCCTTGAACCCGCATCCTGACGCTGCCATGATCACGGCTTTGGAAAGAAACACATAGAAGAGGTTCTCGCGGTAGGCGAAACCCACAGAACCACAGACGCCGCCCTCACTATCCGTTAAGAGATCAAAAGCCATGACTCGGTGATAAACCGGGATCTCGAGCTCCTTGAGTCGAAGAGCCACCGTATCCATCATGGGCAATGCGTGGATGGTCGTCGTATGCGTCTTGATATGACCACGAGTTCTCGTCCTTACGGGTTCACCATTCTCTCCTCGCTCCAGCACCTTGATTCCGTACCGTTTCCCTAAGGTGTCCAGCTCCATCACGTGAGGATAAGTTTCATTTAACTGAATTTTGACCCATTCCTGGTCATTGAGGTATTCCCCTCGTTCGATGATTTCCTGGAACCAGACCTCATGGTCATCCTCCGGATAGCAGACGCTGATGCTTCCTGCCGCAAAGACGCTGGAGCCACTTCGACCCACCTGTCCCTTATCGACCACAACGACCTCTGCACCGAGCTCTTTGGCTTTGATCGCGGCCCAACCTCCAGCCAATCCACCCCCAATGACTAAGATATCTGAAGTCACAATCTTCATTCTTCTTTTTCCTTCTTTAAATTCATTTTTGAGAGAAGGGACGACTCTCGCGGGACTCCAGTGGGACAGCCTGTCCTCGACGTGGGGCTTCCGGCGAGGAAAGAATATCGAAAACGGCTTATTGGAAGTCTATGATTTGTAAGGCCTCCCGGCACTGTTGGGCTTCTGGAGCCGGGAGGCTTCGGTAGCGATCAAAGTGGTCCGATCAAACAGAGGGGATTTTCCACTTTTTGAGCACCTCATCTTTCTCTCTTTTCTCAAACACATTGACAAGCGGAAATTCATCCCTCCACTGGTAGGGCCGGCAGGCATCGATCACGATCCGGTCACTGATGTAATTTCTCTTGGACCTTTCTTGAGGTGGAATCACAGGATCAGCCGGAGTGGTCCATATGTCCTTGATGATCTGTACATCCTCCTTGACATTGCAGCGCGTCGCCATGGCCCATAGAACCTCCCGGGCATCCGTGATGTCGATGTCGTCGTCCACCACCACCACGAACTTTCCTCCGTAAGCGCCTGCCCGGCACGTGACGGCTGAAACCCCCGCCTGCTTGCTGTGTCCCGCATAGCGCTGCTTGATGGCCACTGCGGTAAAGAGGCCCGATTGGCCTGAGCTGACGAACCCCCAGACTCCCTTGATCTCGGGAATACCTGCCTTTTCCATCTGATCCCACAACGCAGCGGATCCAAAGGGAACCGCAAAGGGATAGGGGGTGGGGGGCCTCATCGGCGGAACACCCAGGATAATGGGATCCTTCCGATACAGGACCCGATGAACGCGCATGAGCGGAACCTCACCCACGGTGGTATCCGCATAGTAGCCAGGCCACTCTCCGAAAGGACCTTCCTTTAAAGGATGGGAGGCGTCCAAAGGGGCAATCTCGCCTTCCAGGACAATTTCGGAATGGGCGGGGATCAAGAGGCCATTATAATCGCTTCGAATGACCTCCAGGGGTTCCCCTCGAAGCCATCCTGCGTAACTGAATTCCTCGATGTCAGGTGCTAAGGGGGACTGGGCAACAAAGAAGACCGATGGCTCATGGCCGATGCTGATTGCAACGGGGCAGTTCTTCCCCTTACTGTGGTACTTATCCATGGCCATCCTGCCGTGCTTGCCTGTATTCATTTTGACAAAGATCGTATTTTTACTCTGAATCATATTCCGGTAAGTTCCCACATTGATCCTTCCCGTGTCTGGATCCTGGGTAATTACCGCACAGCCCGTTCCCAAAAACCGCCCGCCATCGACGTGATGCCATTGAGGGGCTGGAAAACGAAACAGGTTTACAGCATCCCCCTCGTCCACATTCTCCATGACGGTTCCGATCTTCACCTCCTTGGGCGGGACAGGGGTGAAGCTTCTCGTTTTCTCCCGCCAGGCCCTTAAGAGATCGATCCCTTTCAGTCCTTCAGGGAGGCCTAACACCATCGATGTTCTTATGAAGGAACTGAAGGCATTCCCCAGAACACGGTATCCCGGGGGATAACCCTTGATGGAATCAAAAATCAGTGCAGGACCTCTCCGTTCAGACATCGCCTCCGTCAGTGCTCCAATCTGAAGAACCCAGTCCGCTCCTGCAATTTCCATTAACTCATTCTTTTCCTTACAGGCTGCAAGATACTCACGAAGATCTTTGAATGCCATGGACTCCTTCCTCCTTTCTTGGGTCAAATCGTTTACTTCTCACATTCTCCCCTGTAGGCCCAACGTTTTCCAATTATCACCCTCCGAAGTATGGGAGAAAGATTCTTAACTCTCAATCGCGTGACTTACAGAGAGCGTATTCCCAAATGTTGGAACCACCATGGAATGTTTTCCCGCCCCTCCGGCCACCACAATGATGAAGTCTTCGGGTTTACGAACGATGGGGACCGTTGCCTCTTCTGGAAAATGTGCAAGCCTTTGCTCCTGATGTTCTATCGAAAAGGCTTTCTTTGGAAGCCTGGCTTTCTCGAAAAGAAATGCTCGAATCTCTTTCTTGCTGAAGCCATCCTGTGAAATCGTTCGCGCATGTTCCGGTCCGAGAATAACCATTACCTCCCCTAACTGCATAACAATATTATTGTTTCCCTGAGAGGCCAAGGTTCCCGCGATCGTCGTAAGAATGCCGATCCCGGACCGACTGCAATGATTGCTTACATTGTGAGGCGCTTCTCCGGCATGAACGGTCACCGTGCTCTGTCCAGGAGCAAAACCTCTTTCAGTGGAAAGAGGTTCCCATGGACTTTCCTCCTCATTCTCGCCCATCACGTAAGTGAATTTCCCGGGCTGGCCATGGGTGGCTTTATCCACCTTGCCGGGAATCGCTCCTCCAATGTTCATCAACACGAGGCGGATTGCCCTTCCAATAACGGCATTAGCAAGGGTTCCCGGACCTAACAGGCCATAACGACAGTTAATTCCCAGCCGTTTCCTCAGTGCTCCGTTCAAAACGAGAAGGGGAGCACAGGGATGGGTTGTGGTCTGAATGGCATACAAATTGAATTTTGGCTGAACCATGGCCTCAATCGCAGCCATCACAACCGGCAGATACTCGGGGAGGCATCCTGCCATGACAGCGTTAACCGCAATTTTCTCCACGGTCGCTTCCGCCCAGCTCGGAGGAAGAAGACACACGACCTCCTCCGGTGATCGTTTCGTTCCCTGAAGAAGTCGCAAGACTCTTTGCTCCGTTGGCGGAATGATCGGAAGACCATCGCCCCATCCCTTCTCATAAAAGAACCGGTTAATCTCCTCGATACTCTCCGGGACCCGGACTCTCTCTGACTGCAGAGATGCCATGATCGCTTCTCCCTCGTGTCACAGATTCAGAAGGCGACAGGGGTTATCTTTGATCAGAACGGACATCTCCTCCTCGGAAAGGCCGCCTTCCAGAAATGTGGCGATCATCATCCGCATGCCCTCCCAGGGAGGCGGATTGCGCAATTGTCCAAAATCCGTACTCAGCAAACATCCTTTTACACCCACGTATCGGATGGCTTCAACGATCTCCGAGGGGGCTATTTTTTTGACCAGTGACGTTGTAGATACGAAGCAATGTTCGATGTAGGCTCCTCTCTTCACCAGATCTCTCTGGATATTTAGATCGAGAGAAGCCTTCAAGGGATGGGTGACCACGAACTTCCCTATCCCCATTCGAAGGGCCTCGGCAAACAGTCCCAGGATCTCTTCCTGTGAGATATGGCCCGTGCAGAGCATGAGATCGAAATGCTTGGCAAGGCGCAAAATCTCTTTGACTTCAGGCAATACCTTCCCGTTTTCTTCGAGAAGAAAAATCCCGTCTGAAAACCCATTATTCTTTCTCTCACACAACGCGGAGAATGTCGGCATCCAAAGAACTCTCGCACCCAATTTAGCGGAAACCTCCACGGCTTGAGGGTTGATTCCTCCAACCCCCTGATTAAGGGTGAGGCTTCCAATCACCTCAACGCCTGGCACCACCTTTCGGGTCAATTCTGCAAGGGGGGCTGTGGGATAATCGTGTGATTTTAGCACAACCCCCCTCATTCCCATCTCTTTCGCGTGTAAAGCCACTTCCAACGCGTCCGCCGGTCTTTCCCTGTAAGGATCGGGACCCATATGCAGATGGGCATCAACAGACCCTTCAAGGAGTTTTGTGATGAGCTGTTCCACTCTTTGTTATCCTATCTCCAGTAACCTAACAATCGCATCAAAGGCGATTCTGGCTTTCTTGGCCACTTCCTCAGGCTTGAGGCCTCCCAAAGGGTGAGGAACAGCAACGATCGGTAACTGAGGCATCATGAGCGTTTGGGCTTCCATCCTTCCGAGGGAGACGAATTCATCCGTGCAGATGGTGATGGTCGGTATCCCTCGCTTTTCTAACTCGATGGCGTCATGGATACACCATGACACGCAGGATCCTCAATCTCCCATGGCCAGAATGACATAATCACAACTCGTCGACAGTTCCTGCAGGATCTCGGGCAAAACGCCGGAAGACGAGTGAGATTTCTTCTTCATGAACGTATCAGCAAGCTTGAATCTGTCGCGCAAAGCAATCTCGAGGTGTTTGAACAGAATATCCCCATTAGACTTGTTATTCCACAGAAAACAGATTCGCTTTCCTCGGAAGTCCTTGAGTCGCTCTGGCATTCTTATCTCTCCAGAACTAACCCCTGGTACGGGAACCAGCACTTCTAATTCGTTCACACGATCCTCCTTTTGCCCCATGAAAGCTCAGAAGGCAACCTCTCAAACAACTCCGTGGTTGCCGTTTATTTCGCAAAAACAGAGAAGGCTGTGTTTTTTCGCCCCAGAAACAACCCATCCTTCCGAGTATCCTGAAAGGGCTGAAGCGAAATAGCAGTAGGGTTCACGAGGGGAACGGATTGGGGCGCCCCCGGAGATCCGTTCCCCTTCAAATGCCTCCTTATGAAAAGAATATCCCCGGGTACATTGGCATATTAAAGGCCATCTTGAACAATCCGTAAACAACAGTCATGATGACCAAGGTGGTGAGAAAAACGGCCGGCCATCTCTCTTTCCAATAGATTTTCATGAACAGGAGACAGAAAACCGGGATGGCGATCATAAACCCGAAAAATATCACCAGGACGAGAAAAACCACCAGCCAGAGCAAAACGATCGCCAGTTTATTCAAAGCAATGCTCTTGCCCTTGTCCTCCGCCTTTGCCATTTCCCTTTTCTTCTCCCTTTTTAGCTCGATGCCAATCTGGAAAAGGGAAAAGATCAGAAGAGGTATGGCACCCAGAAGAAGGGGAAACACTTTCGCCCGTCCGTGATAAAACAGTGCCATGACGGAGAACACCAGGGAAATAACGAAAAGAATAAAAGGAAAAATGAGATTCCCTCGCGAGATTTTCATGGTCTATTCCTCCAGTAGGCTAAGAAGCGTTGACGGTACGCTTCTTTTTAAAGACGAATTTTCCCAACGGCCAAAAACCTAAGACGAGGACCAAGACGGTCAGCACCAGTGTGATGGGCCTCTGAAACATAAAAAGTGGTCCGTACGCATCCAGAGCTATGTTGAAATTGACTTCAGCCAGAGGCCCCAGGACAAAAGCAAGAATCAGGGGGGGCACAGGGTAATCGTATTTTTTCATGAAGAACCCGAGGATCCCAAAGACATAAACGAGGACCACATCTCCGAGGCTATAGTGGGACTGGTAACTTCCCGTCAGTGAAAACATCAACACGGGCGTGACCAGGAAGGCTGCCTTCATGAAGGTCACGCGAATCAGAGGACGCACTGCAACGAAGGCGATCACTGCCCCCATGATGTTGCCAATGGCAATCAAAAAACCCAAGGTGATCGTCATTGGGAGATGTTGTTTGAACATGCCGGGCCCCGGGATGATCCCGAGCATGATCAGGACCCCGAGAAGCACGGCCATGCCGCCGCTTCCGGGAACCCCAAAGGCCAGGGTCGGCAGGAGCGCCCCTGCCTCTTTGCTGCTGTTGGCCGTTTCAGGAGCAATGACGCCCGCGATATTGCCTTTTCCGAAGGAACCGTCCTTGGATCGCCTTGCCGCCCAACCGTAACACATAACGGCAGCTGCGGCTCCTCCCAGTCCCGGAATGAATCCGATGATGAAGCCCATGACCCCAGTCCAGGTCATCAGCCACCAGTGTTTCAGGGTCTCGAAAAGCCCCTTGATCATGTCCCGTCCAATCACAACCGCTTTTGGAGGGACATCAGTGACACGTCCTCCCCTCATTGACAAGTCAATCATCTCTGACACGGCAATAAGGCCGATCACCAGAGGAACAATATCGATGCCGTCCCACAGATACATCACCCCGAATTCATACCGTAGCTGTCCCTCGATGGGATCCTGTCCAACCGCCGCAAGTAAAAACCCCAGTGCCCCCATGATGAGCCCCTTGAAGGGGTCGTCACCAATGATGGAACCCACGCAGATGATTCCCACTGCAACCAGCATGAAGAAATCCCCGGCCGTCAGTGCAAGAATCACAGGACGAACCGCAGGGATCAGAGCCATGAAGAGAACAACTCCAAGCACCGCTCCTAGAAGGGAAGAGACCAGAGCTGCTGCCACCCCCTGTGCGCCTCTCCCCTGCTGGGTCATCGGGAAACCGTCAAACACCGTTGCGATACTCTGTCCCGTGCCCGGGACGTTGAACAGAACGGCTGTGATGGCACCCCCCATGTCCACCACCGCATGGGCACCCAGAAGGAGCGCAAGCGCCGGCAGGGGGTCCATGCCCACGACAAAAGGGATCAAGATTGCGAGAACAAAGAATCCCCCGATCCCTGGAATGATACCCACAACGATGCCAATGACCACACCTATAAACAGCAATCCAAAGGTGGGCCAGGAAAAGATACTCAGCATGGAATTCATAAAGATATCGAAAGTCATGGGCTCTTCCTCCCTGCGGTTATCCGTTTTCTACTTTTTCACAAGAATGTCCTGCAGCATGTCAACGTCTTTCTGAGAAACCTTCATCGCCTCTTCCATCATTTTTTGGATTGCTTCACCTGGGGTGAATTCGATATTCCTCTTGGCCTTTGCCGCAGCCTCGAGGAACGTCTTGTCCTCAGCCATCTTCTTAAAAACTTCCCTGAGCAATGCCGCCCTATCGGCGGGGATCCCCGGGGGACCTGCGACCAGCCGTGACACGGAATATTGCACATCCAGTAATCTCATCAAAGCTTCGTACCCTGGCGGAGCAATGTCTTTAAACAGCGGTAGATTTTCCAGCCCCTTAATCTTCCGACCCCCCATTTGCAGCACGGGTATAATATCGCCGCTTACGAGCATCGGGTATAGCGTGTCATAAACTCCAATATTGGCATCAACCTCCCCCTTCACAACAGCCAGCTGGATCTCCGTTGTACCGGTGTAGCCTGCCACGATCTTCACAGGCCATTTTGTCACTTCCTTGACGATTAAGGCGTCGCTATGGCCTGTGGTCCCTGCACCTTCGGTTCCGATTTTGAACTCTTTGCTCGCCCGGATTGCGTCCAACGATGTAAACTTGCCCTTTGGACTCACAACCATGAGCCTCGGCTCTGCTGCCATGTTCGCCAACCACGTCAATTTTGCGAGGTCAAACCGGATCCCTTTGGTTCCAATGATCTGAAAAAGCATCATCCCGCGGTTGACTCCTCCAATCGTCAACCCATCCGGAGTAGACTCATACAGCTTGTTGTGGCCAATGAGTTCCCCTCCCCCAACCACATTTTCCACGGGAACGGCATCTACCGGCAGGAACCGAGCTAAATGGGCCGCATAAAGCCGGACGTACTGATCATGCCCCGAACCAGGGCCTCCTGCGGTCAGCATCTTCAGCGTCTTTCCCTTGTAGAAGTCCATGGCCGTCTGGGCGTGGCCTGCTCCTGGAAGAACCAGGAGAAAAGCGAGTGCGGCTAAGGTGAAAACAGAAACCAAACCCTTGTACCCTATGATCTTTATGATCTTTCCACTTCCTTTCATGTCAACCTCCCTGTTTTGAGATTTGAGTGGATCATCTCCCCTCTTGAAGGACAAACAGACTACACTTCTCCCTCGATTGCCTCTTCGGCAATCCGTTTCTTCGTCAGCAATGGAGAAATCAAGAACAGTAATGCAACCCCTAGGCAAACCGCTGAAATAGGTCGTGTAAGAAAAATGGCTACACTACCGTAGGAAATGAGGAGTGACCGGCGAAAATTGCTTTCGAGCATCGTTCCCAAGACCAGGGCCAGCATCAATGGAGCACCCGGTAGCTTGTAGCGCTTCATGTAATAACCGACCAGACCGAAGAAACACATCAAAAACACGTCGTTGACATTGTTATTGACGCTATACGCCCCGACCAAGCAAAGCAGGATAATGAGGACGGACAGAATCGAATAAGGAATCTTGAGTACTCTCACCCAGATGGGGATAAGAGGAAGGTTAAGCACCAAGAGCATTACATTGCCCAAGTACATACTGGCCACCAATCCCCAGAAAATGTCAGGTTTCGAGCTGATGAACATTGGCCCCACATCGAGGCCAAGGAGGATCAACACTCCCAGAAAAACTGCCGTGGCTGGATTGGCAGGAATCCCCAGACTCAGCAATGGAACAAACGTTCCGGTCGAGGAGGCGTTATTGGCCGATTCGGGTCCTGCGACACCTTCGATGGCTCCAGCGCCAAACTCTTCGGGGTGCTTTGAATATTTCTTCTCAATGGCGTAAGACATAAACGTGGTAATCGTATTTCCAATGCCTGGAATGATACCCAGGAAGAACCCAATGAACGATCCGCGGAAAATAGACCTTATCGAAACCTTCCAGTCCTGGCGCGTAGGCATGAGATCCTTCACCCTCGCTTGCGCTAATGTCTCTCTGGCCATAGTTTTGTCTATGTTATCAAGCACCTCACTCAATCCAAAAAGACCCATGGCCACATAAATCAGGTCAAAACCGTCTCCCAAAGCGAGGATCCCGAATGTGAATCGAGCTCGGGCGTTGATATTGTCCATTCCAACCAGACCCATGATCAGCCCCACA
>Ga0079037_100000679_pt1 | contig 16030 bp, 17 predicted proteins | sample Mud3Dept4metaG_FD_71479 | JGI IMG/M metagenome (GOLD analysis project Ga0079037, IMG submission 71479) | Freshwater wetland microbial communities from Ohio, USA, analyzing the effect of biotic and abiotic controls - Mud 3 Core 4 Depth 4 metaG | ecosystem: Environmental > Aquatic > Freshwater >... | reverse complement strand
GGTCGTGGACCGCATCGTGGGACTCGAAGTCGGCGCGGACGACTACGTCACCAAGCCTTTCGACCCGCGCGAACTGCTCGCCCGCGTGAAGAGCGTGCTGCGCCGCACGCAGGCGCGGCCTGCGTCCGAGCCGACCAATGACGCCGCTGCGCAGCGCGTCCGCTTCGGCCGCTGCCGCCTCGACCTCGCCTCGCACCAGTTGTTCGACGACGCCGACCACGAGATCCCGATCACGACCATGGAGTTCGACCTGCTCAAGGTCTTTGCCGAGCATCCGGGCAAGGCGCTGTCGCGCGACCGGATCCTCACGCTCACCCGCAACCGCGAGTGGGATCCCTACGACCGCTCGATCGACATCCGCATCGCGCGCCTGCGCCGCAAGGTCGAGACCGACCCCGAGAACCCGCAGGTGATCCGCACCGTGCGCGGCGTGGGCTACATGTTCGTGCCGCCCGCCGACTAGCCGTCGGCGGCGTGCCCGGTCGGGCATTGTTTCTGGCGTGTAACACTCGAGCGGCCGGCGATTCCGCGCGCCTATACTCGGCCCGGATCGCCGCGAGGGCCGCGAACGATGAACGACGAACTGACTCCTCTCGACCGCGCCGAGCGCGCGCTGCAGGACAGCGAGACGCGGCTGCAGCAGGTGCTCGACAACACGAGCGCGGTGGTGTTCGCGAAGGACGTCCAGGGCCGCTACCTGTTCGTGAATCGCGTGTTCGAGAACCTCGCCCGCTGCGACGTCGGCCGGATTCTCGGCCGCACGGACGAGGAGGTCTTCCCGCCGGACATCGCCACCCGCTTCCGCTACAACGACCTGCGCGTGCTGCACGAGAAGCGCGCCATCGAATTCGAGGAAGCGGGTGACTTCGGCAACGGGACACGCACCTTCCTCGCCGCGAAGTTCCCGCTGTTCGATTCCACCGGCGCGGCCTATGCGGTGTGCGGCGTCGCCACCGACATCACCGACCGCAAGCGGCTCGAGGAAGCGCTGTCGAGCGCGGCGCTCGCCGTCTCGCAGTCGGAGGGCGAGCCGCTGTACGGCGAGCTCGCGCGCTACCTCGCGACCATCCTCGGCGTGGACGCCGCGTTCATCTCGACTGTGGATCCGACGACTCCCGGGCAGATGCAGGTCCGCGCGCTTTTTCTCGACGGCGAGGTCAAGGAGAATTTCGCTTACTCGATCGCGGGTACTCCATGCGAGACCGTGGTCGATCACGGCTTCAGGCTGTATCCCTCGCGACTGGGCGAACTGTTTCCTGGCGACCTGGACTTCCGGGACCTCGGCTTCGAGAGTTACGCCGGTCACCCGCTCAACGACGCGGCAGGCCAGCCGCGCGGGCTGATTGCGGTCGTGTCGCGGCGGACGCTCGGACAGGCCGCGTTCGTCGAGTCAGTGCTGCGGATCTTCGCGGTGCGCGTCAACGCTGAGCTCGAGCGAGTGGCGGCGCACGACGCGCTGCGCGCCAGCGAGGAGCAGTACCGCACGGTGTTCAGCGCGTCTGCCGATGCGCTGGTGCTGTGGAACTCCCGGTCCGAGCGCGTCGACGTCAATCCGGCCTACGAGCGGATGTATGGCTACAGTCGCGAAGAGGTGCTGGCGGGAATGCGCGCACGCGAGCTGCCCGAGGGGTATCAGCAGCTGCAGGCGGGCATCATCCGGCGCACTCTCGACGGCGACAGCTTTTGCGGCGAGATCGAGACCGTGCGGCGCAGCGGGGAGCGTTTCCCGATCGAGGTGCGCACCGTCCCGATCCAGCATCGCGGCGAGCCGCACGTGCTGGCGATGATCCGCGACTTGACCGAGCGCCGGCGGGTCGAGGCGGAACACACCCGGCTCGAGGCGCAGCTGCGGCAGGCGCAGAAGATGGAGGCGATCGGTCAGCTCACCGGCGGCATCGCGCACGACTTCAACAACCTGCTTACCAGCATCATGGGCTACGTCGCGCTCGCGCGCGAGCGCGAGCGCGAGGCAGCGCCCGGCGACCGTCGGTTGTCCGGCTACCTCGCGCAGGCACAGCGCTCGTGCGAGCGGGCGCGCGACCTGATCCAGCAGATGCTGATGTTCAGCCGCGGGCAGCGGGGCACGCCGCGCACGGTCGCCCTCGCCCCACTGGTCGAGGCGGCGCTCGAGAGCGTGCGCCCGGCACTGCCCTCGATGGTGCAGCTGGTGGCCAGTTTGTCGGAGGAGGCAGCGCCGGTCCGCGCCGACCCGCTGCAGCTCGAGCAGGTCCTGCTCAACCTCTGCATCAACGCCCGCGACGCCATCGAGGGTGCGGGCACCGTGACCGTGACCGTGCGGCCGCTGCAGGCCCACGGGCTCGCGTGCGCCAGCTGCCGCGGCACCATGGATGGCGAATGCGTGGAGCTGTGCGTCGAGGACACCGGGCAAGGCATGACGCTCGAGGTCGTCGAACGCATCTTCGAGCCCTTCTATTCCACCAAGGCCGACGGCAAGGGCACGGGCATGGGGCTCGCTATGGTGCACGGCATCGTGCACGAGCACGGCGGGCACGTGGTCGTCGAGACCGAACCCGGCCGCGGATCGCGCTTCAGGGTGCTGTGGCCGGCGGAGTCCAGCGGCCGGGAGGTTGCGACGTCCGGGGCACCGGAACCGTCCGGGAACGCGCATCAGCCAGGCCCCGCGCTCGCGGGGACGGTCCTGATCGTGGACGACGAGGTCGCGGTAGGCGAATTCATGCGTGAGTTGCTCGAAACCCGCGGCCTCACGGCAATGTCCGTTCCCGGTCCGCAGGCGGCGCTGGAACTGGTGTCGGCGGTGCCTGGGCGCTTCGACGCCGTGATCACAGACCAGTCGATGCCACGCATGACCGGGGTGCAGCTCGCCCAGGCGCTGCAAGCGTTGCGCGGCGACCTGCCGGTGATTCTCTATTCCGGCTATGGCGAAGGACTGGATCAGCACGCACTGAAGGCGGCCGGAATTCGCACGGTGTTGCGCAAGCCGGTGGATCCGCGTGCGCTCGAAGCGGCACTCGCGACGCTGCTGACGGGGAGCCGGGCTCGAATCTGACTTCAGGCAGCGCGCGGCGCCGGATCAGTCGCCCGGCGTCGCCAACGGCTGTGATGCCGCATCCGGGGCGGCGATCGTCGCTTCGGCCGCCTCCGCTTGCTCCGGCACGGCATAGGCCGGCAGCGGTTCGGTCACCGACGGTTCCGGATCGGTCACCGGCAAGGCCAGGAAGCGCTGCATGCTGGCCAGGAAGCGGTCGAACGCGAACAGGACGATCACCACCACCAGCAGGGCGAGGCCGAGGCCCACCAGGCGCGGCAGCAGCGGCCGCTCGTGCGGCGCCTCGTCACGCTCGGCCATGCGACGGGCACGCTCCATCAGCAGGCGCTGGACGTCGACGGGTTCTTCGGGGGGCGGGGACATGTCGGTCGTAATGTGCCGGGGCAGGCAAGCCGTTCAGGCAAAAACGGGCGCCGATGATGCCACCGGAGCGGGCGGACCGGGGCAAAACCTGCCCCACCGGTCGGGCCTGTTGCGGGAAATACCTAAATGCGAATGATTTGCAATGCGATCGGGGTAGCGCTAGGATGCGTCCCGAGGGCCACGCCATGTACGTCTGTGTCTGTCACGGCATCTCTGAACAGCGGCTGAGCCAGGCCGTCCAGGAAGGCGCTCGCTCCTTCGAGCAGCTGCAGTCCTGTACGGGCGTTGCCACCTGCTGCGGCGCCTGCGAGCCCTGCGCCAGGCAGGTGCTCGACGAAACTCTTGATTCCCGGTCCCGCTCACCTCAGGCTGCGTGAGCCGCGGGGTCACCGGCCCCGCCCCTGCCCCGGTCATCTGTCACAGGAGTTCGTCATGAAGGGCGACGCGGACGTCATTGCGCATCTCAACAAGATCCTCAGGAACGAACTCACGGCGATCAACCAGTACTTCCTGCATGCACGGATGCTGAAGAACTGGGGACTCGCGAAGCTCGGCGACTACGAGTTCCACGAGTCGGTGGACGAGATGAAGCACGCCGACAGGCTGGTGGAACGTATCCTGTTCCTCGAGGGCCTGCCGAACCTGCAGAACCTCGGCAAGCTCATGATCGGCGAGGACGTGAAGGAAATCCTCGAGTGCGACCTCAAGCTCGAGCACATCGCGCACCCGGACCTCAAGGCGGCGATCGCGCACTGCGAAACGGTCGGTGACTACGTGAGCCGCGAGTTGCTCGCGGACATCCTCGAGTCCGAGGAAGAGCACATCGACTTCCTCGAGACCCAGCTCGAGCTGGTCGGCCGCGTCGGACTGCAGAACTACCAGCAGTCGCAGATCAAGGCCTCCTGACCCCGTCTTGCCGGCGGCGCCGTTTACAGGGTCGTACACCCTGTCAGCGGAGGCCGCCATGTTCCGTTTCGATTCTCTCCATCGCCGCAGCCAGCTGTTTGCCGGCGCGCTGCTCGGCGTCGCACTCCTCCCCGCGGCCGTGCAGGCCTGCACGCCCGCCGTCGCGCGGGTGGACGTCTACGACCGCAGCGAGCAGCGCACGCTCGACATCCACCACCACCACGGCCGGCAATACGTCGTCGGCCAGCCCGGCAACGAATACGCCATCCGCATCCGCAACTGCAGCGACCACCGCGTGCTCGCGGTGGTGAGCGTGGACGGCGTCAACGTCGTCACCGGCGAGGCTGCCGCGCCCGACCAGTCGGGATACGTGCTCGAGCCGCATGGCTACGTGAACATCCAGGGCTGGCGCAAGGATCTCCAGCGCACGGCCGCATTTTATTTTGCCGACCCCGGCGACGCGTACGCCACACGCACCGGGCGACCCGACGACCTTGGCGTCATCGGCGTCGCCCTGTTCCGCGAGCGCGAACCGCGCTGGGTGTACAGCCCCGAAGCCGTCGTCGCCCCGCCCGGCGCCGCGCGCGAGCAATCCGCGGCCGACATGAAAGCCTCGCGCCAGGCATCGGCGGCCGGCGCGGGCACGCTGCCGTCGCTCGGCACGGGACACGGTCGTCGCGAGTCGGCACCTGCGGAGCGGGTCGAGTTCGAGCGCGCCGGCCAGCAGCCCGACCAGCGCGTCGTCATCCGCTACGACCGGCGCGAGAACCTCGTCGCACGCGGCGTGCTGCCCCGGCCCACATACCCGTGGCGAGAACCGAATCCGTTCCCGGGCACCTTCGGCTTCGTCCCGGACCCTTGAGCGAGGAACGCGCGTGACGATCGTTGCCGTGCCCGCCGGCCGCGCCGATACTGCCCGGCGCATGCGGCCGGCGGACACAGGCAACACGACGGAGTCGGACGAAGCGCTGATGCGCGCCTATGCGCTCGGCGACGCAACGGCGTTCGAACGCCTGTACGCGCGCCACAAGGGGCCGACGTACCGTTACTTCCTGCGCCACACGTCCGACCGCTGCGCCGCCGACGAACTGCATCAGGACGTGTGGCTCAAGGTCGTGCGCGCCCGCGAACGCTATGTCGCCGACGCGCTCTTCACGACCTGGCTCTACACGCTCGCACGCCACCGGCTCGTGGACCACTGGCGGACGCAGCGCGGCGCAAGATTCACCTCGCTGGACGACGACGAGGGCAACGACGCCGCGCTCGAAGTTGCGCCCGCAACCGACGACCGCGCGGACGCTGTCGATCCGCTCGAGCACGTGATCGATGCACAGGCTGGCCGTCGCCTGGTCGCAGCGCTGGCTGACATTCCGGCGCCGCAGCGCGATGCCTTCCTGCTGCACGTCGAGGCGGGACTGTCGCTCGGTGCAATCGCCAGCCTCGCGGACGTGCCGGCCGAGACCATCAAGAGCCGGCTGCGCTATGCCTACCGCAGGCTGCGCGCCGCGCTGGAGGACCTGCAATGACCAACGACCGACGACGCGAGGAGCGCGCGGACGACGCGGTCGTCGATGCGGCCTGGCGCAAGGGTTCGGCCGAGGAGCCGGACGGGCGCGTCGATGCGGCGATCCTCGCAGCGGCCCGTGCCGAGGTGCGCGGCCAGCCGCCCGCAGGCAGATCACCTGCACGCCCGCCGTGGTGGACCCGCTGGCAACCGTTGGCGGCGGCAGCCGGCCTGGTCGGGCTCGCGTTCGTGCTGCTGCAGCTCATCCCAAGGGAGGAATCCTTGCGCGCACCTGCCGCACCGGAGGCACGCGATGCGGCTGCGGTCTCCGTACCCGCCCCCGCGCAGAAGACGGTCAGCGCGCGCGAGTCAGTGGAAGGCCGGGGGACAGCGGACGTGGCGGCCGCAACCGAGGCATCGGCGGGGGCCGCGCAGCGGAGCCCCGCGGAACCCGTTACCGCCCCGCGGTCAGCTGAAGCCTGGGCGGAGCAGATTGCCGACCTGCATGCTGCCGGCAACGCAGCCGCCGCCGCTGCCGAGCTGACCGCGTTCCGACAGGCTCATGCGGACGCAGACGACTATCTCCCCCAGGCGCTGCGGTCCTGGGCGGCCTCCATACGCCCGCCGGACTCCCCATAGAACCCGCGGGCATGAGCGCCTGACACGCGGGCATTGGACGGGAGGCACACTGGAAGCGACGCTCCCGCCCATGAGCCTCACCGTCCGCGACCTGATCGCCGCCGCCCGCTCCCGCATCCGGGAGATCCAGCCGGCCGAGCTGCTCGAGCTGCAGCAGTTCGGCTGCCCGATCGTGGACGTGCGCGAACCCGAGGAATTCGCGGAGGGCCACATCCCCGGAGCGGTCAACATCCCGCGCGGCCTGCTCGAATTCGAGGTGGACGGGCACCCGGCCGTCAACTACGAGACCTCCGAGGCGCTGTCGCACCGCGAGCGGCCGGTCATCCTCTATTGCCTGAGCGGCGGCCGCTCCGCGCTGGCGGCCGAGGCGCTGCTGCGCCTGGGCTTCGTGAACCCGATGTCGCTCGGCCACGGCATCCTTGGCTGGGAAGACGCAGGCCACCCGGTCGAGATCCCGGCCAGCCTCCAGCTCTCCCAGGGTTCAGGCGCCGTCGCATCGACCTGCTGCTGAGCGGCGCTATAATCGGGTACCAAAACTGATCCCTGAAAGGGACGGCGCGGGACTGGGATCCGCGCGGGGAGCGGCTGTTATGGCCTTGACCAAGCCGAGACTGCGCTATCACTGCGTCTCGATCGTCGCATGCGCGAAAGGTTGCGCCGCCTCGAAATCGCTCAAGGGCGTACGCATCCTGTCGGCCGAGGCGCCGCGCCTGCCGCTCGCCAACTGCGAGACTCCCGCCGCCTGCCAATGCACGTATCGCCACTACGACGACCGTCGCGCCGGCCCGCGCCGGGCAGATGACCGCGGCGAGCTTCCGGATCCATGGTCCACCACCGAGCGGCGCCACCGGGGCGGCCGGCGCGAAACGGATTGAGGCTGCGGAATCTGCGGATTCCGTCGCCGGGCGCATCGCACCGAACATTCGCGCCGAGCCGCGGTCGCGGCTGCCAGACCTCAACCCGGCATCTCTCGGGAGCCCATGATGCAGACGCCCAACCGGCCGAAGAACGCCCTGCCGCCGCCCCTGCCCGACTGGTTCCCGCGCGGCGCCGCACTGCTGCGCGACCCGACCTTGAACAAGGGCACCGCGTTCTCGGACACGGAGCGTGACGCGCTTGGGCTGCGCGGCCTGCTGCCGCCGCACGTCAGCACCCAGGGCGCCCAGGTGGCGCGCGTGCTGGAGAACTTCCATCGCCTGCAGACGCCGCTCGCCAAGTACATCCTGCTCGAGTCGCTGCTGGACCGTAACGAGTCGCTGTTCTTCCGGGTAATCATGGAGAACCCGGACGAGATGATGCCCATCATCTATACGCCCACCGTCGGGCTCGCCTGCCAGCAATTCGGGCACATCTATCGCCGCCCGCGCGGCATGTACATCTCCGCGGCGGACCGTGGCCGCATTGCCCAACTCATGCGCAACTGGCCGTACCGCCAGGCGGCGATGATCGTGGTCACCGACGGCGAGCGCATCCTCGGCCTCGGCGACCTCGGCGCGAACGGCATGGGCATCCCGATCGGCAAGCTGTCGCTCTACACCGCGTGCGCCGGCCTGCACCCGCGCTACTGCCTGCCGGTGATGCTCGACGTCGGCACCAACAACCACGCGCTGATCGAGGATCCGCTCTACATCGGCATCCGCCAGAAGCGCCTCACGGGCGCGGCGCTCGACGAGATCGTCGAGGAGTTCGTCATGGCCGCGCAGGAGGTGTTTCCGGGCATCGTCGTCCAGTTCGAGGACTTCGCCAACCACAACGCGTTCCGCCTGCTGCGCAAGTACCGCAACCGTGTCTGCTGCTTCAACGACGACATCCAGGGCACCGCGTCCGTCACCGTGGCCGGCATCTTCTCGGCGCTGCGCGTGACGAAGCAGCGCATTTCCGAGCAGACCATCCTGTGCCTCGGCGCGGGCGAGGCCGCCACCGGCATCTGCGACCTGCTGTCCGCGGCGATGGTGGCCGACGGTCTCACGCCGGAGCTGGCCCGCGCGCGCTGTTGGATGGTGGACTCGAAGGGCCTCGTGGTCGCGAGCCGCACCGACCTGGCCGAGCACAAGAAGGCCTATGCGCACCCGCACGATCCGGCGAAGGACTTCCTGGGCGCCGTGCAGGACCTGAAGCCGACCGCGATCATCGGCGTCGGCGCGACGCCCGGCATGTTCACGCGGGAGGTCATCGAGGAGATGACCCGCCTCAACGAGCGGCCGGTCGTGTTCGCGCTATCCAACCCGACCTCGAAGTCGGAGTGCACGGCCGCGCAGGCCTACGAGTGGTCGGGCGGCAAGGCGCTGTTCGCGTCGGGCAGCCCGTTCGAGCCGGTGGACTTTGCCGGCAAGCATTACGTGCCGCGCCAGGGCAACAATTCGTACATCTTCCCGGGCGTGGGGCTCGGCGTCGTCTCGGTCCGCTCCACGCGCGTCACCGACGAGATGTTCATGGCCGCGGCCAGGACGCTCGCAGAGCACGTGAGCGAGGAAGACCTCGCCCAGGGCAGCCTGTACCCGCCGCTCAGCCGCGTGCTCGACGTCTCGGCGCACATCGCCGCTGCCGTGGCCGAGGTGGCGTACCGCGACGGGCTCGCCACGCTCGAGCACCCGGGCGACCTGGTGCAGTTCATGCGCGGGCAGATGTACGACCCTCACTACGTGAGCTACGTGTGAACTGACCTTGCGGACATTCCGGACTGCCGCAGGTCCGGGATCGGGCTGAAGATCGGGCCATGCGCCCGATCTTCCAGCCGAGGCTCGTCAACGGCCCCTGCGGCGACCCGGCGCTGTTCGTGGACATCCTGTTCGACCGGCGCGCGCTGCTGTTCGACCTCGGCGATCTCGCCGCGCTGCCGCCGCGCAAGCTGCTGCGCACCAGCCACGTGTTCGTGTCGCACACGCACATGGACCACTTCGTCGGCTTCGACCGGCTGCTGCGGGTGTGCCTCGGGCGGGACCGCCCGCTCACGCTCTACGGCCCGGACGGCTTCATCGACCAGGTGCAGCACAAGCTCGCGGCCTTCACCTGGAACCTGGTCGAGAACTACGCCGTCGACCTGGGCCTCACGGCTCACGAGGTGACCTCGGATGGGCAGCTGCGCCGTGCATCGTTCAATTCGCGCGACCGGTTCGCGCGCCGCGACCTGGACAGCTCGTCGCGCGCTGACGAACGCCTGCTCGTGGAACCGACCTTCACGGTGAACTGTGCCGTGCTCGACCACAAGACTCCGTGCCTCGCGTTTGCCGTCCAGGAAGCCATGCACGTCAACGTGTGGCGCAACCGGCTGGCGGAACTCGGTCTCGAACCCGGCCCGTGGCTGCGCGACGCGAAGCGTGCCATCCTGGCCGGCGCGCCGGAGGACACACTCGTCGCCGCGCGGGCGAGCGGCCCCGGGGGCACGGGCGAGCGGTCGATCACGCTGGGCCAGCTGCGGCACGCCGCAATGCAGCTCGTGCCGGGACAGAAGATCGCGTACGTGACCGACGTGGCCCACCACGCGGACAACGTGCGCCGCATCGTGGACCTGGCGGGCAAGGCCGACCTGTTGTTCATCGAGTGCACGTTCCTCGAGGCCGACGCCGCGGATGCGGCCCGCAAGTATCACCTGACCGCACGCCAGGCAGGTGCCATCGCGCGCGATGCGGGTGCGTCGATGCTCGTGCCGTTTCATTTCTCGCCCCGCTACGCCGGACGGGAGTCCGAGTTGCGGGCGGAGGCGCAGGCCGCCTTCGGAGGGACCGTCGCATGACGACCGTCGAACGACGCGAAGTATCCATCGCCACGCCGGATGCAACGCTGGCCGGTGAAGCGTGGCTTCCGGCAGGCGCGCAGGGCATCGTGCTGTTCGCGCACGGCAGCGGCAGCAGCCGCCTGAGCCCACGCAATCGCTACGTGGCCGGCGAGATCGTCAGCGGCGGGCTGGGGACGTTGCTCTTCGACCTGCTGACCGTCGCCGAGGAACGCCGCGACCGGCTGGACGCGAGCCTGCGGTTCGACATCGGGCTGCTGACCGAGCGGCTCGCCGCCGCGACGCGCTGGCTGGGCGCACAGCCATGGGCGACGTCACTGACGCGCGGCTACTTCGGCGCCAGCACCGGAGCGGCGGCCGCCCTCGCCGCGAGCGTCGACTGCGACGTCAAGGCGATCGTGTCGCGCGGCGGCCGGCCCGACCTGGCCGGAGCAGCGTTGCCAGGCGTGACCGCGCCGACGCTGCTGATTGTCGGCTCGCACGACCCCGTGGTGATCGACCTCAACCGCCGCGCACTGGCCGAACTCACCTGCGAGGCGCGACTCGAGATCGTGCCGGGCGCCACGCACCTGTTCGAGGAGCCCGGTACGCTCGAGCAGGTCGCCGCGCTTGCCACCGCCTGGTTCCAGCGGTGGCTCTGACCGGAATCGCCCAGAGCAACACGGCGGCCCGGTGCGGGACGGTTGCAGCAGCCGCGGTTTCCCCGCACCGTTGGCGTCCGTTTCCCCTGCCGTCCGCGGAGCCTCGATGCGCATTGCTTCCCGCCGTTCCCTGCTCCTGCTCCTCGTGGCCGTCGCAGCGATCGTGTGGCTGCTCATGGCAAACCGGCCGGCCGTCGAGCCGGGACTGCGGGCCGACATCGACCCCGCGCCGTTCCACGACCGCGCGCGGGACGCGATCGCGCCCGCAGGCGTGATCCGGCCGTCAGCGAGCGGCACAGGCGCCGGGCGACCGCCGAACATCGTGCTGATCCTCGCCGACGACCTCGGCTACGGCGATCTCGGGAGCTACGGCTCACGCGCCATCCGCACGCCGCACCTCGACCGGCTCGCGGCCGAGGGCGTGCGCTTCGCCAATTTCTACGCGAGTGCGTCGGTGTGCTCGCCGTCGCGCGCCGGACTGATGACCGGGCGGTACCCGGTGCGCACCGGGATCTCCTACGTGATTTTCGCGAGCGGGATTTCGCTCGACCATCGCCTCAACCTGACGCTGACGCGGCTCGGTTCGCGCCTCGGCATCTCGCGCTTCCACGACTCCTACGTGAGCGGCCTGCCCGACTCGGAGATCACGCTGGCAGAGGCGCTCAAGGTCGCAGGCTATGCGACCGGCATGGTCGGCAAGTGGCACCTGGGCGACTTCTCGCACGACCAGCAGTTCCTGCCGACCCGCCACGGCTTCGATTTCTTCGAGGGCATCCCGCACTCGAACGACGAGTTCCCGGTCGCGGTGTGGCGCAACGACCTGGAGCTGACGCCCAACATCGGCCTCGCACAGGAACCGATGACCGGGGATTTCACGCGCGCCGCGATCGGCTTCATCGACCAGCACCGTGACCGGCCGTTCTTCCTGTATCTCGCGCACAAGGACGTGCACCTGCCGTTCTTCCCGTCGGAGCGTTTCCGCGGCAGGTCCGCCGCCGGACGGTACGGTGACGCCGTCGAGGAGCTCGACTGGAGCGTGGGCGAAGTGCTGCGTGCGCTCGCGGAGCGCGGGCTGCGCGAGAACACGCTCGTGATCTTCACCAGCGACAACGGCGCGTGGTTCGAGGGCAGCACGCAGGGGCTGCGCGGCCGCAAGGGCATGCCGTTCGAGGGCGGGCAGCGCGTACCGATGATCGCTGCGTGGCCCGGACGCCTGCCGGTGGGCACGACGGTCGCGGTGCCGGCGATGAACATCGACGTGTTCCCGACGGTGCTGCGGCTCGCGGGGCTCGAACTGCCGTCCGACCGCATCATCGACGGGCGCGACCTGTGGGGCGTGATGAGCGGCGCAGACTCTGCAGCGCCGCACGACACACTGCTGTTCTTCGACGACAAGGTGATCGGCGGAGCACGCTCGGGGCCGTGGAAGTACTATCGCCACGTGGACCGCTATTACTGGCCCGTGCCGCTCGACAAGCCAGACACGCTCGCCGGCAAGCGCGTCGCTGGCTACAGGTATTCAGACGCGCAGACCGGGCGCGAGATCCGCCTCGTCGCCGACGATCCGCTGCTGTACGACCTGCAACTCGATCCTGGGGAGTCGTACAACGTCGCGGACCGGCACCCTGCGGTCGCCGCGCAGATCAGGGCGGACGTCGAGCGCTGGGAACAGGACTACTTCGCGAACCCCCGCGGCTGGAAATGACATGACGACACAGAACATCACGCTGCAGATCAATCGCGCCCGGCATTCGGACCCGCGGGTGTGCGCAACAGAGATGCCGGCGCTCGCCGCGGGCCAGGTGCGCTTGCGCATCGAGCGCTTCGCCGTCACCGCGAACACGGTCACGTACGCGACCACGGGCGACGCGCTGGGCTATTGGGACTTCTTTCCGACCGGCGAGCCGGGCTGGGGCTGTGTGCCCGCCATGGGCTGGGCGGAGATCATCACCTCCAATCATCCCGACGTGCCCGCGGGCGGCCGCTACTACGGCTGGTACCCGATGGCGCGCTACGTGGACATGACGGTGACACCGACCGCGGACGGGTTGCGCGACGACGGGCCACACCGCTCGGCGCACGCACCCGTGTACCGCGCCTACGCAGCGACGGATCGCGACGCGCTGTACCAGGCGGGTGCTGACGCCGAAGACCGCCATGCGCTGCTGCGCGGTCTGTTCCTCACCGGCTGGCTCGCGGAGGACTACTTCGCCGACAACGGCTGGTTCGGTGCGCAGCGGGTGCTGGTGCTGTCGGCTTCGAGCAAGACGGCGATCGGGTTCGCGCACTGCGCCGACGCTCGCGAGGGCATCGAAGTCGTGGGCGTCACCTCGTCGCGCAACCATGCGTTTACGCACGGTCTCGGCTGCTATGACGAGGTCATCACCTACGACGACATCGCCGCCATTCCTGCCAGCAGTCCCATCGTCTCGATCGACATGGCGGGCAGCGGCCCGGTGCTCGCCGCCGTGCACTCGCACTTCGGCGAGCACCTGAAGCATTCGATGGCCATCGGCCGCAGCCATCACGAGGCGCCGCCGCGCGCGCAGGGCTTGCCCGGGCCCAGGCCGGCGTTCTTCTTCGCGCCCACGCAGGTGAACAAGCGCATGCAGGAGTGGGGGCCGCGCGGCTACCAGCAACGCGTCGCCGCCGCAGTGAAGGGATTTGTCGGGTGGAGCCACGACTGGCTGCGGGTGCAGCAGTGCCGGGGAGCGTCCGCGGCGGCCGCCACGTGGCGCGAGGTCCACGCCGGGCGCGTCGCGCCCGACGTGGGACACGTCGTGTCGCTGTGGGACTGACGGCGCCTAACTGCCGCCGCGCGCCTGGTAGATGAGTCGCCCGATCTCGGCGTAACCCATCATCGCGCCCTCGAAGTTGTCGAGCAGCGTCTGCGCCAGCACGGGCAACTCGGAGGCCGGCTGGTTCGACTCCTCGAGCAGGGCGGTCGCGAACTGCGGGTCGAGGAAAAACAGCAGTGCGCTCAGGCACGCGCCGAGGTCGTCGTCCACTTCCTGCGGCAGATCGACGTCCCACGCCTCCTCCAGCCAGTCATGCCCCTGCGCGAACCCGCTGGACCACTGCATCAGCGGCGCGTCCTTGGCGAAATTCGCCTCCGCCGGCTGGCGCACCTCGATGCACGTCGGCAGACGCACCGTCGCATCCTGCACGTCGCGGACGAGCTGGTTGTAGAGCGCCATGATCACGTGGTGGAAGCGCACGGACTCCGCCTCGTCGGCGAACACCGGCGCGTCGGAGTCGAATATCGTGGGGATCCACTCGGAAGGCAGGATGTGGTCGGGCGCGGCCACGATCGCGAATACGAACCCGTGGAGTTCCTCGAGGCCGAACGTCTCGGGCGCGCGCGTGCGCGCGTCGTCGAGGAACTGCCGCAGCCAGGCTTCGTCGGCGGCCGAGAGGTCCGGGATCTGGGTGGACGGGACTTGTGCGTTCATCCGGTGATTTTACGCCCTCACGCCAGCGTCAGCAGGTGTTTCCCGTAGGCGCGGACGTCGTCCCAGTTCGTGTAGTCGATGACGGCGCGCGGATCGGTCGGACCATGCGTGAATTTCATGATCATCTGGATCATGACGCGCTCGTACCACGCCCAGGAGGGATAATCGACCTTGCCGGCGATGACCTTGAGGTCCTGCGGGCGCCACGGTGACAGCTGCAGGAATTTCTGCAGGTAGCGGTTGCCTGCGACGGTCGCCTTCTCCGGCGTGCGCGCCACGACCGAGACGTTGAAGAAGCTGTTGGGCCTGGCTTCCAGCGAGGCCCGGTGCTGGCCGATGAACGCGAAGACGCTCTTGTCGTAGGTGCCGTAGAGCACCGGTGCGCCGAACGCGACGACGTCGTAGCGGCCCCAGTCCACGCCCTCGTGCACGGCCTCGTTGATGTCCATCATCTCCGCGCGACCGCCCGCCTCGACGACACCCTCGCAGATGCGGCGCGCGATGCGGGCCGTGTGGCCGCCGCGGCTCATGTAAAGCACCAGGACTGACTTCATCGCTGCGGCCTCGGAACTCGCGTTGCCAACCCGCGCCACGCTACCGCCCGGGACGCCGCAGCGAAATCGCGGAAAGCCGACATCGCCCGTGGCGGGGCACCGGCCCTGGACCATAATGCGGGCGATGAATGCGCTCCGCCTCGTTGCGCTCCTGTTCCTGGTCGCCGGCGGCGGGGCCGGCGCCCGGGACTGGGAACCCGTCGTCGCGGGCGTCGAGTACCGGCAGATCCTGCGCAACGGCATCGACGCACACGTCGTCCGGGTGGACCTGCGGGTCAAGTCGCTTGCCGTGGTGGCGACCGCAGCCCGGGAGCGTGGCCTCACCGTCAGCGAGTTCGCACGACACCGCGGGGCGATGGTGGCAATCAACGGCGACTACTTCGACACGGCGCTGAACCCCCTCGGGCTCGCGATGGGTGATGGCGAAACCTGGGCGCAAGCCGACGAGCGCGTACGCCACGAGGAGGTCGTGGGCGTGGGTATCCGGCGCGTCAGGATCTTCCCGCGCGCCGGGCCGCTCCACGAACCAAAGCGATGGATGACCGGCGCGGTCTCCGGCTGGCCGATGGTCGTGGACGGCTGCAAGCCGGTGGCGAGACTTCCGGGCAGCGACCACTTCACCCACGCTCCGCATCCGCGCACGGCGGTGGGGCTCTCGGCAGACCGGCGCAGGTTGCTGCTCGTCGTCGCGGACGGACGGCGCGCAGACGTGCCCGGCCTGACGCTGCCGGAACTGGCGGTCCTGATGGTCGAAGTCGGGGCGTGCACGGCGCTCAACCTGGACGGCGGCGGCTCGAGCGCGCTGTGGCTGCGCGATCGCATCGTCAATCGCCCGAGCGATGGCACCGAGCGCAAGGTCGCCAATCATCTCGGCGTCGTCGCTGCCGATGGCAGCGCCGGCGCCACCGGCGACGCCGGCGAGGCGACGGCCAAATGACGAACGCCGCAACGCTGCTGCTCGCCGTGTGCTTCCCGGCGCTGGCACTGTGGCTCGTCGCCCGCTACGGATGGGCGCAACGCCTCGGCACGATCGCGCTCTGTTACGCAGCGGGGCTGCTGGTCGGCAACACCGGCCTGCTGCCGCCGGAGACGCTGCCGGCCCGTTCGCAGCTCGCCGAAGTTGCGATCGCACTCGCGCTGCCGATGATCCTGTTCACGATGGACGTGCGGGCCTGGAGCCGGACCGCACCCCGGGCGCTGTGGTCGATGG
>Ga0079037_100000678_pt1 | contig 16032 bp, 10 predicted proteins | sample Mud3Dept4metaG_FD_71479 | JGI IMG/M metagenome (GOLD analysis project Ga0079037, IMG submission 71479) | Freshwater wetland microbial communities from Ohio, USA, analyzing the effect of biotic and abiotic controls - Mud 3 Core 4 Depth 4 metaG | ecosystem: Environmental > Aquatic > Freshwater >... | reverse complement strand
ATGCTGGGGTGGCTCCAGTTCCGCCACGCGCCGCTCTGGCACCTCCCGCTGGGGCAGGTGCCACACCTCGGCTTTCCGCTCGGCACGTCGCTGCTCTTCACCGATGCGATCCCGCTGCTGGGGCTCGTCCTCCGGCCGTTCAGCGCGCTCCTGCCGACCGATTTCCAGTACCTCGGCCTGTGGCTGTTGACGTCGTTCGTCCTGCAAGGCGCGCTGGGCGCCCAGATCGCCGCGCTCTACCTCCGCTCGCGCGTGGCCCTCGTCGCGAGTGCCGTCCTCTTCGTGTTGCTGCCCGCCTTCCTCATCAGAAATGTGCACCCGGCGTTGACCGCGCATTGGATCATCCTGGCCGTGCTCTACGGCGCGCTGCGCGGACCCCGCCGGACGCGCTGGGGGCTGGTCGCCCTCGTCAGCCTGGCGACGCTCATCCAGCCGTACCTGTGGGCCTTCGCCGTGATCCTGTTCCTCGGCGTGCTCCTCGATGACGCCAGACGGGGCGCCTCCAGCTGGACGCGCGCCGCGGTTTCGGGCGCTACATGCCTCACGGCCAGCTTCGGACTGTTGGCGCTGGTAGGGGGATTCTCCTCCGGGTTCCAGACTGTGATCGCCGGCTTCGGGAGCTACAGTGCGAACGCCCTCACCTTCGTAGCGCCGAACGGCACATCGCGTTTCTTCCATCTGGACAGCCCACCGACCCAGTTGGAGGGATTCGCCTACCTCGGCCTAGGCGTCCTCGCGCTGCTGGCGATCGTGGGACTCCTGTCGCTGCTTGGTCGACACCCTCTTCAGCAAGGGTACTCGCTCAGGGCGCCCGGGGTGCCGCTCGCCACGGGGGTCGCCGTGGGGCTGCTGGCAGCGTTCGCGTTGAGCGACCACGTCTTCGTGGGCAGCCGCGAAGTGCTCACCCTCGCGTGGTTGTACGACCCGATCCGGCCCCTGGCCGAGCGATTTCGGTGTTCGGGCCGCGCGATCTGGCCGCTGATGTACCTGCTCGTCACGCTCGCTATCGGCGGGCTCCAGCGGTCGCTCGCGCGCGTGACGCGGCGGCCCGAGCGGACGGTCGCCCTCGTGCTCGCCGTGTGCGCCGGGATCCAGGGCGGCGATCTCGCCTTCACGAACCGGTACGACGAGATGGCGCGCTACTTTTTCGACAAGGCCGGCCCGTACTTCGTCGACCGGCTGAGCGACCCGCGCTGGAAGCAAATCGGGACCGGGAGCTACCGCCACATGGCGGTCGTGCCAACGACCTCGAACGGGTGTCCTGCGGGGATGCCCTACGAGGAGGGGTACCACAGCGGCCGGATCGCCCTCCTGTCGCTGGAGGCGTACCGCGCCGATCTGACTTTCAACTCCGGATACTTCTCGCGATGGCAGATCGGCGAGGCAGCGCGCTGCGCGGCGCAGAACCAGGCGGCGGCGGACCACCTCGCCGCCGACACGGTCTACATCTTCGGGACGGGGCACCAGCCCCCGCGGGGGTCGCGCTGCGCTTACCTCAACACCATCCGCGTCTGCGTCGCGGACCAGAACGGCGACCCGTTCGCCCGATCACTCGCCCCGTGACCGGTTTGGCGCCATCGAGGTGGACTCCACCGCCAGAACGACGAGGCTCATTTCACGCGATCGACCGTCGTGGCCGCTCGTTAGCTTTTGCATCACTGTCTGTGTGTCAGGCATGGCGCCATTGAAAGGTTGGTCCGTTCTTGACGAAGACCACTGATCCGTGGCCTAATAGCGGCACGATCGGGGCGGTAAAGACCAACTGACCTGGGCAGGGATAGCGAGGCGCGAGGGATAAGGGCGGAGGGCTGACGACACTGGCCCTCCGCCCTCTTGTAGCCTGTACAAACCAACAGGAATGTAACCACAGATTTCGCAGATCACGCAGATTATCTTTCTCGAACCCCCGCTGAATCGGTGAAATCTGTGTAATCTGCGGTTCCAGGACCCTCCACGTGATTTGGCAACAGATCGCCAACGGCATCGCCACCGGTGCGGTGTACGCGCTCACGACCCTGGGCCTCACCATGGTCTACGGGGTGCTGCGCGTCCTCCACGTCGCGCACGCCGGGGTCTACGCCTTGGGCGCCTACTCGGGTGTGGTCGCGTATCGCCTGTCCGGCAGCTTCTGGCTCAGCCTGGTCGCGGCCATGGCGGCGTGCGCCGTGGCCGGCGTCCTGATGGAGCGGCTCCTGTACGCGCCGCTCCTCCACCTGCCGCGCATCGTCCCGCTCATCGCGAGCATCGGCCTCTTCATCGCCATGGAGGAAGCCTTCCGGATCGTCGCCGGCCCGTATGCGCTGGCCTACGACGCCGAGATTCGTTTCCCTAGCTTGGCGCTGGGGCCGCTGCGGCTGAGCGCGCCGCAAAGCCTGATCTTCACGGTGACCCTGCTCCTGCTGGGCCTGTTGTGGCTCCTGCTCTCGCGCTCCACGGTCGGACTCGCCATGCGGGCCACGTCCATGGACGCCGACACCACCTCGACCTTCGGCGTGAACACGCGGATGATCGTGACGCTGAACTTCGTGATCGGGTCGGCGTTGGCCGGGGCGGCGGGCGCTCTGATCGGTGTGTACGACAACCAGGTGTGGCCGACGATGGGGAGCATTCCGGCCTACAAGTGTCTGGCCATCGTGGTCCTCGGCGGCCTGGGAAACATCCCGGGGAGCGTCCTGGCCTCGTTCCTCATCGGGTTGGCGGAGACGCTCCTGATCGGCGTCGTGGCCATTCCCTTCCCGCGCGACGCCCTGGCCTTCGTGGCGATGATTCTCGTGCTCATGTTCCGCCCCCACGGGCTCTTGGGGAAGGGGTAGAACGTGGAACCACAGATTTCACAGATTACACAGCGCGGCCTGAGGGCCGCAACCAAAACAACGGACTGTCGTGATCCGCAGATTACGCAGATTGGCCGATTTCACTGGGAACGGCAAAACCCTTTCAGAAAAACAAGGTTCTGCGAGTGTGTAGTACAGATTTCTCTGTTTCGGGCCGGGGCGCTGCATCCGGAGGCAACGTGGAAAGGGATGCCCGGACGCACGCGATAATCGGCGCTGCGTTGGAAGTCCATCGGACACTTGGCGCAGGCTTTCTCGAGGCGGTGTACCAGGAGGCATTGCCCAGAGAGCTTGGCGGACGCAATATTCCCTTTCGCATGCAGTGCGAGATCCCGGTATTCTATAAAGGCGACAAGCTTTCGACTACCTACCGCGCAGACTTCAGCTGCTTCGACTCCGTGATCCTGGAACTGAAGGCCATTCGGCAGTTGACCGTCATCGAAGAGGCCCAGGTTCTGAATTACCTGAAGGCGTCAGGGCTACGTATTGCCCTACTCTTCAACTTTGGTGCGCTGTCGCTTCAGCAGAAACGGTTCGTTTCCGGCCCTGACCAATCTGTGTAATCTGTGAAATCTGTGGTTAACCTAAAGGGTCTTTTGCGATGTTGAGCGGGTATCTCGTCACGGTCCTGATCACGATCGGGATCTACGTCATTCTGGCTCTCAGCCTGAACATCATCACGGGCTACGCGGGCCAGATCTCGCTGGGGCACGCCGCCTTCATGGGAATCGGCGCCTACACGTCGGCCCTGCTCTATACCAAGGCCGGCCTCAGCTTCTGGCCCGCGTTTGTCCTCGCGGGCCTCGTGGCGGGTCTGGTGGGCGCCGTCCTCGCCATTCCTTGCCTCCGCGTGCGCGACGATTTCCTGGCCATCACCACCATGGGCATCAACTTCGTGATCGAGGCCGTCTTCCTGTACATCCCCTTCTTCGGCGCCGGGATGGGAATCGGCGGAGTCAACCCGCCCAGCCTACTCGGCAGCGAGCTTGGCAAGCCGGCGTTCCTCGGCCTGGTCGTCCTTGTGATCCTCTTGACGACTGCCGCCGACCGCTGGCTCACGCGGTCGTGGGTCGGCCTCGGATGGGCGGCCATCCGCGAGGATGAGCAGGCGGCCGGCGCCATGGGCATCGACGTGGTGCGGTTCAAGGTCCTCGCCTTTATGCTGGGGAGTGCCGGCGCGGGGCTGGCCGGAAGCCTGTACGCCCATTTCCTGACCTTCATCATGCCGGTCAATTTCAGCTTCGGCCAATCCATAGTGATCTTGTCCATGGTGGTGTTCGGCGGCATTGGCACGCTGAGAGGCCCGATCGTGGGGGCGATCGTGCTCGGGGCGTTGCCGGAAATCTCCCGGCCCGCCATGGAGTACCGGACGCTCCTCTACGGGGTCCTGCTGCTCCTGCTGATGCGCTTCCAGCCCGACGGGATCCTGGGCGATGGCAGCCTCATCGTCCGGGGGTGGCGCAGGCTCGTTCGGAGCAAGAGCAATGTAAAACCGACAACTGACAACTGACAATGAGCCGACGGCGTTGACGGTTGATCGGTTGTTCCGCCTGAGGCGGATCAGTTTTCCATTTTCAATTGGCTGAGAAGACGATGCCGCTCCTGGAAATCGAGTATCTGACGAAGGAATTCGACGGAGTGATCGCTTTGCAGGACGTCTCGTTCGGCGTCGAGGAGAACGAGATCCTGGGCGTCATCGGCCCCAACGGCGCGGGCAAAACGACCCTGTTCAATTGCATCACCGGCATGGTCCCGCCGACTCGCGGCACGATCCGTTACCGGGGCGAGACCATGCAGGGCCGACAACCGTACGAGATCGCCCGCCTGGGAGTCGGCCGCACCTTCCAGGTCGTCCGCCCGTTCCCGAACCTTTCGTTGACGGACAATGTCTTGGTGGCCCTCGGCCATCGGCACTACCCCGGACTTCGGCGTGCCCTCTCCGCTTGCCGCACCGACGCCAACTGCAGGGTCGCCGCAGCCCTGTTGACGCGCGTGGGTCTCTCGGGCGGGCACGGTCGGACCGCGGGCACGTTGCCACTTGGGCTCAAGAAGCGGCTGGAGATCGCCCGTGCCCTGGCCTTGGAGCCGCGACTCCTCCTGCTGGATGAACCGTCGGGCGGTCTGCGGCATGAGGAATCCCAGCAACTGTTGGAGTTGATCCGAGATCTGAATCGCGAAGGAATCAGCGTGGTCCTGATCGAGCACAACATGCCCATCGTGATGGGCGTCTGCCATCGCTTGGTGGTTCTGGACCACGGCGTCAAGATCGCGGAAGGCGAGCCCGCAGCGATTCAGAAGAACCCGCAGGTGATCGAGGCGTATCTTGGGAAGACAGTCAATTAGGCAATTGGGCAATTGGGCAATTTGGCAACTGGGAGCGTTGTCCCTAATTGCCCAGTCGCCCAATTGCCCAGTCGCCACGACGTCAACATGACGGCGCTCCTAGAAGTCCGCGACCTCGAGGTGACGTACGGTGAGTTCGCGGCCGTGCGGGGCGTCAGCTTCGAGGTGCGCCAGGGCGACCTGGTGACCATCATCGGGGCGAACGGTGCAGGCAAGAGCACTACCCTGCGCGCCATAATGGGCCTGCAGCGGCCGCGCGCGGGCCGGATCATCTTCGGCGGCGCGGACATCACGACGGAGGCCGCGCATCTTCGCGCCCGCCGGGGAATCAGTCTGGTCCCGGAGGGGCGCCGCATCCTCCCCGACCTCACCGTGGAAGAGAACCTGCACCTGGGGGCCTACGCCCTGAAGAGCGCCGGCGACGTCGCAGCCGCCCTGGAAAGCGCCTACGCGCTCTTCCCGCGACTGCGCGAACGGGCAGGCCAGCGCGGAAAGACGCTGTCCGGTGGCGAGCAGCAGATGCTGGCCATCGCCCGCTCACTGGTCGGCAGGCCTCAGCTCCTCCTCCTGGACGAGGTGTCCCTCGGGCTGATGCCGACCTTGGTGGACCAGACCTTCGAGACGATTCGGGATCTGCACCGGCAGGGCGCCACCATTCTCTTGGTGGAGCAAAATGCGCGCATGGCGCTCTCGGTGGCCACGCGCGGCTACGTGCTGGAGACCGGCAGCATCACACTCCGGGGCTCCGCCGCCGACCTGGCCGCCGACCCCAAAGTGAAGAAAGCGTATCTGGGAGGGTAGGACAGCCGTACGGCGGTTCGACGGTACGACGGTACGACGGTTCGACGGTTCGTGGTGTTGCCGAACCGCCGACCTGTCGAACCGTCGAACCGCCGAACTGTCGTATTGCCGAACTGCGGAACCATCACCTCGCCGAACCTTCGCAGCCTATGAACATCCGCGTCCGAGCCACCATCAGCGTCCTGATCGGCGCAACCCTCCTGGGCTCTATGGGAGCCTGGGGGCGTGCGGTGTACCGGTTCGAGGGCGATCCCATGGTGGTGGTCACCTGGCGCGCCCTCATCGGCGTGGCCATCCTGGCGGCCGTCCTGGCCGCAACCCGCCCCGTTTTCCTCCGCGTTCCTCTGTCGGCGATCCCGTTCTTCCTGGCCTACGGCTTTTTCGGAGTCACCCTGAACTTCTGGGCCTACTTCTCCGCCGTCAAGTACACCACCCTCGCCGTCGCCATCACCCTACTCTACACGTACCCGATGTTCGTGACGCTCTTCTCGGCCCTCTTCCTGGGGGAGCGATTGACCCGCGCGAAGCTGGCCGCAGCTGCCCTCACGGTCCTCGGCTCGGCCCTTGTGGCACAGATCCACGAGGCGGAGTTTCTCCGCCTCAACCTGCGGGGGATCGTCTTTGGCCTCCTGACTGGCCTGAGCATGGCCGTCTACAGCATCCTGGGAAAGCGGGCCGTGGCGCGCTACGCCCCCTGGACCGTCGTCCTCTACGCCTTCGCCGGCGGGGCGCTGTTCCTCGCCCTGGGGAGCGGGCGTGGCCTCTCGGCGGCGCGCGCCTACCCGTCGGAAGCCTGGCTCTGGATCGCCGGTCTGGCCCTGATCCCCAGCCTCGGCGGCTACGCCCTGTTCACCTTGGGGCTCCGCGATCTGCCGGCCAGCCAAGTGAGCGTCATTGCAACGTGGGAAGTCGTCACTGCCGCACTCCTCGGCTGGTCCCTTTTCCGTGAGCACCTGACGGCCGCGCAGATGCTCGGCGCTGTCTTCGTCTGCACCGGCATCGCCTGGATCCAACGAGTCAGAACCTGATCTTCTCCAGGACGCCGGAGAGTCTCCCTCGATCCGAAGAAACACGGCCACCACAAAGGCACCAAGGCACCAAGAGACACGGAATCCGCCCCTTCACGGGACAACGTTAGACCCGCCCCTAACGTAGAGTTGACTATCTGCCGTTCCTGATTCCCTTTTACCTTGTCCCCCTTGGTGTCTTCGTGCCTTGGTGGTGAAAAGAAATTCGGATCAAGGTTGGGCATCGAGTTTCTGCTTGACATATGGGCCGCGACTGAAGTATCCGCAAGGTCGGGTGTTCAGCGGCAGCCGCGCCGCGGATCCAAGGGGCTCGAGACCGTCGTCCCGCATGACAGATACCTATTGCCTGGTCCTGCACCAACGAAAGGCAGCGCACGGGGGAGAAAACGGTGAACGCAGCCACACTCGCGATGGACGGTTGCCTGGTTGCCGAGCGCAGTGGATTCGTATGGTATCACGTCGAAGACGTGCACGGCCCGGCGCTCGATGAGCTGGCGGCAAAGTTCGGCCTGCACGAGCTGTCCATCGAAGATTGCCGGAGCGAGCGGCAGCGCGCAAAGGTCGAGGAGTTCGACCGCCACCTGTTTGTCATCGCCAATAATGTGCACTTTGAGGCCGAGAAAGAAGAATGCTTCTTCGGCGAGATCGACTTCTTCGTCGGAAAAGACTTTTTCATCAGTGTCCATGACGGCCCGAGCAAGTCATATCGCGCCGTGCGCCCGAAGTTCGACAAAGATCCGAAGATGGCACACCCGGGCCGTTTGCTGGAAGCCTTTCTTGACTGGCTGGTGGATCAGTACTTGCCGGTGCTGGACGGCATCGAAGAGCGCATCGAAGCGCTTGAAGAAAAAGTCGTGGGGCAACCGTCACCCAAAGTGCTCGCGGAAATTTTTACCTTGCGCCGTGCGCTGATCAATTTTCGCCGTGTCGCCACCTCGATGCGTGAAGTGGTGCACAATTTATTGACCCGCACCGAACCCTGGCTCAAATCGCGGCACGCCTATTTTCGAGACATCTATGACCATGTGATTCGCGCGCTCGACTTCGTCGAGACGTACCGCGACATTCTGAACGGCGTGCTCGACGTACACCTGACGGCGGCCGCCAATCGCACGAACGAGATCATGAGGGTGCTCACCGTGTTCGCGACGCTGGCCACTCCCTTCCTGATGATCACCGGATTTTTCGGAATGAACTTTGAGCGGTTGCCGTGGTTGAGTGAACCGCTCGGCGCGGTGTGGGCCACGGTTGTGATGCTGGGCATGTCCGCCGCGATGCTCTGGTATTTTTATCGCAAGGGCTGGCTCTAGACCGCCGCGCCTCTCTCGCCCCCTTCTCCTCGAAATTGCAGGCGACCGCGCTAAAGCGTATAATCGCTTCACTCGCCTCGCGGGGCTCCGACCGGCTCGCGGGGTGTCGAGTGGCCGTCGAGAGGAGGAATATGCCATGATCGGAAATCTGCCGCCCAAGGACCCCATTCGGGCGCCTCGCGGGTCGGCCTTGTCCTGCAAAGGCTGGCACCAGGAAGCGGCCATGCGGATGCTCATGAACAACCTCGACCCGGAGGTTGGCGAGCGGCCGCAAGACCTGGTCGTGTACGGCGGCTCGGGCAAGGCGGCGCGCAACTGGGAGTGCTACCACCGGATCGTCGACAGCCTCAAGGCGCTGGAGAACGACGAGACGCTCCTGGTCCAGTCCGGCAAGCCGGTCGGCGTCTTCCGGACCCACCCCTACGCTCCTCGGGTCCTGATCAGCAACGCCATGCTGGTCCCCGCCTGGGGCACGTGGGAGAAGTTCCGGGAGTACGAGGCGCTCGGGCTCACCATGTACGGCCAGATGACGGCCGGCAGCTGGATTTACATCGGCACCCAGGGCATCCTGCAGGGTACGTATGAGACGTTCGCAGCGGCGGCCAGAAAGCATTTCGGGGGGAGCCTGCGAGGCACGTTGACGGTGACGGCGGGCCTGGGTGGTATGGGCGGGGCGCAGCCATTGGCTGTGACCATGAACGGGGGGGTCATCCTGGTCGTGGAGGTGGACCCGGAGCGAATCGAGAAGCGGGTGAAGACCGGCTATTGCGAAATCATGACTCGGAATTTCGATGAAGCGCTGGACCTCGCGCTGTCTGCCAAGCGGAGCGGAATTCCCAAATCCATCGGCCTGGTGGGCAACGCTGCGGAGGTCCACCGGGAGCTGCTGCGACGGGACATTTTGCCGGACCTCATGACCGATCAGACCTCTGCCCACGATCCACTCAACGGCTATGTGCCGGCCGGCCTGTCGCTGCAGGAATCGCGAGAGCTTCGGGCTCGCAACCCCGAGGAGCACATTCGCCGCGCGCTGGACTCCATGGCCATCCACGTCCAGACCATGCTGGAATTCCAGAAGCTCGGCGCCGTGGTGTTCGACTACGGAAACAACATCCGCCAGCAGGCGCTCGGGCAAGGGGTGCAGAACGCCTTCGATTTCCCCGGTTTCGTTCCGGCCTTCATCCGCCCGCTATTCTGTACCGGCCACGGCCCCTTCCGCTGGGCGGTCCTCTCCGGCGATCCGGCCGACATTGCCGCGATAGACAATGTGGCGCTGCGGGAGTTTAAGGACAACGCCCACCTGGTCCGCTGGATCACCCTCGCGCGGGAGAAGGTCCATTTCCAGGGTCTGCCAGCCCGCATCTGCTGGCTTGGGTACGGCGAGCGCGATCGCCTCGGCGTTCTGGTCAACCGGATGGTGAAATCCGGCGAGCTCAAGGCGCCGGTGGTCTTCGGCCGCGACCACCTCGACTCGGGTTCCGTGGCCTCGCCGAACCGCGAGACGGAGGCCATGCGGGACAAGAGCGACGCCATCGCCGACTGGCCGATCCTGAACGCACTTCTCAACACCGCGGCCGGGGCGTCGTGGGTTTCAGTGCACCACGGGGGTGGCGTCGGCATCGGCTACTCGATCCACGCCGGTATGGTGGTCGTTGCCGACGGGACCGCGGACACGGAGGCGCGTCTCCAGCGCGTCCTCACCACCGACCCCGGGACCGGCATCATGCGTCATGCGGATGCCGGGTATCCCGAGGCGATCGCCGCGGCGAGAGAGCGGGGCGTCAAGATCCCCGGATTGCCAACGTAGCACACCGCTGAACAGACCCATCTGCGGGTCACCCCTATTCGGGATGGGTCGCCCGGCAGAGGGAGGCCGCTGCGCCGGCGACGGCGAAGCGGCTCTCCCCTCACGTCCTGCGAGTGGAGGCGCTCCATGACCCGGTTCGTTCAATTTCTCGTGCGCCGCCGCAAGACCCTGCTCATCTGGGCTGGCGCAATTTTGGTTCTCTTCACGCTCGTCGGCTTTTTCGTCGTCCCGCCGATCGTGAAGTCCGTTCTGGCAAGCCAACTCTCGGCGGCCCTCCATCGTGAGGTCACGATCAGCGAGGTCCGGTTCAATCCGTTCGTCCTCTCCGCCACGGTGCGAGGCCTCACGGTCAAAGAACCAAAAGGCGCAGAGACGTTTGCGTCCTTCGAAGAACTCTATCTGAACCTCGAAACCTCCTCGTTGTTTCGGTGGGCCGCGGTGATCAAGGAGGTCCGCCTGACGAAACCCTTCGTCCGCCTCGTCCGCCGTCCGGACGAGTCCTACAACTTCTCGGATCTCATCCCCCCTCCTCAGCCGCCGCCGACGACACCCACGAAGCCGGTGCGGTTCTCGGTGAACAACATCCGGGTCATTGACGGTGGCGCCGACATCAGCGACGAAACGGTCCAGAAGAGGCACTCCGTCCGGAAGCTGGATATCGGCGTGCCCTTCATTTCGAATATTCCCTCCTATGTGCAGACGTTTGTCCAGCCGGGCCTCTCCGTGGAAGTCAACGGCACGCACTATGCCGTCGAGGGGAAGACCAGGCCTTTCCACGACTCGCAAGAAACCACGCTCGACGTCGACATCAACGACCTGAGCCTGCCGTACTATCTCGCCTACGTCCCCAAGGACCTTCTGACCTTCACGATGCCGTCCGGCCGACTGGACGCCAAGCTGGTCATCGTGTTCGTTCGGAAGGGAAAGACCGAGCAGACCCTGGCCGTGAAAGGGGACGTCGGTCTGCGAGAGCTGGCGGTTGACGACAAGCAGGGCGGCCCGGTCGTCAGGCTTCCGCGCCTCGGCCTCGGCCTCGCCTCGGTCGAACCCCTCGTACGCAAGGCGCACCTCTCCAAGATTTCGCTGGAATCGCCCGAATTGACGGTCCGCCGGGAAAAGAATGGCGTCACCAATGTGGAGACCCTGCTACCGAAGACCGCATCAACCGAGAAACCGGCGGAGAAGAAGGCCGCATCTCCAGGTGAGACGGTAGCGCTGGACGTCGACGAGATCAGCATCGTGGGTGCCAAGGTGTTCTTCTCCGACCTCGTTCCCCGCCTGCCCTTCAAGACCACGCTGGCCCCGATCGACGTCACCGTCCAAAACCTGAGCACGCGTCCGGATACCAAAGGCACGTACAAAGTCACGCTCGCCACCGAAGCCAAGGAGCAGATCGCGCTCGAGGGCAGCATGTCGCTCGCCCCGGTCGTGGTGGACGGCAAGGTGGACGTTCAGGCCGTTCCCCTCAAGAAGTACGCGCCGTATTACAGTGACATGATCCTCTTCGCCATCGAGGGCGGACAGGTCGACCTCTCCAGCGGCTACCATTACGCGCAGGGCGAGAAGGAGCCGGAGATCACGGCGTCGGAGGCTGCCCTGGCGGTCAGCGGCCTCCGGCTCAAGCGGCAGGACGAGAAGGAGGATTTCGTCCGCGTGCCCGTCTTTACGGTGAAGGACACCGAAATCGATGTGACGGGGCGACAGGTCACCGTGGGCGCGGTGTCCACCCAGAAGGGCGTCGTGAGCGCGAAGCGGCTCCCCAACGGTGAGGTGGACCTCCAGAGGCTCATGGGCCCGCAGCCGGCCGGGCAACCGCCAGCCGCACCCGCCGCCGGCGCCGACCCGAAGCCCTGGGTTGTGACGGTGAAGCGCGCGACGGTGGACCAGTACACGGCCACAATCGAGGACCGCGCGGCGGCCGAGCCCATCACGCTGACCGCCGAGAAGATCCGGCTCGCCGCCGACAACATCACGACGGCGAAGAACAAGACAGGCAAGCTGAGTCTCTCCTTGCTGCTGGATCGAAGCGCCACCGTCAAGGTGAACACCGCGATCGGACTGGACCCGCCGCGCGCCGACGGCAAGGCGGAGGTCGCCGGCGTCGTCCTGAACCGGTACGCCGCGTACTACAAGAATCTGGTCCCGTGGGATATCCAGGACGGCGTCCTCGACGTGGCAACAGGCTATCGCGCGGCACAGGTCAAGGACGCCTTCGACGTCAAGTTGGCCGGCCTCGGAGTCGCGCTCAAGACGCTCCAGTTGAAGACGCGCGACACCAACCAGGTGTTTCTGACCATCCCGAGCCTGGACGTCAAGAACACCGCCGTTGACCTCCCGAAGCAGGAGGTCACGGTGGGCGATCTCTCCACGTCGCAGGGAACGGTCGTCGTCGTGCGATCGCGTGACGGCGAGATCAACCTGGTAAAGCTGCTTCCGCGCACTGCGGCCGCTGCTGCCGCTCTCGCGGAGGCTCCGCCGGCGCGCCCCTGGACGGTCAAGGCGACGGCGGTGGCCTTGGACCAGTATCGGATCCAGTTCACCGACGAGACGCCCTCCGAACCGGTGAATGTCACCGTCGAGGACGTGACGGTGAAGGCCGAGAACTTGACGACGGCCGAGAACCAGCCTGCCGGGAAGGTTGCGCTCGGCTTGCGCCTCGGCCAGGGCACCGTGTCCGCGGACGGCGCGGCAAGCGTCGCTCCCGTGACCGCCGACCTGCAGGTGGCCGTCCAAGCGCTCGACATCCGACCATTCCAGCCCTACGTCCAGGATAACATCAAGGTCACCATAACCGGCGGCCTCGTCTCGACGAAGGGCCGCCTGGAGCTCAGCATCAAGGAGCCGCAGGGGCTGCAGGCCACGTTCACGGGGGAGTCCAGCCTCGCCAAGTTCGGCGCCCTCGAAAAGACCACCGCCGATGAGCTCCTCAAGTGGGAGTCGCTCGCCCTGCAGGAATTGTCGGTCGGCTACAATCCCCTCTCCGTCCGAGCCAAGAAGGTCGCTCTCGCCGATTTCTTCGCCCACGTCATCATCCAACCCGGCGGAAGGCTGAACCTCCAGGAAATCACTGATAAGGGGGAGCCGACCAAACCCGCCGAAGAGCCGAAACCTGGCTCGCCGCCCGTCAAAGAAGAGCCCGCCGCGCCCAGCGCCGCGCCGGAGGTTCAGATCGCAGAGGTCACGTTGCAGGGCGGGCGGGTCAACTTCCAGGACCGCACGCTCAAGCCGAGCTACACCGCGAACATGAGTGAGATCGGCGGCAGAGTCTCCGGCCTCTCCTCGGCGGAGACGAGTCTGGCGGACGTCGAGCTGCGCGGGAAGATGAACAACTCCGCGCCGCTGGAGATCACCGGGAAGGTGAACCCGCTGAAGCAGGACCTCTTCGTGGATTTGCGGGCCAGATTCACCGGAATGGACCTGAGTCCCACATCACCGTATTCGGGAAAGTACGTGGGCTACGTCATCGAAAAAGGCAAGCTGTCCTTCGATCTGAAGTACCTCATAGACAAGAAGAAGCTCAGCTCGGAGAACAAGGTGTTCATCGACCAGTTCACTTTCGGAGAGAAAGTGGAGAGCCCCGACGCGACGCGCCTCCCCGTCAAGCTCGCGGTGGCACTGCTCAAGGACCGGAAGGGCGAGATTCGCCTCGACATCCCCGTGACGGGAAGTCTGGACGACCCGCAATTCAGCGTCTTCAGCATCGTCCTCCAGGTCATCGGGAATCTCATCACCAAGGCCGTGACGTCGCCGTTCGCGCTGTTGGGGGCCGCCTTCGGCGGCGGCGAGGGGATGCAGTATGTGGAGTTCGAGCCCGGACTCTTCACGATCTCGCCGGACGGCCAGAAGAAGATCGGCGCCCTGGCCACGGCCTTGTCCGAGAAGCCCGCCTTGAAGCTGGAAATCGCCGGATACGTTTCGCCGGATGCGGATCGGGAAGGACTGAAAAATTACCTCCTGCAGCGGAAGGTCAAGGCCCAGAAGCTGAACGATCTGGTGAAGAAGGGCTCGCCCGCCGTCCCGGTGGACGGGGTCGTGGTTGCGCCCGAGGAATACGAGAAGTACCTCACCCTCGCCTATCGCGCCGAGCCCTTCCCCAAACCCCGGAACTTCATCGGCATGGTGAAGAGTCTTCCTGTGCCGGAGATGGAAAAGCTCATGTTGACGAACATCGAGGCGGGCGATGGGGAGCTTCGGCAGCTCGCCTCTCAGCGCGCGAATGCGGTGAAGGATGCGCTCTTGCAGGCCGGCAAGGTCGAGCCGGAGCGGTTGTTCATCGTCGAGCCGAAGGGCCTCACGCCGGAGAAGAAGGACAAGGTCAAGGACAGCCGCGTCGATTTCAAGATCACGTAGCGGAGGCGCCGCGCGGCCTCGGGGAGTCGCGCGGAATCGGGGGACGACATGATCCAGGCAGACCTGATCGTCGAGGGAGCGGCGGAACTCTTGACCGTGGCGGGCACCATCCCGCGGCCGCGCCGGGGTGCGGAGATGCGGGACCTGGGCATCCTGCGTCAGGGATCCCTGGCCGCGCGGCGGGGAAAGATCGTCTGGATCGGCCCGACGGCCGACCTGCTCACCGCCATCCGCCCTCTGGCGTTCTGCCGGGTGGTCGATGCGTACGGGAAGACCGTCATGCCCGGCCTGGTGGACCCGCACACCCATCTCGTCTTCGCGGGGAGCCGCGAGAACGAGTTCGCCATGCGCATCCAGGGCAAGACGTATCAGGAGATCGCTGCGGCCGGCGGCGGGATCAATTCGACTGTGGCCGCCACGCGCACGGCTAGCAAGGCCGACCTGAAGGCCGGCGCCAGCCGCACGCTGGACACGATGCTCGCGCTCGGAACGACCACGGTGGAGGCCAAGAGCGGCTACGGGCTGGATCTGGTCAACGAGATCAAGATGCTGGAGGTCATCCGGGCGCTGGAGGAAGCCGGCCCCATGACGCTGGTGCCGACCTTCATGGGCGCGCACGAGGTCCCGCCGGAGTTCCGGCAGAACCCCGACGCGTACGTGGACCTCGTCATCACGCGCATGATCCCCATGGTGGCCTCCCGGAAGCTGGCGCGGTTCTGCGACGTGTTCTGCGAGACCGACGTCTTCAGCGTGGCGCAGGCCGAGCGTATCTTCCGCGCCGCGCAGGCGGTCGGCCTGGAGCTGCGCGTCCACGCCGACGAACTGACCGACCTGGGCGGGGCAGCCATGGCCGCCCGCATGAAGGCACGGACCGCGGATCACCTCCTCTACGCCAATGACGACGGCGTCCGGGCCATGGCGGAGGCGGGCGTCATAGCGGTCCTCTTGCCCGGAACCGCTTATTTCCTCCACATGCAGCGCTACGCCCGCGCGCGCGACATGATCGCCGCCGGCGTCCCGGTGGCCCTGGCCACGGACTTCAACCCCGGCTCCTGCATGACCGAGTCGCTGCCGCTCATCATGAACCTGGCGTGCACCCAGATGCGGATGCTGCCCGCCGAGGCCATCACGGCCGCCACCATCAACGCCGCCTGGGCCATCGGCGAGCAGGACTGCGTCGGCAGCTTGGAGGTCGGAAAGCAGGCCGACGTCGTCGTGCTGGACGCGCCCACCCACGAGCACCTCTGCTACCACTTCGGCGTGAACCTCGTGGACACCGTGGTCAAGAACGGGAAGGTCGTCGTCGAGGGCGGGCAGCGGTTGAGTTGAAAAACCATCGCTCGCCACAAGAGGCACAAGGCGCGCACGTGCCGTGATCGCCGGAGATTTCCGGCGTGGACTCAGCCGGGATGGCTGCGCACGACGACCGGCGAGCGATCATACCACGCGACGCATAGTCACTCATGGACCAAAGCGCACCACGCCAGGACCCCCCAACGCCCCAGACGGCAGCCCCGGAACACGAGACCGGCGCGGCGCTGGCCGACCTCTTGGCCTCG
>Ga0079037_100000677_pt1 | contig 16034 bp, 13 predicted proteins | sample Mud3Dept4metaG_FD_71479 | JGI IMG/M metagenome (GOLD analysis project Ga0079037, IMG submission 71479) | Freshwater wetland microbial communities from Ohio, USA, analyzing the effect of biotic and abiotic controls - Mud 3 Core 4 Depth 4 metaG | ecosystem: Environmental > Aquatic > Freshwater >... | reverse complement strand
CGATCGAGTCCACCTCGGCCCGCAGGATCTTCGCGTGCATCTCCTCCTCCTTCGCCAGGGCGAGGAACATCTCCTTCGCCGTCGCCGACCGGGCCGACGCCGCCATCTCGAGGTAGTTCCTGTTCGCGTCGATCTCGCGCTCCACGGCCAGCTCGAGGATCCGGACCTCGTCCGCCCGGGCGAGCTCGGCCGCGCTCGGGAAGACGAACTTGGAGCTTTCGGTGAGCTGGGTCGCCATCGCGTCCCGCACCTCGGACGCCTTGGGGAGCAGCCCCTCCTTCCCGGACAGGACGGAGGTCAGGTGCCGCTCGAGCTTGTCCAGGTGCCCGACCTCGTCGGAGGCGAGGTTGATCAGCACGTTCTTTGCCTTCGGGTCCTTGACCGCCTTGGCCAGCTTGAGGTACAGGCTGATGGCGTCCTTCTCCCGGTCGATGGCCTTGTGGACGACGACGACGATTTCCGATCCTTTCATCGCGATCCCCCCTTGTGCGGATTGTTCGATTGTACGCCGAACGGTCCTAGTGGAAAACGAGCTTGCCGCCGTAGTGGCCGAGGACGACGCAGGTGGCCGTGCAGGCGGCCAGAAGGCCGAAGTACACCCACCCCGGGCCCGCGAGGGGCAGGGCGGCGATGTCGGGGTGGAAAGCGCGCAGCAGCACCGCCGGGCCGGCCAGCGCCATCAGGGCGAAGGCCCCCGCGATCTTGATCTTGAAGACGCTGGTCAAGTACGCCTGGTACCGGTTCCACCAGTCGAAGAACCCCGTCGCCGTGGCGACGGGGGCCGACACCAGGCCGAACAGCGCCGTGACGAACGCCCCCGATTCGAACTCCCGGACCCCCGTGGCGAAGTAGAGGCCGAACGACGCGAACGCCACCGGGAACAGCCCCTGCGGGAAGTGGACGAAGATCGGGTGAAGATGCGGTACGCTCACCTTTTCCGCCATGAACCCCTCGTGACGTTTATTCCGGGAGCCGGGACAGCTCCTTTTCGTGCCCGGACAAGGATTCTAGCAGCGTTTCGCGATCCGCGCCATCCCGCCCATGTACGGGCGCAACGCTTCCGGGACGTCGACCGAACCGTCCTCCCGCTGGAAGTTCTCCAGGATCGCCACCACCGTCCGCCCCACCGCCAGACCCGACCCGTTCAGGGTGTGGGCCAGCCGGGTCTTCCCCGACGCCCCCTCGCGGAACCGGATCCTCGCCCGGCGGGCCTGGAAGTCCGTGAAGGTGCTGCAGGAGGAGATCTCCCGGTATCGGCCCTGGGAGGGCACCCACACCTCGATGTCGTACGTCTTGGCGGAGGAGAACCCCAGGTCGCCGGTGCACAGCGTCACCACCCGGTACGGCAGGCCGAGGCGCCGGAGGATCTCCTCCGCGTCCGCGGTGAGCGTCTCCAGCTCCCGCGCCGAATCCTCGGGGCGGCAGATCTTCACCAGCTCCACCTTGTTGAACTGGTGCTGCCGGATCATCCCCCGCGTGTCCTTGCCGTAGGATCCCGCCTCCGCCCGGAAGCACGGCGTCCAGGCGGTCATCTTCCGCGGGAGCGACTCCGCCGGCAGGATCTCGTCCCGGACGATGTTCGTCACCGGCACCTCCGCGGTGGGGATGAGGAAGTAGTCCGTCCCCGCCACGCGGAAGAGGTCCTCCTCGAACTTGGGAAGCTGGCCGGTCCCCAGGAACGATGCGCTGTTCGCCAGAAAGGGCGGCAGGACCTCCAGGTAGCCGTGCTCCCGCGTGTGGACGTCGAGCATGAAGTTGATGAGGGCCCGCTCCAGGAGCGCCCCCGCCCCCTTCGAGAGGCAGAAGCGGCCGCCGGCGATCTTGGCCGCCCGGTCGAAGTCGAGGATGTCCAGCTCCGCCCCGATGTCCACGTGATCCTTCACGGGGAAGGGAAACGCCCGCGGCGTCCCCCACGTGCGCACCGTGGGATTGTCCTCCTCCCCCGCCCCTTCCGGGACGGTGGGGTCCGGGAGGTTGGGGATGGAGAGGAGGAACTCCTCCATCTTCCCCTCGATCCCCGGCAGATCCGCCTCCGCGTCCTTCAGCCGGGCGGAGAGGGCCTTCATGCGCTCCATGAGCTCCGACGCATCCCTGTTCTCCCGCCGCAGGCGCCCGATCTCCTCCGAAGCGGCGTTGCGTTCCGCCCGCATCTTTTCCACCTCGACGAGACGCTCCCGGCGCGCCTTGTCCAGCGCCACGAACCCCTCGAGGGACAGGGGAGAGCGGCGCTTCCTCAGCGCCTCCTCCACGATCCCGACATTTTCCCGCACGAACTTCAGGTCCAGCATCCTCTGTGCGCTCCTTTTCGATATTCAGCCCGGTGCCGGGCGCCGGGCGGGCGTGAACCCCGCGTCCCGGATGGTGGCGACGATCTCCTCCTCCGACATGCGGAATGAGACGCCGGCGGAGGCCACCACGTTTTCCTCCATCATGGTGCTGCCGAAGTCGTCCGCCCCGAAGAACAGCCCCAGCTGCGCCACCTTCGCCCCCATGGTCACCCAGGAAACCTGGACCGTGGGGACGTCGGGCAGCAGGACCCGCGACAGCGCCAGCACCCGCAGGTATCCTACGGCGTGGCCGAAGCCCGAGACCGACGCCTCGCCGAAGCGCGGGTCCCGGGAGAGCTCGGTGTTCCCCGGCTGGAAGGTCCACGGGATGAAGGCGGTGAACCCCCCCGTTTCCTCCTGGAGCGCCCGGACCCGCAGCAGGTGGGACACGATCGCCTCCGGGGTCTCCACGCTGCCGAACATCATCGTCGCGGAGGTGCGAAGCCCCTGCCGGTGCGCCTCCCGCATCACCGTCGCCCACTGCTCCCACCCGATCTTCCTCGGGCTGATCCGGCGGCGCACCTCGTCGTCGAGGATCTCCGCACCGCCCCCGGGAATCGAGTCGAGCCCCGCGTCCCGCAGGCGGGCGATCACCTCGCCGACCGTTATGCCGGACTGGTGCGCGAAGTGCCAGATTTCCGGGGGCGAGAAGCCGTGCAGCAGGATCGGGTGGCGCTTCACCGCCCGCACCAGCCGGACCGCCTCGTCGATCCCCCAGTCGGGGTGCAGCCCCCCCTGAAGCAGCACGCGGACGCCGCCCGCGGACATGGTCTCCACGATCTTCGTGGAGAGCTCCTCCTCGGAAAGGACGTACGCGTCGGGCGCGTCCTTCCCGCGGTAGAAGGCGCAGAAGGAGCAGCCGCAGGCGCAGACGTTTGTGTAATTGATGTTCCGGTCGACGATGTAGGTGACTGCGCCTCCCGGGTGCAGGCGCTTCCGCACCGCGTCCGCCGCCCGCCCCAGGTCGAACAGCGGCGCCTCCCGCAGCAGCCGCGCCCCCTCCGCGACCGTCAATGTGCCTTCGATCCCTTGTTGGAACAGTTCTCCCCAATCCATCATCTACCAACAAAGTCCGGCATTACTTCCGCAACCTTTCGATTTCCCGCCGGATCTCTCCAACTACATCTTTGTTATGAATTACTTTTCGTTTCTCTTCTGCAATGGAGATTATGTAGAAGACCTTTCCTCCGTACTTTGCGGTGAACTTCTCGTGGGTTTTTTTCTGAAACCCGGCCTCGGCGATGATTTGGGGGATGTAGGCGTACCCTGCGGGCTTGATCTGCAAACCGATATATTTCCCGTTTACCACTATGAAGAAGTCGACGTTGTATCCCCTGTCCCACTCGTCAGGTGCCGGCTTCACCTCCATTCCAAGGAGATCCTGTAGTTGCCCATAGATCGTCTGTATCTCTGACCGATACCCGTCGAAGGTCCGGTTGATCACAAGATTGACAATGAATTCGATGCAATCCTGCTCCGTAACGTCTTCGATTTCCGCCTTGCAGACTTCGGACACCTTGACGAACAGTTTCCGGCCCAATTCTTCAAGGTGCTCTTTCGTGCAACCGTTCTTGTAGTAATATTTCTCCCAATCAGCTAATTCCTTCGGCGCACTTTTCCGGATCAGATCCGCGACAGCGCCTACCTGGTTCTTCCTCGTCAATCCCCATCGCATGTTGGCCTGGTTCAGTATCCATTCTTTGGCCATTACACGGCCTCTTTTCCGGAAAGAAATTTCGCCCGGTATCGGAAATCGTAGCCCGTCTCCACTTCGACCAGACCGCTTCTTATGAGGTGCGCGTTTATGAAGGTCTTGTTCGACAGGTAGAGGTAACACATGAGGCGGTTTTCGTCGTCATGCTTCAGGACATCGTATTTAAGATACACCTTCTGCCCGTTCGTCTTTTCCTTCAGGAAATGTATTGCCTCCATCCTCTTCAGGGGATCCTCCTTGATCCCGATCAGTCGAATGGACACGCCGTTGCTCAACGTCAGTGTCTCCGGAGAAACGACCTCTGCAACAGTGAAGAACGACTCCCTTCCTGTTTCCGATCCGTCGATCTTCGATCCGAACCGGATTTTTCTCGGATCAACTTTTTTATCGAAGCGAACAGGATCCGTAAACATGTAGGGAAGCGCTTTTACCCGTTCTGCGCAGTCCGGTTCCCTGCGATCGGCGCTTACCACCTCGATCCGACAATCGCGGAAAAGCTCTCTCTGATCGCCTCCTACCTTCGCAATGATCGTGGAAACATAATCTTTGTTGATTTCGTATCCGACCGAGTTGCGGCTCAGTTTCTTCGCCGCAAGCGAGGTCGTACCACTCCCCAGGAACGGATCAAGTACCGTGTCCCCCACGAAACTGAACATCCGGATGAGGCGCCGCGGCAGTTCTTCAGGGAACATTGCAAGATGTCTGTCCTGTTTCTCCCCTGGGAAATTCCAATGCCCGGCGAAATACAGGTTCCACTCCTCCGTCGACATTTTCGACTGTTCCTTGACTTCTTCCGTCACCTTCGGGGAGACACCATATTTCTTAAAGATCAGGATGAACTCGTAATCCAGCTTGAGGATCCCGTTTCTCGGGTAGGGGAAAGATCCCATGATCGTCGCGCCGCCAGTAGTGTTGCAGGTCGTTACTTTCTGCCAGATGACGGCGCCCATGTAATCATATCCGGCGGATTCGCAGAATTTGATGATCTCCGTCCGGATCGGGATGATCTTGTATCTGCCGTAGTAAACCGACCTCGCGAACTGGTCGCCGATATTGACGCACAAACGGCATCCGTCATGCAAAACCCGTTGGCATTCGCTCCACACCAAGTTCAAGTTATTGATGTAATCCTCGTAATTGTTGTTAAACCCGATCTGCCCCTCGTTCCCGTAATCTTTCAGCTGCCAATAAGGCGGCGAAGTCACCACAAGATGGACGGAACGGTCCTGTAGTTCTTTCATCCATCGCGAATCACCGATGATGATCTTGTGAGAAGTCGTCACGCCTTGCCCTCCTCGTTAGGCCACTCACGTTCGACACCCATGAGGGCGCGGGCTGCGGAGCCCGGGATGACGCAGCGGGGGGTTCCTCGCAGCGGCCTATGGAGCGAGGCGGAGATGGCGTCGAGCGGAATGGCAGCGAGCGGTCGGAGGTCGCGAGCGTAGCGGAGAGGAAGCCCCCCGCGAGGAATCCCGCGCCCGATAATCCGCGAAATTGCTAAATATGCCGTCACGCCGGGGGGCCCTCCGCGGGCCACTCGCGGACCACGTTGTAGAGCGTGTCCCGCTCGACGGGGACCTTCCCCGCCTGCCGGATCATCGCCACCAGCTCGGCGACCGACATCTCCTGCCCCGCCTGCGCCCCCGCGGCGTGGGTGATCTTCTCCTCCACCACGGTCCCGTCGATGTCGTCCACCCCGAAGTGGAGGGAGATCTGGGCGAGCTTGGGCCCCACCATGATCCAGAACGACTTGATGTGCCGGAAGTTGTCGAGGTAGAGCCTTCCCACCGCCAGGGCGAGGAGGTCCTCGAGGCCCGTGGTGTACCCCTTCGCGATCTCCGTGTTCTTCGGGTGAAAGGCGAGGGGGATGAAGGACTGAAAGCCGCCGGTGCGGTCCTGCAATTCCCGCAGCCGCCGCAGGTGGTCCACCCGCGACTCAAGGGTCTCCACGTGGCCGTAGAGCATCGTGGCGTTGCTGCGCAGCCCCGCCGCGTGGACCGCCTCCATCACCTCGAGCCACCGGTCCCCGGAGATCTTTTCCGGGCAGATCCGGTTCCGGATCTCCGGTGCGAAGATCTCGGCGCCCCCGCCCGGGAGGCTCCCCAGCCCCGCCTCCTTGAGCCGTGCGATCACCTCGTGGAGCGGCAGCCCGGTGATCTTCGCGAAGTAGTCGATCTCCACGGCGGTGAACGCCTGGACGTGCATCGAGGGGAACCGTTCGCGCAGGGCTCGCAGCATCATCAGGTAAAAGTCGAAGGGCAGGTCGGGGTGCAGCCCCCCGACGATATGAAGCTCCGTCGCCCGCTGCTCGCGGGCCTCCCCGGCGCAGCGCAGGATCTCCTCCATCGTCATCGTGTAGGCGAGGGGCTCCCCCCGGGTCTTGCTGAAAGCGCAGAACTTGCACCGGTTCACGCAGATGTTCGTGGGGTTGATGTGGCGGTTGACGATGAAGTAGACCCGGTCGCCGTTCACGCGCCGGTTCGCAAGCAGAGCCATCTCGCCCACGGCGAGGATGTCCCGCGTCCTGTACAGGGCGAGGGCGTCTTCGTCCGAGAGCCGGACCCCCGCCTCGACCTTATCCCGGATGTGCCTTGACTCCGCTTCCATTGGCTCCGCCCTTGCGCATCTGCTCGAGGATCCGGTCCCCTGCCCCCGCCTCCTTGGGGAAGAGGGGGAGGAAAACGGAGAAGGTTACGCCTTTCCCCTCGTGGTTGTCCAGGTGGATCGTCCCTCCGTGCTTCTCGACGATGGCGTGGACGATGGGGAGCCCCAGCCCCGTCCCCTTGGGCTTCGTGGTGAAGAACGGATTGAAGATGTTGTGCACCACGTCGTGCGGGATGCCGCCGCCGGTGTCGCTCACCTGGAACATCACGCCCAGCCCCTCCGTCGGTTCGGCGGGACGCGTGGTGACCGTGAGGATGCCGCCGCCCTCCATCGCCTGGATGGCGTTGGAGACGAGGTTCCATAATACTTGCCGGAGCTGGTCCGGGTCCACGGAGATGACCGGGATCTCCGGGGAGAGGTCCACCGCCGCGGTGATCCGCCCCTCCTCCAGCTCCTCCCGGAACATGGCCAGGACGTCCCGGATCTCGCTGTTGAGGTCCACGTTGCGCAGCGCGGGGACGACCTCGCGGGAGAAGTAGAGCGTCTGCTGGACGATCCGCTCCAGGCGCTGCACCTCCTTGAGGATGATCTGGGCGTACCTCGCCGTGCCGCGCGCGTCCGCCGCCCCCCCGGTCGCGGGGCGCGCGATCCGCCGGGCGAACCCGCCGATCACCGTGAGGGGGTTCTTGATCTCGTGGGCGATCTTGGCCGCCATCTCGCCCAGGGCCATCAGCTTCTCGCTCTGCACCAGCCGGTCCTGGGTGGACCGGACGGTGTGGATCGCCCCCTCCAGCGATTCGTAGAGAGAAGCGTTCTCCATCGCGAGGCACGCCTTGGAGGCGAACATCGTGAGGACCTGGATGTCCTCGTCCGTGATGGGGCGTTCCTGGAACAGGTTGTCCACGTAGATCGCCCCGCGCGGCTCTCCCTTGATGACGAGAGGCACGACGGCGAAGGCGGAAGGGTGCCCGGCGCAGAACTCCGAACGATCGGCGGGGGGGGTCTTCCCGGCCGCCGGGGGGCACCCCACGTTGGTGCGCATCGGCCGCCGCTCCTGCACCGCCCGCGCCAGAAGGCAGTCGGCGTCGGCGAGGGGGATCCGAAGGTTCTCGACCCCGGGCCACAAGAGCTTCCGGATCTCCTCGGCCTCCGCATCCGGAATCCCCTCCGACGGCATTCCCGGGGGGAGATGCCCGATCCGCTTCGCCTCCTTCCGGTCCCGAGGCCCCATGGCCATGCGGCCCACCAGCCCCCCCCCGTCCTCCGCGAGGAGGAACAGGATCGCCCGGCCGAAATTCAGCCCCCCCGGCGAGACGAGGGCGTACAGCATTATCTGGAGGAGCCGTTCCGTTTTGACCGTTGTCATCAGCGCGCGGGCCACCTCGTAGAGCGTCGAGATCCTCTGCACCTTGACCTGGTTCTCCTGCGCCAGCCGCTGCGCCCGCTGGAACACGATGGCGTTTTCCACCATGTTCGCCAGCTGGGAGCAGACGGTCTCGATCAGATGCATCACCTCCACGTCGAACCGCACCCTCGGCGACCCGGAGTAGTAGCTGATGACCCCGAGAGACCGCCCCTTGGACAGGATCGGCAGGCCCATGAAGGAGACGACGCCCCGGCCCTGGAGGGAGTGGTGCAGGGGCGAATCCTCCGGGCCGTTGACCAGCAGGGGGCGCTTGTCGTGGTGGATCTGCAGGGCAAGCTGCTTCCCGAGGGAACGGATCTCCCGGCGGAATCCCGGGCGGGAGTACCCCTCGTCGACCATCACCTTCAGGGTGCCGCGCCCCTCCCCGGCCAGGCGCACCGTGCACCCGTCCGCCGACAGGAGGCGGATGGTGGTCTTGGCGACGTACCCGAGGATGTCGCGCACGTCGAAGGTGGAGGTGATCGCCCGGCCGATTTCGTTCAGGGTGATGAGTTCCGACACCCGCTTCCGGGCGTCGTTGTAAAGCCGGCTGTTGCGGATCGCCCCGGCCACTTCCGTGGCTACGGCGTGCAGGAACGCCATGTCTTCCTCGCCGTATTCCGCCGGCCCGAGGGTCGAGAAGTTCATCACGCCGTAGAGGTAGACGTCGTCCATGACGGGGACGGAGAGGATGGAGGTGAACTCCCGCAGCTCCCGGGGGACCGCCAGCGGGGGAGGACCGGACTTGACGTCGGGGTAGAACACCGGGGCGCGCTTGTGCGCCGCCTTTCCGGCCACCCCCTCCCCCTGCCGGATGAGGAAGTCCATCGTGGTGCACTCCTCGATCTCGAGGCAGGAGGAGACCCACGGGAGGAGGTCTTCCCCGCGCGGATCCCGGCGGTAGATGCAGACGCAGTCGACGCCGCTCTCCTTCGACAGGAAGTCGCAGATGTACTTCAGGCGGTTCTCGATCTGGATGTTCGAGTTGGAGATCTCGACGACCCGCGCGAGGAGGGAAAAGCGTCTTTCCGTTCTCTCCGTCATGGGGGGCTACCCCGGGCGGCCCCGCTTGCGCAGCGCCTTCTCGTAGAGGCCGACGTACTCACGGGCGGAAGCCTCCCAGGAGAAGTTCCGGGCCATCCCCCGCCGGACGATGGCCTCCCATCGCGGACGGTCGGCCCAGGCGGCAAGGGCGCGCGCGATCGCGTCCTTCAGGTCCTCCGCCTCGTACCGGCGGAAGCTGAAGCCGGTCCCCGCGGCGGGGTTGGCGTCGTCGTCCACCACCGTGTCCGCGAGTCCCCCCGTCTCCCGGACGATGGGGACGGTGCCGTACTTCAGGCTGTAGATCTGGTTCAGCCCGCAAGGCTCGTATCGGGAGGGCATCAGGTACATGTCCGCCCCCGCCTCGATCTTGTGCGCAAGGACGTTGTCGTACGCCACGCGGATGGCGATCCGGTCGGGGTACTTCCGCCCGAGCGCCTCCATCGCCTCCTCGTACCGGCGCTCCCCTGCCCCCAGGATCACCATGCGCAGCCGCTGCCCCGTCAGCCATTCGCCGATCTGTTCCAGCAGGTCGAACCCCTTCTGGGCGGTCAGGCGCCCGATGAGACCGACCACCGGCACGTCCTCGGCGGGGAATCCGAACTCGGCGAGCAGGTCCCGCCGGCACGCCGCCTTCCCGCGCAGGTCGTCCGCGGAGAAGTTCGCCGCGATCCAGCGGTCGGTGGCGGGGTGCCACTCCTCGTCGTCGATGCCGTTGACGACCCCGTAGAGGTCCTCCCGGCGCTCGTAAAGGACCCCCTCGAGGCCGTAGCCGTACTCCGGCGTCTGGATCTCCCGGCTGTAGGTGGCGGAGACGGTGGTCAGGATGTCCGCGAAGACCAGGCCGGCCTTCATCAGGTTCATCTTCCCGTAGAACTCCAGTCCCTGCGGGGTGAACAGGTCCCACCCCAGCCCCGTCAGCGGCAGGTCGTGGTTCCAGAACAGCCCCTGGTACCCCAGGTTGTGAACCGTAAAGACGGTCCCCGTCTCCCGGAACCCCTCCTTCCCCGCGTAGAGGGTCTTCACGTAGACGGGGATCAGCGCGGTCTGCCAGTCGTTGCAGTGGATGACGTCGTACCGCCGCCCCGAACGCAGGATCCACTCCATGACGCCGCGGCAGAAGAAGGTGAAGCGCTCGCAGTTGTCGACGTAGTCGCCGTCCTTGGTGCCGTAGAGGAACTCCCGGTCGAAGTACCGGTCGTTGCGGACGAGAAAGGCCGTCACGCCGCCCCCCGCGTCCGTCTCCTCCACGGTCCCCGCCTCCTCCAGGTGCCCCAGGGGGACGCGGATCCCCTGCCCCTGTCCCCGTAGCGGGAACCGCTCCCGGTCCACGCACCGGTAGAAGGGCATGACGCAGTCCGCCTCGACGCCGATCCGCCGCAGCGCTTTGGGCAGGGCGCCGGAGACGTCCGCCAGCCCTCCCGTCTTTGCGAGGGGGACGATCTCGGAGGACGCGAGGAGGACCTTCATGAACGCCTCACTCGGGCAGCTCGCGCATGTACTTGGCCGACTCCTCGGGCGGCGTCGGGTTGATGTAGAAGCCGGAGCCCCACTCGAACCCCGCCACCTTGGTCAGCTTCGGCATGATCTCCACGTGCCAGTGGAAGTAGTCCGCCGCCCCCTCCTGGAACGGGGCGCTGTGGACGATGAAGTTGAACGCCGGTTTTTCCAGGGCGAGGTTCAGGCGCCGCAGGGTCCGCCGGAAGATGGCGGCCAGGCCCCGCACCTGCTCCGACTCGAGCATCTCGTAGGCGCACTGGTGGCGCTTCGGGACGATCCACGTCTCGAAGGGAAACCGGGGCGCGTACGGCGCGAAGGCGAGGAACTCGCTCCCCTCCTCGACGATGCGCACCTTCTGGTCCATCTCCTGGACGATGATGTCGCAGAAGGCGCACCGGTCGCGGAACCGGTAGTACTCCCGGCACCCCGTCATCTCCTCGATCACCCGCTTGGGGACGACGGGGAGGGCGATGAGCTGGGAATGGCTGTGGGCGAGGGAGGCGCCGGCGGCGGAGCCGTGGTTCTTGAAGATGATGACGGACTTGAAGCGGCGGTCCTTCCTCAAGTCGAGAAGCCGCTCGCGGTACGCCCACAGGACGTCCTCGAACCGCTTTTCCGGCAGATCGAACAGGTCGAGGTCATGCCGCTCCGTCTCGATCACGATCTCGTGCGCCCCGATGCCGTTCATCCGGTCGTAGATCCCGTCCGCAGCCTTCCCCAGGTCTCCCTCGATCCGAAGCGCCGGGAACTTGTTGGAGACCACCCGCAGCGTCCAGTTCGGGTCGTTGGGCTCGCCGCCCTGACGCCAGGCGAGGATCTCCGGCGGGGTCATCCGCTCGCTCCCGGGACAGAGGGGGCACACCCCCTCGCGACGCAGGGGCACCTCCTGGGGGAAGTCGTGGGGGCGCTTGGCACGCTCCGTGGAGATGATGACCCACCGGCCCACGATCGGGTCTTTGCGCAGCTCCGTCATTTGGCCTCCGATTGCCGGGGGGCGGGCGGGAAGGTCGCGGGCGATACGGCTACCGGACCTCTTCCTCCTCGGCGACGATCTTGCAGTCGATGCACAGGGTGGTCACCGGCCGGGCGATCAGCCGCTTCTCCTCGATCTCCCCCCCGCACCCGTCGCAGACGCCGAACGTGCCGTTCTCGATCCGCTTGATGGCCTCCTGGATCTTGGCCACGAGCTTGCGGTCCCGGTCCCGGAGGCGGAGGGTGAAGTTGCGGTTCGACTCGAGGAGGGCCCGGTCGGTGGGGTCCGGGAAGTTCTCCTCGACCACCGACGTCATGTCCGATACCGTCTTCTCCGCGCCCGCCATGAGCTCGTCCAGCTGGTTCTGGAGCTCTGCCCGGCACTTTTCGAGGACGCTGCGGTCCATCGCGTCAAGCCCCCAGGGGAACGACTCTATAGAAAAATACGTTAATCCTTTTCCCGGGGGGTGTAAAGGCGGCGGGTCCTCGCGGCGGGTCCTCACGCCCCGCCGCGGACCGAGATCGTCAGATGCTAAGCTCCGCCCCCAGGAGGAAGTGGATCCCGGGGGAAGGGTATCCCTTCCGTGTTTCGTACTGACGGTCCAGCAGGTTCTGCACCTTGCCGGTCAACGCGATCGCCCAATGATCCGGGGCGCCGGCCTGGAAGCGGTACCTGCCGTAGACGTCGACCCGCGAGTACCCCGGGCGCCGGATGTCCCCCCCGTTCGGCGGCGCATCCAGCATGTCGCTCTCGGCGTACCAGTCGAGGCGTCCTTCGAGACGGGGCGTGGGATACAGCAGGAGGGATACCATCCCCTGCTGGAGCGGCACCCCGAGGATCCTGCGCTGCTTGTCCTCGTCCCAGGTGTCCGTGTAGGTATAGGAGAGGGCGAGCCCCGCCACGCTGGAGAATCGCCAGGAGGCCGTCGACTCCACACCGCGGGAGAAGGCGTGCCCCACGTTGCGCAGTTGTCCGAACCCCGCGGGTCCGGAGGCGTCGGGGTCGAACTGGATCAGGTTGCTGAAGGACTGGTAGAACCAGACCGCGGAGAACGTGGCCTCGCCGCCCATGAGAGCGACGTCGACCCCCGCCTCGTACGACACCGTGACCTCCGGCGCAAGGGACGGGTTCCCGATGAAGGGATCGGCCTGCTCCGAGATCGTCGGGGTCCGGAAACCGCGGCCCACCGCGGCGCGCAAGCGGACGCCCGTCCCGCCCAGGTCCTGGTAGACCGCCAGCCGGGGATTGACCTCTGTCCCGGCCTGGCTGTTCCCGTCGACGCGCACCCCCGCGCTCAGACCCGTCCCCTTCCGAGGCCGCCACTCCTCCTGGAAGAAGGCGGAACGGTTGATGGTCGTCCCCGTCGTGTTCGTGTCCCCGAAGCTGGATTTCAGGGCGTCCGTCGCATAATCCCGGGTGAATGCCACCCCCGCGAAGGTGGTGGATCGCTCCCCCGCCGTCCACCGGGCCATGAGCCCCAGATCCGTCTTCCGGGTCTTCGTCTCGTCGTCGAAGACATAGGGGGACAACTCCCCCGGGTCGGCCGGGTCGTTCTCCTTGTTGAATTCGTCGTAGACGCCCCCCCAGGCGGTGACGGACAAGGATTGGGAGAAGCGGGTCTCCCACCTCCCGCCGGCGAGGAACCCCCTTCGATTGGCCCGGTGGTTGACGTCGCGGGGGGTGCCGAAGTCGATGGGAATCCCCTTGTCCGATTCCGTGGACATCACCAGGGCGTGGAGGTCGCTCCGGTCGCCCACGCGGAGGTCGCCGCCTCCAAGGAACGAGACGATATCCGCGTCGTCGTTCGGGAGGATCCCCCGGGTCTTCAACCCGCCGCCGCCGAAGTAGAAATCCCCCGGCTTGCCGCCCCCTTCGGCGAACGCGTTCCACTGGAGAGTGGAGAAACTGCCTCCCGCGATCCCTGCCCCGGCCCGCAATCCCGCTTCCGGGCGAGGGGGGAGGAAGTTCACCACCCCGGACATGGCGTTGGAGCCGTACAGGGCGCTCTGCGCACCCCGTACCACTTCCACGCGCTCGAAGCGGGTGATCGGCAGGGTGCTGATGTCGTACTGTCCGAGGGTGGGGCTGTTCACCGGGAACCCGTCGATCATCACCAGGGTGCCCGCCGCCATCCCGCCTCGGATCTTGATGTTCTCCCGGTTCCCCGGGCTGCCGGAGCGCTGGGTGGTGACGCCCGGGAGCCCCTGGAGGACGTCCCCCACGAGGCCGGGAACCTTCAGGTCGATCTCGTCCCGCGTCACCACGCTGACCGAAGACGCCTGCTCGGAGACCTTCTCCTCGATCCGCGTGGAGGTGACGACCACGGGATCGGTCTGAAGGGCTTCCTCCGCCGCGACCGGCGGGGGGGACGCCGCCGCAACCGCCGCGACCAGGAACGCAAACCGTATTCCCCGTCCTCTCCGGCACATCGATTCTCTTATCCCCCGGATACCCACCGTCTTCCCCGGCTACCGTCCTGGTCGGAGCGAATCCCCTCGGCCGTATAGGACCTTCGGCTCGCGGGGGGCTTCCTCTCCGCTGCGCCTCCGGTACCGGGTACGGAACGGAACCCTTTGGACTACCCTTTCTTCGGGGGCGACCCCCGGAGCGGCGTGACGCGGACCGCGCCGGTCGCGGGGTTCCGGTCGCAGGCCACCTCCACGCGGTACGCTTCCCGGACGTTTTCCGGCGTGAGCACCTCCTCAGGCCGACCCTGGGACGCCACCGCCCCCCCCGAGAGGAGGACGATCCGCTCGCCGTACTCCGCGCACAGGGAGAGGTCGTGGGAGGCCACCAGCGCGGCGACCCCGCGCGTCCCCGCGAGCCGCGTGACGATCTCGTAGAAGGCCACGCGGTGGCGGATGTCGAGGAACGCCGTGGGCTCGTCCAGCAGCATCACCCGCGCCCCCTGCGCGACCGCGCGGGCGACGGTGGCCCGCTGGCGCTCCCCCGCCGAGATCGCCGAGAGGGCGCGGTCCCGCAGCGGGGCGAGGCCGGTCATCGCGAGGGCGCCCTCGATCTCCTCCCGGTCCGACGACGACGTCCCCCCGAAGAGACCCTGGTGCGGAAACCGTCCCAGCGCCACGTACTCATCGACCGTCATGGGGAAATCCACCGGCGGGTCCTGCCCCACGACCGAGAGGAGCCGCGCCATCTCGCGGCGGTCGTACTCCTGCGGGGACCGGCCCAGGAGCGCCACCTCGCCTCCGCCCGGAGGTAGGGCCCCCGAGAGGATCTTGATCAGCGTGCTCTTGCCGGACCCGTTGGGGCCCAGAAGGATCGTGACCTGTCCGGAAGAAAGGTCCAGGTCCACGTCCCGGAGCACTTCCCGCTCCCCGTAGCGGAAGGAGAGGCCCCGGGCCGAAAGCAGCGGAACGGTCACGACCGTCCCCCGTTGCGTCGCAGCAGGTAGAGGAAGAAGGGCGCGCCGGCGAGGGCCGTGACCGCCCCCACCGGGAGTTCTCCCGCGGGGGACGCCGTCCGCGCGATCGTGTCGGAGAGGACGAGGAACGCTCCCCCGAGGAGAAACGCCGCGGGGAGGAGCCGCCGGTGCCCCGACCCCACCAGCACCCGCGCCCCGTGCGGCACGATGAGCCCGACGAAGCCGATGAGCCCCGAGACCGCGACGACCGACCCGGCGAGGAGCGACGCGGTCAGGTAGGTAGCGGTCTTTACCCGCTCCACGGACAGCCCCGTCTGGAAAGCGGCCTGGTCGCCCAGGAGGAGCAGATCCAGCCCCCGGGACAGGAGGAACAGGACGGCGAATCCCGAGGCGACGTAGGGGAAGAGGACCGCGACGCGGCGGGGGGTCCCCAGCCCCAGGTCCCCCATGAGCCAGTAGAGGGCCCCCGGGATCTTCCCCGGCGGGGAGAGAGTGACCATCAGCATGATGACGGCGTTCAGGAACGCGCCGACCACCACTCCCATCAGGATGAGCCTCTCGGGGGAGACCCCGCTTTTCCGCCGGGCGAGAAGGAAGACGGAGAGAGCCGACATCGCCGCCCCGAGGAAAGCGAAGAGGGGGAGCGCGGGGGATGCGTCGGCGGAGAGGAAGAGGGCCACGGTGAGCGCGCCCACCGCCGCGCCACCGGAGACTCCCAGGATGTACGGGTCGGCGAGGGGGTTGCGCAGCAGCGCCTGGAAGGCGACGCCGGAGGACGCCAGCGCCCCGCCCACCAGGGCCCCGAGGAGGGCCCGCGGGAGACGCAGGGAAAGCAGGACGCGCGACGGCGTGTCGTCCCCCCCGTGGAGGAGGGCTTCCGCCATCTTCCGGAACGGGATCGCCACGGGCCCCGTGGACGTGGAGAGCGCCACCGCCCCGAGGAGCGCCGCCACGAGGACCGGGAAGACCGCCCCGCTCCCTTTTCCGGCCGCCCGCCTCGTCACCGTTTCCCTCCCGCGCCCGGGGCAACGGCTTTCGCGTGACCCGCGCGCCATGCGGCGAGAGCCGCGGAGACCTGCTCCAGCGCC
>Ga0079037_100000675_pt1 | contig 16039 bp, 16 predicted proteins | sample Mud3Dept4metaG_FD_71479 | JGI IMG/M metagenome (GOLD analysis project Ga0079037, IMG submission 71479) | Freshwater wetland microbial communities from Ohio, USA, analyzing the effect of biotic and abiotic controls - Mud 3 Core 4 Depth 4 metaG | ecosystem: Environmental > Aquatic > Freshwater >... | reverse complement strand
GGATGAGTATGCAAGACGCAATGGACACGATCATGGAAAGGGACCGGAGGGATGCCGGCAGGGATATAGCTCCGTTGGTCAGAGCACCCGACGCTCTCCTGATAGATTCATCGAGACTCTCAATAGAAGACGTGAGAAATACAATCCTTGATTTTGTCAGAAACGACCCTTAACCCTAAAAATGCATTTGGATTAAGAAGATGTCAGGCAGGCATATATCCATCAAAACCTCTTGAATGCAGGATTTGCGTCTGTATGGTTATTTGATTGGCAAGAATGAAAATGTGTATGGTATTTGAGTAATAAAACCGCACACAAAGGTACTGCTTAAGAGCTTTTTCTACATATATGCCTGAATTAAAATCATTTTTCATGTTAAATTCGCTGCTCTGAATGTTTCAGGCATTTTTTATTGAAGAGTGTGCAGATGGAAATACTTATTGCAAAGACAGCCGGGTTCTGTTTTGGGGTTAAGCGGGCTATTGACATAGCCTTCAGAATAGCCAGGGAAAAGAGGAAAGGAGTATTTACCCTCGGCCCCATTATTCATAACCCCCAGGTTGTGGAGAAGCTCGCGGAAAAGGGTGTTGTTCCCATTCATGATATGAGAACCAATAAAGATATCCAGGCACTTATCATAAGAACTCACGGGATACCTCTCAACATTTCAAGGGAGCTGGAGGCAAAGGGCTATGAAGTTATAGACGCGACATGTCCATTTGTCAAAAAGGCCCAGTATTATGCTAAACTCCTTAGTGAAGAAGGGTATCAGGTAGTTATCCTTGGAGAAAAAAACCATCCAGAGGTAAAAAGTCTTATGAGTTATGCCAGCAGGAATGCTATTGTGGTGAATGCGCAATCACGTCTGCCGAAACTGAAAAGCAAGGTTGGTATTGTTGTCCAGACAACGCAACCCCTTGAAGCTCTGAAAAAAGTCTTATCCGAAGCTACAGAACATGCAAAGGAGATAAAAGTATATAATACGATATGTAATTCCACTGCCCTGAGATTAAAAGAAACAGCAAATGTTGCCGCAAGGGTGGATGTCATGTTCGTCGTTGGCGGGAAAAACAGTGCAAATACGACTCAGCTCACAAAGCTCTGTAAGTCTCTGTCTGTGCCGACATATCACATAGAAACATCTGCTGAGATCAAAAAAGCATGGATTAACAGGGCAAAAAAAATTGGTATCACAGCCGGGGCGTCAACGCCTACGTGGATTATCAGAGAAGTGGAAGAGCGAATTAGCGATATAGGAGGATAATGGTCGCGTGGAACTGAAAAACGACGAAATGGAAAAATTGTATGCTGAGACCTTTCACAGTATCCAGGAAGGAACGATACTGAAAGGAAAAGTCTTATCCCTTCGGCAGGATGGTGTTATTATTGACATCGGATATAAGTCCGAAGGGTTTATCCCTATCGATGAGTTTTCAGGAGAGGAGATCGCCTCTCTAAAGCCGGGTGCTGATATAGAGGTCTTTGTTGAGAACATAGAAGATGCTGAAGGGATGCTCACGCTCTCCAAGGAGCGCGCTACAAAACTAAAGGTCTGGGAAATGCTCGAAAATGCCCTGCGAGATGGCAGTCCGATCGAAGGCAAGATTGTCGGAAAAACAAAAGGGGGATTTTCTGTAGACATCTCCGGGGTCAGTGCTTTTCTTCCGGGGTCCCAGGTCGACATAAAACCGCTCAAGGAAACAGATAGCCTTGTCGGAAAAAAAATGTCCTTTAAGGTGTTGAAACTGAACAATAAACTTTCCAACGTGATTATTTCGAGAAGAGTGATCCTTGAAGAAGAGATGCGGCAAAAGAAGGCTGAGACTCTTGAGCATTTGAAAGAAGGACAGGTTATAAAAGGGGTCATTAAAAATATCACTGATTACGGTGTATTTGTTGATCTCGGCGGAATAGACGGACTCTTGCATATATCGGATATCTCCTGGGGACGAATTAACCATCCGTCAGAATTCTTTGTCGTCGGTGATGAGATAAGTGTCATAATCCTGAAATATGATGAAGCAAGTGAGAAAGTCACCCTTGGGTATAAACAGAGAAAACCTGATCCCTGGTCCCTTGTTGATGAAAAATATCCTGTTGGGAAGAGAGTGAAAGGCAAGGTTGTCAGTATTACTGATTACGGTGCATTCATTGAACTCGAGGAAGGATTGGAAGGACTTGTCCATATATCTGAAATAGACTGGCTGTCGCGGTTAAAGCATCCTTCAAAATATTTATCCATAGGCGAGACCGTTGAAACTCTTGTCTTAAAAGTCGATAAGGAAGAACGGAGGCTTTCCCTGAGCATAAAGCAGATCAAGCCCAGTCCCTGGGCACTGGTCTCGCAAAGATATACAGTCGGTCAGAGGGTCTCAGGGAAGGTCAAGACGATCACTGATTTCGGGGTTTTTGTCGGCCTTCCGGAAGGTATCGATGCCCTTATCCACATATCAGACCTTTCCTGGACGAAACATATCAAGCATCCATCAGAAGTGCTGAAAAAAGGACAGAAGATTGATGCGGTTGTCCTTGGCATTGAACCAGAAGCGGAAAAAATGGCACTTGGTTTAAAACAACTTGAGACGGATCCCTGGTTGCATGATATGCCCGAGAGGTTTAAGCTGGGGTCTGAAGTAAAGGGGAAAGTGCTTACGATCACTGACTTCGGCATATTCGTTGAGCTTGAAGGCGGGGGAGAAGGCCTTGTTTATTCATCCGAAATAGTAAAACCAGCTTCTGAGCAGGCAGAAGAGGCTATCAAGCCAGGTGATACCATAGCAGTACGTATCATCAAAATAGACTGCGAGGAGCGAAAGATCGGGTTGAGCATGAAAAATCTGAAAAGGACAGAGGATTGAAGAAGGTCCTTTTAGTTTCTCTTGTGCTGTTCATCATTATTGTTATCATCAGTCTTGTCTTTGCCTTGCTCCACAAAAATCTGCCTATCGGCGACAAGGTCGCACTCATCCGAATTGAAGGACCTATCCTTGATTCCAAAGACACGATTGATGAAATCAAGGATTATGTCAAGGATCCCTCAATCAAGGCTATTGTCCTGCGTGTCGATAGCCCGGGAGGTGCTGTTGCACCTTCGCAGGAGATTTATGAAGAAGTGAGAAAAGCAACAGTGAAAAAGATGGTTGTGGTATCTATGGGTTCTATTGCAGCATCAGGAGGATATTATATTGCATCGCCGGCAACAAGGATCATTGCGAACCCGGGTACACTCACAGGGTCTATCGGTGTGATCATGGAAGTCCCCAACGTAGAAGGACTCATGAACAAGATCGGAGTTAAGACCGAAGTCATTAAAAGCGGCACGCATAAGGATATTGCCTCGGTATTCCGTGGCATTAACAAGGAAGAGCGGGAAATCCTGCAAAATGTACTCGATAACGTGCATGAACAATTTATCCTTGCTGTCGCCGGGGGACGAAAAATGCTCCGGGACGATGTTCAAAGGATAGCCGACGGACGCATCTTCACAGGGGAGCAGGCACTGAAGGTTGGCCTTATTGACGAACTCGGAAATCTTGAAGATGCCGTAAAAGCTGCGGCAAAACTCTCTGGCATAAAAGGGGAGCCGTCAGTGGTCACGAAACAGGAGGACTTTTCCCTGATCGGTCTTCTCAGAGGAAAAATGCCAAAGGAACTGACAGACATATTTCCATCAGTGAAGATTAAATACCTTTTTGCACCATAGGCAGGGCATTCTTAACCTATAAAAAAGTTTATGTGTTTTCTTGGATCCCGATAAAATTATTAACGAATTAAAGGAGGGCACATGACCAAATCAGTTCTGGTAGAGAAGGTGTCTGAAAGGATAGGCAGCCTTACAAAAAAACAGACAGAAATCGTCGTCGATACCGTTTTCGACAGTATAAAAGAAGCTCTTGTGAAAGGGGAGAAAATCGAAATCAGAGGGTTTGGAAATTTCAAGCCAAAAGTCCGGAAACCAAGACGGGCACGGAACCCGAAGACAGGAGAGAGAGTTGATGTCCCGGGGAAACGGGTGCTGCATTTCAAAGTAGGGAAAGCCCTCAGAGATGCAATGAATCCCAAGGAGAATCCAGGCTCGTAGAGCGTTCATACCCAGGCAGATTCCGATAGATACCTATTGCAGTGCAGCAGGCTACTGTATTGTCCTGCCTGAAATCTCACCTGATGATACAATGATTCCATGAAAGGCAAAGTTTATTTAGTCGGCGCAGGTCCCGGTGATATCGGGCTTCTTACGATCAAAGGTTTGAAATGTCTGAGGAAGGCTGATGTGGTCATCTATGATTTCCATCTGAATGCACAGGTTTTGAATTACATTAATCACAATGCAGAATTTATCTATGCAGGGAAACGCGGTGGCCATCACACCTTAACGCAGGATGAAATCAATACCATCCTTGTTCGGAAAGCAAAGGAAGGAAGGACTGTATGCAGGCTGAAAGGGGGCGATCCCTTTATATTCGGGCGGGGGGGCGAGGAGGCAGAGGCCCTTTCAAAGGAGAGGATAGAATTTGAAGTGGTACCGGGGATAAGCTCTTCTGTCGCAGCTCCGGCATATGCCGGGATCCCACTAACCCACAGGCTTTATTCTTCTTCATTTGCAGTAATACCGGGGTATGAAGATGCGACAAAAAAGGAAAGCACTATCGATTGGTCGAAGCTCTCTACGGGTGTGGGTACCCTGGTGTTTCTCATGGCTGTTAAGAATGTGGATCTGATCGCGCAAAAATTAATCGAAAATGGCCGGCCACCGGATACCCCGGTTGCCGTAATCAGATGGGGTACACGGCCCGATCAAAAGACAATAGTCGGCACGTTAGAAAGCATTGCCGAACTTGTTAAGGAAAAACATATTAAACCACCGGCGGTAATGATTGTTGGCGAAGTCGTAAAACTCCGAGAAACCTTGAAATGGTATGAAAAAAAACAGTTATTTGGATACAGAATACTTGTGACAAGGGAACACATGGAAGGCTTTGAACGGTTGGAAGAACTCGGTGCAGAGATAATCGAATTCCCCACCATCGAGATTGTTCCCCCCGGGAGCTATGAAGAGATTGATTCCTCCATCAAAAAAATCACATCCTATGACTGGGTAGTCTTTACCAGCCGGAATGGCGTGAAATATTTCTTCAGACGATTTTTTGAGAAAGACAAAGATATCAGAGAATTGAAAGGGATTAAAATCTGCGCAATAGGTACAAAGACGGCAGAAGAAATTAAAAAATATGGGATAAGAGTCGATTTGATACCTGACGAATTCCACGCAGAAGGCCTCATCGATTCATTTATGAGACTCAGCAGTTTGAACAATGCATCCCCTAATGCTCCTGTTACTCCGGGAAGAGCTGAAGAGAGCAGAACTTCCGAGAAGAGATCTCAGAAACCTGGACTTCTGACGGGTATGCGCTTCCTGCTTCCGAGGGCTGAAAAAGCGCGGGAGATATTCCCCGAAAAAATAAGAGCATTAGGAGGAGAAATAGATGTCCCTGCGGCATACAGAACTGTGAAGCCTGAATCCCGGGGGAAGAGACTCCGGAGATTTTTACGGGAAGGCAGGATTTCGGTAGCTACCTTTACAAGCGCAGCAAGTTTTCATAATTTCAGGGAAATCATGGGAGATGATGCTGATGAACAACTGAAGGGAGTCTCCATTGCAGCTATAGGCCCGGTAACGGCAAAGGCTGTGGAAAAGGCAGGATTTCATGTCGACATTATGCCCAGGCAAGCGACTATCGAAGCAATGGTGGAAGAGATCATACAATGGGTCAAGAAGAAGGAAACAAGGGAAATACAATCGCATGAATAAATCACTTGACTCTAAATGAGCAGATATTGTTTTCGCCTCGTCGAATCCGCCGGGGCGGACAAAAAATTATTTAACTCGATGATCTGAATAAAATATCTTTAATCGCTCAATGAATGAACATAATGAATGAAACCATCAGGGAAATGTATACTACGATAGCGAAAAATAATTTTTTCCACAATCCCGATATAGATCGGGACTCTTTCGATACACATTTTCTGGACTGATGAACTTTTCTGCGCTTGATTCTTTCCTTTTTTTCTTTATAAATCATAATCTTCAGAACAGCGTTTTTGATATCATAATGCCTTTTATTACCAAAAAGGCATGGGTATTTTTTTTGCCGTTGTTTATGTGGTGTCTTGCAAAGAACAGAAAACCTGCGATGATTGCACTTATCCTTGGTTTTAGTTCACTCCTGCTATCGGACTGGGGATCGAATTCGCTGAAGTACTTCTTCGAGCGCATCAGACCTTGCAGTGAGCTGGAGGGAGTGAGGTTGCTTGTAGGGTGCGGGAAGTCGTTTTCGATGCCTTCCAATCATGCAGTGAATGCCTTTGCATTTATGACCCCGTTTTTTATGCTGCAGAAAAACAGGATCCGGTATCTTTTTCTCACTGTTGCACTCCTTGTGGGATTCTCAAGAATCTATGTCGGCGTGCATTATCCTTCGGATGTCCTCGTCGGAGCGCTCATTGGTGTGTTTGTGTCGGTATCAATTTTGCTTGTATACAAGGGAACATTGAGCCGATTTCAGGAAAAGCCTTTTTCGACAGTACTGACTGTTTTTCTCGTGTGTGTCAGTCTTTTCAGGATCTTCTATATTCTGAATGGCCCGTTGGAATTAAGTCCTGATGAAGCACATTACTGGGAATGGTCCCGAAGGCTCGACCTTAGTTACTACTCAAAGGGCCCGATGATCGCGTATCTCATCCGGCTCGGTACCAGTTTCTTTGGGGAGACAGTTTTTGGTATCAGAATTATGGCTGTTATTTTTTCAGCATTCAGCAGTATTCTCCTGTATTTACTCGGGAAAAGGGTGTATGGTGAAAAAACCGGATTACTGTCTGCACTCGTGATTCAGATAATCCCTCTTTTTTCAGCGTATGGTATCCTCTTCACTATCGATTCTCCTTTCATATTTTTCTGGATCCTTTCGCTCTTCTTGTTCCGGGTAGCGCTCGATATGTCCCAAGCCACCCATCCTAAAGCGCTCATTTACTGGAGTCTCCTCGGCCTGTCAGTTGGTCTTGGTTTATTGACCAAATATACCATGACTTTCTTCTTCCTCTGTGCTCTTCTATATTTGTTGATCTCGAAAGAGGAGAGAAAAGTACTGCTGAAAAAAGGTCCTTACATTGCCTTTATCATAAGTATTCTGGTTTTCAGTCCGGTAATCATATGGAATACAAACCATGACTGGGTTACCCTCAGGCATACCGCGGGGCAGGCTCATATAACAGAGGGAATACAGATTTCATTCATACGCTTCGTAGAATTCATCGGATCGCAATTGGGCGTTATAACGCCTCTATTACTTATTCTGATGGTTGTTTCGCTCGTGCGATTGCGGGGAGAAAAAGAGGGCGCTTTTTTGTATTGGTTTTCGGTTCCCGTACTCTGTTTTTTCCTTCTGAAAAGTATTCAGGGAAAAGTTCAGGCAAACTGGGCCTTGCCGGGTTATGTCACAGGAATCGTTTCTTTTTCAGCTTATTCTTTGAAAAGTCTCTTTCACAACGGGAAGTGGAGAAGGCTTGTAGCGGCAATTGCACTTTTTCTTGCATTCATCGTTACCTCTTTGGCTCATTATCCCCAAATACTCAATCTCCCGCCAGATCTTGACCCGACAACCCGGCTTGCCGGCTGGAAAGATCTGGGCACAGAAGTTTCAAAAGTATATGAACAGATGTCTCTTGATCATCCTGTATTTGTCTTTTCTGACCGATATCAGGTCTCGAGCCAGCTTGCATTTTATATGAAGGGGCATCCTGTAACATATTGCGTGAACGTTGGCCGTAGGATGAACCAGTATGATCTGTGGCCATCTTTTCATGGCTTTATTCACCACCATGCAATCTTCGTGAGAACAGGCGATGTTGCGATCCCGGAAAAAGTTGCAGCTGCCTTTCATAAAGTTGAGAAAAAGGTTTTGACCGCTTATACTAAGAAGCATGCAAAAGTCAGGGATTACTCCATATTTATCTGTTATGATTTCAAAGGTTTAACGGAAGAGAGGCCAAAGACGTATTGATGACACTTTCAGTCGTGATACCCCTCTACAATGAAGAAGAAAATGTTCAGCTTCTCCACGAGCAATTAAGGAAATCGCTTGACCCTCTCAATCAGGAATATGAAATCCTGTTCGTTGATGATGGGAGCACTGACCATACGCTCTCTCTCCTCGAAAAAATTCAGGCGGAAGATAAAAAGGTAATTGTGCTGAGCCTGCGGCGAAACTTCGGACAGACCGCAGCATTTGCAGCGGGGTTTGATTTTGCCCGGGGAGATGTTGTCGTTACCATGGATGGGGATTTACAGAATGATCCGGCTGATATACCAAAACTTATCGAAATGATCAAAGATAATGACCTTGTGAGCGGCTGGCGCAAGAAAAGAAAAGACCCGTTTTTTACCAGACGATTGCCCTCTATTATGGCGAACTGGCTGATCAGTAAGGTGACAGGCGTCAAACTCCACGATTACGGATGTTCCCTCAAAGCATACAGGAGGGAAGTAATAAAAAATCTCAAGCTCTATGGAGAAATGCACAGGTTTATCCCTGCTGTCGCGAGCTGGTACGGCGTCAGGGTTGCTGAAGTGGAAACCGTCCATCACCCGAGACTGCGTGGGAAATCAAAATATGGCATATCACGTACGGTAAAGGTTGTTCTGGACCTGATCACGGTAAAATTTCTCCAGAGCTTTTCCACAAAACCTATCCAGTTCTTTGGGCCCGTCGGCGTTTTAAGCGGCATTTTCGGATTTCTCATCCTGCTCTATCTCACAATTGACAAAATCTTTTTCGGAAATCCGATTGGCGGCAGGCCGCTGATTTTGCTTGGTGCTCTTCTGATAATCGTCGGCATACAACTGATCGGAATGGGACTTTTGGGTGAAATGCTCGTGAGGGTTTACCATGAGAGTCAGAGAAAACCGATTTACGTACTGAAGAAGATCCTTGGCCCTGAAAGCAAATAAAATCCTTCTGATCGTAATCAAGATTATTGTCAGCTCTGGCCTCCTGTATTTTGTCTTCGAAAGAACTGGTCTTTCCCAGATACTCAAAACATTGAGCAGCATAAACATTGCTGCCTTTATTGCAGCGGTATTCTTGTATGTTTTCGCTCAGTTGGTTTCTACCTTTCGATGGAAGCTGCTTCTTCCTGAAGGGATCGGATTTAAAAAACTCTTTTCCCTGTACATGATCGGTGCTTTTTTCAATACTTTCCTCCCCGGGATTATCGGCGGGGATGCAATAAAGGGGTTTTATCTTTACAAAACAACCGGCAAAGTCGGTCTTGCTCTGGCGTCTGTTTTTATGGACCGGTATCTTGGCTTAGTAGTTTTGATTGCGATATGTGCCGTTGCGTTCCCTTTCGGGTATCAGTATCTGCAGGGAACAAACATAGAATGGATTTTTTTGGCAGTTATTCTGTCTTTCATCCTTGGGAGCTTTCTGTTTTTTGGCCTTCGCATCGGACAACAGATTAAGCATCTCGCGGATCTGTATCATTACTTTCACATCTATCGTAACGAGAGGGGCATGGTGGGAAAAGCATTGCTTCTTTCAGTATTGGTACAGTTTTCCGGGTTCTCGGCGGTATATATCCTTGCGCTCGGTTTTGGACAGAATATCCCGTTCCTCTCCCTTTTGGTCTACCTGCCGCTTATCATCCTTGTTGCGATGATTCCCATATCTATCTCCGGATTGGGGGTTCGGGAAGGGGCATTCGTGCTTTTTTTTGGTTTCATCGGTGTCAAGCCTGAGGCTGCTGCTGCGATTTCCTTATCCTGGTTTATTTCAGCTTCGGCCGGCAGTCTTATCGGTCTGATCGAATATGTAAAATATAAAAAAGAACAGATCAACATAACAGGTCAGTAACGTCTGTGAGGAGGAATGATGTTTCTTTATCTTGTGCGGCATGCAGATGCCAAGAATGAAGAAGAGGATCCTGTTAGGGCACTATCCGAAAAAGGCATTCAGGATATTACCCGAATCGCATCCTATATTTGGCAATTGAACCTCAAAGTTCTGGGGATATTTCATAGCTCAAAATTGAGGGCGAAACAGACGGCAGAAATTTTATTCGAATATCTGAAACCACTCAAAGGGCTGTCAGAGGTGGATGGCCTGTCCCCCCTTGATAATCCTGATGTGTGGGCAGATCGTCTTCGGGACATCCGTGACGATGCTGTTCTGGTCGGGCATCTGCCGCACCTCGCACGCCTTGCATCCCTGTTGCTGTGCGGAAGTTCAGAGAAGAATATTGTCACCTTCAGGACTGCCGGTGTCGTCTGCCTGAAGAGGGACGATGCAGGCGCATGGTCTTTACAGTGGATGTTAACGCCTGATATAGTTATCGGAGAAAAAGGGATAGGGTATTCCTGTGATAGTCTGTGACGGAGCAATGAATTGAAGCTCACTTTTCTTGGCGGGGCAAGAACCGTCACAGGTTCCTGCTTTTATCTGGAGAGTAACCAACATAAGATCCTTGTCGACTGCGGCCTGTACCAGGGAGAAAATTCAGACGAAATCAACAGGGCGCCGTTTGCCTATAAACCGGAAGAGATTGACTTCATTTTGATTACACACGCGCATTTAGACCATTCCGGAATGCTCCCGAGAATTGTGCGTGAAGGATTTACCGGCAGGGTCATAACCACCCAGGCAACACGGGACCTCCTCGAGATCATGCTCTCTGATGCTGCTCAGATACAGGAAAGCGATGCAGCGTGGCAGACAAAAAAGGCTGTCAGGGCAGCAAAGATTCCGATTTTGCCGCTCTATACCGTTGAGGATGTAAAAAAAGCTCTTCCTCTTTTTGAGGTGAAACCCTATGACACAATTTTTCACCTTGGGAACGGTATCAAGTACCGTTTTTTGGACGCCGGTCATATCCTTGGTTCCGGAACCCTTGAAGTCTGGTTTCAGGACAGCGGGGGAGAAAAGAAGATAGTATTTTCCGGTGATATAGGGAAAAAAGATAATCCAATTATCAGAGACCCATCTGCACCTGTTGAATCACATTACATCGTTATGGAATCCACCTACGGCAACAGGCAGCACAAGCCATTACAGGATAGTATTGATGAACTTGTGCAGGCAATCAAAATAACGTTCAAAAAAGGGGGAAATGTTTATATCCCTTCATTCGCCGTGGGCAGAACGCAAGACCTCCTCTATATCCTGAATAACCTTGTGAGAGAGAAAAGACTTTACGATCTTCATGTCTATCTTGACAGCCCCCTTGCTGAAGAGGCTACAAAAGTATATCTGGCACATCCGGAAGTATTTGATGAAGAAGCAAAAAAACGATTCTCAACTAATGAATTTGATGACTCATTGAAGCTGCACTTTGTAGAGAGTGTTCAGCAATCGATGGCCTTGAACAGAATCAGGTCAGGTATTCTTGTGATCGCCGGCAGCGGCATGTGTGAAGGTGGAAGGATACGGCATCACCTGAAGCATAATTTATGGAGGCAGGAGTGCAGCATCATCTTCGTCGGGTATCAGGGGAAGGGTACACTGGGCAGGCAGATTGTTGATAGGGCAAAATTTGTAAATATACTTGGTGACGAGATAGCTGTCAGGGCATCTGTTTATACTATCAACGGTTTTTCAGCACATGCGGACCAGGCGGAACTCATGAAGTGGCTTTCGTGTTTCAAGAATTCCCCGAAGGTATTTATTGTGCATGGTGAGGAAGAAGTGGCGGTTTCATTCGGCGCATCAGTAAAGGAAAAATTCGGGTTTGAGACAGATGTGCCTGAAAAAGGCGAGGTTTTTGAGATATAGCACTAACCGTATTCTATTGCCGGATAGGAAAGACAACCTTGCAAGCCCGGAATTCATCCCGTAACGTATCTGCATATGAACATTGAGATTCTCAGATCCATCGGCGAACAGCTTCTGAGTGAAGTCCCGGCCGGTAAGAAAATCTCCAGAGATGCTATTGGTATTGGTGCATCGGGTGACAAGACGTATCCTATCGATAAAATAGCAGAAGATATCATTCTCTCCGGCCTTGAACGGTCAGGAGAAAGCTTGACGATTATCTCTGAAGAAATCGGAGTCGGAGATATCAAAGGTGGAGGCAAAACAGTATTGATCGATCCTGTTGACGGCAGCAGGAACGCTATCGCCGGCGTCCCTTTTTACTGTACGTCCATAGCTGTCGCAGACGGCAACAGAGTGGGGGATATCAGTCTTGCTTATGTCCTGAACCTCATCAGTGGGGAGGAGTTCTGGGCCGCGAAAGGCAAGGGGGCATTTTTGAATGGAGAGAGGATTGTTACCCAGACAGACGATATTTTATATCTTACTGCATATGAAGCACAGTCTCCGGCTAAAGACATCCCCCGTATACTTCCTTTACTGTCGGAATCAAGAAAAACCCGCTGTTTCGGTGCAACCGCACTCGATATTGCATACCTCGCATGCGGATCAATCAGTATTTTTGCTAATCCTTCACCTTCAAGGAGCTTTGATTTTTCAGGCGGCTGGCTGCTTGTTCAGGAAGCCGGCGGTGTCTTTACAGACATGCAGGGAAATCCTATCGACAACATTGAAGTCAGCCTGAACAAATCTACATCTCTGCTTGTTGCAGGGAATGCAAGGCTCCACGAAAAGGCATTGAAGTTACTCAGCGGGCAAGAGTAATACCCCCTGTCTTTTCTCCAGCAGGGCGCGAAGAAAGATTTCTCTTCTCTGGTTATCTCTTGATTTCGATGTTCAAAAGATGCGTAGAGCAGGAGATGCATGGGTCATAGGCCCTGACGAGCATCTCGACCGCAAGGGTTATTTCCTCTTCCTTCCTTTCAAGAATATCCGGCACTAATTCCATCATGTCGTACTCGATATTCCCGGTATTCTGATTTGTTGGGATAATGCAATTGGCATGTGTGATGATTCCATTTTCATCGGTCTGATAATTGTGGAAGAGAATGCCTCTCGGCACTTCGACCGCCCCGATACCGTTGCCTGCCCTGACAGGAATTCTGTGCTGCTCGTTCAGTCCGACAACAATCTCTTCATCATAATTGATGGGGTTATTTTTCATGCCTTCCACGATTGCTATTGCATCTTCCAGACAGTGTACACTCTCGATGAGCTGGGCAGCTGTATTCATATATGGATTGATACATTTAGGCGCCAATCCTATTTCATTGGCTACTTCCTTTGCCTTCGGGTGGAGTTTGTCTGCATTTAGGTTGAAACGGGCAAGAGCGCCTACAGCATAGGATTTCCTGCTGAGTTTTGTATGCTTTGCCGACGAGTGGGGAACAATAAATTCATTCGTGATCTGCCGGTAATCCTTTTTGTTCATCCTCACCCCGTCAGTCGAGCCGATGTCGCCCATAAGAAGGGGATACTCGTCATCATCGCTCACAAGGGCCACGTATTCTGTATCCCGTTCAAAATTTGGAAATGTCAGATATGGATTCAATGCGACGGTTGCATCCATGTCATGCCGCATCCCGGTGAGGAGATCAAGCATGGCATCCAGATCTTTCGGCCGCGGGAGCTTTGTAAATCCTCCGACAATCGCAGATATGGGATGTACATGCCGGCCGACAAGGATATCGCAGATGTCATTGCACGTCTTTTTCATCCGCAGAGCTGTGCGAACGACATCTTCGTTACTGCTGATAAGAGGGACAAAACTCTTGACATTGAAGAGGTCCGGCGCTACCAGCAGATATATGTGCAGGATATGACTGTCGAGTATTTCGAGATGAAGGAGGAGCTTCCGCAGTTTAATTGTCTGTTCCGTCGGAGTGATGCCGAGGGCATCTTCTGCTGCCTGGATCGAAGCGAGCGTATGACCGCACGCACAGATGCCGCAAATCCTGCTCGTTATATGCTGGGCCTCAAAGATCGACCTGCCCCGGAGCATCCCCTCAAAAAACCGGGGCGACTCGACAATGTCCAAACGGCAGGTATCAAGTTTACCTTCCTTAACATTGATAACGATGTTTCCGTGCCCTTCAACCCGTGTCAGATATTCAACATTTATAGTGATGTTCTTTTTTTTCATCTTACCCAAGCTCCCTGCATTTGTTATACATATTCATTTTATTCAGAATAAGGTCCACCGGAATCTTGTATTTTGCCAGCACGTCCTGAGCACCTTTTTCATTCGGGTTACTCACCATGCCGCGGCATCCGTAACAGATATTCCCGTTATTGATGCACCACGAATTGCATCCGGCCTTTGTCACAGGACCGAGACACGTGACTTTTCTGTCATACATGCAGACGTTTTCATTCAGCTTGCATTCCACACAGACAGGGTAGTCAGGTACATAATACGGAATCCCCTGCAGTGCAGCCTTCAGGACAGTCACGACTTCCGGTATATAAACCGGGCAGCCGTGGATAAAATAGTCTACCCTGACTACCTGGTGAACGGCTTTGGTTGCTTCTGTGGGGAAGGCTTTGTAGCTTTCTCCGTAAACGTATTTTCTGATATCATCAAGAACAAAGTTGTTCTTCATCCCGTTTACACCACCGATTGTTGCACAGGATCCGTATGCTATCAGCAGTTTTGCCCTTTTCCTGATCTCTTTGATCCTTTTAACCGCATGCGGATCAGTAATACTCCCTTCCACTATGGCGATATCGAGCTTCTTGCCCCATTTTTCTGACATGACTTCCCGCCATTCCAAAACATCAATAGAGCCGAGGACAGACAGCACATCCTCTCCCATGTTAGCAATCTGCAGCTGGCATCCCTCGCAGCAGGCAAAATCGAAAATACCGACCTTTGGTTTCTTCATACTAAAATGCCTCACTCAAATTCTTGATTTGTTCGTAATTAAAAACCGGCCCGTCCTGACAGAGGTACAGATTCTGTATCTGGCAGTGACCGCATTTGCCATTTCCACATGACATGTTGCGCTCCAAGGCCATGAGAATCTGCCGTTCCGGAATACCTTTTTTCCGAAGTTCCTTTATAACAAAATTATACATGACCGGAGGCCCGACTACTGCTGCGAAGGTTCTTGACGGTTCGATATCAACGCCGGGTATAAGCGTCGTAATCACGCCGACATTCCCGGCCCATTCCGGATCGGCACGGTCAACGGTACAGGCATAGTGAAGATCCGTGCGTTCACTCCAGAGTCCCAGTTCATCTTGAAAAAGCATTTCCTTCGGCTGCTTGCACCCGAATAGAATATGAACCTTGCCGAAATCACGCCGGTTGTCGAGCACATACATGATGAGAGAGCGCAGAGGTGCGATGCCCAATCCGCCGGCGATAATCAGGAGATCATTGCCCTGAAGAATTCTTACAGGAAATCCTTTGCCGAATGGTCCCCGTATGTTGATCTCATCTCCTGCCTTCAATGTATGCAGGCTTCTCGTAACTTTACCGACCGCCCTGATACAGAGATCAAAGGACTCACGTCTTCCGGGAGATGAGCAGATGGATATAGCGGACTCTCCTACTCCCAACAGGGAGACCATAACAAACTGGCCTGGTTCGTGATCAAGAGCACTGCCGTCCCTGAGAGCTATCTCAAAAAATTTTTCATTCGCCGTCAGTTTTTTTGCCTGAAGAATCGTTGCTTTTTTTAAGCGGTAACTGGAATCTTTTATAGCCACTTTTTCCATACTCTGTCCTCACTCTCCTTTATCAGTTCATTGAGAGTCTCCTTGAGACTTATGTCTGCCATGCATGTACGGGTGCACCTGCCGCACCCTGTACAGAAGAACCGTGAAAATCTGTCAACAGAATACCTGAATTTACGGTAATACCTATGCCTCTGCCGTGCAGAACGGTCCTTTCTGAAATTTATACCTCCGGATACCCTGGAGAATGGCTCAAGCTGGCAGGAATCCCAAACACGGAACCTTATCCCGTGCCTGAGGCTCAGGTCGAGTTCATCTTTTATGTCGAAGCAATAACATGTCGGACATACATTGGTGCAGTTCCCGCAAGCCAGGCATCGTTCCTCAAGGTCTTTCCAGACGCGTGCACTGAACGTTGCGTCGAACAGCTCCGT
>Ga0079037_100000673_pt1 | contig 16066 bp, 7 predicted proteins | sample Mud3Dept4metaG_FD_71479 | JGI IMG/M metagenome (GOLD analysis project Ga0079037, IMG submission 71479) | Freshwater wetland microbial communities from Ohio, USA, analyzing the effect of biotic and abiotic controls - Mud 3 Core 4 Depth 4 metaG | ecosystem: Environmental > Aquatic > Freshwater >... | reverse complement strand
ACGAAGCGCGCCACCACCCCCCCGCTGCCGTCCAATTCCGCCGCGGGGCGAAGTTGACTACTGTAGAGGAACCCCTGCGTGAGGATGCCGTTGACCTTCTTGCCAATGCGCCGGTTCTGGCCGTCAAGGACGTACTCGATGCTGGTCCCGTTTGGCAGCGTGACGGCGGTGAGATTCCCGAACACATCGTATGTATAGCTCGTGGTCTCGCCCCCGCTCGTCGCGGTCCGGAGGTCACCGTGCGCGGTGTACGTGTAGGTCACCGCGCCGTACGACGTGAGGCGGTCCTGGGCATCGTACGTCCCAGACACCGTACCGCTCAACGGCCGCGTCACGCCCAAGCGGTTGCCGTTGCCGTCGTAGTCGTAGTGGGCCGCGAGGGTACCGTCCACGGTCACGTCGGTGAGTCGGCCTGGCAGATCGTATCCGTAGACGGTCGGGCGCGTGGCTCCGCTGATCGTCTCCACCTTCTGCATGATCCGGCCGAGGGCGTCGCGGGTGTAGTCGACACGCCACATCGGGGACCCGCTGACGCTCGCCTCGTAGGTGCCCAGCTCCCCGAACGTGTTGTACGCGTAATTGTCGGTCACACTGCCCAGGGCTGTCCCCGTCAGCAGCCCATGCTGCGGGTGCCGACTGAGCGTCAGATTCCCGGCCTGGGTCAGCAGGCTGTCGGGGTCGTATGCAAAGGCGATGGTGTCCGCACCGTTGACGCTCTCTACCGCCACCCGGAAGTCGCTGTCGGAAGTGCGGGTGACGCTCCCCGCCACGGGGCCCGTCCACGTCGTGCCGGTGAGGAGCGCGCCATCGTAGGCGTAGGCCAGCCCCACTCCACCCGGGCTCGTGATCCTGGCGAGATTCCCCGTCGCCGGCTGGTAGGTCAAGGTCGTTTGGCCCGTGGACGCCGTAAGGGTGCTGAGCCGGCCGCCGGTGGGCTCGTACTCCAGCGTGAGGGTCTGGCCATCGGGGCGGGTGACCTGCGTGAGCTGGCGGTCTGGGTTGTACGTGTAGGTCGTCGCAACATTCCCGATCCCGAGATCGGGCGGGGTGTAACTCGCCTCCAGGTCAATCGGTGTATAGTCGAAGGTGTGCGCCGGTCGGCTCGGGGGCGTGATGGAGGCAATGTTCCCGTTAGCGTCGTAGATGGTCTGGATCACCCGACCGTCCGGAAGGGTCTGGGTGAGGCGGCGGCCTGCGGGGTCGTAGGTGAAGTGCACCGCACGGCTGAGCGAATCGGTGATAGTCTCCAAGAGACCTTCGGTGTTGTACGTGAAGGTCGAGGTTCGGGCGGTGCCTCCCGTCCCGTGGGTCACGGTGCTCAGACGGCCCCGCGGGTCGTACATGAACGCGACTGGTTCGAGGCTGTCCACCTGTTCGCGGACGACTCGCCCCTGCGCATCGAGACTCGTGGTGACGACCCGGTTCGCCTGGCTGCGATTGGTGCGGGTTTTGGTGGATGCGGCATACGTGCTCATGGAGGTCCGGCCATTCACGGTCATCGTATCCGTCTGGCTGGTGAGGCTCAGCAGGTTGTTCGGATCGCCGAGCGTGACGGCGCGCGTCATCGCCCAACTCGATGTCAGCCCGCTAGGCATCCGGAGGGTGAGCGCCTTCGGAATCGGCGCCTGCATCCCGAAGCGGGGGTCGGGCCCCTCGGTGAGGCTGGTGACGGTCCCATTGGCGGCGGTCGTCGTCCGGACCGCGTCGGCCCCAATCAGAGTCTCGGTCTGGGTGCCGTCGGGTTCGGTATCGCGCTGCCTCGTGCCCCCGGTGGCGAGGGGCTCGACGCGGTAGGTGCTCGTCCGGTTCAGGGCGGTGGTCAGCGTCACCGTGTAGGTGTTGGCGGTCCCGGTGCGGTCGAGGGTCTTGAAACCTGTCGCTGGGTCCTCATCCCGCGTGAGGCGCCCGAGGGAATCGTAGCCGAAACGGTACGCGTGGTTCCGCGGGGTGCTGTAGGTCTGTAACAACCCATCGGCGGACGACGTGAGCTGTGTGGTCTCCCCCGCAGGATTCGTGAGCGTTGCGAGGTACCCGTGCCCATCCACGGTGAGCGTGGTCCGCTGGCCGTCAGCCGACACGATGGCGGTCGGCGTCGCCCCGTTCCGCTCGATGTGGGTCACGTTCCCGTCCCCATCGGTCACGGCAGTGAGGTAGCCGTCGCCGTCGTAGCGGAACCTATACCGCTCAGCCCCCGTGAGCATGTCGTGGGTGCGGAGATGCCGGCCCGCAGGATCGAAGACGTACAGCGCTTGGCCGTCGTCGCTCGCGATGGCGATCTCGCCCGCGGTATACGTTGGGAGCGCCGGCGCCACGCGCCGGACGCGTTGGTTGGCGTAGTCGCCGAGGACGAGCGCCCCGCGGCCATCCACCGCGATGTGGTACAGGATGCCCGTGGCAGCCGCGGTCGCCGGCCCCCCGTCGCCGCTGAAGCCAGGCGTTCCGGTGCCCGCCACCGTGGTGATGATCCCGTTGGGGTCGACTCTGCGCACCCGGTAGTTGTACTCGTCGACAATGAACAGACTCCCATCGCGATCGACGACGACGGTGGCCGGATAGTGGAGCATCGCGTTCGTCGCCGGCCCCCCGTCGCCGCTGAAGCCAGGCGTTCCGGTCCCGGCCACCGTGGTAATCACGCCGCCGGGACTCACCCTGCGGATCCGGTGATTGTTCTGATCCACGATGAACAGGTTGCCCTGCGCATCCACCGCAGTGTAGGTTGGGTAATTCAGTTGCGCCTGGGTCGCCGGGCCGCCGTCGCCGCTGAAGCCCGCCACCCCGGTCCCGGCCACCGTAGTGACGATCCCGTCGGGGCTCACCTGCCGGATGCGCAGATTGCCCCAGTCGGTGATGATCAGGCTCCCACCGCGACCCACCACGACATCGAACGGGGCATTGAACTGCGCGCTGGCAAGCGGCCCCCCGTCGCCGCTGAAGCCCGCCACCCCCGTGCCGGCAACGGTACTGATGACGCCATCCGCCCCCACCTTTCGGATCCGCTCGTTTCCCCGGTCGGCGATGTAGACGGCCCCTTGCCCGTCTACCGCCACCCCGCCGCCATGGGACGTGAAGTTCAGCTGGGCCTGGGTCGCCGGCCCGCCGTCCCCGCTGAAGCCCGCCACCCCCGTGCCCGCCAACGTGGTAATCAGACCGTCCGGACTGATCCTGCGCACCCGATTGCTGCTCTGATCCACAACGAGCACGTTCCCCTGCGCATCCACCGCCACGGCGTTGGGCCCGTTCAGTTGCGCTTGGGTCGCCGGCCCCCCGTCGCCGCCGTACCCGGCCGTCCCCGTCCCGGCGATCGTCGTCATCACCCAGCCGACATCGTGTGCCGCCCGCCGCCGCCCGGTGCCCTCATAGAGGACGCGGCCCAAAGGATCGTATGCGTGGTGCACGTCGAGGGTCCAGCCGCCCAGCCCCTGGGCTCGGGCGTCCCAAGGACCCAGGGTGTCGAAGGCGACTTGCCAGAAGGTCATGGTCTGTCGCGCGCGACTGCCGGTGATGAAGCCCCCGCCGTTGTAGCCGAAGCTCCGGGTCAGCTGCGCTGGCGTTTGGTAGACGGCGGGATAGGTGTACCCCACACGGATGGTGACCGGTTGCGCCCCGTGCGGGCGGCGGCCGTAGGCGTCCAACCCGTCCCAGATGAAACTAACGGTCTGGTTCGGAAGCGCCGGGAACTGCTGAGTGAACACGCGCCCGGCCACGCCAATCTCCAGCTCGATCCCCTGTACCCCGGCCGGAAGCGTCGCCCCGCTCACGGGGATCGTGACCGTGGAGGCCGCCAGCCGACCCGGCGTCCGTCCGCTCTCGTAGTGTAACCGAAACGGCGTGGCCGCCAGTTCCAGGGCTTCGCCCAGCGTCTGGTTCTGGCACGCGATAATTGAGCCGGGTTGCGGGGTGGGGCACGACACATCTTTCGCCAGACGGATTGGGTTGGTGGGCCCCTGACAAGCCACGTTGCCTGGGACGACCTGGCAGCCCATGCCCCAGTTCGCGTCCCAGGTGGACAGGTGTGGGAGCGCGATGCGCCAGAGGCTCTGGCCGACGGCGTAGAGTGCGGCCAGCGTCTGCCGTTCCACCTCGCTGATCCCGAGGGCGGCGAGGGCCGCGGCATTGGCCGGGGTGCCGCTGCCGGTGAGATCGAGGTTCGCCAGACCACCCGAGAGGGAAAGGATCTTCACGATGCGCCCGTTGTCCGAGGGGACCCAGGCGGCGTTCGTGGTGTCGTAGTAGCCGACGGGGACGATGCCCCCGACGGGGAAATTCAGGAAGTTCTCGACGTAAAAGACGACAGGCTGCGAGAGGAGCACATCCTTCCCGTTCAGCTTCACCCCCTGGGTGACGGCCTCGTCCACGGAGAGCTCGACGGCGTACGTGTAGCCCGTGGTTGGGGGCAGCGGCCCCGGCATCGCCTTCGGCCCGGTGGCGCCGACCGTGTACTCCGTGGCCCGGACGTTGAGCGTCGTGAGTGCCTGGGTCCCGCCGCCGGGGAGCGGGATGGTGGCGGTTGTGCCCTGTTTGAAGAAGAGGGTCGCTTGGCGGGTGCCGTCGCTGTCGGTTACCGGATTTCCCCGCGCCACTTGGATGGCTGTGGGCGCCGTGAGATCGACCGTGGTCACCCGCGTGTCGTAGGGGATCAGGACCACGTCCGACAGCCACGCATAGTCCTGCCACGTTGGGGTCACTGGGCGCTGGACCGGAAGGTAGCCACCTCTCTGGTATTGGACGGTGAGTTGGCCGCCCCCGTTGACGGCAAGGTCAAACATCCCATCGGCTCGACTAAGGGTGGTCCCGTACTCGGGATGGTTCAGGATGCTCAGCGTCACGCCGGACAGAGGAGTCCCGTCGCGGGTGAGGACGCGCCCCCTGAGAACGGAAGCCCGCTGCGCGTCAATGACTCCTGGAGTCACACTGACCTGCACCGGGTCTGGGCCCGCGTAGAGGAACTCGGTCGCAGGGCCGAGCGGCGTGGCCACAGTCGCGCTGACCGAGGGCGCTACTGCCACCGGATCAGGGGGCAGAAGTGTGGCGGTAAGGGTCGTACTGGCCGCCGGCCCACTCGGGTGCGTCGCAGTAATGGTGGTCGTGCCCGCCGCGAGGGCGGTGGCGAGTCCACCCGGCGAGGTGATCGTCGCCACACTCACGTCACCGCTCGTCCAGGTGACCGCGGCCGTGAGGTTCTGCGTGCTGCCGTCGCTGTACGTGCCCGTCGCGGTGAACTGAATGCTCCGGCCTATTGTCTTCGTGGGATTCGGCGGGATAAGCGTGAGACCGGTCAGGTGCGGTCCCGTCACAGTCAGAGTCGTATCTACGGTCATCCCGGCCACATGCGTTGCTTTGATCGTAGCCTGCCCTGCCCTCAGCAACGTCGCAAGGCCGCCGGGCGAGGTGATCGTCGCCACCGCGGGATCGCTGCTGGTCCAGGTCACGCCCCCAGTGAGATCCTGGGTTGTCCCGTCGGTGTAGGTGCCCGTGGCTTGAAACTGGACGGTCTGCCCTACCCCACGGATCGGCAAGGTCGGCGCCAGGGCGAGCACGGTAAGGGTGGGCGGGGTCACGGTGACTGTGGCCGTGGTGGTCTTCCCGTCGGCTGTCACCGCGATGGTGGTTTGACCAACGGCCCGGGCCGTACCGACGCCGCCGGGGGTGGTGATCGTGGCGACGGTCTCGTCGCTGCTCGTCCAGGCGCCCGTGCCGGTAAGGTCCTGGGTTGTCCCGTCTGTGTAGGTACCTGTGACGGTGAACGCCTGGGTCTGCCCGACGGCGAGCGTCACCGCCGCGGGTGCGATCGTGAGCGTCACGAGGGCCGGCGGGATCACCGTGACCGCGGCCCTGGCGGTCGTCCCGTTGAGGGCACCGGCGGTGACGGTGGCCGGGCCGACGTTTCGACCGATGACCGGGAAAGTGGCCTCGGCCGAACCGGCGGGGACCGGAACGCTCGCCGGAACTTCGACGGTGGACGGATCGCTGCTGGTGAGCGGGACGGCAGTGGGGTCAGCTTGGACCGGCGTAATGGTCACCGATAGGGACTCCGCCGTCCCCTTGGGCAGCGTGAGACTCGGCGGTGTCAACGCCGTCACCGTGGGCGGCAGCTGGTTCACCGTGACGGGGACCTCGACGGTGCTCCCATTGAGTGGGCCGGCGGTCAAGGTCGCGGTTCCGGGGAGGACTCCGGTGATGGGGACCGGAACCGCAACCGCGCCTGCTGGAACCGTGATGGTGGCCGGGACCGTCAGAACGCCCATGGGCGCGGCGGCAATCGCCACCACCGTATCCGTTGCCTGGGCCGCGTTCAGCGTGAGGGTGAGTGCTGTAGACGCCCCGACGAGCAGTGTGGCGGGACTAGGCGTCACACTCACGAGCGTCGGAGGAGGCGGGAGGACGTGGACGGTGGCCTGCTTCGTGGTGTCGTTGAGTGGCCCGGCGGTCAGGACAGCGCTGCCAAGGGTCAGCGCCGAGACAGAGACAGGGGCAGAGACAGAGCCTGCGGGGACGGCGACTGAGGACGGAAGACCGACGACGCCGGACGCGGTAACCGCGAGTGGCACGACGGTGTCCGCAAGCTGGGTGGCGTTGAGTGTCACCGTACACTGGCCGCTAGCCCCCGCGGTCAATGCCGCCGGGCAAGCAAACGCACTCACCGTCGGGACCGGGGGCTGAACCGTCACCGCGGACGTGGCACTCGTCCCGTTCAAGGCCGCCGTAACCATCGCCGTGCCCCGCGCCAGGCCGGTGATCGTGAACGACGCCGTAAGTGTGTGCGCCGGCACGACGACCGGATGCCCGGGAGGCTCGACGACGAGGGGATCGCTCGTCGTGAGGGCAACCTCGGTATCCGTCGGCTGGCTCGCATTCAGGGTGACAGCGAGGGTCCCGGTGCTCCCCTCCGTGAGGGGGAGGACCGACGGCGCCAATCTCACCACCGTCGGGGCGGGAACGACCACGGTCACCTCGCTTTGAGCGCTCGTCCCGGTCAGGGGTCCCGCACTGACGGTGGCCGTGCCAGGAGCGACGCCAGCGACAGCAACAGGAACAGCGACGGTGCCGGCCGGAATGGTGACGGTCGCCGCGACGGTGACCAAGCCTGAGTCACTCGTGCCCAAAGGGACGACAGTGTCGCTGCTTTGAGCCGCGCTGATGGTGACGGTCAATGTCCCGGTCGCCCCCTGCGTGACCTGGAGCGTGGCCGGGAGGAGGCTGGTGAGTGTCGGCCCGGCTGGGGTGACGGTGATGTTGCTCCCACGGCTGCTCCCGTTGAGCGTGGCCGTGACGGTGGCGGTGCCCGGAGCGCCAGCAGTCACAGGAATAGGGGCAGAGACCGAGCCGGCCGGGACGGATACCGAGTCGACGACGGACGCGACCGTCGGGTCGCTACTCGTGAAGGTGATGGTCGTCGTGCTCGACTGGCTCGCGCTGATCGTGGCGGTGAGGGTGCCGGTACTTCCCTGGGTGAGGGACAGGCTCGTGGGGTCGAGGCTGCTGAGAGTGGGCGCCGGGCAACGCTTAGAGGTGGCCGAGGCCGTCGAGGTGCGGGCGCCGCCATCCGGGCCCTTCAACGTCCAGACGAGGTTGCTGCCGTTGAAGGGCACCTGAAACGCGCCCCGATCATAAGGCGTCCGACCAGGTTGGAAGACGGTCGTTTGGCCACGGTTCTGGGGCGTCGGGGTGAACTTGTTGTTCGCCCCAACGGGAATCGTGATGGAAACCGCGTTCTCGTTCTTATACCCGTACACCGCCGTGTACTGACTCGGCCCCTCCTGTTTCACACACTCCAGAATAGGCCGGACGGGGGCGGTTTGGGCGCCAGCGAGACTAGGCAGCAGAGCCAGGCCGAGTATGAGTCCACCGACCATCCCCAAAGTTCGTGTCCATTGGGTCCGCATGGGCAAGCTCTTCGCTGGACCGCGGTCGGCCTCGCCGCCCCGCGGCGTCCGGCGATACGGATGAGGGACACACCCGGAATGGGAAGCGACTCGAACTCGAAACGGGAGCAGAGTGGCGAGCCCGCACGCGGCGCGGCAGCCAAGGGGAGGGGCCATAGACGCCTCCGAGCGTGAAGCGGAGTTTCAGATGCGCAGGGTCCGACGTCAATTGGGTGATCGTTTATCGCAAAGCTCAGCGGAGGGTCAAGCGCAAAGAGCGGGCTTTTTTGCGCAAAATGGGGGCTTTTTTGGTCATGGACGATCGGCGCGGGCGGGCTCCGCCTTTCCCTGCTGACGTCGTCTCCAGGCGGCGGGCGGCATCCCAATGAGGCGAGCGAAGGCCCGGCGGAACAGGCGGAGGTCCGCATAGCCGATCTCGGAAGCGACCTCCTTGACGCCGCGGCCGTCTCGGCGTAACAGTTCCGCCGCGCGGCGGATGCGGACCTCAGCCAGATACTGGCGGGGTGTTTGCCTTTGGGCCGCTCGGAAGAGTCGGCGCATATGCGCCTCGCTCATCCCAAGCCTTCCGGCCAGATCGGCAGCCCGGAACTTCTTTGGCGGGTATTCCTCCAGAAAGCCTCGCACGCGAGCGACGAGGTCCGCGCTCCGCTGCGTCTCAGGGGCGAGACGGCTCAACGTACCGAGCAGCTCGGCTACAGAGACAGGCTTCTTCAGGTACTCCGCGACGTGCGCGCGCAGGGCGCGAACGGCGAGATCCTCGGTGCCGTGGCCTGTGAGAATCACGATCGGGGCAGGCGAGAGTTTGCGAAACCGTTCGATGAGATCGAGCCCGTGCTCTCCGCGGAGCACGGCGTCCAGTATGATCGCGGCGATCGGTTGACCGCGGAGTATGGCACACGCGTCGGTGCCCGAGGCGGCGGCGTGGACTGTGTACTCTGCGGCGAGCGCCGCTGCCAGCGCCTCCCGAACGGATGCGTCGTCGTCGACAACGAGGATGTGGAGCCTTCGTTCGTTTGGCTTCGACATGCGGGCTCTCCGTGCGAGCACTCACATCTCTACGCGACCTCTCGTCCCGTGTCAAGGACGCCGCCGACATTGTCCTGGAGGTTGCAGAAAGGATGCCGGAGCAACGCCAAAAAACAACAGCCGCGCCATTGGTGATCGGCGCGGCCATTGTGACACTGTTTGCTCGATATGTTACGTCGGCTACTTACAGTACTTCTTGAACCGCTCGTTGACCCGACCCCAGTGCAGTCCGGCCAGGAAGTTGTCGATGTACTTGGCGCGGCCGGGGCCGTCCTTGTGGTAATAGGCGTGCTCGAACACGTCGCAGGCGACCAGCGGGATCCCGCCCCAGATGGCGCCGTAATGGTGCTCGTCCACGAGGACGTTCAGGAGTCGCTGCGACCCCAGGGTGTCGTACACCAGGAGTCCCCAGCCGCTGAGCTTGGCGGACACGCTGACTGCCTTGAAGTCGGCCTTCCACTGGTCAAACGTGCCGAAATCCCGCTCGATGGCGTTGAGGACGTCCTGTCCCTTCTTGGGATCACCGTCGCCGCCGAGGACCTCCCAGTACACGTCGTGCAGGAGCGTCCCCGCATGGTTCCAGGTGAAGCGGCGCTTCAGCTCTCCGATCAAGCTGTAGTTCCCGTTCGCGGCTGCGCGATCCGCCGTCTCCAACCCCTTCTCGATGTTGTTCAGCGCGGTCACGTACCCCTTGTGGTGCGTATTGTAGTGCCAGTCCGTCGTCTCCGGGCTGACGACGTTCGCCAGGAGTTTCTTCGCCTCGTCATCCGAATACGGCCGCGCCTTCAGCTTCCACTCATATGCCATTTCTGTCCCCCCTCCCCCATTCTAAGTTTCTGGTGCAACAGCTCCAGATTAGTCACGCTCCCCTCGTGAATAATCTGGACTACGATCTCGCCGCCGGCATAGGACGCACCGGCTGATACTGCTGGCCCATCCCCAGCCCCGTCCCGGGCTGGAGCAATTCCGGACGCTGCTTCGCCGCTTCACGCAACGGAAGCAGCAGCCGTTCCTTTCCGTACACGAAAGCATCCCGGTCGTACGCCGCCAACTCGTATTGTTTGCCCATGAAGATGGCGTCTTCCGGGCAGGCCTCTTCGCACATCCCACAGAAGATGCACCGCAGCATGTGAATCTTATAGACCTTCGCGTACCGCTCGCCGTGGGACACCCGTTGCTCGTCGGTGTTCTCCGCGGCCTCGATGTAGATGGCATCGGCCGGACAGGCCACGGCGCAGAGCTCGCAGCCGACGCAGCGCTCCAACCCGTCCTCGTCCTTGACCAGGAAGTGCCGGCCTCGGTACCGCGGAGCCAGGGGAAGCCGCTGCTCGGGATACGCGACCGTCACGGGCTTCCGAAACACGTGCTTGAGGGTTGTTGCCAACCCCTTGGCCAGCTCGCTGAACATAGGCACTCCTCAGCAAGATGCTACGAAACCCGTTATCTCCCAGGCTGCTCAAAAAGGTCCCAGATGCAAGGCGGTCCGCTGTAGCCCGAGCGAGGCGTACTGGAAGTACGTCGCAGCGAGTGGCGAGGCGGACCAACGCAGCAGATGGGCCTTTTTCAGCAGCCTGTTAGAGCTTCTTCACGGCCGCCGTGACCTCGGCGTAGTTCGGCTCCACCTTGGGCTCGGGCGCCACCCAGCGGTATCGGACCGTGCCACCCTTGTCGATCACGAAGACGCTCCGCTTGGCCACGGTAAAGCCCTTGACGCCCGCCAGATCGTTGAACACCACGTCGTACTTTCCAATGGCCTCCCGGGTGATGTCCGACAGTAGCGGAAAGCTCAGGCCGTTCTTCGCCGCGAACTCTTTGTTGGCGAACGGCGAGTCGACACTGACGCCGACCACCGCCGTGTTCGCGCTGACAAAGTCATTCAGCGCGTCGCGGAAGGTGCACAACTCCTTCTGGCAGACCCCCGTGAACGCTGCGGGGTAGAACGCCAGGACGACATTCTTGCCCGCGAAGTCCTTCAGGCCGACCGCTTTCAGATCCGTGTTGACCAGCGTGAAATCCGGGGCCTTCTGTCCAACTTCAGCTGCCATGGTGAGCTCCTCTCGGTGTTTGAGGTTCAAGGTTAACGGTTCAAGGTTAGCGGTTCAAGGTTAGCGGTTTAAGGTTGACGGTTCAAGGTTGACGGTTCGATGTTTGACGTTTCCGGTTCAATGTTCAACATTCAGAGTTCGAAGCACTCGACTGGTGGTTGGCGGTTTGACGTCCAACGTCCGGGGCGCGCTGATCGGAAGCGCCGAAGCGCCCCCGCGCCTCTTCGCCAATGCACCGTTTCTGCCCTGCTCCCCCTCCCCCACTCCCCCGATCTCCCCCTCGCCCTGCCTTCAGGGCATTCCGTGCAGCGACCAATCGAGAAGCTCGACGGGGTGCACGGCGCGCGTCCGCGAGCCCGTTTGCCGCAGGCCGAGCTGGATCTGCAGCAGACAGCCGATGTTTCCCGCGGCCACGAAATCCGTGTCCGCCTGCCGGATGCGATCGACCTTGCGTGCCAGCAGACGATTGGCCATCTCCGGCTGCAGCAAGTTATACGTGCCGGCGCTGCCGCAGCAGAGGTCGGATTCCGCCAACTCGACGAGCCGGAGCTCGGGAATCCGGCGGAGGATCTCCCGCGGCTCGCTCCGGATCCTTTGCCCGTGGGCGAGGTGGCACGCCTCGTGGTAACTGACGGACGCCGGCACCGCCTTGAGATCGCCGTTCCACACAACGTCCGCCAAAACCTGGGATACGTCGCGGACTCTGCCGCTGAACGCCTCCGCCCGTTTTCGCCATACCGGGTCATCGCGCAGGAGATATCCGTAGTCCTTCATCGCCGCCCCGCAACCCGCGGCGTTCGCGACCACGACCTCGGCTCCTGCACCCTCGAATGTCTCGATGAGGGCACGGGCCAATGTGCGCGCAGTTTCCAGATCGCCGCTGTGTGCGTGCAGTGCCCCGCAGCAGCCCTGCGTCCGGGGCGCCACGACGTCGTAACCTGCCCTGGCCAGGACCCGGACCGTGGCGCGATTCAGGCCGGGCAGCAGGTAGCGTTGCGCGCATCCGGTCAGCAATCCGGCCCGCCCGCGGCGCTTCCCGATCGCCGGTGTGAGCTCGGACAGCGAACGACGGTCCCGCGCCGCCGGCACCTGGGGGAGCAGCGCTTCCATCTGCGCCAACCGCGGAGAGACGGTGTTCAGGATCCCGGAGCTCCGCACGAGGCGCGACAGCCCAACGTGCTGATACCAGTACAGCCCCGACAGCGCCCAGCCCAAACGACGCGGATAGGGGAACAGGTGCTCGACCAGCCAGCGCATGACTCGATCGCCCGGCGCGCGATCGTAGTGCGCCTCGATGGCCTCGCGCGCGTCCTCCAGCGCATGCCCGTAGACCACACCTGAAGGGCACGCCTCCTGGCATGCGAGACAGCCCAGGCACTGATCGAGATGCTTCACCAGATCCCGGCTGAACGCGCCCCGACCATCCCCGAGCGCTCGCACCATGGCGATCCGGCCGCGCGGCGAGGACATCTCGACCCCCGTCGCGAGGTAGGTCGGGCAACTGGGCAAGCAGAGGCCGCAGTGCACGCAATCCTGGATGTGCGGCCACCCTTCCCAGCTCTCGGGCAACGCAGCGTGTACCGCCTCACCCGCGCCCGTAGGAGAAATCGCGGCCTCTGTCGTCATGGCGTCGCGTCGATGAACCGCCCGGGGTTCAGGATGGCCTTCGCGTCGAACGCGGATCGGATCTGCCGCATCCACTTGACCTCGGCGGGCACGGGACCCCAGACGTCCAGCGTCGCGCGGAGCGCCTCCGGCGATTCCATCACTACCAGGAATCCGCCCAGTGCCGTAAGTGCCTCGCGCGCGGCGGCCACCCCGCGCGCCGCGAGTTCGCTTGTCGTGGCGCGCAGCGCCCCGCGCAGGACACCGTGGGATGCCGTCGCCGCGATGGCGACCTCCCCACAACCAGAGACCGCATCGCGGACCGCGTGCATGGCCTTGGCACAATCCGAAGGCAGAACACTCCCGCGCCACAGAACCCGCTGCTCCGCGGTATCCGTCCCGGCCGGCCGCCACGGGAAGTCCTGCAGCGCACGCCAAATCCGTCCGGGGTTCTCGATTTCGGCAGCATTCAATCCGAGATCCCGCGCCAGCGTCTGCACGCTCTCTCCCTGGTCCCGTACCGCCTCGCCGACGCCGGCGAAGGAGACGATCAGCGTCGATCCGGCCTGGGGGATTCCACAACCATCCGCGCACGCCTCATCCAGAAGCTCGACGCGGTTCGGCGCGAGGTGGGAACCCAGGATGCGCGTGGCCGCGTCGTGGCACTGCTCGATCGTCGCGCCCTTGAGCAGCCACCCTCTCTCCGCGGCCGGGCGCGGCTGCAGCCTCAGTGTGGTCTCCAGCAGGACCCCCAGTGTCCCGTAGGATCCCGCGTACAGCTTCGTGAGGTCGTAGGCGGTCGCGTTCTTCACGACGCGGGATCCCGCCTTGGTAACGGTGCCGTCCGCGTGCGCCACCCGTACGCCCAAGACCAGGTCGCGCACGCTGCCGTACCGGCAGCGGAGCGGGCCGGCAAGACTGGCGGCTACAATCCCCCCGACCGTCGCCCGATCCGCCAGCGGGGGGTCCAGCGGCCAGAACTGCCCCGCCCCGCCCAGGCGCTGTTGGAGGTCGGCCAGCCGGATGCCCGCCTGCACCGTCGCGGTCATGTCGGCGGGCTCGTACGCCACCACGCGGTTCAGGTGGCGCAGGTCCAGGGCTACGTCGTAGCGGCGCGGCGGGCGGCCCAGCGACTGGTGGGCGCCGCCACCCCAGGGGACCACGCCCAGCCCGTCCCGGAATGCGACGGCTAGGGCGCGGGAAACGTCGGCTTCCTCGCGCGGCAGCACCGCCGCCGTCGGCTCGGCGCCCAGCACGCGATACGCCGCCGCGCCCACGCCCGTCAGGACGCTGTCCGCTCCCAGCGTTTCACGCAGGGCCTCGACCAACCGGGCTGCAGCCTGTACGACCGTCACGCGCGGACCTCCGCGTATCCCATCTCGGGAAAGATCTTGCCGGGATTGCATCGGCCACGCGGGTCCAGGACCGTCTGGATCCGCCGCATGACTGCCAGGTCCTCGTCGCTGTACATCAGGCGGAGGTAGTCGCGCTTCTCGATCCCGATGCCGTGCTCGCCGCTGACCGTTCCGCCCGCCCGGATGCAACAGCGCATGATCTCGTCGCCCGCCGCCATGGCCCGCTCGAACTGCCCCGGCACGCGAGCGTCGTAGCACAGGAGCGGGTGGATGTTCCCGTCGCCTGCGTGGAAGACGTTCGGCACCCGCACGCCGTACCGTTCGCCGATCGCCGCGATCTCGCGGAGCACGGCCGCCAACTTGGTGCGGGGGACGACGGCGTCCTGGTGATAGTAGTTCCTGGTCATCCGCCCGAAGGCGCCCGCGGCGGACTTGCGCCCCTTCCAGAGCAGCGTCCGCTCGGCCTCGGACCGGGCCACCTTCAGGTCCAGGCACGCGTTCGCGCGGCACGCGGTCTCGACCTCCACGGCTTCCGTCGCGATCTCCGCCTGCAGGCCCTCCAGCTCGATCAGCAGGACGGCCCCAGCGTCCAAGGGATAGCCCGCCTTCGCGTACGCCTCGACGGCCCGTGTCGTCTCCTGGTCGATCATCTCCAGCGCCACGGGAATGATGCCGCGCGCGATGATTTCGGAGACCGCATTGCTGGCGTCGTCGATCGTGCGAAAGACCGCCAGGAGGGTCTTCACCGCCTGCGGGAGCGGCAAGAGTCGCACGGTCACTTCCGTGCAAATGCCGAGCGTGCCCTCCGAACCGACGAAGACCCCCATGAGGTCGTAGCCGGGACGGTCCGCCAGCCGGCCGCCGAACGCCGCGATCTCGCCGTCGGGAAGCACGACGCGCGCGCCCACGACGTGGTTCGTCGTGGCGCCGTACTTCAGACAGTGAGGGCCCCCCGCGTTCTCCGCCACGTTGCCCCCGATGGTTGAGGCCTGCTGGCTGGCGGGATCCGGGGCGAAGAAGAAACCCCGAGGGATCACGGCGCGATTGATGGCCAGGTTCACGCAGCCCGCCTCGACCGTGGCCGTCCGATTTGCCGCGTCGACGTCGAGAATGCGGTCCATCCGGGTGAGGACGATGAGGACGCCGCCTCGGACGGGGATCGCCCCGCCTGACAATCCGGTGCCCGCGCCGCGCGGCACGATGGGGACGTCTTCATTGGCGCAGCGGCGGACCACGGCTGCCACCTGGTCGGTGCCGCCGGGCAGCACGACCAGGTCCGGCATGGCGCGATGGTGCGTGGTGAGCGCATCGCACTCGTAGACCCGGAGCTCGTCGGGGCTGGAGATGACGCCGTCATCTCCCACGATCTCGCGGAAGGTCTGGGCGAGCCGATCCCGTGCCGCAGGTGTCATTCGAGGATGGGTCACAGGAATCTGTCAGTATACCAGCGCGGGCGGCAGCACCGCTCCGCGAACAGTGTCGTCCACCTCTAGTGTCCTGAGTCAGAAATGCGAGAACAATTCCACCGGCCCCCGGGACCGCCCCTCACCCGCCTAGGGCCTCGTCGAGAACCGGCCAGCCTTGTTCCGGCGCCGCCGCCCCTCCGGGGCGCGTCGCGCCGTGAAACGGGCCTTGGTACGCTTTGCGGGGTCGGGCCGGTCACGGCGTCCCGAAACCGGCTGGCCCGCGGGCCCAGCGGGCTCGGGGCGATCCCGAGGGCCTCAATTTGTCATGGAACTTCTAACTCACGACACCAGCGCGTTGGTGAAGAACTCGTTTTCCCCAGGTTGCTCAAAAAGGTCCAACCGCAAGGCGGTTTGCCGGAGGTCGAGCGAGACGTACTGCCGGTACGTCGCAGCGAGCACCGAGGCAAACCAACGCCGCGGATGGGCCTTTTTCAGCAGCCTGTTGCTCACTCCACGACCCAGGTCTCACCCCGGTTCAACAGCGCGTTGACATCCCCCTCGCCCTGCCGCTGCCGCGCCACGTCGATCTGCTTCGCCATGGCGTCCTCGTAGGCCGGACGCACCTCGACGTGAAAGACCCCGATGGGCTTCGGGTTCTCGAGGTGCGCCAGCATGTACGCCAGGGCGCGGTTGCTCTCGTCGTGCACCAGGATATCCGCTACGCTCGTGCCGTTGCCGAGCGTGAC